>JAEEGL011645078.1_pt1 | contig 35315 bp, 35 predicted proteins | sample 9134231 | NCBI WGS metagenome assembly JAEEGL01 (sample SAMN16246548, study PRJNA631951) | gut metagenome | biome: gut microbiome; feature: rumen; material: fiber-attached | host: Bos | place: Iran: Karaj | collected 2018-10 | reverse complement strand
GTTGCGTTTTTTTCTTGTTTTATTTGAAAAATAATCCTTACTTTTGCAGATTGTAAATTTAGGTGGATTATAGCCTGGATGATACAAAAACTACGGCTTCTTATGTTTGAGGCAAGTGGTTTATTTACAAATAGTTATGCTTTCTTGATGTAAGTCAAGTGGCGAAGCTTTACACTTTTTTGAAATGAGTCAAACAACTGAAAATGAAAACTGGACCACTGTCATCAAGCCTCGGACCGGGCTTTTTGAGGTGAATTTGAAAGAAATATGGGATTACCGTGACTTATTGACCTTGTTTGTCAAACGTACTATTACGGTGCAATACAAGCAGACCATCTTGGGCCCGTTATGGTGGATCATTCAGCCAGCCCTCACGGTCATCATGTACATGGTGGTATTTGGAGGCATCGCTGGCATCCCAACGGATGGCATCCCGCAGCCTTTGTTCTATTTGGGCGGCATTTGTATGTGGCAGTATTTCTCGGACTGTTTGACAAGAACTTCTAACACGTTTGTGTCAAATGCTGGTATTTTTGGCAAGGTGTATTTCCCGAGAATGATCATGCCTTTGTCGAGTGTCATTAGCAATTTGGTGCGTTTTGGCATCCAATTAGGATTGTTTATCATCGTGTATATTTATTTCGCCATTGTTGGGAAGGCGCCGAGCCCCAATTGGTATTTACTGCTCTTTCCCTTACTGGTGGTGATGATGGCGGGTTTGGCCCTGGGTTTCGGTATTATCATCTCTTCGATGACGACCAAGTACCGTGACTTGCAGATTTTGTTCTCCTTCTTTGTGCAATTGTGGATGTATGCAACGCCAATCGTATATCCACTGAGTCAAGTGGCGGGGAAAAAAGTGATGGGTTTGGATTTGGCCACCCTCATGTGCATCAATCCGGTGACCCCAGTCATTGAGACCTTCAAACATGGTGCTTTAGGCGCTGGAGAATTCATCGGTTGGGGATGGTTGGCATATAGTTTTGTGTTCATGTTACTTCTTTTGAGTGTTGGTGTCTTGATTTTCAACAAGGTGCAGAAGAGTTTTATGGACACAGTCTAATTGTTAATTGAAAATTGATAATTGACAATTAAGAATTGACAATTAAGGTATAGTGGTTGGAAAAGATGGATAAGAAACAAATTACAGTTACTTCGCCTTTGTTGCCTGACTTGGATGAATTTCAGAAACTCTTGAAGGAAATTTGGGACAGCAAGTGGGTGACCAATAATGGTAGTTTCCACAAAAGGTTGGAGGCCGCTTTGTGTGAGTACCTAAAGGTACCCTATATCAGCCTTTTTACCAATGGAACGTTGCCCTTGTTGACCGCATTGCAGGCCTTGCGCATAACGGGTGAAGTGATTACTACGCCTTATAGTTTTGTGGCGACCACCCACAGCATATGGTGGAACGGCTGTAAGCCTGTCTTCGTGGATATCGAAGCCTCTACCTGTGGCTTGGACCCTAATAGGATTGAGGCGGCCATCACCCCACGTACGACAGCTATCATGCCCGTCCATTGTTACGGAAAGCCCTGCAATATGGAACGCATACAAGCCATTGCCGACAAGTATGGCTTGAAAGTGATTTACGATGCCGCCCATGCCTTTGGTGTGGAGGTGAATGGCAAGAGCGTGCTTGAACAAGGCGACATGGCCACGCTGAGTTTTCATGCCACCAAGGTGTATAACACTCTCGAAGGTGGCGCATTGGTGATGCATGATGCCGAGACCAAAAAGCGTGTCGACTATTTGAAGAACTTTGGTTTCGCTGGTGAGACGGAGGTGGTCGCCCCTGGCATCAACAGCAAGATGGACGAGGTGAGGGCGGCATTCGGCCTTCTTAATCTTCAACAAGTCGATGAAGCCATTGAAAAACGTCACCAGTTGGCCATTCGATACAGGGAAGTCTTGCGTGATGTCAAAGGCATTCGGTTCTTTGATGACATGCCAGGTGTGCGTCACAACTACAGTTACTTCCCCGTTTTTGTCAATGTCGATGAATATGGCATGACGCGTGACGAACTCTATTTCAAGATGAAGGAACATGGTGTTTTGGGCCGTCGATATTTTTATCCGCTTATTAGCACTTTTAGTAGTTATTGTGGTTTGCCGAGTGCGGCACCCGAGAATCTACCTGTAGCGACAAGGATCGCCAATGAAGTGATTTGTCTGCCGATGCATCATGAACTAAGTATGGACGACATTAACAGGGCGCTTGAAATAGTTATTAAAAAGTGTTAAATACTCTAACAAACTTGTAATGAACAAAGAAGAAAGGCATATTTTGGACACCATGCTTGAATTGAAAGAGATTCATGGCGTTTATGGCATAAAGGCCGAGTTTGAAGCTGAGGGAGCAAGGATGGATGAACTAATCAACCTTAGAGAGCTGGTTATTCGAGCAGGTTTGAACTTTATTGTAAAAATTGGAGGTTGCGAGGCAGTCCATGATATGAATCAAAGCAAACTTCTTGGAGCAACAGGTATTATGGCTCCCATGATTGAAACTCCATTTGCCATGAGCAAATTTGCTTCAGCCGCAAAACGAGTTTATGGCGATGAGATCGGTTCTGTTGAGTGGATTATCAATGCAGAAACAAAGACATGTCTTAAAAACTATGACGCCATTTTGAATGAAGGGAAATCGTTTTTGAATGCTGTGACAGTTGGGCGAAGCGATTTGTCGGCTTCGATGGGCATTGATCGCAAGGATATCGAAAGTAAGCCGGTATTTGATGCAACCAAAAATCTGTTGGAGAAGTCACGTCACGCGGGATGTGTGACCAATTTTGGTGGCAATATTGGTATGGAGAGCATTCCTTTTATTTTGGGAATGAGTGGTGTGGCTGACAGATTTGAGACCCGAAAAGTGGTCGTTACTATGGATAAGGAAGAGAAGCGGTTGAAGAAAGCCATTGCCAAAGCACTTGAGTTTGAACTTATGTGGTTGCTCAATAAAAAGTCATATTATACTCGTTTGTCTATTGAGGACGAGGCTAGAATTGAACGCATGCGCTATCAAATAGAGAAAAGCAGAACCATATGAAAAACGTTGTGACTTTCGGCGAACTGATGCTCAAATTATCGCCTCCAGGTTATGGTAAAATTGTACAATCCAGACAGTTTAATGTTGAATATTCTGGCGCCGAAGCCAATGTGGCCGTATCACTATCCAATTTTGGAATGCCTACAAGGTTTGTGACCGCAGTGCCCGCACACGAATTGGGCGATGCTGCTGTAAATGCTTTGCGCCAGTTTGGTGTCGACACTTCGTTTATAATTCGTAACGACAACAGGTTGGGTGTTTACTTTGCAGAGAAAGGCGCCAGCCAAAGGCCGTCCAAGGTAATATATGATCGTTCGAATTCTGCCATTGCTTGTGCAAAACCTAATGAGTTCAATTGGGACGCCATCTTTGATGACGTCGAATGGTTTCATTTTACTGGTATCACACCGGCATTAAGTGATACGCTTGCTTCAATATGCTTGGAGGCCTGTCGTGTGGCAAAGGCTAAAGGCATTACCATTAGCTGTGACCTCAATTATCGTAAAAAGCTGTGGAACAGAGAACGAGCCAATGAGGTGATGACAGAACTGTGCCGCTATGTTGATGTCTGTTTCGCCAATGAGAGCGATGCCCGTGATATTTTTGGCATTATTGCCCCAGAAATTGATGTGGAAAAAGGTTTGATAGATAAAGTATCATATGCAACTGTTGCTAAACAATTGGCGAAACGATTTGACTTTCAAGCTGTTTGTATCACGCTTAGAGAGTCGATCACGGCAAGTGACAATAATTGGTCGGCTATTATGTATGAAAACGGTGTCACATGTTTCAGCAAGAAATACCCGATTCATATCGTTGACCGCATTGGAGGAGGCGATTCGTTTGCGGCCGGCATTATCTATGGTCGTCTTAATCATTTTGAAGCGCAATACACATTAGATTTTGCAGTTGCAGCCAGTTGCTTGAAGCATACGATAGAGGGTGATTTCAATTTAGTTACTGCTGAAGAAGTGGAAGACTTGCTCAACAGCAATGGGACTGGGAGAATACAAAGATAATATGATACCGATTTCAAAAGTTGCCAACGCTATAGAACCTTCGTTGATTCGAAGTGTTTTCAATCTTGCAAAGACCATGGACGACGTGGTGGATTTCACACTTGGAGATCCCGATGTCCAGCCTCATCAGGCCATTAAGGATGCTGCTTGTAGAGCCATTCAGGCAGGGCGTACCCGTTATTCGCAAAATGCAGGGTTGTTGGAGTTGCGTGAAACCATTGGCAAATACTATATTCAAAAAGAAGGCTTCCATTATGACCCCGTGACTGAAATTATGGTTTCGGTAGGTGCCATGGAGGGCTTGTATTTGGCTTTTCTTTCCATGATTGATGAGGGTGATGAGGTCATCATCCCTGCGCCTTATTATGTCAATTATGTTCAGATGGTCCAGCTTTGTCATGGGATTCCTGTAATCATAGACAATCCAAAAGCTGAACCTTTGAGTTTCCAAGTTGAAGATGTCGAAAAAGCAATAACTCCAAAGACGAAGGCCATTATTATCAATACGCCCTCCAATCCTTCAGGGAAAATCATCCCATGGAATAAGATAGAAGCTTTGGCTGAAATTGCAAAAAAACATAACCTGACTGTCATCGCTGATGAAGTTTATAAGTGTTTGATATATGACGGGAAGCCATTCCGCAGCATTGTTTCGATTGATGGCATGCGAGAACGTACCGTCTTGGTCAATAGCTTATCCAAAGAGTTTTGCATGACTGGCTATCGACTTGGCTATGTGCTTGGCCCACAAGAAATCATTGCAGCTATGACAAAGCTTCAGGAGAATGTAGCGGCTTGTGCTCCGTTGCCTTCGCAGTATGCTGGAATTGAGGCTTTGAGTGGCAAGGAGGACTATTCCAAGAACATGGTGGAAGTATTTACCGAACGTCGGAATGTTTTGTATCAGGGTTTGAAGGATTTGCCGAAAATCAAATGTTTCCTTCCTGAAGCGACCTTTTATATGATGGTTGATGTTTCGGCCGCTGGGATGGATTCGATAGCGTTCGCCCATGCCCTTTTGAAGACCTCGAAAGTGGCTGTGGTTCCTGGGATTGCCTATGGAAAGAGTTGTGACAAATATATCCGTATAGCTTTCACGCTTGAAAAAAGCCGAATCGAGGAAGGAGTAAAACGAATTGGCTATTTCCTAAACACATTGTAGATGATGAAAAGGGTATTAATGCTTGGCGGTAGTATCTATCAGACTTACGCCATCAAAGCTGCTAGGGAGATGGGCTACTATGTTATTACCTGTGACTATCTTCCTGGTAATCCTGGTCATAAGTTCGCCCATGAATATCACAACGTAAGCACCACCGACAAAGAGGCCGTGCTTGCATTGGCGAAAGCATTGAAAGTTGATGGTGTGGTGGCCTACGCTTCCGATCCAGCCGCACCTACAGCTGCATACGTATGCGAGAAATTGGGCCTTCCGACTAGCCCATACAAATCGGTAGAGATTCTATCAAAAAAGCATCTTTTCAGAAAGTATCTTGCCGAACATGGCTTCAATGTGCCTAAGGCAAGGAGTTACACGACCTTTGAGGAAGCCAATAAGGAGATTGATGACTTCCAACTGCCTGTCATGGTGAAGCCTGTTGATTCATCGGGTAGCAAAGGTGTCAACAAAATGACAGACAAGTCTCAATTGAAAGCGTTTGTTGAAGATGCACTTTCCTATTCACGAGATAAGATTTTCCTTATAGAGGAGTTCATTGTAAAAAATGGACCGCAAATCTCAGGCGATGCGTTTTCCGTTGATGGCAAACTCGTTTTTCATTGTTTGGGAAATGAGTTTTATAGTACCAAGGTTGACAAGGATTTTGCCCCTTTAGGAGAGTGCTGGCCTACCGTGATGCCTAAGGAGGTCATAGATACCCTTGAAAAGGAGTTACAGCGTCTTATTGCCTCATTGGGCATGAAGTCGACCGCCTACAATGTAGAGGCTATTTATGGCGATGACGGCAAGGTCTATATTCTTGAGTTGGGCGCTCGTAGCGGGGGAAGCCTTATTCCGCAGGTAACCACTTTGGCTACAGGAGTGGACATGGTGCCTTATGTAATTAAGGCAGCGTTGGGAGAGGATTGTTCAGACTTGAAAATGGCTCCGGTGAGAGGCTTTTGGTCCAATTATATGGCACATGCCAATGAGACGGGTAAATATGTGGGAATAGAATATGATGAGGACTTTAAGAAACGGCATTTTGTGGATTATGTCACCGATACGAGAATTGGAGATATGGTTCACAAGTACCGTGATGCTCAGGACTGTGTGGGAGAACTGATTCTAAAATACGACAACCGCGAGCAGATGGATGAGGTGATTGAGAATATGGACAAATATGTTCGTATTAAAGTAGAATAGGATGAATTTTGCTATCGAACAACTTCAACTCGATGAGTTGCGGAATTTTCTGCGCGAGCAGGCCGATGATGCTTTCCCCGACCTTAAAGATGAACAGCATTTGAATACACTTGCTGAGAAGTGGTCTAAAAACGCTGAGTTCTGTGCTTGCAGAAATGCCGAAGGCGGTTTGGTGGGAATGATAGCCTTTTATGCCAATGGGGAAGGAGCTGACTTTGCATACATTCCTCATGTTTATGTTTCGCCCGATTTCCAAGGCAAAGGTGTGTTCAAACAAATGCTCCAACTGGTAGAAAACAAAGTAAGGGCAAAAGGTTTCGAAGAAATAAGGCTTGAAGTGCATAATGATAACCACGCTGCTCTTGAGTGTTATAAAAGAACAGGGTTCGTTTGGTTTGATGCGGCCAGCAGTGATTCGGTGTTCCTAAAGAAAACAATTTGATGGAAGAGAGAAAAAGGATACTGTTTTTGGATTATGCTCGCTCGATAGCCTTGTTTTTAGTTGTTTTTGCACATCTTTATTCTGTTGATTCCAATGTAAAGATGTACGCCTATGCCTTTCATATGCCATTTTTCTTTTTGGCGAGTGGATATCTTCATAAAAAAGAGGAAAGTTTAATACCGTTAGTTAAGAAACTTTCAAAAAGGTTGCTTGTGCCTTTTTGTGTGTTCTTATTCATCGGCTATCTATATTTCGTTGTAGTTTCACAAAGTTTGGCGATAGGGGTTGCAAAAGGTAGTGTGAAAGGTATCATATTTGGTAGCGACATTGTAGCAAATGATATATTGTGGTTTCTTTTGGCATTGTTTCAAGTGCGTATTATGGCCAATTGTTTTATTAGGAAACCTTTTCCAACTCTATTGGTTTATTGCATTTTGTTTGTAGTTTTTAACTGTTTTCACATAAACATTTTATATATTGGTACATCCTTGATGGCATTACCTTTCTATCTTTGGGGATATTATGGAAAAACGCTAATAAATAGACTCGTAGAAAGTAAGTTGAGCGTTTTATTTGCTGTGGTGTTTTTATGTATAACTGTATTATTAAGTCAATACAACGGGAAAGTTTCTATGATGTGTATGAATTATGGGAAAGTCAGTATTAGGTTTCTCCGTGTGATTTTGTTTTATGTAAATGGAATTGTTGGGAGTTATATGCTTTTGTGTTTAGTGGGTGGAATGAAAAGAGAGAATAGATGGTTTATACTTCCGTCAAAATGTGCAATTAGTATTGTTGGATTACAAGCAATACCCATTATGATTTGGTATAGTACCATTGGTTTTAATCAAAGTTATATTTTGTCATGTGCATACGCATTGCTGATAATGGTGGCTTGTATTGGGTTCCATTTATTTGTGGAGGAGCGAGTTAATTGGATTGTAGGTGGTAGATAGTTTAATAAAAACAAATATGATGACAGAATGTGAACGAATAATAAAGCAGGGCATACTTCCTGAATCTTTTTTTGAAGAAGAATTGAAATGTGACTTTCTCGTTTCAAAAGAGAGAAAGAAAATCTGGGCGGTTCTTTTGGATTTATTGATAAAGTTTGATTCCGTATGCAAAAAGCATAATCTGACTTATTGCTTTACTGACGGATCCCTACTTGGTGCTATACGCCATAAAGGGTTTATTCCATGGGATGATGATTTGGATGTATCCATGCCGAGAGCTGATTATGAGAAACTACAAACCTTGGGTGGAGAATTCGGCGATCCTTATTTTTTGCAAACTCCTTATACAGACAAAGGTTATTTTTATTCGTTTGTGAAAATAAGAAACAAGAACACAACAGGATTGAGTAAAGCATTCATGTATCAAGGTTTTAATGATGGGTTGTTCCTTGATGTTTTTCCACTGGACGAGGTGGATAGTGAACAAGGTGAAATGGTTTACAATAAAATACGTGAACTTGTTATTAGCAACTCCGCATATATGAAATTGTCAAACCCTCATTATTCAGAAGATGAGATGCGGAAAATTAGGCAATTAGCTAGCGATAACCCGATGAGGACATACGATGAAATAACCAAACTAACAACGATGTTTAATGGTAGCGGTAGTCGTTATATTTCACATTGGGTGTCTACGATAGCTCCTTTCAAAAAACGTTTGTGGCCCAAGGAAGATTTTGAAAATGTAGTAATGATGGAATTTGAGGGGTTAATAGTTCCTGCTCCTTGTGGTTGGGATAATTATTTGAAGATTGTTTATGGCGATTATTTGAATTTGCCCCCTATTGAACAGCGTGGCCTTAAACATGATAATGCTATTTTTGATCCGGATCGCCCATATACTGAATACCAAACCTTGGTATGATGTGATTATAAATCATTGAAGCAGCATAGTTATGAAATTTCTATTTGACCTCGACGGCACTGTCACTTCTCAGGAGACATTACCTGTTATTGCCAAGCATTTTAACTGTCAGGAAGAGATTTCTGAATTGACAAAGCGTACGGTGGCTGGGAATGTGCCTTTCGTGGAAAGTTTCATTCGCAGGGTGAACATTCTTGGACATTATTCAGTGAAAGAGACTAACGACCTGCTTGCGACCGTTCCACTATATCCTGAAATTGCCAGGTTCATTACTGAGCACAAAAGTGATTGTATCATAGTAACTGGTAACTTGACATGTTGGTGTGAAGGTTTATTCAAAAAAATAGGATGCCAATGCTACGGGTCAGAAGCGGAATGTGAAGGCGACAAAGTTGTAAAACTGAAAACCATTTTGCGTAAAGAAGCCATTGTCGACCAGTATAAGGCCCTTGACGAAACTGTGGTGTTTATCGGCGACGGGAACAATGATCTTGAAGCCATTCGTCATGCCAACATCTCCATTGCGGTGGGATTGACACACAGCCCAGCACAAAGTTTATTGTCGGTATGCGATTATGTCGTTTTCGATGAGAAGGCGTTATGCCGTCAAATGCGCCAGCTGTGTGGCGAAATGGATAGAGAGAAATCACTCGTGATTAGTTGTGCGGGAATTGGTAGCCGCCTCGGACTTGGTCTGACCAAGGCCTTGGTGCAAATCAATGGAGGCTCGCTTATCTCGTGGCAGTTGAAACTGTTCAAAAATGTTAAGGATTTGCGGTTGGTTATTGGATTCCAAGGAAATGAAATCATTGAAGAGGTGAGAAAAAACCGCGAGGATGTCATTTTCTGCTATAATCATCGTTATTTCGAGACCAAAACAGGTGCTAGTTTTTATCTCGGTGCACGTCATGCGAATGAGGAAATTATCGAATGGGATGGTGACTTGTTAGTGCATCCTGATGATGTGAAAAGGCTGCTATCAACTGAGGGAGAGTGGATTTGCTACGGAGAAAAGACATCGGAGGATGCCGTGTTTGTCCATACAAACGAAAAAGGAGAAGTCGTGGATTTCTCTCGTGAAAGCGGTGATTATGAATGGACGGGTCCCGCTTGCATGAACAAACATAATCTGACTTATTGTTCGCAGAATGTGTTCAATATGTTTGAGCCATATCTGCCGATGCGAGGCATCAAGGTTAGGGCATACGACATTGATACATACAATGATTATATCAGAGTCTCTGAAATTACAAAAGATTGGAAAATATAATTGTTTTTGTGTGTTTTCACAAGTTAAGTCAATTACAACTTAATCCTAATACCAAGTCAAAATGCACTATCAAATCAAACAGGTTTCGTGTGAAGAGATCAGAGATTTAAATATCAAACCCTCTGAGTATTATAATTGGATTGATGAAGTAATCGATCAGTTTGAAACATTTGTTCTTCCCACCAAAACAAGAGTACCATTGCGAGTATCTGATTACTTCAATGTGATGCCTTGTGTGCTTCCTTCCTTAAACCGAATGGGACTAAAAGTAGTGACCCGTAGCGAGGAGCGTCGCAAACATGGAGGGGACAACATTGATGCCGACATACTGCTCTATGATTATGAAAGTTGTAATCTGGTTTCTTTGATGGATGGTAGCCTGATAACTACTATTCGGACTGCAGCAATAGCGGTACATTCGATGCTCCATTTGGCAGAAAGTATGGATGTGGTAGCTATGGTGGGACTTGGTAACATTGGAACTTGGATAGGTAGAATTCTGTTTGATAAAATCAAAGGGAAAGCTATTAGGGTAAAACTATACAAATACAAAGACCATGCAGATAGATTCATATCGGAGTTCCAGTCGTATTCAAATATTACATTTGAAGTGTGCGACACTTACGAGGATTTGATGGCTGGTAGTGATGTGGTGTTTTCGAGCGTCACATATGTTGAGGAAGACTTTTGCAGCCCATCGGTGTTTAAGGCTGGTTGTACGGTCATTCCTGTTCATATGCGTGGTTTCAAGGAATGCGACAAAGTGTTTGATCATGTGATTACGTCTGACCTTGAAAGTATTAAAAAATTCCAGTTTTATGGACAGATGCGTAAGTTATCTAGATTAAATGAGGTTTTGAAAGGAGAGGTAAAGGTTAGGGAGAAAGAGACAGACCGAATATTGGTGTATAATCTTGGTATTGCTTTATACGACATATACTTTGCTGCAAAGATTTACGAGAAGTTTTTAAACAAAAAGCATATGTTTTGTTTTATAGAGGAGGGGTGAGTTTCTATGAGAAATGATAACTCATACTTGCTTCGTACTTATTGTGCAACCTTCAATCATGAGAACTATATTCTTGATGCATTGAAAGGTTTTGCGATGCAACAGACCACGTTTCCAGTGGTGTATACTATTGTTGACGATGCTTCCACGGACGGGACGGCCGCTGTGATAAAACAATTCATTGGCGAGAATTTTGATTTGAGTGATACCTCAGTTGGTTATGATAAGGACATGGATTACGGTCATGTCACCTTTGCTCAGCACAAGACCAATGAGAACTGTTTTTTTGCGGTAATCTATCTAAAGGAGAACCATTATAGCCAAAAGAAAAGCAAAGCACCTTATCTCACAGAGTGGATGGACAGTAAATATATTGCCTTGTGCGAAGGTGATGACTATTGGACGGATCCGTTGAAATTGCAGAAGCAGGTGGACTTTTTGGAAGAACATTCCGAATATTCTTTATGCTGTCATAGATATACTATTTATAAACAAAATGATGGTACGTGGAGTGAGGATTATGTGAAAAAGTTGTTTGAAAAACAACCAGAAGGTTTTTCTTTTGGAAATAAAGAGAATCTAAACGAGGCATGGATTACAAAGACTATGACGCTGGTGTATCGCCTTGCCTGTAAAGATGAAGAAGAGTTGAAAAAGTATAAATATAGATGTGATGAACATTTATGCTATCATCTATTAAAAAACGGATTAGGTTTTTGTTTTCCTTTTGTTGGAGCTGTGTATCGAAGATGTGATAGTGGTGTTTTTTCCGTTTTGTCGGTGGAGCAAAAGATGAGAAGATGGTGTTTGATCCGAGATGAGATGCTGTCGCGCAATATTTGTGATAAGGAATTGAGAGATTGTGTCTATACCCAACTAAGGAGGAGTTTATTTAATGGTGAAAGATGCAAAGAAACAAAAACTGTTGTTTGGACATGCTTGAAGTCTTTTTATCATACTGAAGGTTTGAAAGCAACATTGGTTATTGCCAAAAAGTTTTTGGGGTCGTATGTGCGTGGGTTTGGAAAAAAATATTTCAACGATAATTGATAGGTAACAACATTGTGTGATAAATAAGTTTTGACACCTTTGTTAAATAATAGTTATGACAGAGCAACCTCTTTTTTCCGTGTTGATTGCAAACTATAACAATGGTTGCTACTTGCAAGATGCCATTGATAGTGTGATGATGCAAGATTATCCCAACTGGGAGATTGTGATAGTGGATGACAGATCAACCGATAATTCTTTTGATATTTACAATAAGTATAAAGACAATTCTCGTTTGCATATTTTCTATAATAACGAGAATAGAGGCGTTGGATATACAAAGCGGAGGTGTGTAGAGGAAGCAAACGGGGATATCTGTGGTTTTCTTGATCCAGATGATGTGTTGTGCGGCAGTGACGTTTTTAATGTGATGGTAAAAGAACATCTTAACAACGCTGAGGCATCAATGGTGTATTCGGAGATGTATCAAACAAACGAAGATTTGGATATTATTTGTAAATACACAGTCACACCATTGGAAAAAGACATTTCATTGCTTGAATCTCGGTCATGGTCGTTGCACCACTTTTTGACTTTCAAGAGGGATGCGTATCTGAAAACAGAAGGTATAGATGCAAATATGAAACGGGCTGTTGATTATGATATGTACTATAAACTTGAAGAAATAGGTGGAATTGTTCATGTTGATAAGATATGCTACAAGCAACGTTGCAATCCTCATTCTTTATCGTTGAATGACAATGCGTATAAAGCAGCTGTGTGGCATTCATATGCGTGTGTCAAGGCTATGGAAAGAAGAGGATTGAAGGACGAGTCATTGATGCTATTTCCTGTTGAAGGGGCGTTGAAAAGAGAATATAAAAAAGGGATGGAGAAGGTTTTCTCCTCAAGGATATACAAATTGGGTAGATTTATTGTTTCGCCATTTTTGCTTTTTAAAAAATGAGGGATAAAATTACGGTATTGTATATATCAATTGATCCAACAATGGGGGGGGCGACTGCATCTTTATTCAATTTGATAGAAGGAATAAAGGATGCGGTTTCTCCGATTGTCCTATTTCCAGAATATGGATCAGGGTATGACTTTTTTACTGAACATGGCATAAGGTGTTACGTCCATCCTTTCGTCAAATTGTATCAGTTTAAGAAAAATAGTTTTTGTGATGTTTTGACTCGTCCATGGCGATGGCATCCAATAAAAAAAATGAGAATCGATTTAGGTTGTGCAAGATTTATTAAGAAACAACTTCAAGGTCAAAAGATAGATATCGTTCATACAAACACAAGTCCAAACGATGTGGGTGTTTATTTGTCACAAATGCTGCATTCCAAGCATGTGTGGCACGTTAGGGAGTGCTTGGATCTTCATTTGAATGTAGAAATGTATGGCGGAATGCCAAAGTTGATTTCCAAAATCAATCATGCTGATGCAAGAATAGCAGTGTCGAGTTTTGTTGCTGCTCATTGGCAGATGAAGAAAGAATCGACATACATCATCCATGACGCAGCACGACCTAAAAAGGATGCGGAGTATGTCTCTTCAAAAGATAAAACTGTGCTTTTTGTGTCTTATAATATTACAGAACAAAAGGGAGCTAGGATGGCTGTTGAGGCTTTTGGAAAAAGTGATTTGTGTAAAGAGAGAGTCGAGTTGTTGCTTGTGGGCCATTGTGAAGAAGACTACAAGCAGTCACTATTGGAAACGGCTTCCAAATGTGGTTGTAAGCAAAATGTGAGGTTTTTACCATGCCAATCTGATGTCAAGCCTTTTTTTTTGAAAGCAATGGCGTTTGTGATGGCTTCAAGGGCAGAGGGGCTTCCAAGAGTCGTTTCAGAGGCGATGTTTTTCGGATGTCCTGTCCTGGCATATAGCGAGTCGGGCGGCGCATTGGACCAAGTTAAGGATGGTGAGACCGGATATGTTTTTAATTCAATTGAGGAATGCGCGGCTTTGTTGAGAAAAGTGTATATGGGCGACAACGAAACAATGATTCTTCGTGCGCAAGAGTTTGTGAAGAGTAATATGTCTCAGGAAGTATATGGGCCGAAAATATTGGAAGTGTATAATGCTGTTTTGAATGAAGGTGTGAATTAGATTTTGTGTCATTTGGCAAAATGAAATACAATTTTGATTACATTTCACCTGTTTTGAGGAATCTTATTGAGCCTGCGGTACTTCACACCCATCGTTTTGAGAAGAAGCTGGGCTTTAAGATTCATAAAAAGGCATATGTGGCTCCATATTATAGTTGGGATAAAAGCATTGGCTGTGTTATTGATGAATCGGGCAAGGCAATAAAGGATTCAGAGTGTCTAGAGTGGAAAGAAAACGAGAATTACTATCAATTGGAACAAGTCACATATGAGTGCAAAAAAGTTGTTTATTTAGGCTTTTTAGTGACTGTTTTTGGTCATGTTTTCACTGATAACCTTCGTAAATTATGGTTCCTTGGCACTGAAGAATGTAAAGATCTGATTTCGAAGGGATGGGAACTTGTTTATACAACCAGTTGGAATCGTGCATTACCTCCCTATGTTATTGATATCTTTAAACTGGCGGGTTTTGACATAACCAAAGCAAGGCACATCACGAAGGTGATGGGTTTTGATGAGGTATGTATTCCCGACAATAGTTATGTTGCTACGGATTATGGAAGAATGTATTGTGTTGAGTATGAATCTGCTATCAACAATATCAAGAAAAGTATCGCAGACAATAGTAAATGGTCGGAAAAGATATATTTTACTCGGTCAAAGTATTCAGATGGTCAACAAAGGGATTTTGGAGAAAAAGCGATAGAAAAAGTGTTTAAAAGGCTCGGCTATTCAATAGTGGCCCCAGAAGAATACTCTGTGGTTGATCAGATTCAGATGGTTCGGAATTGTAAGTTTTTTGCTGCAACAGAAGGCTCTGTTGCTCATTTGTGTTTGTTTTGTAATCCGGGCACAAATGTGACCATAATCAATAAGGCCAATTATTTGAATTTTCATCAGGTGATGATAAACGAGTATGCGGATTTGAATGTTACTTATATAGAAGCACATCATTCCATTAAAGTGAATCGTGAGTGTCCATGGTGGGGGCCTTTTTATTTGTGCGTTAACAGAAATGTTGAAAGATATGTTGGTCACCCGATTCTTCATTTGCCATTTTGGCTTATTCCATCATATTGGGAATATAACCGAAATGTTTTATACAGGTGTTATAATAGGATAAAAAGACTAATTAAGTAAATGTGTCCTCGAGTATCAATTATCATTCCTGTTTTTAATTCAAAGCAACATCTTCCTTGTTGTATCGACAGTGTTTTGGGTCAGAGCTTTTCTAACTTTGAATTGCTGCTTGTCGATGATGGCAGCACCGACGGTAGTGGTGCTGTCTGCGACTCATATACAGAGAAGGACAATCGCCTCCGTGTCTTCCATAAGGAGAACGGCGGGGTGAGTTCGGCGAGGAATTTGGGGATGGATAATGCAAAGGGTGAATGGTTTTCGTTTGTTGATGCCGATGATGAGATGCTACCAGGCGGATTGCAGGTGTTGATGGATGGAATATCTGGGGACGTGGACATGGTAATGGCAGGATATGAAAAGTATAATGAGGAAGGAGGAAAGATTTACTCGGTAGAAGCTCGAGTGTCAAAAATAGTTGATAGTAAACAGGCTGTTAAAGAGATGTTTGCCCCATCATTTTATTGGTATCAGGGCTTTGTCTGGGATAAGCTGATAAGGAGCAAGTTGATATTTGAAAAGCATATTCGATTTGCTGAAGATGTTGTTTATAATGAAGATAGGCTTTTTTTGACACAGTGTATTTGTGAGTCAAAAAAGAGTGTTTTTTTCACAACGGCCCCAGTTTATAAGTACTATGAGCGTCAGGGGAGTGCGATGATGTCGCTTGGAAATGGATTTAATTCTAAGTTTATTACTGATTTTGAGGCTCAAATTAGGATACGTAACTTTGTTAGGTCGAGGTTTGTGGATGATGGATTGCTTTCTTTGGCTGATTATGAAGTGTATAAATCTTATAGGAGAATTGTAGGGATGATTGGTGGCGGAAAGAATAATTGCAAACAGATTGTGCCGTTACGTATTCAACTTGTTAATTCAATTGGTATTTGGACTTATTATAGACTGGAAATACAACGAAACAAACGTCGAATTTTGAATAAAATAAAAAAGATGTGTCCATTATGCAAAAACTCTTAACCATAGTAGTTCCTGTTTACAAGGTGGAGTCTTACATAAAAAAGTGTCTTGACTCTTTAATTCTGGAAGACGAAAACCTTATGAACCAATTAGAAGTCATTGTTGTGAATGATGGTACCCCAGACAACTCAGCTGAGATGAGCCGTGAGTATGTGAAACGCTATCCGCAAACCTTCCGCCAAATAGACAAGGAGAACGGCGGACATGGCTCGGCTTGGAATGTGGGTCTTAAAGAGGCAACAGGGAAGTACATTCGTTTTCTCGACTCGGACGATTGGTTGACAAATCTGGATTTGCTGATGGAGAAGTTAAGTTCGACTGAGGCAGATGTGGTGGTTACCGCCATGAACACATGCGATGAGCAAAGTGGGAAAGTTACCACTACCTCTTGGGCTAAAACGGTGGCCGTAGAGATGCCAATCAAATCTGAAGAGTTTAATGGGAATATGCCGAATTTTTGGTGTTCTACTTATAAAACATTTTTATTGAAGCCACTTTATCCCTTGTTTCTTGAGGGGGTGAGTTATGATGATTCTGTATTGTATATAGTCCCACATGTATGCGCCAAAAGTTTCGTGGCATTTGATTTTGTGGTATATAATTATTTGGTTGGTAGGGAGGGACAATCAATGAGCCTTAGTTCTCAAACACGAAAAATCACGGATATGTTCAAGAACTATTCGCACATGAAAGCCTTTATTGACAAATACAATGGTGGTGAAGTTGATACATATCTTGACGAAATCCTTGCTCATAATCGGTGGACGTTGTTTAATGTGATTCCTTTTGTCTCAGATTATCAAACAAGTTCAACATACATGAAAGAATTACAGTCGCTTGGTAGTTTGGATCATATTAATACAAGGAAATATCGCAGATATAAAATGCTTCCATACAGGCTGTTCCACTATTTGGAAAACAAAAAAAACAATAAATGAGATGGAAATAAATGTATGAAAACTTATGACTATCTTATTGTAGGCTCCGGTTTGTTCGGCGCCACATTTGCCTATTTTGCCAAGCAAGGCGGCAAGAAATGTCTTGTCATCGATAAGCGATCACATTTAGGTGGCAATGTGTACTGCGAAAATATCGAAGGCATCAATGTGCACAAGTATGGCGCACATATTTTCCATACTTCCAACAAGGTAGTTTGGGATTTTGTAAATAGCCTTGTACCCTTTAATAGGTATACGAATTGTCCAGTGGCAATCTATAAGGGTAAACTGTTTAACCTTCCATTCAATATGAACACCTTCTGTCAAATGTGGGGTGTAACTACACCAGACGAGGCTAGGGTGAAGATTGATGAACAGAGAAAAGAGGCGGTTGTGACATTGCAAGGCCGAGAGCCATCTAATTTGGAGGAGCAGGCCTTGAGTTTGGTGGGTCGTGACATCTATGAGGCGCTTATTAAGGGCTATACGGAGAAACAATGGGGAAGAAGTTGCACGGAGTTACCCGCCTTTATCATTCGCAGGTTGCCGCTCCGTTTTGTGTTTGACAACAATTATTTCAATGATTCTTTTCAAGGTATTCCAATTGGTGGTTACAACAAATTGATCGATCGTTTACTCGAAGGTATTGAAACTCGTGTCAACTGTAACTTTTTCACTCATCGTTCCGAATTGACGGAACTGGCTGAAAAGATAGTGTATACAGGTCAAATTGATGAGTTTTATGACTTTTGTTATGGCCATCTGGACTTCCGCACGGTTTCGTTCGAACAGGATGTTAAAGATGTTCCAAACTGGCAGGGTAATGCCGTTGTGAACTATACAGAACGCGCGGTTCCATATACCCGTATTATTGAGCATAAGCATTTCGAAATGTTTGGACAAGCAGTATATGATTGCCAGAAAACGGTGATTTCTCGTGAGTATAGTATGGAATGGAAACCGGGAATGGAGCCCTATTATCCTGTTAATAATGCATCCAATGATCAACTATATTCAAAATATTTGGCAATGGCAATTAAAGAGGAGAATGTTATCTTTGGAGGTCGTCTGGCTGAGTACAAATACTATGACATGGCTCCTGTCATTGAGCAGGTGATAAAACGTAAAAATGATTGGTATTGAATAATGATTTTTCATCATGACAACAGCAATAGAATTCAACAACATTAGTAAACTCTATCGCTTGGGCTTGGTTTCAAGCGGTACGATTAGCAACGATTTGAAACGATGGTGGCAGATGTCCATTTTGGGCAAGGAGGATCCTTTCTTGAAGGTTGGCTCGGTGAACGATCGTTCCAAGGCTGCCGATAGCGAATATGTCTGGGCGTTGAAAGACATTGATTTTAAGGTGGAACAAGGCGATGTGGTGGGCATCATTGGCAAGAATGGCGCTGGAAAAAGCACCTTGCTTAAGCTGCTTTCGCGCGTGACAGGACCAACTTCCGGTACCATCAAGGCTCATGGCAGAATAGGCTCCCTGTTGGAGGTGGGAACGGGCTTTCATCCTGAACTGACCGGAAAGGAGAATGTTTATATGAATGGGGCGATTTTGGGCATGACGAAACAAGAGATAACGAAAAAGCTGGATGAAATTGTCGCGTTTAGTGGCTGTGAGCGTTATATTGACACGCCTGTGAAACGCTATTCGAGCGGAATGAAGGTTCGTCTCGGCTTCGCCGTGGCTGCACATTTGGACCCGGAGATCCTTGTGGTGGACGAGGTACTTGCCGTAGGCGATGCCGAGTTCCAGAAGAAAGCCATAGGAAAAATGCAGGATGTAAGTAAGGGAGAAGGGAGAACGGTGCTCTTTGTTAGCCATAATATGACCAGTATCAAAGCATTGTGTAAGAGAGGTGTCATTTTGAAAAACGGGATGTTGGTTGATGATGGGGAAATTGATCCTATTGTGACACATTACCTTCGTGGAGACAATCCGGTGGACAATTATAAGGTATGGGACGAGCCTGAGATTAAAAGAGGAGGCTTTGAATTATTGGAAATCGGTGTGCGGAAAAAAGGGGGCAACTATACGGATGTGATGCGCATGGACCAGGACATTGAAATTGTCATTCGATATCGGCTGACAAAAGCGATAGATGATTTTTGGATTACCATGCATATGAAAAATGAACAGGGAAATAAGATATTCTCATTTGGTGGCGGAGGACGTTGTTATGACAAGCATCACGAAGCGGGAGAATATATGCAGGTTTGTTCGATCCCAGCTCGTTTTTTGAATTGGGGCAATTATGCCATTGATTTTTTGGCGTTCCGAAGGGCGAATAACACGTTTCGTATGGTAGACGAACCTGATTTGGTTTCGTTTACTGTGGCCAATAAACAAGTGGCCCTTGGGGGATTTATGGGGAAAGAGCCTGGCGATGTGACGCCTCAATTTGATTTTGTTGAAGAAAAACTGAAATAAAGTCAAAGGTCCGTTGGCCTTAGGATTGAAGATGCATAAGATAAAAAGATTCGTTGGTTTTGTTTTGGGTTATGGTGTCCTTGCCTGGATAGCAGCCGCTGTGGTTTGGTATCTTATCGTGAGCACCTTGCATCGCGGGATTTCCTGTGATGAGGGCTATTATCTGATGGGATATCTGAGGAGCCAGGACATTGAAGGGCAAGCTACTGATTTTCATGCCATTGTAAGAACCCTTTGCCGTCCTTTTGCTGACGACAACATTATGGTGTTCCGCTATTTGCGTTTGGTGCTGAATGTGTTGGCGTTGCTGGCGTTTGCCATGTCGTCGTTCCACTGGCTGTCACGGAAAAAGGAAATGGCTGTTTCTGGTTGGGCTTATTACCCATTCGTGGCATTGGTCGGGGCTATGTCGTTCACCTTTGCTACACCAACGATTTCGTACGATAGCCTCGAACTCATCCTTGCCCTCCTCATATCCTCATTGCTGTTTGTGCAACTATCGACCAAAAGAAATTGGTTGAGGTCTCTTTGCGGATTTGGGACGGGTTTCTTGATGTGGTTTGCGTTCGTTAATTATCCACCTGCAGGGGTGTGCCTAACGATTTTGTTTGTTGTTGTCTATTGGTGTGAAACCGAGGAAGGAAAGTGGAAAGGGCTGGTGCTTGCTTTGGTGGGAGTAGTTGCAGCTGTGATAGTACAACATTTCTTCATATATGATATCAGGAGCTGGTGCTCGGATATGGCTAAAATGTTTGTCGCTACTTTTACGGAAGAATCCAAATCGGGACATGATTCAGGTAGCTTGGTTTCGGCCATGTTGTTGACGATAGGTAAGCTGCTTCTGATATTTGTGCCGGTTGTGTTGGCGGTAACGTTGTTGCTGAAGAAAGTTGCGTTGCCTAAATGGTTACGGTTCGCCATTGTACTATTGATATGTGCGGTATTGCTTGTCGTCAGGGGCATATATCATCTTTATGGAACATTGCTGTTTTTCCCTGTGGCGCTGATGTTAGCTGAAGTTTTGTCTCAATCGTGTGCCAAGATGGGTAAGTCATTATTCAACAAGGATATGCTGGTTATTTTGGCTTTTGTGGCTGTTCCATTGGCTGGCGTTTTCGGTACAAATCAGGCAGTAATGAATAAAGCCATCATTTTCGCGCCATTTTGGCTGCTGGCTTACTTTTTGCTTTCAACCAAGTTGGATGCAAAGCATACCGTTGGGCTGAATCTGGTTTTTATGGTCATGCTGTTTGCCGGATATGTCTATTTGGGGAACTTTGAGCGTTACCATTATTATTACACACCACGTTCATCGAAGTATGAATTGGTAGACGTTCTCCGCCCACAAAAAGTATTGGTCAGCCAATATCAGCAAGCTTATTATCATGATGTATTGGATAGTCTGCAAATGGCTGGATGTAAGGCAGGAGACTGTTACATGGCCTTCGGTGAAAACCAAATGGCGGTGTATTTGGCGGGTGGTTTTATTGACGGACGGCTGCCTTATCATTGGTGGCAGTATAAGGTGTTTGAGAAAGAACCGCCCAAGGCATTCATTTTCTTTAAGAATGAAGAGGCCGATGTCGTTGAATACTTTAAGCAGGCCGAATGGGGCTTCCCTGAAGATTATCGAAGAATGGAACTGCGCAAGATGTCGGAGAATATGGGTGATGATTTGAGAACGGTGATTTATGTGAAAGAAGATGAAGATAAAAGAGCATTGCATTAATGAAAAAAATTGCCATTATAGGAGCCTCTTATCTTCAACTTCCATTGGTGAAGAAAGCCAAGGAAATGGGACTTTATACCATTTGTTTCGCATGGGCTGACGGTGCTGTTTGTAAGGAAGTGGCTGACGAGTTCTATCCGATTTCTATTGTTGAAAAAGAGCAGATACTCGCCATTTGTCGTGAGAAAAAGATTGATGGCATTTGTACTATCGCATCCGATGTGGCTGCGCCAACGGTGGCGTATGTTGCTCAGTATATGGGGTTGGTTGGTAATTCATACGAGGTCGCTCTTCGTGCCAATAACAAGTATTTGATGCGACAAGCTTTTTCTAATGCAGGGATACCATGCCCCGCCTATCAGAAGATTATGTCTTTTGAGGAGGTGGATAAAGAGAACTTGCTGTATCCCGTTATTGTCAAACCGACTGATCGTTCTGGAAGTTTAGGCATCGCTAAAGTTAGTTGCCAAGAGGATTTGTTGATGGCAGTTGAGACGGCTTTGAACTGCTCTTTCAAGCATGAGGCTGTTGTTGAAGAGTTTATTGAAGGCAGGGAAATCAGCGTAGAGTTTATTTCGTATAAAGGTGTGCATTTCCCTTTGCAGATTACAGATAAAGTAACTACTGGGGCACCACATTTTGTTGAGTTGGAACATCATCAGCCAGCAGATTTGACTAAAGAGCAATATGCAGAGATTTATGATTTAACAATAAGATCTTTGAATGCTTTGGGTGTGACCAATGGAGCCTCTCATTCCGAATACAAGATTACGGATGATGGTGATGTGTATGTGATTGAAATCGGGGCTCGTATGGGTGGTGATTTTATTGGAAGCGATTTGGTGAAGCTTTCGACGGGGTACGACTTCCTTAAAGGTGTGATAGATGTTGCCTTGGGCAAGTTTGAGGATCCTGTCTTTGGTGAGTCTCGTTATGCTGGCGTTTATTTCCTTTGTGAAGAGACAAAACACTTGTTAGCTACCATTAAAGAAGCAGTGCCACCAATAGTTCGTGCTGAGATAACTGACTCGGTTTTGCGACATGTGAAATGTAGTGCAGACCGGAGTGGATTTTTCATTTACCAAAGTGATGGGAAAATCAGAAATTAAATTAATAGAAAAAAATGAAAATTTCTATAATTTCTCCGATATATAAGGGAGAAAAGATGCTGCATCATCTTGTTGACCGCTGTGAAGCTGCTGTTTCAACAATTACAGATGATTACGAGATAATTCTTGTCAATGATTGCTCCCCAGACAATTCATGGTCGGTACTTAAGGAAATATGTTCAAAAGATAAGCATGTAAAGGCGATTGATCATAGTCGTAATTTTGGACAACATCCTGCCATTTCTACTGGATTTCGTTATGTAACAGGAGACTGGGTTGTAGTCATGGACTGTGATTTGCAAGATCGGCCAGAAGACATACCAGCATTGTATGCTAAAGCACAAGAGGGGTGGGATGTCGTATTTGCTCGCAGAGGTGAACGCCACGATTCTTTCTTTAAGCAATTAGGGGGAAAGTTGTTTCATGTTTTTTTCCGCTGGTTGACAGGTATCAAGACTGACAAAAACATTGGAAACTTTAGCATTTTCAAAAGATCATGTGCCGATGAGATTCTTAAAATACCCGATCAGTCGCGCTCGTTTGGGACATTGATTAGACATGTGGGCGGCAAAACAACATCGATTGAAGTCGACCGGCCGCAACGCGAAGAGGGCTCAACTGGATACACACTTTCCAGGCTTTTTAAGCTTGCTTTCGAAAACAGTATTTCAAATAGCAACAAACCACTGCGCATGGCTACAATTCTTGGACTAGTCATGTCTGTTGTGTCAACGTTATTGGCATTGTATCAGATTGTTGCAAAGTTATTTGGCTTTATTACGGTAACTGGCTATACGTCGACTGTGGCATCTATTTGGTTTGTCGGTGGTTTAATCCTTTTTGTGCTCGGCATAATAGGCCTTTATATTGGAAAAATATATGATCAGGTAAAGGGTAGGCCGTATTCTGTGGTTCGTGAAACAATCAACGTGGATTGATGAAAAAGGTATTGTTGCTTGGCGCATGTTTTCTGGTTGCTTCTAGTTCTGGAGTTTTTTTAAAGCTTGCGTCGATGTATAAGTTTCTGTCGTTTCCTTATATCTTTTATTTTGGCATCACAGTTTTAGTCATGGGTGTCTATGCCGTGCTGTGGCAAGAAGTGTTGAAATTAATACCACTTAATAAAGCTTACCTTTACAAAAGTTCTGGCGTTGGCATTAGCTTGATGTATGCTTATATAATCTTCGATGAGAAAATTACTGTATATAACATTATAGGATGCTCAATGATTGTCGCAGGTATTATAATCCTGTCGTATAAACGAAGGCAAGAGGAATGATGTATATTTTTGTTATATTGGGAATGTTCGCATGTTCATGCTCGCAGATTCTTTTAAAAAATAGTGCGAACAGGAAGTATGGTAGTTTTTGGGCTTCTTTGTTGAATTGGCGAGTGATTCTTGCGTATTCCATTTTCTTTGGCTCTATGCTTATTAACATCACTGCTATGAGTCACGGATTATATCTAAAAGAGCTACCTGTATTGGAGGCATCAAGTTACCTATTTGTGCCATTGCTCTCTTTTTTTTTCTTAAAAGAGAAGCTTGGATTGCACGAGATAGGAGCTATGCTGCTTATATTTTTTGGTATATTGGTTTTTTATGTTCAATAAAAAGAATAGGGTAAAACTTGCCGTTATGGGTGCTGGTAAGTGGCAGCTACCTATTTATCAGAAAGCAAAAGAAATGGATGTTGAAACCCATGGATTTGCTTATGAAGAAGGCGCTGTGGCAAAGGATCATGCCGATTTCTTCTATGCTATTTCTTTGGTAGAAAAAGAAAGGATTGCAAAAAAATGCAAAGAGATAGGCGTTAATGGTGTTGTATCATGTGCTTCCGATTTTGCAACGGAAATAGCGTGTTGGGTGGCTGAACAACTTGGACTTAATTCTAACTTGTATCAAACTGTTGTAAATATCCACGATAAGTCGTGGGTTCGCGAAAAGACCAAACATCTGTCTTCCATTCAACAACCGGTAACAATTACGGGTAGGATGGATACAATAATACTGCCTGTTTTTCCATGTGTCGTTAAACCTGTTCATGGATACGGGAAACGTGGCGTTTGGTTCGTCAAATCACAGAAGGAGTTTGACAAAATCAAAGCGCAGGGTGATTATGATAACGATGAGAATGCAATTGTTGAGCAGTTTATTGTTGGCAAAGAATACTCCGTTGAATCTTTAAGTTTCCATGGTCAGCATTATGTCGTTCAGGTTACAGAAAAAGTGTCTGATGGCGCTCCGCATTTCGTTGAGTTGGGACATCATCAACCAGCGGATATTCCTGATGATTGTAGGGAAAGGATATGCGTTGCTGTTAGAGAAATACTTAATGCTGTAGAATACACTAACGGCCCTTCACACATTGAGCTTAAAGTTACGGAACAGAGCGAAATTTATCTTATTGACTTGAATCCGCGAGGAGGTGGTGACTATATTTCAACGCATCTGGTTCAACTATCAACCAACTGTGACTATATTAAAGAAACTATTAATATTGCACTTGACCGTTATGATGCCAGAGCTTTTCCATATAGGAATGTTGCTTATTCGGGCGTATATTTCTTGACAAAACAGACAGAATACTTGTTGCAATATTTTGAGCAGGACATACCCTGCATTGTACAAAAAGAGTTTGTCAGAAATATTTCCGAGTCTATAAGTAATAATGACAGAAACGGTTACATGATTTATCAAGATACAAAAAAACTGACATTATGAAATCGATATTAGTTCTTGGCGCAACAGGTAATCTTGGTGCCTATATCACACTTCATTTTAATAAATTAGGTTGGCGTGTAATTGCTGCGAGTCGCAGAAAAAACGATAATGGTTTTTTTGCAGACTATGATATACCATATTACTCGGTCAATCTTACTGATAAGCAGAGCTTTGATCAACTACCAGCTGACATTGACGTTGTTGCGGATTTTGCTGGTGATCTTCCTGCATCTATGGAAGGCTATAATGGCGAAAAGTATATAGACTCAATAATCTATGGAACATATAATGTTTTGGAGTGGATGCGCAAGAACCGTATACCGAGAATTATATTTCCACAAACATTATTTGATGTTCACTACCTTTTTGGTAATAGAGAGCCAATTAGCGCAGATGCAGAGAGGCGGGTGCCGCTAGAGGGAGACCACCAGATGTATGTTATTGCTAAAAACGCTGCGGTAGAAATGATTGAACACTACCATCGCGAATTTGGTTTAGAACGATTTGTTGTTCGTTTGTCAAAGGTTTATCAATATCATCCAAACCATTATACTTTCACAAATGGAAAAAAGTGCTTGATTAATGATTGGTTCTTTATTTCAAAAGCGGAGAAAGGCGAACCAATTGAGATTTGGGGTGACCCGACCCGGATTCTTGAAACATGCCATGTGGAAGATTTTCTACAAATAATTGAGAAATGTGCAACTGTCAATCATGATGGCGGTATATACAATATTGGATCTGGTGGTTCTAGTTTAGAAGAACGGATTCGTGCTATAATTGATGTGTTTGCAGTTGATGGAAAGAAGTCCGAGGTGTCTTATGCTCCAGAGAAGCCTCTCTGCTCTCAATATGTTTTAGATATAACCAAAACAAAGAAAGAGCTTGGATATGAACCTAAATATAAGTGGCGTGACTATTGTGTGTGGCTGAAAAATGAGCGAAAAGTACAGCGTTTTGCAAAAATATGGGGCACGGAAGAAGACTATTAAAGTCAAAAGATTAGAAAAATGTGGGGCGAAGAGTTGTGAGATAAAGAGTTTCTTCCACATTTTAGTTGAAAAATAGGTGTAGACGACCACTATAGCGGAATGTATGCTGCAGAATGATTGGGAGAAATGTTTAGGTCGGAAGGTGGCGTCTTTGTGGTGATAATGTTAGCAGTTGTTGCGCTTTTTATTTGAGATTTTTTAAATATGCATATACATTTTAATCTACCTCATCTAACGGGCAAAGAAGCCCACTACATGTATCAGGCCGTGTATAACGGCAAGTTAAGTGGTAATGGTGAGTTCACCAAACGATGCCAACATTTCTTTGAAGAGAAATACGGCTTCAAGAAATGTTTACTCACCACGAGTTGTACGGATGCACTCGAAATGGCGGCCATGCTTTGTGATATCCAGCCTGGTGACGAAGTCATTGTGCCCAGTTACACCTTTGTGTCGTCCGCATTGGCTTTTGTGAGGGCTGGAGCAAAGATTGTCTTTGCCGATAGTATGAAACGAAATCCCAATATTGATGCGGAACAAATCGAAGCTTTGATTACTCCCAAGACCAAAGTCATCGTTCCTGTGCATTACGCGGGTGTGGCTTGCGACATGGATCGCATCATGGAAATTGCCGAAAGACACCACTTGTTGGTGGTGGAGGATGCCGCTCAGGCCATAGACTCTTATTATAAGGGTCGACCATTGGGCACGATAGGCCATTTGTCCGCCTTCTCGTTCCATGAGACGAAGAACATCATTTCAGGTGAGGGAGGTATGTTGGGCATCAACGATGAGCGTTTCATTCGTCGAGCCGAAATCATTTGGGAGAAAGGTACCAACCGGGCAGAGTTTTTCCGTGGCGAAGTAAACAAATACGGCTGGTGCGACATCGGTTCCTCATTCTTGCCAAGCGAGGTGGTGGCGGCATTCCTTTGGGCACAATTGGAGCATTTGGATGATATACAAAGCAAACGTAAACGGCTGTGGAGTAAGTACTATGAGCTTTTGAAACCTCTGGCCGACCAATGTCGATTCGGTTTGCCCGACATCCCCGACTATGCCACTAACAATGCACACATGTTTTATCTGGTGTGCAACAGTTTGAATGAGCGTACTGCTTTGATTAAAAAGTTGAAGGAGAACGACATCCTTGCCGTGTTCCATTATTTAAGTTTACATAGCAGCGAGTTTTATAAGGACAAGCACGATGGGCGTTCGCTTCCTGAGTGTGACAGGTATGCAGATTGCCTTGTGCGGCTACCAATGTATTATGACTTGGGCATTGAAGGTGTTGAAAAGGTTTGTGAAACCATAGAATTGTGATAATCTATTTCTAAACAATGGTGAAAGGCCATAGGGCATGAAAGAGCGGGACGTCACATTCGATATTATGAAAGGCATTGGCATCTTATTGGTGATTGTGTGTCATTTTGTGGGCTGGAATCATCCGTATTTGTCGCAGTTCATATTATCGTTTCACATGCCCTTGTTTTTTCTTGTAGCGGGTTATTTCTCTAAGTCATACATTGACAGACCAACTTCAAAGCGAATTGTAAGGAATTATTTCATGCGTTTGATTCCGCCAATGGCGGTTACTCAACTGATGATTGTGGCCTGGGCCGTGTTGATGGCGGTGGTGAAACATGAAGGTTGGAATCCACCGATTTGTGAAGCGCTTTCCTTGTTATGGGCGGATGTGTTTGGCCCGATGACCCCATGGGGGAGGCTCAGCCTGGGCGTGATATGGTTTTTGTTGGCTTTGTTTTGGGCCAAAACCTTGCTGATTCCTTTGTCACGTCTGAAAAAATGGGCCATCCCTGTTTCGTTGGCGGTGGCTTTTGGGGTATTTATGTTGCACAAGGTGTTCCCTTATTCGATTTGGTGCTTCTCGTTGGGACTGATGGCCTTGCCTTTTGTGACGATTGGGTGGTGGGTGAAGAGTCATCCAGTGCCTATGTGGTTGAAGATAGTTGCAGTGGCCTGTTGGATTGTCGCTATCTGTTTCTCAAGGATGGAGATGTATACATTTACATGGAAATGCTATCCCTTGGATGTCCTCGGAGCTTGTGGAGGCACATATTGTATATACTTATTGAGCCTAGTGATAAAGAAGTACATGAGGATAACCTCAAAAGTTTTGTCGGCATTAGGCGTTTGGTCGCTAGCCATCATGTGTGTGCATTGTTTTGAAATAAATGCCCATTTGGGAAGTCGTTTGTGGGCGCTGACAGGGGTTGAAGTGGGACAATGGCCCATGTTTGCTTGGCGTTTGGTCTTGACATTGGGCTTGGCCATCTTGTTGGTGCATATTCCTAAGGTCAAGAATTTGTTTGTTTGAGATGAAGAGGATATCAGATAAGATCTTACTCTTTCTATGTACAAAGCGCTTTACGCCTAAAAAGCTTAAAGTGTTTAAACCTGCCATGTATTCTGTTCATCGCAAGGCTGTTGTTGAAGTGGAACAATACTTGAATTTCAATCGGCAGTGGGATAATGAAAGAATGCTTCGCAACAAAATGATGGGTTCTCTTTATGTCGCAAAGGATGCCACACTGCGAGTGGATGCTTTTGACGTGTATGCGGGAAGTAGGATTTCGGTGAATCAAGGAGCTAGACTGTCATTAGGCAGTGGTTATATGAACTATGATTGTGTGATTGATTGTTTTGATTCAATCTCAATAGGTAATCAAGTGGTTATTTCAGAACGAGTGGTGTTGAGGGATTCCGACAATCATTCGATTAAGGATGTAGGAGATACAGTGTCGGTCGAGTCGACCGAGTCGGCTCCCATAGTGATTGGAAATCATGTTTGGATTGGAATGAATGTGACGGTGCTGAAGGGCGTTACGATAGGAGAGGGAGCCATAGTGGCCGCCGGGAGCGTGGTGATTAGGGATGTGCCGCCGCATTGTCTGGTGGCTGGTATCCCTGCCAAGGTGGTTAAAACAAATGTTTCATGGAACTGAAAGTTGAGCTATGAATCCGTTGGTGTCTATACTAATGCCAGTTTATAAGACGGCTGCTTATCTAAGAGAGGCAGTAGATAGTATGCTGGCCCAAACCTTCACTGATTTCGAGTTGATTGTGCTCAACGATTGCTCGCCCGACAATGCAGAGGAGATATTGGATACTTATGATGACCCTAGAATTGTGAGATATAAAGGCGAGAAGAATGCCGGCCTTTCAAATGTGTTGAATGTCGGTATAGGGATGGCTCGTGGCAAATACATTGCCCGTATGGACAGTGATGATATCTCCTTGCCTGAACGTCTGCAAATACAAGTGGATTATTTGGAAACCCATCCTGAAATCGATTTGGTCTCGGGGGGGATGCAACTGTTTGGAGCGAAAGAAACCGTTTGGGTTCGAGAGCGGAATCCGGAAAAGGTGAAAAGCGAAGCCATGTTCCATTCTCCAGTGCTTCATGCGTCAAGTGTGTGGCGCAAGGATTCTTTTGAGAAGCACGGCTTGCGCTTTAGGCAAGAAATGGTGCCGTCTGAGGATTATGATTTGTGGACGAGAGCGCTGCTGAATGGCCTGAAGTTGGTCAATTTGCCCGAGGTGCTCTATAAATATCGAATGCATAACGCACAAGCGTCGTTACAAACCGAAAAGACCAGGGAAAAGGATAGAGAGGTCCAGAAGAACTATCTGCATGTGGCTTTGCCGTCATTGTCGGAAAAAAACATAGAAGCTTTCCCGAAGAAGCTTTGGCCCGTTTTCTTCGCCAACCTTCGTGATGGTTTCTTTGACTGGAAGCTACTGGCAAAACGTTTGTATAAAATGAGCAAAAACAGAAAATGAGGTTTTCCATCATCATACCCGTTTATAATGTGGAGCTCTATCTCCGCGAGTGTTTGGACAGTGTCCTCAATCAGACATTTGCTGACTGGGAGGCAATTTGCGTCAATGACGGCTCGACGGATGGATCAGCGTCGATCCTGAATGAATATGCTTCAAAAGATGAGCGAATTGTGGTCGTTGCACAATCCAATGCGGGTACTGCCGCAGCACGTAACTTGGGTATGAGAGCGGCGAAAGGCGATTACATTTTTTTCTTGGATAGCGATGACTGGATGGAAAGCAATGCATTGCAATCGATAGCTGATCAATTGGATGGTGGGGATGTGCTTTGCTTCAGTGGGAGACGTTTTGTTGAAGAGTCAAATGATTATCGTCCCGCAGACCAACTTCCCGAAAAACAATATGTAAGCGGAATGGGGTATTACAACGACAATGCTTTGTTGCCACGAGATTTTGCTTTCGTTTGTGTGGTGTTGCGGGTGTATAAAAGAAGTTTTATCAACAAACATAAATTGTATTTTGATGACGACGTGTCGTATGAGGATAACTTATGGGTTCCCGTTGTGCTTTATTACGCGGAATCTGTAAAGGTGATTTCGGATGCACTTTATGTATACCGCGTACGAACCGGAAGCAAAATGAGCGAGGTCTCTTTGGCGAGAAAAAAGGATTTGTTAGAGGTGGCCAATCGTCTTGCTGGCTTCTTCATTCCGAAGCAAGGATTTGAGAAGAATGTGGTGTATCGTGCCATAACGCATCATTATCAATCAGTTTTCGCTTATGCTTCAAAAGAGGAGAAAAAAGAGATTAGACGGTTGTGTGATTGGCATTCGTATCGCGTTGTAAGTCGGACCAAGTTGAGACATCGCGTGAATTATTGGAAAAACAGATGGATATAGATATGAACGACAGACCAATGATTGTTGTCATTACACCTGTGCGTAATGAGGCATGGGTTTTAGACGCTTTCCTGACATGCACATCGTCGTGGGCGGATCGTATCATATTGGCTGACCAACATTCCACTGATGGTAGTCGTGAGATAGCGGCCAGATATGAAAAGGTGGTTTTGGTTGACAATAATTCGGTTGAAATGAATCAGGCGGCGGTGCGCAAGCTTTTATTTCAGGAAGTGGATAAAATTGTTGGCGACAAGATTGTGTTTGCATTGGACGCAGATGAGTTTCTGAGTAATGATTTTGAGAACTCAGAGGGGTGGAATTTGATTTTGAATTCAAAACCAAATGAGATTTTTTGTTTCAAATGGCTAAATCTATATGGTGATTATAGTCATATTGTTCCAGATGCTGGCTATATGGAATGGGGGTGCCATTTTACGTCTGATACTTCGATCGCTGAAGCGTATGAACGCTATGAGAATAGAGCTGTCCATGAGATGCGTATTCCGTGTCTTCCAATTACCGATGCTACATATGTTCAAATACCTGATATTAGATTTGTGCATTTGGCGAGACTTAATTTAATTAGACAAAAGAACAAAGAAGACTTTTATCAAGTGTCATCCGTCTCCAAATTGAGGAAGAGAATTAGTGCGGTAACACTTTATAGAGGATATAATCATCCTATTAGAAATCTGGAGAACCTGTCTCAAGAGGTATTTCTATCATCTAAAGGTCCCGTGGGAGAAGATGCTCGTCAATTGATTAAGCTCAATGATATAGGCCAATATTATATCAATGAAATGACCATTATCTTTGAGAGAGAAGGAGTGGAAAAGTTTTTCAAATTGGATGTTTGGGATAATCCGTATTTGAAAGAAATGGGTGTTAATCCAAAGATCCCTCTGAGGTATCGTTTGCTGCATTCTTATTTGAGGAAAACCCAAGAGAAGTCAGACAACCCTTTTATTAAACTGGTAGATAAAGTACTGAAACGAATTTATTAATCGAGCTGATGATGTATCGTTTGGTACGCGTCTAATAGAGTTTGGAAGTAAGAAACCCATGAGGTTTTCCGTTATCATACCGCTTTACAACAAGGCTCCATACGTTGCGAAAGCCATTGGCAGCGTGTTGGCGCAGACATTTAAGGACTATGAGCTCATCATCGTTGATGACGGTAGTAAGGATGATTCGTTTGCTGTGGCGCAAAAAGCCATTGAAGGTCATGACAATTGTCGTATATGTAAGCAGGAAAATTCAGGAGTTTCCGTAGCACGTAATAATGGTGTGGCTCTTTCTCGAGGTGACTATTTGTGTTTTTTGGATGCCGATGACTGGTGGGCCCCTGACTTTCTGGCGGAGCTGTCAATGTTGATTGAGGATTTTCCTGATGCTGGCATTTTTGGGACCAATTACACCATTGTGAACGAAACCAAACACAAGACTCGGGTGGCCCAAATTGGAGTAGAAGATGGTTTTGAAAGAGGTTATGTCAATTATTGCCAATCTTATGCCAAGACGATGTATATGCCGTTGTGGACGGGTGCAGTCTGTATGCCGCGAATAGTTTTTGATGAAATGGGAGGTTTCCCGAAGGGGATTAAACTGGGTGAGGATTTTCTTTTATGGATGAAAATCACATTAAAGTATAAGGTGGCCTTGCTGAACAAGCCGCTGGCTTATTATAATCAGGATGTTGAGGTGGCCGCTCGAGGCGTTAAGTCTTCCGGCTTTGATCCAGATTCGTTCATGACCTTCCATTTTGACCAGTTTGCCGACCATGAGAAGACCAATAAAGATGTGAAGGTTCTTTTGGACCGGTTGCGGGTGTATTCTTTGTTGAGATTTAGGCTGACGAACACCCATGCCGACAGAGTTAGGAAGGAAATCGCCAAGGTTGACTTCTCAAATGTGGACAAAAAGTATCGGTTTTATTATAAATCGCCCTATCCGGTCGTATGGATTGCAACCAAGGTCCATGCGCTAGCGTCATGGCTAAAACAAAAAATGTGATGAAGAAAAGACTCAAGCGTTTCCTTTCATTGATGAGAGGTGAACAGAATCTGGAAAAACTGATGGATCGTGGTTTGACTATCGGTGAGAACTTTATCAGGATGGAAGGCGTTATTATCGACCCTTCCCATTGTTGGCACATAACAATAGGGGACAATGTTGTTTTGGCGCCTCGAGTGCATGTTTTGGCGCATGACACCAGCACTAAGGTGTTCTTGAACTATACCCGTGTCGCAAATACCAAGATAGGGAACAATGTATTCGTGGGAGCGGGAACCATCGTTTTGCCAGGAGTAACTATTGGCAACAATGTGGTCGTTGGTGCTGGGAGTGTGGTGGTAAACGACATCCCAGACGATTCTGTGGCAGTGGGAAATCCCGCCCGTGTTGTGAAGCCCTTGAGTGTGTTTTTGGAAGAGAACAAGCAAAAAATGCATTCCGATAATGTGTTTGATGAGCAATACACGCTTCGGAATGCCGCATTTGGAGAAAGGGAGAGAAAGGCTTTGCTCGATGCCTGCGCTAAGTGTGGCGTTGTGTATGTTGAATAGCCTCATTTGCCATGATTCCGAAGATTATACATTATTGTTGGTTCGGCCGAGGTGAAATGCCTCAATTGGCCAAGGATTGTATCGTCAGTTGGCAAATGTATATGCCGAATTGGGAGTATAAGCTTTGGAATGAGGACAACTTCAATGTGAGCCAAACGCCATATACAAAAGAGGCCTACGATGCCAAGAAGTTCGCTTTTGTGAGCGATTATGTCAGGCTATGGGCCTTGTATAGCGAAGGTGGACTGTATTTGGATGTGGATTTTTTGGTGTTCAAACCGTTTGATGATTTGTTGCATTTGAAAGCCTTTGCGGGTTTTGAAGGCAGCAAGCATTCTCCTTTGATGATGGGGGTGATTGCCAGCGAACCCCATGGCATTTGGGTGAAAGAACAGCTTGATGCTTATCAGGGCCGGCATTTCATGAATGCAGACGGGACTTTGGATTTGACTACCAATGTGAAGTTTGTGACCGAAGCCATGAAGTCGCAAGGCTTTGTCACCAATGGGCAAGAACAGGATTACAAAGATCTTCATGTGTTGCCTGTCGACTATTTCTGTCCAAGGCAGACCACGGGCGAGTATTACCGAACCCAAAACACTTATTGCGAATCTGTTGGCGTCAGCTCATGGGCGAAACGAGGGGGATGGAAGGCTAAAGTTGGGGAAGTGGTCGGTCCGAAAACAATGACCCGTCTAATAAAACTGAAAAGAAAACTGTTTGGATAAAAGAGAGAACCATGTTGAATTATTTTCCCAAGTTTTTTTCTTCTAAGGCAATCTATTGCTATTTGATCACATTGGCCTTAGTGAGTATCGTTTTTATGAGATACGCACTGCCATTTCAATTTATGCTGTTTGGCTTGGTGCCTGTGATTGTCTTTTTCGCATTTGCCAATAGGCTGACAATGGATTGGTACCATATATCGCCAAAACAATTCAGTAAAAAAGTCTTTATTACCGCCGTCATTATCCGTCTTGTCTATGTTGTTTTCATCTATTTTTACTACATTCAAATGACGGGTGAGCCCCATGCGTTTCATAAGGCGGATGAGGGCGCGTATCAGATATTGGGTGAAATGTGGAAAACTTATGGCTTTGAAAGGATGAAGTTCGAAATGGGATGGATGCCTCTGTCCGATTCAGGTTATCCTTGGTGGCTTGGTTTTGAATACTTGTTGTTGGGAACGAACGTGCTGCCTGCACGCATTGTGAAGTGTTTCATTGATGCATTTTCTTGCTTGTTGATTTACAATTTGGCCAAAAGAAACTTTGGTGAATCAGTTGGGCGAATGGCGGCCATTTTTTGTATGCTGATGCCCAATATGTGGTATTATTGCGGGGTAACGTTAAAGGAAACCGAGATGGCCTTTTTGACCATCTTGTTCGCCGAAAGGGCTGATTTGGTATTGCGGTCACCTAAAATCAAAGTTGCGGGCATCATCATCCCTGCAATGTGTATCTTGGTTTTGTTTACTTTCCGAACAGCCCTTGCTGCGGTGTTGTTTGCTGCATTGGCGGCTGGTTTGATTTTCAGCTCTTCAAAGCAGTTGGTCCTATGGAAAAAAATCCTATACAGTTCTGTCTTTGCCATTTGGATGTTTATGACAGTGGGTGTGGAAATTGTACAAGAAACCCAGCAATTATGGGAAAATCGTGTTTCCAACCAAGCTGAGGGTATGGAATGGCGTAGTAAACGTGCTGGTGGAAACGAGTTTGCCAAATATGCATCGGCTGCCGTGTTTGCTCCTGCTATCTTTACTATCCCTATTTCTTCCATGGTGGAAATTGAGAACCAAGAAGTCCAGATGATGATGAATGGGGCCAATTTTATCAAGAACATTTTGTCGGGT
>JAEEGL010405560.1_pt1 | contig 35316 bp, 22 predicted proteins | sample 9134231 | NCBI WGS metagenome assembly JAEEGL01 (sample SAMN16246548, study PRJNA631951) | gut metagenome | biome: gut microbiome; feature: rumen; material: fiber-attached | host: Bos | place: Iran: Karaj | collected 2018-10 | reverse complement strand
TCGAATACGCCGACTCAATGACAACGCAGCGCGAGGTCATATACCGTCAACGCCGCAACGCACTCTACGGCGACGGCCTCGACATCGAAATCAACAACATGCTCAACGACGCTTGCGACAACCTCGTCAAGTACGGACGCAACGACGACTTCACCTCGTTCAGTTTTGAAGTTGCCAAGAGCCTCGGCATCAGCTGCCCCGTAACGGAGCAGGACTTCCTACAACTCTCCGACGAGGCCATCGGCGACAAGATATTCAACGCCGCATTCGAGCGCATGGCGGAGAAGATGAAGCTCGTCCGCGAAAAAGCCGCGCCCATTATCCAGCAGGTGTATGAAACGCAGAAAGACCGTTTTGAATACATCATCGTGCCCATCTCTGACGGCAGGCGCATCTTCCAAATCCGCGTCAACCTCCAGAAGGCATACGAATCCAACTGCCGCGAAATCACCAAGGCGTTCCAGAAGATAATAATGCTCGTAACCATCGACGACAACTGGAAGCAGCACCTCCGCGACCTCGACGACTTGAAGCAGTCGGTGCAGGACGCACGTTACGAACAGAAAGACCCGCTCGTAATCTTCAAGATAGAATCCAACGGACTTTTTGGCAAGATGTTGGACAAGAACAACAAGACCGTGGTATCCACCCTGATGCGTGCGCAGATACCGATGCCCGACCCCGAGCAGATAGCGCAGGCACAGGCACAGGCACAGGCGCAGGCCCGCGCCCGCGAACAGGCGATGCGCCGCGAACAGGAAAAGATGCGCGCCACTCAGGAGCAGGCAGACAGCATCAACGACACGCCCAAGCAGCAGCCGCAACAGCCGCTCACACGCCGCGAACCCGTGCAAAGGACGCAGCCCATCAAGGCTGAGAAAAAAATCGGACGCAACGACCCTTGTCCCTGCGGCAGCGGCAAGAAGTACAAGAACTGCCACGGAAAGGACGCTTTGGAATAGTTGAAAGTGGAAAGTGGAGAGTGGAGAGTGGAGAGTGGAAAGTGGAGAGTGGAGAGTTGAGAGTTGAAAGTTGAGAGTTGAAAGTTGAGAGTTGAGAGTTGAGAGTTGAAAGTTGAGAGTTGAGAGTTGGTTTCTAAATCAGGTTTTTCAATTTTCAACTTTCAATTTTAAATTAACGAAATATGAATAAAAACCGACAGTTTTTTTCGCTTTATCTCACCAACATATTTGGCGTGATGAACGACCAAATGCTCAAGACGCTTGTGTGTTTTGTAGCGGCGGGATGGGTTGCATCGGCATACAAGTCGCTGGTAGTCAGCAGTGTGGCGGCGGCATTGGTATTGCCGTACATATTTCTGTCGCCGCTGGCGGGCAAACTGCCCCACTTTTTCCGCAAAAAGAAAATCGTCAATACCGCCAAAATCTGCGAGATTCCGATAATGCTGGTGGCGATTTTGGGATTTTACACCCAAAACATCGCGCTCGCAATATCGGCAGTACTGCTGATGGGACTTCAAAGCGCGTTGTACTCGCCCGCCAAATACGGACTCATCAAGGACATAGGCGGCATCGACGGCATCTCCAAAGGCATGGGCGGCATGGAGGCGTTCTCGTTTCTCGGGATGCTGACGGGCGTATTCGTCGGCTCTGTCATGTCAGACCACCAGTCGCTCCCGCTCTATGCAGGGATGATGCTCGGAATAGCGTTGCTTGGACTTATCAGCAGCCTGACCATCAAGGCGGAAGAATCCAAGGAGGCTGAAGAATCGTCGGCAAACCCCTTCAAATTTCTGCGCGAATCGGCGGCGATCGCCCGCAAGTACAAAGGCCTCGGACACGTGATAATGTTGCTGTCGCTGTTTTGGTGGTTTTGCGGGTCGATACAGATAATATTGATTACGCACTGCGAAGCACACCTCGGCATGTCCAACACACAGACAGGCTATCTGCTTGCTACAATGGCGATTGGAATCACAGCGGGCTGTATTATCGGCGGCAGGCTCAATCACAGTCGCTACATGCTCGGCACCGTGCCGACGCTTGGAATTTTTGCCGGACTTCTGATGCTGATTGTCTTCCTGCTGCCTTTCAACGACATGGGCGACTACAAAAAGTTGTACTTTGGGATTTTGATGACTGCAACAGCCATCACCGTCGGCATATTCAAGATTCCGCTCGACGCCGAAATCCAAAAGCGCGTCAAGACCTCCGAACTCAATGTAATCCTCGCCTACTTCAATCTGGTTTCGTTCATCTTCATATTGGTGTCGTCGGTCACCAACATCCTCATTGCGCACTTCCTGCCCACGACATACGTGTTTTTATTCGACGGAATCGTACTGGCGGCATGGTCGGTATATTTCATGTTCAATTACAAAGGCTCGCTGAGTTACCGCGTGAGCAAGGTGATTCACCTGCATTACGACGTCAAGATGGAAAACAAGCAGGCCCTCGACGTACCCGAAGGCGAAAATCTCCTCATCCTACCGATGCACCGCGCACTCATCGACCCTCTGATACTCTTCGCCGAACTGTACGACTACAAACTGCAGCCGTTGGTGGACGCGAGGTTTTGGAAAAACAAATTCCTCGGACACGTTCTCAACCTCTTTGACGCCGTGCAAGTGCCAGACCTCAGACGAGGCGGACGCGAGGGCGTGGAACAGGTGCAAAAACTCGACGGCATCGTAAAGTCTCAACTCGAAAATGGTGCCAACATCATTTTCTATCCCTCGGGACACGTTACCCTCGATGGCAAGGAGACCATCGGCAACCGCCGCATGGCTTACAACGCCTCCAAAATCCTTCCCGGACACACCCGCGTCGTCGCCACCGAAATCCACGGACTTTGGGGCAGCCGCTGGTCCAATTATGGTCGCACTCACACCGCGCCAATGGTGCCGATGCTTATCAAAAGCGTGAAATTCATCTTCTTGCTGCGGTTTCTGTTCGTCAAAAAACGCTCAGTCAACATCCGCTTCACCGACATCACCGACGATTTCCGCGCGTGGTCGTCGCTGCCGAGACAGCAGTTCAACGCAAAGATGGAGGAATTTTACAATAGAGAGGAGGACAAGCTGGTATTGACGAAGATATAAATCAGGTATGCTCAATTATGATTTCAACATATTAAGCCCAAGTGAATTTGAATGTTTCACACGTGATTTGCTTCAAGCGTCTGAAAAAAAACGAATAGAAAGTTTCGCAGACGGACGCGACGGAGGAATTGACCTTCGTTTTGCGTATGATTCTACAAAAAAAAGTATCATTCAATGCAAACGATACAAACAGGATTGGAATAAACTCAAAAGCACTTTAAATAAAGAGGTCGCAAAAGTAAAGACACTCAATCCTGATAGGTATATTCTTGCTACTACTATTGATTTGACGGCAGCAAACAAAGACGAAATAAAGTCAATGTTTGCACCGTACATCAAAGATACGACAACGGATATACTTGGCAAAGCCGATTTGAACAATTTGCTTGGGCTATATCCTGAAATAGAAAAGCAATACTATAAACTTTGGTTAGGAAGCACAAACGTATTGGATACCATTGTGCATAAGAATGTTATTAATTGGTCTGAGTTTGAATTAGATGAAATCAAATCAGAAATTGCCAAATATGTTCCTAACGAAAGCTTTAATCAAGCACAGAAAATACTCAGTGAAAACCGATATGTAATTATATCTGGCATTCCTGGAATTGGGAAAACTACCCTTGCACGGATGTTAGTATATAACTATTTGGCACACGGATATGAAGAATTTGTTTACGTAGTTGATGATATTGATAATGCAAGTAAAGTCTATGATAAGAACAAAAAGCAAGTGTTCTATTTTGATGATTTTTTAGGTTCAAATTTTTTTGATATTCAAAAACAAAGCACAAGTTTTGAAAACAAACTTATTTCATTTATTAATAAGATAAAGAAATCGCAAAACACCTTGTTTATAATGACAACCCGTGAGTACATACTCTCGGATGCGAAAAACTACTATGAAAAAATAGGCATAAGCAATATTGAAATTGCTAAATGTACGATTGATCTTTCGCAATATACAGAACTTGTAAGGGCACAAATTCTGTACAATCATTTGGAAGAAGCAAATCTTCCATCTGACTATATGGATGCCCTATACAAAAATAATGGGTATATGAAATTGGTAAAACATATAAACTTCAACCCACGTATAATCGAAACATTTATAAACAAGCAAATATGGCGAAACATTGCTCCTGATAATTTTTTGGCAACGACATTAGATTTTTTTAACAATCCTCTTTCTGTTTGGGAATCCGCCTTTAAAAATATGCATGATTTTTCAAGATACGCTCTTCTGGTGTTTGTAACTTTTAATAATAGTGTACAATACGAGGTATGGCAAGATGCTTATATCTATTTTTGTAATAATACTCACAAAATTACGTATGATGATGTATTATGGGATAATACTATCAAAATTCTTCAAGATTGTTTTATTAAAATAGAAGGAACCGAATCAGGCAAAAAAATTATCAAACCTCACAATCCTTCTATAATGGACTTTTGTTTTTCATATATCAGTAACAACAAAGTTACATTATCGTTATTGAAGGAATCGGTATTATATCCTGAACAAACCATATTATTTTTATATAACAAAGAAGAATGGCATATTGAACCTAATGAACTATTGTTAAATATATGGAATAAAATTGTAGATGATAAGTTTAAGCAAATAAAAAATACTGCATCCACAAAATCATGCATATACCTGCTAAATGAATATAATGATTTTTGCAATACTCACAAATGTTTTATTGAAAAAATCTACAATTATGAAGAATTATTTATACATAATATATCAATCTCATTAAGATATAAAATGGTCAAACTACTCGATTGGGAACAAACTCCATTAAATCAAAAGGATACTATATTACGTATATTCGAAGAGGATTATTACCACAACCACGACTGCTATGGTTTTGAATTCCTTGATACAATATTAGAATTAGGATTATTAGAACTATTAGATGAAAATAAAGTAAGCAAGGAATTATTTAGTATCATAGATGCCATGGTTGAAGACTCTTTGATAGGAGAGGAAGCCACTGATTTCATTATGCATTGTTGGTACTATTCCCAAAAAATCCCCAATGCTTCTATGTTTGAATATTTTTTTCATCGTGCATTAGAAAGATGGGGATGCAATGCTGATTTAATCACATTTCCACCATTTTTTGATGATGTAATAATGAAAGATGATGATATATCACAAAATGCACTCAATGAATTATTTAAAACTCTTTATGAATATCAATGATAATACACTAAAAACGCTTCACGTTATTCCATCCCAAAGCAAAGATTTTCATAAAATCTCAACGTTCCATTTTTGATTGCATTTTTTGTCAATCCGTACGTTAAGCCGCCGATCATGCTCACAACGGACATCCGTTGCTTTATTAATGTTGTTTATTTGGCGACATTTTATTTTTGGAACTTTTTATCCTTAAACTTGCCTCTACGTGCATTATCCAATGTCTTGAAAACGGCATTTGGATGAGTTCCTTAATATTTTTCTTACACCAAAAATCTATCAACCAGATTGCATTTTCATCTTCACTAACTACGTGTAATGATTTAAGATTTTCCTTTGCGTCGTCTGTAACGTGTCTTTTTAAATCATCAAAAGACAAACCTTGCAATATGATTTCTGAACTCGTTTTTACATCGCTGATATAAGAATAGAGTTCTTCCAAATTCAACTGTTTTGAGAAATCAGCAATCTCATGTTTCACAAGTTCATTACCTGTTGTAATAATAGGTGAATTTATACGTTTAACATAACCATCTTTGAAGAATATCTGCTCATCACCTTTTATCAATGTGTGGGCTACAATATCCTCTATCCTGAAAATATGCCATAATGAATATGCGATGGTCTTGCTATGGTAACCGTCTGCGTTGATGAATGGCATAGCACTAAAATCGTCTATGCTTAATTCCTTTTTGAAGGAATTGATTGTGTCCATCAGACTGTCCCTCAAATCAAATAGTGTTTCAAAGCCTAATTTGTAAGTGTCTTTCCTCTTTAATTGGCTTTGCATTGTTTTGTTTAATTCAGACCATTCCTTATTCATAATTCTATATGTTTGCCTTGTTGTTTATGACCCTGCAAAGTTAGCAAAAATGAAACCAATTCTCAACTTCTCATGTCACATTTCATTTGCAACCACCCTGCAAAAATAGTAATTTTTCACATCACTGCCCCACCCTGCAAATTTTTTTTGCGAAATAATTTCCAAATACTTAATTTTGTAGCGTTGAATAAAACTATCAAAACACAAAATTATTATGAGAAGATTCCTTTTAGTATTAATTGCTGCATTGTGCTTCGTGGCGTGCGGCAACGGTCAGAAGACCGACAATTCGCAGACGGCGGAAGAGCCCAAGAAGGCTGACAAAATCCTCGTCATCTACTATTCGCAGAGCAACACCACCAAGACTGTGGCTCAGGAAATCCAGAAGCAACTCGGCTGCGACATCGAGGAGATTGTCTGCACCGATTACACCGGTGATTTCAACGCGGTGCTCGGCAAGTGGCAGGAAGATATGAAGGCTGGCAAAATGCCTGAGTACAAGCCCCTTACCAAGAATGTGAAGGATTACGACGTAATCTTCCTCGGCTATCCGATCTGGGGCGGCACGTATGCCTCGCCTGTTGCGACGTTCCTGAAAGACGTTGATTTTCAGGGCAAAAAACTCGTTCCGTTCTGCACATTCGGCAGCGGCGGCCTCAATACGAGCGTCGCCGAATTGAAGAAAAACGCCAAGAACGCCAACATCGTAGATGGCTACGGCATCCGACAGGCAAGAATTGCAAAAGTGTCGGGCGAAGTAGAGCAATTCCTCATCAAAGGCGGCTTCAAGAAAGGCACGTTGGAGAAGTTGCCCGAATTTTCGGAGCAGAAGGCTGTAACCGACAGCGAAAAAGAAATCTTCAACAAGGCTTGCAGCGACTACCAGTTTCCGCTCGGCACACCTTCCACCGTGGGTTCAAGGAAGGTAAAAGGCGGCACAGAATACCTATTCTCCGTCGATGGACAGATGGGCAAATCTCAGATTTACGTCATCGCCGAAGACGGTGCAAAACCCGAATTCACACAAGTAGTGAGATAAAAGAGGAAAGTGGAGAGATTAAAGATTAAAGAGGAAAGTGGAGAGATTAAAGATTAAAGATTAAAGATTAAAGAGGAAAGTCCAACCTCCAAACTTTAATCTCTAAACTTTAATCTTTTTCACGCCATTACCAACGCCACAGATTCTACATGTACAGTGTGTGGAAACATGTCCACAGGCTGTACATGTTTTGTTTTAAAGCCGTTGTCCTGCAAATATCTGAGGTCGCGGGCGAGCGACTTTGGGTCGCACGAAACATAGACAATACGCTTTGGGCGCATTTTTATTATGCTGTCAATCAACGCCTTGTCGCAGCCCTTTCGCGGCGGATCCACAATCACCACATCTGCGCTTACGCCTTGTTTGCTTATCAATTCTGGAATGATTTCCTCCGCCTTACCCTCGATAAATTCGGCGTTTTGGATGTTGTTGACAATGGCGTTTTGACGAGCGTCAGCCACAGCCTGCGGAATAATCTCCACCCCATACACCTTCCCGCAATGCCGCGCAACATAAAGCGAAATTGTCCCGACGCCGCAATAAAGGTCAAAAACCGTCACCCCACCAGTAAGTGCTGCAAATTCCAACACCTTGTCGTACAGCACTTTAATCTGCCGTGCATTAATTTGATAAAACGACATTGGCGAAATCCTGAATTTTATGCCGCCAACAATGTCGGTGATATAGCCGTCGCCGTACAACGAAACCACCTCGCTGCCACGGATGCGGTTGGTATTGTCGCAATTGACCGTTATCGAAATATCCTTAATACATTTCACCTCCGCCAATAGGCTGTTAATCAGTTCTTTATGGTGTGGAATAAAATCGCCGTTGATGACAATCGACACCAAAACTTCCTGTGTAATCCCCCGGTGAGAGTTTCCAGCCGAAGTCCTAATCAAAATGTAACGCACCAATCCTGTGTGAGTTGCCTCGTCGTAAGGCTCTATGTTGAAGCGGTTGAGATGGTTGATGACTACGGCAACAATTTTGGAATCCACCGCCGCGCCCATTCCGCAGCCTTTTGAAGGGATTATCTGATGGGAACGCCGTCGGTAAAAACCAGCAACTATCTTTCCGTCAGCGTTTTTGGATACAGGATATATTGCCTTGTTGCGGTAATTGTCAATCATTTCGCTGCGCCTTGTGTTGGGGATTTCATCCTCGGGGTCCACACCTGCGGCTTGCAGGCAGTCGGCGACCTTTTGGCGTTTTAGGCGCAGCTGCTCGTCATAATTCATCTCCAAAATCTGACATCCGCCACATTCCATGACGTGCGGGCATTTGGGCATGATGCGGTGCGGGGATTTTACGAGCACACGCCTGATTGCGGCATGGGCGTAAGTCCTGGCTACGTCGGTGATTGACGCGCTCACCTTCTCGCCAGGAAGGGCGTTGCTTACATAAACAGTATGACGCCCCAACTGCGCAATGCCGTCGCCGTCGTCGCCAAGTTGCTGAATGTCAAGTGTTACAATGTCGTTTGGTTTCATAATGTCAGCCGTTGAAATCGTACAAAAATAAACACTTCCCGCAAATTATCAAAAAAAAATTGCGGCGGGCGTACAAGTTGTCAAAAATTTTTTGTAGGTTTGCAGATGAAACAAACCAAATACACATCGACAAATGGAAGAAAAAGAACTCAAAGAAATCAATTCTATAATCAAAAAACTCGACAAAGCGGAAATCAAGGGCGACGCATTGCAGATATTTGCGTGTTGCAACGCGCTCTCCGACATCTACGCCGAAAATTGCGAGATAGACACCGCCATCGCACTGTGCCAGAGAGCGATAGACAAGCTGCAACAGGCGGGCGCGGCGCGGCGACTCGAACTGGCGACGGCATATTACAAGCAGGGCATGCTGCTGATGGACAAGTATTACCGCGCTCTGCCGTGCTTCAAGAAGGCGTTGGAATTGTTTTCGCAGGCCAACGACGAGGAAGGCATCGCAATGTGCAACTACCGCATCGGCCGCATCACGCTCAATAAGAGCGTAATAGGCGAGGATTTCGCCAGAGAGGCGCTCCCATATTTCACCACCGCCGTGGAAATCTTCACCAACATCAAGGACACCGACTCCATAGCGATGTCGCTTACTTACAAGGGATTGTGCGAAATCAACAACGACACGCTCAAAGAGGCTGAGGAGGATCTTGAAAACGCCGTCCAGATAGCGCAACAGATCAACAACCCCGAAATCCTCGACGACGCGCTATACCACCTCGCACGTGCATACTACAAGGGCGAGAAGTTTTTCAAGGGACAGAAACTCCTGGAACGCGCCATCGAAATCAACCGCAAGAGCAAGGATTACGAAGACCTTTCGTACATGCTGCACACATACGGCGAGATACTCGTCTCCCTTGAAAAATTCGACGAGGCGATAGCCGCTTTCAAGGAAAGCGAGCAAATAAAGCGCACCAAGGGCTACCTCCGCGACCTTCCCGAAACAATCCTGTGGCTCGGCAAGACGTATTTTTACATGGAAAAACTGCCCGAAGCGTTGCTATACTTCCAGGAGGAGGTGTCGCTGCGCAACGAGGCGGATACCGAGGGGCTCGCCACCGCATACGGCAACATGGGCTTTGTCTGCATGAAACTCGGCTATACCCGCGATGCCATCTCGCACTATTTCAACAAGTTGAAGGTGTATGGCGACGACGACAACTACGCCATGAACCGCACCGAGACCCTCTGCGACCTCGCCGAAGCCCACGCCGCCAATGGCGAAAACGAAATCGCCGTCAAGATTTACCAACGCGCACTGGACGAGTACAAGATAGCACTGCGCACCAAGCAGGTGGACGACACCGACCCCCTCGAAAAAATCAACGAGCGCATCACCGAACTCGACAAGGAAATCACGCAGAAGGAGGACGAACTGCCCAACATTGACGTCCCCGAAGTCCTCACCGACGACTACATCGCCGAAACTCTGAGGTCGATGGTCGCCGACATCATTTACTCCGGCAGCGACGACGACCCACGCAAATCTATCGGCTTCCGTCAGAAGGACACAGCCAATTTCAGCGACGACGCCACATTCGAATCCCTCGGCGCCGACGAGATTGATGTAGTCCAAATCTGCATCAACGCCGAAAACCTATTTGACATCGAGTTTCCCGACGACGAAGACAACGAAATCACCACCACCGCCGAACTCATCGCCGCCGTCAAGAATCTTTTGGAAGAACAGGCATAAGAAGCCGACACGCACATCCGTGCCGCATGTTTCTCTGATTGTCGGAAGGATATGCGGCTATATTGCACGGCGACAAAAAATTGTAAATGCGAAACTTGAAGACTTTGCAAAACATTATCCAACCCCCAAAATTATGATTGGACTATTAGCAAAAAATGTGCTTGGCTACCAGCTGCACGAAAAAATGGACGACGAAGAATGGAACACGCTGTCAGAGCAGCAGTTTGTCCACCATGAATCCGCCTACAGAAACCAGGCTGTCAAATTCAGACGTGCGACAGAATACGACCGCATCGTATTGGGCGAAGTGTTGCAGGAGTTGTTCAAAGAAGACGGAATCGACGAAACATCCGTATTGTCGATGGCGTTGGCATACCGCTACGGACATGGAGAATCGCCCAAAGAGCAGCAGGTATGGGACAATCAATTCGCAATATGGAATTTCGACCTGTTTTCATGCATCCTGAAAAAACGCGACACAGACGAGCATTACGACGACGGCGAATTTCACGAGACCACACTCATCGTGAAGACCACCCGCAGGACAATCATACTGACATTGACGGCACTACTTGCAGGGATGGACACCGTCAAATACATGCGTGTGACAGTGATGTCGCCCGACAACGCAGACTCCGACGACTCCCTTACGATGAAATCTAAAAACCTTCCACAGCTCTTCAGCTTCATACTGTCGTACAGCGAAACGGAAGACGACCCAGCATTTGAAAGGTTTGACGAAATCGATAATTCGTTGCTGTACAAACGAAACAACAGGATTCCCCGCACCGACACGGAAACGGAATGTGCTTCGGGCGGCTTGGAATTTGACATCGACCACCAGGAGCAAGGCGAATGGCTCTTCAAGCAAAACATGTATTACGATGCCTTCACCATGCTGGAACGCGAATACAATTACCTGAAAGACCAATTGCATGAAGACCACAACGAAGATATTATGCAGCGTTACGACCACGTCTGCAACATGATAGGCATCTGTCTTTCCAAGATAAACAGGGACGACGAATCGGCGTTCTTTTATGAGCAGAGCGGCATCAAACTTTCGCTTCCCCAGTTGTTCTCGCTTGCCGCAATCGACGACCTGGCGCCATATCACGACAGAATCACCATCGGCTATGTATTGAAAAACCTCTGGGGTCTCGACGTCCAAAACTTGTTTCCGTGCATGTTTGTCTACGACATGGCAAGCGGCGAGTTCAAGAACCGTATTGAGGACGCCGACAGCATCTTCGACTACCCGCTCTATCCCAAAAAATCAGCCGACAAAGTGTTCGTGCTGTCATGCACACACGCCTGCTATTATACCGACGACGAAGAAGACAAGTCGGTGCTTTGCCACAATGCGCCAATCGTAATCGCCACCCACACCATCAACCGCGACAGCCAAAGTCCACGCATGCGAATCGACATGTTCAGGCAGAATTTTGCCACCAACGACAACAACAGATTCCTCACCAGCCGCAACATTCCATTGAACGTCTCATTCACCACGTGCAATCCCGAAGACTTCAAGTGCGAAGTCAACCTCGACAGCCTGATAGCGGGCATCGAAAGAGCCGACGAACTGAGAAACGCAAGACGGTTCATGGAATGTCTGAAACTGTCCAAATGGATCTTCAAAATCCTGTCGATACAGTTCAGGGACATGGACGAGGAGGAGCTGACGACCCAATACAGAGGGCTGCTTCATATGTACTACGACACCTGCTACAACGTGGGATACTGCCTGATGGAGCTTGACAACAAGACCACCGCCGAATATTACCTCGAAATATCGGCGCGGAGCCTCAACAGCGAGCATATCATAGAATACATCAACTGCCTCGCCAACACCAAGGACCCACGTGCGCTCGACGTAGTGGAAGACACCATCGCACGTTCTCCGATGCCGGAATCCGAGGAATTAATGGAGTCGTGGAACTTCCTCATGGCGTTTTTGAAAAGGCGCAAAGCCTACATCCTTATCGACATGAAACGCTACAACGAGGCACGCAAAATGCTTAAGAAGATGCTCAACGACCCAAGGTGCCGAGATTTTGCAATCGGCGAACTCGACTACCTGAAAGACATCGAAAAAGAGTAGCATTTTTTTCCATGGCAACAAACACAGCAAATCCTTCGCAACGCACATATGTCCGGGGGTATTGATATACCACGCTTGTATGTCCAGGGGTGTAGAAATAACGTTTTCCAAACGGTCGTTTTGTAGTCAGGATGACGATATATCTACAACCGTGTACATGAAAAATGTGCACGGTAAAATGAAATCGCCGCGTATTTTTGCAAGATTTTTGCAAAAAAGATTTTGTAAGATTGGTATTAATTGCTATTTTTGCAGTTATCAATGCGACAGAACGCCACATACATGTACTGGATGACGATGCTGATTGCCCTTGTGATGGCAATGGCACCGGCAGGGAGTCGTGCGCAGGTGGAAAAAAGCAAGTTCGGACCCAAAATCGACAGCCTGATACAAGTCGCCGAAAACGCGCCCGACTCGCTCGCCGCAAGGTTCAACAACGACATATGCTGGAAGCTCCGCAACATCAGCCCCGAAGTGGCGATACAGTACGGCATGAAGGCCCTCGAAAAAGCCGAAAGCACACAAGACAGCCTCCAGCTCGTAAAAGCGTACGCATACCTCGGCGTATGCCAGCGAAACCTCGACAACTTCGACGAAGCTCTCAATTACTACAACATCGGCATCAGCAAGGCGACCGAATACGGCATCGAGGAGCAGCTCGGATACGGATACGTCAACCTCGGCAACCTCCTCATCTACCAGAAAAAATTCGACAAAGCCGAAGAAGAACTGCTAAAAGCACTCCCGATAGCCGAAAAAATAAGCGACTCGTCGATACTCGGCTACATATACCTCAACCTCGGGCGCACGAGGCTCGGCATGAAAGACTTCGACGCATCCGAAGAATACTTCATGAAAGCCATCGACATCCGAACCAAGTGCAAGAAACTCAACAAACAGGTGAGCGTGCCGCGCAAATACCTCGCCGACTGCCACGCGACGGCGGGACTCACGCAGCTCGCGCTCAAAGAGTACATCGCAACACTCGAAAGCGTGGACCCCTTCGCCGACTACGACCTCCTCGGCGAACTGTCCTACAACATCGCCAAAATCAACTTCGACAACAAAAAATACGACGAAGCATTCAAGTACGCCAAGCAGAGCCTCACATACGCCCGCAACATCGGCAGCCAGAAGTCCATCACCGACTCTTACGCAATAATCGCAAGCGTCCTCAAAATCAAAAAAGACGCCAAAGGTCTGTCCGACTGCTACATACAACAAATAGAATGTTACGACAGCCTCATCAAAAAACAGGTGGAGCAGCAGTCGTACAACATCAGGTACAGCGCCGACACCTACTACCGGCAGACGAAAATCGCCAGCCTGAACGAAGAAAAACGGTGGCGGTGGCACATCAACGTCATGTCGCTCATAATACTCGTATTGATGGGCGCGGCGGTGGCCGTCATCATCCTCAACATCCGCAAAGTAAAGAGGCTCAACAAGATGGTGGAAGGCCGCAACGCAAGGCTCGAAGCCGCCAACTACGAGATAACATCCTCCATCAACTACGCCCGCCGCATCCAAAAATCCGCGCTCAGCACCCAGGAAAGCATCGCCAACTCATTCCCGGACAGCATGGTATATTACAAGCCAAGGGAAATAGTATCGGGCGACTGGTACCGCCTCGAAGCAGCCAAAGGCAAGATAATAATAGCGGAAGGCGACTGCGCGAGCGACGGCGTGCCGGGCTCGCTGCTCACGATGATGGGCATGAGCATTTTCAAGGACACCGTAAACGCCACCACAAACGGCGACAGCCCGATGAAAGCGTCCTCAATGCTCGAAAAGATGCGGCAGCAGGTCAAGAAAATGTTCCAGGACAGCAACGACAACCATACAGGATTCGACGGCGGCATGGACGCCTCAATAGCGGTGATAGACCCGCAGACAAGGGAAATGAGCTTTGCGGCGGCATGCCAGACGGCGTTGATAATACGCGGCGGCGACGTCATCAGGCTCAAAGGCGACACTATGCGCGTGGGCAACTCCATCAAAGAAGAAGCCTTCACAGAGCAGGAAGTCCAGCTGCAAAAGGACGACACCCTATACATAATGAACAACGGCATCCGCGACCTCAAAAACCCCGACGGCGAGAGATTCATCAGCGGCAGGCTCGAAAAATTACTTGTGGAAAACAACACAAAGCCATTGGCGGAAGTCCGCACACTCCTGCACGACGAAATCAACGCATGGACGCAGTCGCCGCCGCCGGAAGACATGACAATGATAGGCATCAGGATAGAATGACAAAACATAAGACATTGACAGGCAACAATATGAAACGGTTGATTACATTGATGGCATTGATATTTGCCGCAGCCTATGCGCTCGCGGAGAGTCCGGTGTCGCCCGAAATCGACAGCCTGCTCAATGAAGCGAAGACCGCCCCCGACACCGCAAAGGCGCGCCTATACAGCAGCGTCAGCTGGAGATACAGGTATTCCGACACGCGCAAGGCCGTACATTACGCCAACGTCGCGCTCGGATGGGCCGACACACTGAACCAGAAAGACCAGCAGGCAAGGGCGTACACCATCATGGGCATATGCAGCAAAAACAGGGGGGAGTACGACGACGCGGTCAAATATTACGAAAACGCACACAGCATCAGGATGGAGCTCGGCGACATCGAGGAACTGTCATACTCCAACATCAACCTCGCCAACATCTACATAAACCTAAACGACGCCGAAAAAGCCCGCACATACGTGGAAGACATCGCAAGGCACCTCCACGAAATCTCCAACAAGGAAATCCTAGCATACTACCACCTCAACTACGGACGCATATGCACGATGGAGGGCAAATACGACACCGCCCGCACCGAACTCAACCTCGCGCTCAAGATGCGGCAGGAGCTCAACGCCCCCAAAAACTCAATCTACTCCACAATAAGGCTTATAGCCGAATTGCAGACACTCAGCGGCGACACACTCGCCGCCATCGTCAACTACAAGCTCATAGCGCGCGACTCGGCGAGCGCCGACATGACAATTTTCGTGGACGTGTTCAACTCGCTCGCCAACATATTCCTAAACCGAGCAAGGTACGACAGCGCAGACTTTTATGCGCAGAGGGCGTTGGAGATAGCACAGAAACTCAACGCAAAACAGAAGATGGAACGCATCTACGGCACCATCGGCATGATCAACTACCGCTGCAAGAAATACGCCGACGCCGCCAACTGGTTTGAGCGCAAGATAGAACTCAGCAACGAAATATACGGCGACGAACTCAAACAAAACCTCGTATCCGCCAAGTCAACCGCAGAAAAGACGCACAAGGAGGCGGAAATAAACAGACTCGACAAGGAAAAGCAAGTACAGAAGGGACTCAACACCGCCTTCGGAATAATGCTATTCATGATCTTTGTGCTGCTGATAGTATTCATCGGATACAACCGCAAGACACGCAAGCTCCACCGCCAGCTCGACGAACAGGAAAAAAGCCTCGACGAATCCAACAGCAAGATAACGGCGTCGCTCAACTACGCCAAGCTCATACAACGCGCGGCGGTGAGCGACCCCGAAGCCGTGTCGGAAGTATTCCCCGACAGCATGGTGTTCTACAAGCCGAGGGAAATAGTATCGGGCGACTGGTACAGGGTGGAAAGCCGCCGTGGATACAAGATAATAGTGGAAGCCGACTGCACAGGACACGGAGTGCCGGGATCGCTGCTCTCGATGATGGGAATGAGCGCGCTCAAGGACATCCTCAACGAAATCGAAATATCAGGCGAGGACTTCGACCCCGCAGTCATCCTCACGCGCATGCGCATAATGGTAAAGACAATGCTCCTCCAAGTGGACGACATGGGCATGTCAATCAGCGACGGAATGGACATGACGATAGCAGTCATCGACCCAAAGACCAACATAATGCGCTTTGGCTCGGCATACCAGATGGCGATACTCATCCGCAACGGCGAGTGCATCAAGATAAAAGGCGACCGACAGCCCATCGGCAACCACATCCACGAAAAAGAGTTCACAAGCCAGAACATCCAGCTCCAAAAAGGCGACACCATATTCTTAATGAGCGACGGCATCAAGGACCAGACCAACCCCAAAATGGAAAAATTCAAAGGCCCGCGCCTCGACGACTTCCTGCTCAAAAACGTCCAGCTCCCAATGCCCGAAATTGGGCGGCGGCTCATGGACACCATCGAAACATGGCGCGACGGCTCGCTCCAAGTGGACGATATGACAATGGTGGGCGTGAGGATTTGACCCCAGCCCACCATCAATCACTTCATTGACTTGAAGCACTTCAATTACTTCAATTACTTCAATTACTTCAATTACTTCAATTACTTCAATTACTTCAATTACTTCTTATAATTGTCAATATATTCCTTCACCTTCTTCTTGGCATTGTCCCAGTCGTCGATGAGCCAGTTGCCGTTCACTTTTTTGAGGACAATAGTGTGACGAGATGTCTGGCTGGGTACGCCGTGAATGTAGTCGAACTCCGAAGTGGCTACATCGCCATTAATTGTAGTCTTGAAGTTGCCGAAGCTGTGCTGCTTGTAGAAAGCCTCACGGTCGGAATCGTTAGCCTCCGACCACGCGCCGCACTCGCCATTGCCCTCGATGAAATAGAAGAGGAACTCGCTCGCCTCGTCGATGCCCTCGGTGTCCTGCGGCGGCAGGCCATACGCAGTTTTCAACAATGCGTAAAATTCGGGCGTGATGAACTTTTCGCTGTTCTCGAAGAGCATATGGTCGGGAACGTACTTAACCACATCCTTCACCTTGTTGTTTATGAACTCAACTGTAACGGACTTGTCGCCCTCATTGGCGGCAGACAGCTGCTGTGCCTGCTGACCATTGCCGCCACATGAAGCAAGCGCAATGACAGCAAAAACTGTGATTATCGATTTTTTCATGATTATTGGATTAATGTTTTTATGTGTACAAAATTAGAAATTTTTAACACACGCATAACATTAAATAATGTTAATAAAATATAGAGGACGCATAGCGCAGCAACAATAAATTGGAATATTTTTTTGCAATTTCCGAAATATAATTTATCTTTGCGGCAAAGTTTTGTGCGCTATGACAACGGAAGAAGACTGTGAGAAAGACATCGACAAATGGATTTATAACCTAACAAATATGCCTGAAATGAAAACACAATTAGCATTCACCAACGAAATACCGCTCTTCATGCGGTTGGAAGAAATCGCCTCGTACTCCCAGCTCTCGCCACAGCAGCAGATTCAGTACGACGACAGTTTCAACAATTACCTCGCCGTCCTTGGCAACGAGGCGTACAACAAGCGTGTCGGCTACGAGCATGGAATGAAAGATGGCATGGAAAAAGGCATGAAACAAGGCATTGAGAAAGGTATGAAACAAGGTATGGAAAAAGGTATGGAGAAAGGTGCAAAAGTGGCATCCATATCCATTGCCCGCAATTTCAAAAACGCAGGTCTCGACATCAACCTCATAGCCCAAAACACAGGTCTTACAGTTGACGAAATCGAAGAACTATAGCGGCGCATAATGATTTTTCCGTGGACGGTGGGGCACATTCAACAAAAAATTGTTTTTGAGGGTAATCTCCGTGTTAATTGATGTTCTGTTTTTTTTATTTGACATTTTGTTTTATATTTGCATCTTGAATTAAAACTCTTAAAACACCGAAAACATTATGGAAAATCTCGAACATCTCGTCGATGACCTCATCAAAATAGCCATCGCGGAAGACCTCGGCGACGGCGACCACACGTCGCTCTCCACAATACCCGCCGACGAGCGGGGCGCGGCGCAGCTCATCATCAAGCAGGACGGCATCCTCGCCGGCATCGACGTCGCCCTCAAAGTGTTCAACGCCATCGACCCCGCCCTCAAAGTGGAATTGAAGCTCAAGGACGGCGCACAGGTCAAGAAGGGCGACATCGCCTTCATCGTGAGCGGCAGGGTGATTTCAATCTTGCAGGCGGAGAGGCTTGTGCTCAACTTCATGCAGAGGCTCAGCGGCGTCGCCACGCAGACCCACATCTACGCCTCCAAAATCGCCGACCTCCACACCAAGGTGCTCGACACCCGCAAGACCACACCCGGATTGCGTCTGCTCGAAAAACAGGCTGTAAAGATTGGCGGCGGAGTCAACCACCGCATCGGTCTCTTTGACATGATTCTCATCAAGGACAACCATGTGGACTTCGCCGGCGGCATCGCCAACGCCATCAAGGCGGCGCAGGACTACTGCAAGGCGAAGGGCAAGAATCTCGACATCGAGATAGAGACCCGCAACCTCGACGAAATCCGTCAGGCGATGGCTGTTGGCGGCATCAGGAGGATCATGCTCGACAACTTCGACCTCGATATGACGCGCAAGGCTGTGGAGCTAATCGGCGGCAAGTACGAGACCGAATCGTCGGGCGGCATCACCCTCGACACCCTCCGCGACTACGCCCTCACCGGCGTCGACTACATCTCTGTCGGCGCATTGACCCACCAAATCAAGAGCCTCGACATGAGCCTGAAGGCAATCTAACTTTTTTTAACACTAATTATTGTTCAATTTTAGTGAGTTTTGCAATCAATATTTATAAAAGGCATACAAAACTGCCTTACTGGTTCGTTATAATATGATTGCAAATTTAAGTAGAACAATCTAATGAATGGAGGAACTTAAAATGAAAACACTCATAAACAAAATGACGGGTTTCGCCGCGCTTGCAGTTGTAGCCGCCACCCTCGGCTCCTGCACCATATTGATGCCCGCCACGGTGTCGAGCGTCTATATTGACGACGTGTATGGCATGAGGCCCGCCCCGCAGGTGGTGACAGTGCAGCGCACCACACCCTCCAACGGTGACAATTCGCAGGGCTACTCCGACAATTCGCAGGCATACAGCGACACCGACGTTTCGTCTTACGAAAGCGACGGCAATGCCGATTACAACAACAGCAACGTCGATGAAATCATCGTTGACGACAGCTACACGGCGCGGATCTACAGGTTCCACCGTCCGGCGTACTGCCGCAGCTACTACGACGTAGCCATCGTGGAGCCTTGGTACAGCGACTGGTACTGGAGCTTCGGCTACCATTACAATTCGCCCTACTGGTCGTTCAGCTTCGGAATGCCCTACCACTATTCCTACTGGGGGACACCCTATTACGGATACTCCTGGTGGGGATACCATCACCACTACTATTCGCCGTGCTATTACAGCGATTATTACTACAATCCCTACCGCTACCACCACGGCTACGGCCGCCGTCATTTCGACGACTTCGACCGCAGCTATGCCCGCACCTACGAGCGCATCAACCACAACAACGTGCCTTATTCCTATGGTCACAGGCAGGGCAGCACGGGCAGTTACAGCAGCCGCCGCTATTCCACCGGAAGCACAGCAAGCAACGGTTCAAGCAGCCGTTCCGGCAGCCATGACAGCAATGTTACAAGCAAGTCGCAGAGCACCGCAGGCACCACGAGCAGTCGTTCCGGCAGCAGCCATCAGACAGGCAGCTACACTTCGTCGGGTCGTACTTCGTCCGGAAGCAACAGCAATTCTTACAGCAATTCGGGCAGTTCGTCGCACAGGAGCGGCAGTTATTCCAGCAATGGCAATTCCAGCACATCCAAGAGCAGCAGCACTCCTTCCACCACATCGCGCAGTGGCAGCAGCAGTTCCCGCAGCGGCAGTTATTCGTCGGGCAGCAACAGTTCCTCCTCTTCGCGCAGCGGCAGCAGCACATCTTCTTCTTCGCGCAGCGGCAGCAGTTCCCGCAGCGGCAACTATTCGTCGGGCAGCAGCACATCAAAGTCGGCGAGCGGCAGTTCGTATTCGTCGGGCGGCAGGAGCGGCAGTTCGTCGTCGAGCAGAGGCGGCGGCAGCTATTCGGGTTCGTCGTCGAGCCATTCGTCGGGCGGACATTCGTCAAGCGGAAGTTCGAGCAGCCGTGGTGGCAGCAGCCACAGGTAATCCGTTGGTAAATAAACAATTAAATTGACAGAACATGAAAAAGTATATCATAGCCGCTGGCATCGCAGCCATTGCCATGTCGGCGGCGGCGCAGACTGAATACGACGCGCTAAGGTTTTCACAGTCATTTCAGCAAGGCACGGCGCGTTCGGCGGCGATGGGCGGCGCATTCGGCGCACTTGGCGGCGACATCTCCGTAACCGCCATCAACCCCGCCGGAATGAGCATCTACCGTGGCGCGGACGTCTGCCTTACTCCGATGGTGCTCAACAACACCGTTAAATCCACCCTGAACGGACGCGAGGACGAAGACAGCAAGTTTACGATGAAATTTGCGAGCATCGGCATCGTTATGGGCAACGACCGCGACGGCAAGACCACAGGCTTCACCAACTTCGCGTGGGGCATCACCTACAACAGGCTCAATGATTTCAGCGCAAACGAGAGGCTCGGCGCGTTCAATAGGTCGAGTTCCATGCTCGACCGCTGGAAGGACATGGCAAACGTAGATGTTTGGAACGACTACACCAACGGTCTGGCGTATGATTCGGGACTGATGATAGATTCCACCGTCGATGGTGTCAAGCGGTATTTCACACCTCATGACACAGAGTGGGGCTATGGCGCAAAGGGTGGCTATGGCGAGTATCAGAGCCGCACTGTAACGCAGAAAGGCGGCATCGGCTCTTGGGATTTCGCCATCTCTGGCGCGTACAACGACATGTTTTTCTTCGGTGCGTCGCTCGGCGTGCAGTCCGTCAACTACAAATACACTTCGCGTTATCGCGAGGACGACAAGGACAACCTCCTGCCATACGAGAATTGGACTTTCAACGAAAAACTCAAGATCAATGGCGGCGGCATCAACCTCAAGATGGGCGTACTTGTTAAGCCGGTTCAATTCCTCCGTATTGGCGCGGCGTTCCACACCCCGACGGTCTATAACCTCACCGACAAGTATTACACCACTGTCTATAACCTCTTGGACAACGGCTCGTCCGGTGAGAAGATATCCGACAAAAATACCTACGAGTACGACCTCGTGACACCAATGAAGGGCATCCTCTCGGCGGCGTTCATCGTGCCGGGCTACGGTCTTGTAAGCTTCGACTATGAGAGCGTCAACTATACCAAATGCAAATTCCAGAACGAGGATTTCGACGAGGGCGATTTCACCACGCAGAACGACGCCATCAAATCCAAGTTCAAGAAGACCAACAACTTCCGTGTAGGCTTGGAAGGCCTGGCAGGACCGGTTTCCATCCGCGCCGGCTATGCGATGTACGGCAATCCATACAAGTTTGTCTCCGGCGACAAGCAGCGTCAGATTCTCTCCTGTGGCTTTGGGTTCAAACCGACGTCGGACGTTTACATCGACCTCACCGCCACATACCACATATATCAGACCGACGCAGTATTGTACGAATGGTCCGACAGGATGCAGATGTACAATTACGACAACCGCTACCTGAACGTTTTGCTCACCGTCGGCGTAAGGCTGTAAAACATGCAAATATTGAGTTGAATACAAAAAAGCCAAATCTTTTTTAAAAAAAGGTCTGGCTTTTTTTGTTTATTTACGCAAATAGATGTAATTTTATACCGTTGAAAATAGGCACAAAGATTGCATAAAAAGTAAGAAAAAACACGTGCAAAAATGAAACTAAAATTACAGTCTAAACTTCTGATATACATACTGTCGGTGACTTTCGTGGTGTTTTTGCTGTCGATGGGCTACCTCAATTACAAGTCCAATGCAGTGAATACGCAGGCCATATCGAAGTCGCTGCTTGAGAGCCAGAAATGCTCCGCCCTTAGAATCAAGACCACCATCGACAGCGATGTAAGCGCGCTGAGGTCATTCGCTGCCTCTGTGTCTGGCACCGACGAACTTGACGAGGAGCAGAGGCTGCGTGTATACAGGTCGTCGGTGGGAAGGTTTCTCGAAAGCAATCCGAGTTACGACAACCTTAGCATATCGTGGGAGATGGGCGACATCAATCCCGCCTGGGACAAGTCGTTTGGCCGCAGGGTGTACACATTCGAGCGCGGCGACGGCGGACTGAGGTATTCGGTCAAGAACATCAACATGGAGGGCGACGACTTCACCAGCAGTTATTACCGCGCCAAGGTGAACGGCAAGGAGCAGATCACCGGCATCACCAGCGACGACCCCGACAACCCAAACGTCAGGCCTATATACAAAACGACGGTGCAGATTCCTGTTTTTGACACCGAAAACACTTTCTGCGCCCTCGTGAGCGGCGAGATGCAGGTGGAAAACTTCCATCGAGCCGTCAAGAACGCCGTGGGCTACGACAGTTTTGCGTCGTTCCTCATATCGGGTTCGGGCAGGTTCGTGGGCATCTCCCTCAGCGGCGACGCCGCCGAAAAGAGCGACATCCTGAGAATCGTGTCGCGGTCTTTCTACGACATCCGCACCAAGATAGATTCGTCGGGATTCGCCAATTACCCGGTGGTGGATTCGCTCGGGCGCGAACTCAGGATCTGCGGCATAAGTTTCGACAACGATATTTTCGAGTCGAGCTGGATGCTCGTAACGGCGGTGCCGGAAGAAATCATCACCCGTCAGACCACAGCGCAGACCATGACGGTGGTTTTCATCATTGTATTTGGCATTCTGATAATAGGGCTGTTTTTTTATCATCAGACGTCCGGGCTCTCCAACTTTTTGGGCAAGTCGGGAAAGATGCTCGAATTGCTGTCGCAGGGCAACATCAAGGAGGCCGACGACATGGAGCCGGAATCAATAGTGGAGCTTGATTCGATTGCCTCTTCGCTCAACAATCTGAAGGAAGGCCTCGACCGTGCGGTGGATTTCGCCGAGGAGATTGGCGCGGGCAACCTCTCCACGTCGTTCTCCGCGCTCAGCGGCAAGGACGAGCTTGGCATTTCGCTCCTCTCCATGCGCGACAGCCTTGTAGCCGCCAACAAGGAGGCTACCGAAAGGCGCGAACTCGACCGCAAGCAAAACTGGATTACCGAAGGCACCGCCAAGTTCGGCGACATCCTCCGCGAGTACAACAACGACATGTACGACTTCTCCTTCAATATCATCAGCAACCTCGTCAAATACGTGGGCGCCAACCAGGGCGGGCTTTTCGTCATCAACGACGACATCAAGGACGACATCTACTTCGAGCTCGCCGCCGGGTACGCCTACGACATCCGTAAGATTCTGAAGAAGACCGTCAAGCCGGGCGTGGGGCTTGTGGGGCGTTGCATCCTCGAATCTGAGAGCATCTACATCAGCAACCTCCCCGATGACTACATCAACATCACCTCGGGCCTCGGCGAAAAGAGCCCTCGGCACCTCCTGATAGTACCCTTCAAGTTCAACAACCAGATTTACGCCGTGGCGGAGATTGCGTCGTTCAACGAGATTGAGCCATACAAGCAGCAGTTTGTGGAGGAAGTGGGCAACAGCATCGCATCCACCATCGCCACCGTGAAAATCAACATCCGCACCAACAAACTTCTCCAGGAGCTCAAGGTGCAGTCGGAGGAACTCTCGTCGCAGGAAGAGGAGATGCGCCAGAACATGGAAGTGATGAAGGCGTCGCAGGAGGACATGAGCCGCAAGGTGGACGAATGGGGGCAGACCGTAGATTCGCTCAATCAGCTCATAATGCTTGTGGAATACGCCTCCAACGGCAAGATTATCAACGTCAACACCAAGGTGCTCGAATTTTTCAAGAAGGAGAAGCCTCTCGTGGTCAATGGCGTGACGCCGCTGTACGAGACCATCCACGAAAGCGAAAAGACGGAGAACGACGAGTTTTGGCTTCAGATCAGGCTCGGGCGGCAGAAGGTGGTCTCCAAGACTGTCGCCGTCGATAATGTGCATTACAACATAATCGAGACATACAATCCGGTGCAGAATTACTACGGAAAGATTTACAAGGCTGTCTGCCTTATTGACATCAAGGACGAAGGCGTCCTGAAGAAAGAAGAATCCGGGTCCAATAATTCTGAGGGCGAATGGTTTTAGGTAAAGAGCAGGAAGACAACGGCACCGAATACCGCAACCGCCTTGTAATCAGCGATGAGCAAATAGAAGGCAACCGCGAGGAATACAAGCGTCATTTCTCCTTGCCGTACATGGAGGCATTTTGCCGGCATGTGCTCAACCATGTCAGCAATGTGTGGTACAGGCCGAGGTTCGTGGGCTTTGACCAACTCCCAGAGCGCAACAACCCCTCCGCCCCGCTCGTTTTTGCCACCAACCATTCCGGGATGGCATTCCCGTGGGACGCAATCGTTTTCATATCGCAGATTGCCGCCCGCGAACTTCCGATGAAGGACGGCATCAGGGCGTTGATTTCGCCTTTCCTGACCAAATATCCCTACATGTGTCCCTTCCTGATAGACGACCTGTGGTTCAAGGCGGGGTGCATCAACGCCACGCTGCTCAACTTTGAGACCGCGATGAGCCTCAATGAGAGCAACGTACTGATATTCCCCGAGGGCATCGACGGCATCGGCAAGGGATTCGACAAGAGATACCAGCTGCAGCCGTTCAAGACGTCGTTCCTAAGGATGAGCATCCGCTACAAGACCGACATAATCCCTTTTATGACCATCAACGGCGAGTACAACAACCCTTTGGCGTACAATTGGAAGCCGCTCACCAGGCTTGTCAGGAAACTTGGGATGCCTTTTTTCCCGCTGGGTCCGCTGGCTTTCCTGGCGGCGTTGCAGCCGTGGATTTTTTATATTTCGCTGCCTTCGCGCCTCACTTTTGTGATTGGCGAGCCGATACATGTGTATGAAATGGTTGACAAGCCTTACGAGCAGCTTTCGCAGAAGGAACTGAAAGTTTTGGGCGAAAAAATCCGTGTGCAGTGGCAGCGTCAGCTCCTCGACGCCAAGAAGGTCTATGGCAAAAAATATTACGACATCCGCTCCCTGGTGAAGGCGATGTGGCGGCACAGGAGGTATTTTTTTAGGTATTTCCCGCCGTTCTGGCCTTTTGTGATGACGTATTTTGATGTCAATTACGATGAGAACGTTGGAGACAAAAGCCTGCGCCTCACCTTCGGCAAGTGCCTGAAGACCATTGTGAAACGTCCGTGGGTCTTGGCGATGTACCTGCCCGTGGCGGGCTGGATTTTCATCGCGCTCAGGAGCTTGCTGAGGATGAGGCGCAGGGGGTAGTGGAGCGGTCTATTTGTCTGCCGGAAGTCCGTTCTTGTACTTGATGGTGCGCATTACCTTGCCCGACTTGGAGTTGGTGTAGGTGACGTCCTGGATGTATGAGTTTTTGACGGTGATTGTTTTTGTGTCTTCGGCATCGTCGGCGTTTTCGCCTTCGTTGAGTTCCATGGTTTCGGTGTGCCTGCCTGTGAAAGGCTTGCCGTCAAGGGTGTAGAAGCGGGTCGGCTCTTTGCTGTTGTCGTAGTTGGTCACCTGCTTGCATTTGTCGTAGAAATAGGTGTACGTCCATGTGCCGGTCTTTTCGTCGTGGGTGTAGTTGCCGGTGGCTTCGGTTTCGCTCGAGAGTTCCTTCTGCACTGCTTGACCTTCGAGCATGTCGTCGACGAATGAATACTTTCGGATAGTGTCCCACGAATTGCCGCAAAATTCGTATACTTCCCAATAGCCTTGCCTCTTGTTGTTGGCGTCCATTTCGCCTAATGCCTTGTATTGTAGGTCGCCTTTGTCGTCGTAGTCGTAGAGGATTACTTTGGTCAGGCTGTCGGTGATCCTGGTGTATTCATCCGTCGTCCTTCCTGATTCGTCGTATTTGGTGACGGTGAAGAGCGTGTCGTTGCGGTACTCTTCGACGGAGTTCAGTTTTCCAGTCTCGCGGTCGTAGTTGGTGGATGTTCCGTGCATGATGCCGTTCTTGTAGTTTGACACGATGTATTTCACGCCTTTTTCGGTGTAGAAGTTTATGAGTCCGTCCACCTTGATTGCCATGTTGTTGCTGGCGTCCATCGTTAGGTAGTTGCCGTCCGACTGCAATACGCCCGACATGTAGTAGTCGCGGAAAGGCTTTGGGCCTTCCGATTTGTCGCTTGCGTTGTACATGCGGTAGTACGACGCCTTCTCTGGCGACTGGATGACGTTCCATTGGTCGTCGAGGTAGAGCTTGTCTTTCAGGTCATTCGAGTTGCAACCTGCTGATGCGGTCAACGCCATGAGCAGTGCCGCGAGTGTGCTTTTGTGTGTCATTTTGTGTTGTATTTGATAGTTTTTATTAATAGTCCTTGTTTTTGGTGCGTCCCGGAAAATATTATTCTCCAAACAGATAGCTGTACATCATCGAGTGGAAGAATAGCATGTCTTTGTTCACGTTGATGAATTTTCCGGAGAGCGAATTAGAGAACACCGCCGCCTTGATTGTGGAGTTTTCGATTGTGAAGTCCAGTATGTCGGGCTCAATTTGCCTGCCGTTGAGCGGTACGGTGTTTTTGCTGATGGTTCGTGTCTCCTTGTGCTTGCCGGTGTAAGGTTTTCCGTCCGAGGTTAGGAATTTTATCGGTGCGTTTTTGTCGTCGTGGTTTACGATTTCAGTGATTCCTTCGTCAAAATATTTGTAGGTCCAGATGCCAATTCGTTTGCCGTTGGCGTATTTGCCTTGGGTGGTGATGTTGCCGTCGCGGTCGTATTGGATGAAGTCGCCTTCTATTTTGCCGTTTTTGTAGGTGACGGTGGTGTGAAGCGAATCTTTGTTGCGGATGGTCGTGACGCGCCACACGCCGTCCTGGATTTGGTTTGCGAGGTCGCCTTCTTCGTATGACGGTGCGCCAAATTCGTTGGTGGCCATTGTCCAGTGCTTGATTTTTTTGCCGAAATAATAGGTGCCTGATGCGAGCAGCTGCGGTTTGTCGATTGTTTCCAGCGACATTATCCGGCTTGCCTTGTAGCTGCCGCTGAGTACGCCGGCAATGTAGTTGCAGTCAAAGAGTGTGTCGCCGCTGATGAACATGTTTTTGCCGTCGAGTTTGCCCTCGTGGTAGTTTTTGTGGTCGATGGTTTGCCATGCGCCGCCGATTAGGTATCTGCCCTCCCATGGACCTTCCGGCATGTTGTTGCGCATTGTGCCGGAGCTTGTGGACACCAATGTGCCTTTGTCGTCGTAATGGTATTCCATGTATTTGCCGTTTTTCTTGTCGTTGCGGTAGGTGATTTTATGGGTTTTGTGTCCATTTTCGTCATAATATGTCCACTCGCCGTCTTTGAGGTTGTTGTTGTAAGTGCCTTGTTCCCTGATAGTTCCGTTGCTGTCGGGGTAGTATGACGTGTATTTGCCGTCGAGGATGGTGGTGCTTTTGCCAGTGTTGTCGATGTAGATGTATTCGCCGTCTGCGTAGCGTTGACCCGTCATCAGCATGTCATAAAATTTCTTGCGTGCCACGCCCTGCTCCTTGGCGTTGTAGTAGCGGCAATAGGTTGCCTCGGATTCTTTTTTGACGACCTTCCAGTTTTTGTCATAATAGACCTTGTTTTTAAGGTCTTGTGCGTAGCCGACCGAGGCGCACAAGAGTGTCGTTAGTAGTGTGTAGAATAATCTTTTTTTCATAATTGTTATTTGTTTTTATGCCGCAAAGTTAATAATTTTTTTGTTATTTGCTATTATTATTGTACTTCTTTTAAAAATCCGTCTTTATTTTTCAGATTTTTGAAACTGCGCAGTATGCAGTGAATGTCGGCGAATGGCATTTTGACACGGATTTCGACGGGTATGAAGTTGCCGTCGTTGGTGAACCATGCGCCGAGGTCGTCCTCCTTCTTGAAGGTGGATTTGTCTTCGAGTACGGGGACGAAGTGCAGACATTCCATTTTGCCGAATTTGGTCTTGAAGCGTTCTGTGTTTTTGTATTTGAGCTTGATGTGGTATAGTTTTTCGTTGAACCATGTGTCGAGGCCCATTGTTTCGTTTTTTTCGTATTTCTTGTCGAAGATGAATCGCCTCGCATAATAAAACGCCGAAATCAGGTCGAATGTGTGGTACGCCACCTCGTGCCGTCCGCTCTTCATGCTGTACACCACCGACGAATCTTGGAAAAACAGGTCTTCGTTGTATCGTTTGTAGTTGTTTTCGGTGACGTTGCGGATTGCTTTCATCGGGAGTCCGTTCACGATGTCGAAGTAGCTTTCGTATATGTCGTTGACCGTTGCGAGTTTTGAAACCATGCCCGTGGTGTAGCACCGCGCCTTTACATGAAACATATAGTCGTATCCGACGGGTTCGAGGTAGACTTTTATTTTTAGTTCGCCGCCTTTAACAATGCCGTATTTGAGGTCGTAGACAAGTTCTTCGCCAGGCTCGAAGGCGGTGTTCACCTTGTATTTGGCAAGGACGGGGTTGCTGCTTTGCGCGGTATCCTGCGGCATGGCAGCGGTGTCTTGCATCTGCGCCGTGGTGTCTTGCATTGGCGTGCCGGCTGCCGGTGCGACAGCGGCGTCATGCCGTGCGGGGTGTTCCTGTGCCGTTGCGGGTAAAAATGCGGCGATGGATATGAATATCATCGCCGCGATGTTGATTGCATAAAATCGCATAGGTCGGGGTGGTGGTTATCTCTTGATTGCCTCCTCGTATGCCTGGAAGTAGTATTCGGCGAGTTTGCTCCAGTCGAATGCGAATGAGCTTTCTTCGACGTTGTTTCTCATGCTGATTCGCTCGCGGCGGTTGAGCTTTACGAAGCGGAGCATGATGTTGGCGAGCTGCTCTGCGGCGTCGAAGTAGTTGATTTCGCGGTTGACGATGTACACGCCCATCTTCTCGCAGTCGTCGAAATTGGCCTGGACGTATGCGCCGAATCCAGAGAAGTCGCTGGTGACGCTCGGCACGCCGCTTGCCATACATTCGAGCGGGGTGTAGCCCCACGGCTCGTAGTAGCTCGGGAAGAGTCCGAGGTGGCATCCGCGCACAAACTGGTTGTACTCCATGCGGAACAGCGGGTTTGTGGTGTTGATGAAGTCGGGGTGGTACACCACCTTCACTTTGTCGTCTCGTCCGTTGAGGAGGTTGCTCGACCTCAGAAAGTTGAGCACTTGGTCGTTGCCGTCGTTGACGAGGTTGTGCGTGACCACGGTGGGCTGCGAGCCGCTCTTCCAGTTCTGGACGTTGCGGCGGAGCTTGAGTTCCATCGTCTCCGAAATCATTTTGCTGAGGTCGGGTATGTTGAATGGTCCGTTGTTGGAGGTGATGTAGTCGTAGAGTTTGTCGCTGAGGTCGCGCTCTATCTCTTCTGTGTTGCGGTGGATTTCCTCGATCATCGCCCTCTTGTGCAATACGGTCGGGTTGATGGAGTAGTAGTCCTGTTTGGTGACGAGGAAGAATACTACGGTGGCGTCGATATTTTCTACTTTCATCTTGTAGTTGAGGCGGGCGAGTGCCTCGAGGGTGAGGTCGAATCCCTTGTTGTGGAACTCGAATCGTCCCGACGTGAAGAAGTACAGCGTCTTGTCGAGGTCGAATGAGTACGACTGGAAGAAGTGACCGCGCGTGAAGTCGTTGATCTGTTTCTTGTATTGGAAATGCAGGTTCTGGAACTCGTGCGACGCTTCGAATCTCTGGATGTTGAGGCCGTTTGGCAGGATGAAGTCGGGCTTGCGGCCGAGCAGGTGGATGCACTCTTTGGCAGTTACGTCCGATACAGTGGTGAATACGTGCGATCCGTGGGCGGCGGCGCGCTCGAGCTGCACTATCGGGAATATGTTGAAGTGCTGTGCCTCGTCCTCCCAGTTGTAGAACGGGAGGTTGCCGTAGAAGTTGTCGTCGTTCATGGCGAGGTAGCGGCCGAGCATCGTTGCGTGCGTGGTGAATACAGTCTTGATAGGCATGTTTTCGCGCCTGATGTCCATGATGGGCATTCCCGCCATCCATTCGTGGAAGTGCGCAATGATGTCGGTTGGCTGTTCGATGTTTTGGGTGAGCAGCCTTAGAAATACGGTGGTGCAGTAGCCGAATGAAAGCACTCGGTTGGTGAGGTCGTCGTCGTGGACCTGGATGTAATGGTTTTCGTTGAGGAAATATTTGATTTCGCCGAGCCTGTTGAATACGGACTCTACGTTGAAGAGAATCGCCTTCGGCTTGCCTGTGACGAGCCATGTTCCGTAGTGGACGTCGATGCCGTTTTCGCGCATCTTGTGTACAGCGTATCCCACAGCGTCCGAGAGGTCGTCGATGGGGTCAAACACTGCCGACGCCTGGTTTTCTACGTAGGGGCCGAGCAGGTAATAGTTGCCTGGGTTCCAATTGCTTACGATGGCGGGAATCTTGGACCTGATGACGGTGTAGATGCCGCCCACCTGGTTGCAGACTTCCCAGGCGCACTCAAATAGCATTGTCTTTTGGAAAAGTTCTTTGTTTTCTCTCTCTTTTGCCATAATATTATTTGTATGTTTAATACCTAATTGTTTTCAATGCCGGCGCGACTTGCTGCCTGCATTAATTCCTCAAATATATGCCAATTTTAAATAATTTCAAAATATTTTTACAAAAAAATTAATTATTTTGAAACTTTTTTTTAACACAATTTGGAAGTCGTTGTTTTTCAGGACGTTGCGTTGGGGCAAAAAAATGCCGCGCTGCAAGTGTGCTTTACTCGCGGCGCGGCTGAGAGAGAGGGTTGTGTCAATTATTTTGCAAACTCAATGTAGGACTTGTATGCGTAAACTGATACGTACAGGTTGTCCCATATACAGATGTTGCTGTACATGATTTTGTATGACTTTCCGTCGATTGAGCCTGTCCAGAGGTATTCTACGTCTGCCACGCCGCCGTGGTTGTATATCCTGACTGTTACTTCGGCGTTGTTGATGTTGGCCATGTAGTAGTCTTTGGCGGGATATGTGCCTGACTTTTGTCCCCAGTTGCTGTTGAATATTTCGATGTCCTTGGCAGATGCCGAGTTGACGTTTTGCGTGCCGCAGAGCCTGATGCCAGAATTGAACTTCGTGTCAATTGTGGATGCTTCCTTGCAGTGGTTGGTGAACTTGATTACCATGCATGCACCTTCGGGTATCTGCGGGAGAGTCTGCATGTATGTCTTTTCGTTACCGCTTAACGTCGGGTCGCCAAGTGTTGCGCCGTTGAAGCTGTAGTCCACGTTGTCGGATATTGGTTCGTTCTTGCGGTATACGGCGTAGTAGTCGAAGATGGATATGTCGTTGATGTATAAAACGTCGCCCGGGTAATACATGAATTCGTCGCTGCTTGCGGAGATGCCGTAGCCTGCGAAATATCCTTCCCTTTTGTTCAGGGCGGGCAGTGTGAATGATGCATCGTATGATGATGCCACCTGGTAGGTCTTGGGCTCCTGGTCGGGGCCGTTGAAGTAGACCTTGAACAGGTTGATCTTTTGTTTGGCGAGGTAGAGCGTTTCGTTCTTTACGGAGCTGAATTTGTCGCCGGATTGGTACTGAACCTCTCCGCCTTCGGTGGTGGTGTATCCGTATCTGAAACCTTCTTCGGCTACGGCGGTGATTTCCGGGAGCTGGATGTAGACGCCGCTGCCTATTTCCTTCACGACGGGAGTTTGGTCGTTGCCGTTGCAGTAGATGGTGAACGTCACGGCTTGGTTGAGAACCGGGTACAGTACAATGTCGGCTGAGATTTTTGTGGTTTTTATGGTGTTGGGCTTGTAAACAACGGCCCCCTCCGGTTCGGTGGCATAGGCGTATGCCATGCCTTGCGGTGCCTGGAGCGGACATTCGGGGAGTTCGATGCGCACTTGTCCGTTTTTGGTGTTGATGTCGGATGTGTAGCGTGTGAACAACACTTCGGAATTGGTGCCGTCCTTGTAGCAGGTGATTTTGTACTTGCCTACTTGGTCGTAGGTGTACATAACGCCGCTTTCAAGAGTCTTGGCTTCGATTTCCTGCGGGATTGTGCTGCTGTTGGGCAGTTTGAATCCGAATTTGAGCTTTACACCGTTGAGTGGCATCAGCGTGGCGAGCACGTTGGCGCTTGAGAGGGTCTTGTCGCATTTGATTGTGATTTTGGTGGCGGTGCCTCCGGTTACCTGGGGCTTGCCGTCCGCGCCGATTTTCACCTTGACGTCGCCGGCGATTGGCGTTACGCCGTCGGCAGATTCGATGGTGATTGATTCGTATTTCTGCCTTGTCACAAACTGGATCATCGTGCCGACGTGCCTGAACCTGAATACGCGGTCGGTGTTGTCGGTGTATCCCACCATGAGATCCTGGTACTCATAGGTCTGCTCGGTTGGAATTGTCATCGTGATTTCGCCGTTGCTGATTGCGGCGTTGTCCTGATACGGGAGCATTGCGTAGTAGCCTTTGGTGGTTGCGATTTCGCCGCCGAAGATGGCCTGCGAGCCGTCGCCGCTGATGTTGGTGACGCTGAATTTTGCGGCGTCGTTGTTGAGGTTGAAGACCTTGATGCAGTCGCTGTCTTCGAATGCGGTTTCGCCGGTCTCCATGGTCATCGTGCTCTTGGAGAGCGAGCCGCCCATTGATGCCTTGAACGTCATTTCGGTGGCGTCGGAAGCGGATTGTCCGTTGCCTGTGCCGTCGATGGCGTCATATTCGTCGGCGTTGCATGACCATAGTCCAATGCCGGCGAGCATCATTGCGTATATAGAAATTTTTGTTAATTTCATGGCTTTGAATTGTTTAATGATTCGTTACTTGATTGTTGATCAGAACTCCTTGATTATCCATGGGTCGATGGAAGAGGGCTGATCGTTTGACTTGACGGGGTAGAGGTCGATGTTGCCGGTGAATGTGTATTCAAGGCCGGGCGTGTAGTCGGTGCCTTCGCCGTTCTGCTTGGTGTTCCATGACTTGATGTTGTTGCCAAGCTTGATGTCGTTTCTGAGTGTGGTGGTTTCGCCGTCCTTGAATGTCTGGGCGTACTGCGTGAGAGCGGTGCCGTCGAAGTCGTGGAAGGTGATTTTGTAGAAGTTGCCCCAGACTGCCTTTACGGTGACGTCGTTTTTGAGGTCGATGCCGTCGATGTTTTCCCATGCCTTGAACCAGTATCCCTCGCGCGCGGGCTGGTCTTCGGGGATTTCGGGAGCGACACCCCATTTGTGGATTACGGTCTTGGTGGTGGAGTTGTCGGCGAATTTGCCTCCGTTGGCGTCGAGTGTCACCTTTACGTCGTTGAGGGCGTAGTGGGCGTAGATGACCCTTGTGGTGTTGGTGATTTTTGACCATACGTCAGCGGTCTGTCCGGGCTGGTATTCCGTGTTGTCGCCCGGTGTGAGTGAGAAGTCCCAGCCAATGAGGTGCTTGCCTTCGGGAGCGATGGCGTTGGAGGGCATTGTTACGTTTTCGCCTTTCTTGAATTGCTTGACCTCGGTCGTTCCGTTTCCGTTTCCGTCGTTGTTGAAGTTGAATACGAGCACCTTGTCGTTTTCGGAGAGTGCCACGAAGGTGAGGGCTTCGGTCACGTTGGTGATTTTTGTTCCTTTGTTCCTTTCGTTGCCGTCTTTGTCGAGCCAGCTCTTGAATGTGACGCCTTCGCCGATGCTGTTGGGCAGGATGAGGTCGGAGCCTGGGCGGATGCATTTGTTTTTGGCGGTGGCTCCTGGGATGCCGCTGACATTGTATGTAATTGTCAGGAGCTGGTCAATGTCGCCGAAATTGAGGATTTCGGAGCGTTTGGCGGTTACGTTTTGGAAGTACGCCTCCTTGGATGTGCCGTCTTTGGTGGTGTATGTTACCTTGAAGTCGGCTGCCTCAACGGGGAGTATCGAGATGTATCCGCCGTGGGGCGCGTCGGTGAGTTCCACTGTGTATGACGTTGCGCCCGAAGCGGCAGGGTCGCCGTAGTTGTCGAATTTTACGGAGACGTCGCCGGCTATCGGCTTAGAGGACTCCACTTTGATGGACGAGGAGATTTCGCCCTGGGTGGTGATCCTGATGATTGCGGTGGCGTTTTTGAGCGTGAAGCTCATATCGCCGAGGTTGGCCTGCGCTATTGCCACGATGCCTTCGAGAGCACTGTTGACGCTTGTCGCCGCTTCTGATTTGAAGCTCTGTTTGGTAGGCACGGTGGTGGCGATGGAGCCGTCGTCGTTGATTTTTGCCACGCTGTTGTAGGGGAACAGAGCCATATATCCTGTGGCTGACGCCTTTGCCATGCCTGAGAATGATGCTGTGGCACCGTTGTCGGCTGTGGAGAATTTGTTGTTGGCCACGCCGTCGAATACTGAGATTGCGTCGTCTTTCAGGAAGTACGTCTGGATAGCGGTGGCCGTTGCGGGCGAGTCGCCGTCTATGTGCAGCGCCGCCTTGGATAGCGGATGCTCGAATGAGGCGGCAAAAGTCATGTTGCTTTCGCCGGGCTGCTGTTGCTCTGCCGCAAAGTCGTCTTCGCCGTCTCTCTTGCAGGCGGCGAGCACCATTACGGCGGCAAGCAGCGTATATTTTGCTGTGCTTATTTTCATGGTTGATGTGATGTTTTGTTAGTTATTAAAGTACTCCTTGTATTTCCATTCCTCGGAGGATGCTCCGCCGTTTACCTTGTAGGTGATGTCGGCGGTGAACTCGTAGTCGGCGGCCTTGGGGAGTTTTGCGCCGTTTTCGTAGGTTTTGCCGTTGCTGTCTTTCCATACAAGGATTTCATTTGCGGATGGATTCAGGCTGCATTGGATTTTGATGTTGCCTTTCGCAAATTCAATGGCTGTAAATTCGGCGATCTCCTTCTTGCCGTTGAATTTGTAGGTGACGGTGAATACTTCGGTCCAAATTGCGTACAATGTGGCAGTCTGTCCGGTGTACTTGTCGTTGGGGTTGTATTCCGCAGTTGTGGCGTTCTTGTTGGTGCTCCAGCCTATGAACTTGTGTTTGTCGTAGGAGAGCGCGTCAGCTGTTGGTATTGTGGTTTCGGTGGTGAATGTCAATGCGTCTATCGTGCCAGATGCGCCGTTGACGTCAAATGTGAGGGTGTAGGTGGTAGTTTCGCCACCGCCGGGA
>JAEEGL011492604.1_pt1 | contig 35317 bp, 33 predicted proteins | sample 9134231 | NCBI WGS metagenome assembly JAEEGL01 (sample SAMN16246548, study PRJNA631951) | gut metagenome | biome: gut microbiome; feature: rumen; material: fiber-attached | host: Bos | place: Iran: Karaj | collected 2018-10 | reverse complement strand
CTTACCGTTTATATATCATAACAGGAAATGAAAAAGACAATTATTATAGCCTTAATGGGTTTGATGGGATTACTGGGCAGCGCTAAAGCCCAGCACGACTCCATCCCCGAAACCGACCCCGCCATTGTGCAGCGCATCTCCGAGTGGCAGGACCTGAAGTTCGGCTTTATGATGCATTGGGGCATCTATGCCCAATGGGGCATCGTGGAAAGTTGGAATATCTGTAATGAACCATGGATAAATAGGAATGGTGCCAACTATGAGGACTACAAGCGCTCTTATTGGGCACTGAATAAAACCTTCAACCCCAAGCATTTCGACCCTCGCGGCTGGGCTACCGCCGCCAAGAGCGCCGGTATGAAATATGTGGTTTTCACCACCAAGCACCACGACGGCTTCTGCATGTTCGACAGCCGCTACACCGACTATACCAGCATGGGCAAAGACTGTCCGGCAAAGACCGACTTCACTCGTGGCGTGGCCGATGCCTTCCGTGCGGAGAATATGTGGATAGGCCTCTACTTTAGCAAGCCCGACTGGCATTGCGACGACTATTGGGCCCACGAATGGGCTACTCCCGACCGCAATGTGAACTACTCCATCGCCGACCATCCCGACCGCTGGCAGCGCTACTGCGACTTCACCTACAACCAGATATATGAGTTGACCCACAACTACGGAACCATCGATGTCCTCTGGCTCGATGGTGGTTGGGTGCGTCCTGCATGGAGTGTAAATGATGAGACACGCCCGTGGCTCGGCTGTAGTGGGCAGGTGCAGGATGTGGATATGCCGCGTATCGCCAAGATGGCTCGCGAGAAGAATAAGCAGATGATTATCGTCGACCGCTCCGTGGGTGGCCGCTACGAGAACTACCGCACCCCAGAGAAACAGGTACCCGACACGCTGCTTCCCTATCCTTGGGAAACCTGCATGACTATGGGTGACAGCTGGAGTTATGTGCCCAACGACAACTACAAGTCAACCAAGGTGCTTATCCATATGCTCTGCGACGTAGTGGCCAAAGGCGGCAACCTGCTCCTCAACGTGGGGCCCGATGCCGACGGTAATCTGCCCGCTGAAGCCCTTCGGCGAATGGAGGAGATAGGCCGTTGGCTGGATAAGTATGGTTACGCTATCTATGGGACCCGCCCGCTGTATCCCTATTGCGAAGATAATGTACGTTATACTCAATCCAAGGACGGTAAGCATCAATATGCTATCACCCTCACCGACGAAGCACCTTATGCCACCGTCAAAGAACTTAAAGGAAAGAACCGCAAATGACCAAGGAAGAGAAATATGCGGCGTTGTTGCCGCAGGTGAAAGCCCTCTGCGAGGGTGAGACGGACATAATCGCCAAGATGGCCAACGTCAACGCGTTGCTGCACTACGAATTCGGCTTCTGGTGGACGGGATTCTATAGGGTTGAGAATAACGAATTGTTATTGGGCCCATTCCAAGGGCCTATAGCTTGCGTGCATATTGCATACGGGCGCGGTGTGTGCGGTACGGCGTGGAAAGAACGCCGCACTATTGTGGTGCCCGATGTGGAAGAGTTTCCCGGCCATATAGCCTGCTCCAGCGAGAGCCGCAGCGAGATAGTGGTGCCGGTATTCAAAGGCGATGATATAATCGCCGTGCTTGATATCGACAGCCGCGAACTGTCCACCTTCGACGAGGTGGACAGCCGCTGGCTCGAAAAGTTGGTGTCTTTGATTTGAATGGTATACCGGTCTACTGGTATACCGGTATACCAGTAGACTTACTTGAACGCGTTTTCTGAGAGACCGTGGCCGCTGAGGGCAAGTTCCTTCATGTAGCCCGGAACCTCACGGCCGAGATACTTGTCGACATACAGTTTGGCGAGGTACTGGCCCAGCATGAAGCCGTGTCCGCGGAGGCCGGTGAGCAGACCGACCTCGGGATCGACGATATAGCGTGGCTCGGTGTAGCGGCCGGCCCAGCAGGCGAGGATGCTCACCTCCTTGAGGTTGGGAATCCACTCGGAGAACACCTCGCACACAATTTCGAGGAACTCGCGGCTGTTGTACTTGATGTTCTGACGGGTCTCGTAGGCGTCGGTATCGGGACTTGCACAGCCGATAATCTGGCCGGTATGCGCGAACTGCTGTCCGTAGACGGCGCTGAAGCCTTTGTAGTGGCGGCGGTCGATAATCATGTCGAGGGCGTCGCCGTTCACACCCATCATCGGCAGACGGCGGGTGATGAAGGCCTGGTGCTTCACGGGATAGAGCCCGGTGTCGATACCGAGCATGTCGGTGAACTTCTCGGCACCCCAACCCATAGCGTTTACGAAGTGGTCGCAGGTGTATTCAATATACTTGCCTTCGTGGTTGCGGACCAATGCAACGACCTTGTCGTCCTTGCGCCACACCTGCAGCAGCTCGGTATCCTCATAGTAGCGTCCGCCGTTCTGCACGCCGATTCTGCGGATGAAATCAATCACGCGGCCGGGAGTAGCCTGCCAGCAGTCGCGGGTCATCAGAGCGTGGCTGTATGTGGTCTTCGAATCGTCCCACAGGGGCGAAATCTCTTTCTTGAAGTCTTTTCGGTCGACCATATAGGCATCACTCCAAGCACGGCTGGCGTCGAGGGCGCGGTAGGTGGCGTCGTCGTGGACGAGGTTCACATAGCGGGTGGGCTTGTAGTTGATGTTGTGCACCTTCTGGATGCTCTTGAATATCTCGTGGCTATGCTGTGCTATATCGGCGATATCGGGGTTTGAGAAGGCCGGACGTCCGCCACCGATATTGCGCCACGAGGCTCCACGGCTCCAGTTCACCATCACGGGGTTGAATCCCGCCTCGCTGAAATAGCGGAACAAGCCGCTACCGGCAATGCCGCCGCCGGCGATAAACACACGCACCTCTTCGTGGCTGACCTCGTTGCCCTTCGGGAACATATAGACCTCCTTGCGGCCGTCAGTATAGATGTCGCCGAGGGTTACCTGATTTGAGAGCGGCGCACGCGGAGTGGCATCGCCTGTGAGTTCGATACCATGGGCGCGCAGCACCTGACGGGCACGTGCGATGCAGCGTTTACCGCGACAGGGGCCCATACCCATGCGGGTGATGTGCTTCAGCTCGTCGACCGAGATATATTTGCGGTTGCCGACGGCGGCAAGCATCTGCTCGTCGGTGATATCCTCGCAATGGCAGATGAAGGTGGTGTCTTTCTGAGTGTTCTGAGTGTTCTGTATGTTCAGACCTTCCGGATAACGGTCTTTCAGGATGAAGCCCTTAATGTCGGTCATCTGGCCGTCGACCTTCGCAACGAACACGCGCGCCACATTGGTCTTGTTGTCTTTCTTGAGCACTTTCTCTACCTTGCCTTCGCCAATCTTCTTTCCATTGTTGTCGACCAGGAAGACTTCGGCGCCGTCCTCAACCGCATATTCGATGGGCAGGAAGCACCAGTTTTTAGCCATATCATAACCGAAGATGGCCAATCCCGGACAATGGTTGACGCAAGCCATACAGCCGATGCACTTGTTGTAGTCGACGGTGGGCGTCGACGAAGTGGTAGGCTTGCTGATGGCCCCCTGCGGGCAGGAGAAGGTGCAGGGATTGCAGGCGAAGCCGTAGAGGCAGTCGAGCTGCACGAACGGTTTTGCGGCCATTCGTTCGGCGGTGGGCAGGTTGGGCTTTTCGAGCAGTCGCACGGGGTGCTGCTGCGAGTCGATATACTGGCGCGAGATGTCGAGATACTCGTCGTAGTTGAACCGCAGGCCGATTTCCTGCGCAATCTCGTAGGCTGCCTGACGGCCGCGAAGCACGGCGCTGGTTCCTTCGCCGATACGGACGGCGTCGCCCACTCCGTAGACGTTGTGTCCGTAGAGCTCCTTGCCCTTGGTGAGCAGCTGGTTGTCGGGAACCAATCCTGTGCAGATATTGATGATGTCGATATCTTCAATCACCTGTTCGGTACCGGGAATAGCCTTGAAGTTCTCGCATTTGGCGATTACGGCGCCCACAATGCCCGTACGGTCCTCGTTGGGAATAGCACGCACAAGTGTGTAGCCGGTCATTATGGGGATACCCAAACGGCGCACGCGGTTGGCTTGCACTGGGAATCCGCCCTCACGGGGCATGGCCTCGATGATGGCTTTGATGGTGGCGCCTGCCTGCATTCCCTGATATGAGGTAAGGTAGCCGATATTTCCGGCGCCAACGGTGAGTACCCGCTTCCCGAGCAGAGTGTGCTCCTGGTTCATCATTTTCTGGAACACGGCTGCGGTGTAGACACCCGGCACATCGTCGTTCTCAAAGGCAGGCATGAAGGGCACAGCGCCGGTGGCTACCACCAGATGCTGAGCGTCGACATAGGCCATATCGCCGCTGACGATGTTCTTGATGGCCAGACGAGGTCCTTCGAGGATATCCCAAACGGTGTAGTTGAGAAGTATTCCGTCGGTATCGGCGCCAGCAAGGGTCTTCGCGATGTCGAATCCGCGCATTCCGCCATATTTCTTCTCGCGCTCGAAGAAGAAGAACTGGTGGGTCTGCATGTTGAACTGGCCGCCGATGCGGGCGTTGTTGTCAATCACCAGACAGTCGATGCCGAAAGTTTTCAACTGCTCGCGGCAGGCCAATCCTGCAGGACCGGCACCAACGATGGCGACTGTGGTTTTGTAGATTTTCAGGTCGTTCGTAGCACTCTGATTATTCGGAGTGTTCAGATTATTCTGGTCGTTAAGTCTTTTCACCTCGTTCACCCCGTCGACGGGCGTGATGCAGATGCGGCGCACCTTGCCGTCGACCATCATCTCGCAGGCGCCGCACTTGCCTATGCCGCACTCCAGCGAGCGGTTGCGCCCGCTGAGCGAGTGGCTGTGGACGGGGAAGCCCGCCTCGTGCAGAGCTTTGGCGATGGTGTAGCCTTTGCGGCCTTGAACCTTCTTTCCCTCGAAGAGAAATTCAACAACTTCGGCATCAGGTATGTCGAGAATGGGGTGATTAGTGATACGATACATGTTGTATTGTTTTGAGGATTAATTTCTTACTATTCTTTGTGCTTTTCGAAACACTACCGCAAAGGTATAAAGATTTTCTATAAAAAACAAATTTTTTTCTCAACAGCCGAAATCTGCTTCTGCCTAACTCGCTCTTTCTCCGTATATTCACCCTATCAACTCCGTATCAACTCCGGCATTTCTTCGATACTTCTTCGATAGTTCTTCGATAGTTCTTCGATAGTATTTCGATTCGAATCGAAGAAGTATCGAAGAACTATCGAAGAAGTATCGAAGAACGGTGGTACTTATATGGGTGTTGATAGGGCGTTTTACGGCCGTTTTTATATATTTTTTCGATGTGGGACAATAAAACGGCGAGGTGAACGTTAAAGGAAATAACATAAAATCAATCTAGCAATATGAAACTTGACGGAAGACGACAGAGTTCGAACTACGAAGACCGCCGCGGTGTGAGCGGCAAGAAGATAGCCGGTTTCGGTGGCGCAGGTGCCATTATTATCGCTCTGCTGGCCATGTTCCTGGGTGGCAACCCCTCGGATGTCTTGCAGCAGCTGGGCAGCGGCGATATGCAGAGCGGCGAGTATACTCCCACCGCGCAGGAGGAGGAGTTCAAGACTTTCGCACTTCAGATTCTGGCTTCGACTGAGGACGTTTGGACCGACCAGTTCAAGAAGATGGGCCGCACCTATCGTGCTCCCAAGCTGGTGATTTTCAGCGGTGCTGTACAGAGCGGCTGCGGAAATGCTACATCCGATGTTGGACCTTTCTATTGTTCGGCCGACGAGTGCCTCTATCTCGACCTCGACTTCTTCAACGAGCTTGCTAAAAACTTTGGTGCTGGCGGCGATTTCGCTCAGGCCTACGTCATTGCCCACGAGGTGGGACATCATGTGGAGCACTTGCTCGGTATTCTCGACCAGGCACATAGCCAGATGGCCCGTCAGAACGATGTGGAGAAGAACCGCACGAGTGTCCGCATCGAGCTTTTGGCCGACTACTATGCTGGAGTGTGGGGCTATCACGAGAACCGCATGTTCGGCTCGATTGAGGCTGGCGACTTCAAGGAAGCTATCAATGCCGCGCAGAAGATTGGCGACGACTACCTGCAGCGTCGCGCTCGCGGTACTATCAACGCCGAAAGCTTCACTCACGGAACTTCCGAGCAGCGTCAACGCTGGCTCAACAAAGGTCTCACTACCGGCGATATGGCCGGCGGCAACACCTTCAATATCGACTACAACAAACTCTAACCGACTTGAATACTGCAGTAGTCATACTCAATTGGAACGGACGTTCGATGCTCGAACGTTTTATGCCCTCGGTGGTGCTGCATACTGTGGCTGATATCATCGTGGCCGACAACGGTTCGACCGACTCGTCGCTCGAATTCCTCCGCGCCAACTATCCGCAAGTACGTCTCGTCGAGCTCGACCGCAACTATGGTTTCGCCGATGGCTATAACCGCGCTATCGCCCAGTTGGACGGCTACGACTACTATGTCCTCCTCAACAGCGATGTGGAGTGCACGCCCCATTGGGTTGAACCTATCGTTGAGCTGATGGAGCATCAGCCGAAAGTGGCTGTGGTGCAGCCCAAACTGCTGATGTACGACCGCAAGGATACCTTCGAATATGCCGGCGGCGCAGGTGGATTCATCGACAGCTACGGATATCCCTTCTGCCGCGGGCGCCTCTTCTCCTCGCTGGAGAAGGATCACGGGCAGTACGACGACACGCGCGACATCTTTTGGGCTACCGGAGCGGCTATGTTCGTACGCGCGTCGGTGTGGAATGAACTGGGCGGCCTAGATGGAGATTTCTTTGCCCACATGGAGGAGATTGACTTCTGCTGGCGTGTGAAAAATGCCGGCTATCGAGTGCTGTATTGCTCCCAGTCGGTTCTCTACCACGTGGGCGGCGGAACCCTCCCAAAATCTAATCCTTTCAAGACTCAGCTCAATTTCCGCAACAACCTTTCGATGCTCTATAAGAATCTGCCCGACGACCGTCTACGTCGTGTGCTATCTTTGCGCATGATGCTCGACCGCGTGGCGGCCGTCAAGTTCCTGCTCGAAGGGCATTGGGGCGAGTATCGTGCTGTGCGGGTGGCGCACAAAGAATATCGCGCCTGGTTGCCGCAGTTGAAGAAGAAACGCTCAGCTATACAGCCGAAAGAGGTGAGCCAAGTTTATCAGAACCCGCTTTTGTTGGAATACTACCTGCTCGGCCGACATCGTTTCTCGCAGCTCAAAGGGGTTTTCTCCCGTCTCAAGAAATAAATAATGTACCTCTTCGCTGAAATCGTCTATTTCTTCGCCTATCGCCTTTTCGGTTATCGACTGAAGGTGGTGCGCGGAAATCTTGCTGCCTGTTTCCCTGAAAAGACCGACCGCGAACGGCGCGATATCGAACGCCGCTACTACCGCCATTTGTCCGACCTTGTGGTGGAGTTCATCTACGGTCTTTTCGCCACTCCGCCAACTTTGAAGCGCCGCTACCGCTTTGTGAACCGCGAGCTGCTTGATAGGCTTTACGAGCAGGGGCGCACGGTAGTGCTTATGTCGGCCCATATGGGGAATTGGGAATATATGGTTTGTTCGTTGGGAATGCAAGTGCGCCATCATGGTATTGGTATCGGCAAGCCGCTCGAGAGTCGCCTCGTGGGTCCCTTCGTGGCCCGCCGTCGTGTGCGCTATGGTACCCAGGTGGTATATTCCGACACCGTGCGTCAGGAGGTGGCTTATTACGACCGTTACCACGTGCCGTGTGCCTTGATGATGCTCTCCGACCAGTCGCCCGTAAATCCCCATCGCAGCTATTGGACCACCTTCCTCAACCGCGATACGGCTTTCCTATATGGAGCTGAGAAGTTTGCCCGTGAATACGACTACCCGGTTGTATACTATTCCGTCGACAAGCCTCGTCGGGGATATTATACGGTTACCTTCCAGATGCTTTCCGAGCATCCGGCCGACGAGCCGCAATATTCTGTTGTGGAGCGTTATGCACGCCTCCTCGAAGAGGACATACGACGCCGTCCCGAGTTATGGCTCTGGAGCCACCGCCGCTGGAAACTGACCCGTAACGGCCGCATCCAGAAGGACGGAAGCATACATATAATTGAGAATTAGTACCCTCTGTTGAATTGTTCACCCACTTCGCCGACCACTTCTTCGCCAAGTTGCTGTCGGCAGAGGCGGCGTTCCCAGCCGGGATCCTGCACTTCGCCGCGTGCGTTGCTGTTGAGCAGAGTGTAGTAGCCCGAACGGTGCTCGTCCCAGAAGAGGAACACGCGGTTGGGGTCGTCTGTATCTAGCTTGTTGTAGCGCCAAAGTTGGTAGGGGAGGTAGTAGACATGTCCCTGCGAGGTGCCGGTATAGCCGTCGGAGCGTGTGTTGCTGCTCACTATGCCGCCATTGCCTTGGTTGAGCGTGTTGTAGGGTTGCTCGTTGTTGCTGCCGATGCGGTTGGCCGATACGTAGTTCTTTTCGTCGCGTACAAAGTCGGGCGGGCCATACTGCAGGTACACGCGACCGCGGTCGGTATGTATGCCGGGTGTGCGGGGATATGAAAAATGCTCCTGCACATAGTCGATGCGTTCTTTGTATTTCAGCCATTCGCTTTCCGGGTTCAGCGCGTCGCGACGAGCCCAGAATTGGTAGAGGAAAGCCTGCTTTTCGGTAAGTGTTGAGTAGCGAATCATCTCTTCGGCCACCTGCTTTTCGTCCTCGCTGGCTACTGGATAGAGCGCATCGAGGTAGATGTTCATCTGCTTCTCGTCGGTGATACGCCCGGCGAAGGTAAGGGCGTAGTCGTTCATCTCGAAGCCCTTCACTCCTGGATTTGAGCGGTAAAACGGCACGCGGCTTATCAGTAATGTCTGTCCGTCGCGGTTACGCAACTCAACCGTGAGGTTATAGCTGCCCGACGGTAATGCGCTGATGTCCAAAGTTCCGTATACAGGTACCGTGCGTGCACTGTTCTTCCTCACCAACGTCTGCTGCGCATCGTAGCGCTTGGCTGTTTGCCGCTCCTCGATATAGGCAAGGGCCATAAATGGCTTGCCGCCCAATTCGCGGTCGATATTGTACACTTCGTAGTAGTAGTTTATCTGGCTCACCTGCTCGGGGAAGAAGTCGCTCACGTAGGGCTCCATATCGTAGCCGTTGCGCGAGAGGATATTTTCGCTCACCGTGGGAGTGGCTTCCGACATCAGCTGCACGCTCGAAAGGGTGGCATGCTCGCGGTCGTAGAGCACCGCTAGCTTCTCGTGCACCGTAGCAGGTTCGGCCTCGGAACCCTTGTCGCGTATGGTTAAGTCGAGGTCATAGATGCCGTTGCCGATACCGAAGCGCTGAACGTCGAGGAAGCTGAAATCCATTTCGTCGAGGCTCACTACCGTTGGGCTCTGCAAGTCGTATTTCTTCAGGAAGCACACCGAGTCGCCCTGTCTCACAACCAGCGTTATTTCCACAGTTGCACCATAGACGCCGGCAGAGAGTTGCTTGAATTGGAGCGTCCATGCGTCGAACTGCAGATAAGTTTCCATATATGGCCGGTCGCCCGCTGCGTCGTAGAACGTCGAGTAGCCGAATACCGCCTGCATCTGTGCCCTCATTGGCAACATGGCCGTCAGAAGGGCAATGAATATAAAGAAGCGTTTCATACCTTTGATATTTTGTTTAATAACGACATTCATATTGTTAATATTGTATGCTATTGCAAAAAACATTTTGTCACCTCAGGGTAATTGATTACCTTTGCAAGTGGTATTTAAAAGGAATTAATATGCATAAAACGTTGATACTAATAGTGTTTGCTGCCTTTGTTATGATTGGTTGCAAGGGACAGAGTGAGGAATATAAGGCGGCGGACGGCTCGGTGCAGGCTGTGCACAAAGGCGACAAATGGATAATAACAGGGGCCGACGGCCGCGAGGTGGTTGCCGACTATGACTCGATGCGTGTGGCGGAAGTGGGTGAGGACGGGCACCCGACGTCGGTGTTCTACTACAAGGATGGCCGCCAGATCTGCCTACAGTACTACTCTTCGATGGCGCTACGCTGCCGCGGTGATATTGTTGACGGTCAGCGTGAAGGACTTTGGCAGTACTACTATGAGAACGGAAACTTACAGGCGGAAGCCACATATGTGGCTGGCCGTGAAGAAGGTCCCTATCGCATTTTCCGAGAGAATGGTGTGCCGTACTATATAGGCCAGTATTCCTCCGGCGTGCGTACCGGAATGTGGGAGGTCTACGACCCTGAGGGCAACCTGGTGGAGACGAAGGAGTATTAAGTGATGATTGACCTGGGGCTGGATATATACAGGACAATAGGCGAGTGCGCCGACCGGATGGGCCTGGAGGCTTACGCTGTGGGCGGCGTGGTGCGCGACTATTTCCTTGCTCGCCCCTGTACGGATATCGATGTCGTGTGCAGCGGCCATCTTGAGGGAGGTGAGGTGCATATCGGTATCGAATTGGCCAAAGCGGTATCTGAGTCCGTAGGCGGAAGCCATGTCTCTGTTTTCAAGAACTTCGGTACAGCATCGTTTATGCACGACGGTTACCAGTTGGAGTTTGTAGGTGCACGACGCGAAAGTTACAGCCATGAGAGCCGCAAGCCTGTGGTGGAGAACGGAACGCTGGAGGACGACCAACGGCGCCGCGACTTCACCGTCAATGCCCTTGCAATATGTCTCAATAGAGCCCGCTATGGCGAATTAGTGGACCCCTTTGGAGGTATACGCGACCTTGACCAGGGAATTCTCCGCACTCCACTCGACCCTGGTATTACCTTCAGCGACGACCCGTTGCGCATGATGCGTGCCGTCCGCTTTGCTTCACAATTGGGATTCCGCATCGATGACGTTACTTTCGAGGCCATTGGGCGCAACGCCCAGCGGCTCAAGATAGTGAGTGCTGAGCGAATAATGGTGGAGTTGAACAAGGTTATGCTATCCGAACGTCCGTCGGTGGGATTGAAACTGATGCAGAAGAGCGGCCTGATGCAGATTGTGCTACCGGAAGTGTCGGCACTTACTGGCGTGGAAACGGTCGACGGCCGCGGGCATAAAGACATCTTCTACCATACTATGCAGGTGCTCGATAATGTTGCCGAGGGCAGCGACAACCTATGGTTGAGGTGGAGCGCGTTGCTCCACGACGTGGGTAAGCCGGGGGTAAAGCGTTATGATGCCGGACAAGGGTGGACCTTTCATGGACACGAAGCCCGTGGCGGACGTATGGTGCCCAAGATATTCCGCCGGTTGAAACTGCCGCTGGGACCTGAAATGAAATATGTCGAGAAGCTGGTATCACTCCACATGCGCCCTATTGTGCTGGCCGAAGACGTGGTTACCGACTCGGCTGTGCGGCGACTTCTCTTCGAGGCAGGCGACGATATCGACGACCTGATGCTCCTCTGCAATGCCGATATCACCACCAAGAATCCCGACAAGATGCGTCGCCACCGTGCCAATTTCGAGCTGGTGAAGCAGAAACTGGTAGAGTTGGAGGAGCGCGACCGCATCCGTAATTTCCAACCGCCAGTTTCGGGCGACGATATCATGCGCACCTTCGGCATCGGTCCCTGCCGCGAAATCGGCATCATAAAAGATGCTATCAAGGACGCTATACTTGACGGCAAAATCCCCAACGACCGCGATGCGGCTTGGCAAATGATGCTTGAGTTGGCTACAGGTTTGGGCCTGGAGGTCAAAAACTAGGCGTGATCGCCGCGGTCGACGGGCACATCCATACCTATCGCTTTCATTCTTGCACGTATATCGGCAGCGCTTTCAGCGGCTTCGCTGCCGGTTGAGAGCTTGTTGTTGTATATGGAATAAAGGGCTCGCGTATCCTGCGGGCTGAGGTTGGGCATCACCACGTTGGCACCTGCACGGATGGCAAGCTCGCGTCCTTTGGGATGCATGGTGCCGAGGGCCGAGGTGGCCGGCAGCAGAACGTGGGGGAGGGTGATACGTATGATGGCCAGCAGGCGTAGCGTGAGTTCTACCGAACCGGCTTTCTCGTGCTCGAAAGGAGTGCCGTCGGCGGGTATGAAGGGACCGATGCCCACCATTTCGGGTCGGAATTCGGCGATAAAATCAATGTCTTTCTTTAGTGTTTCGATGGTTTGGAATGGCGACCCGACCATAAATCCGCAACCTACCTGGTAGCCCAGTTTGCGCAAGTCTTGCAGGCATTGCATGCGGTGGTCGAAGCTCATCTCCGATGGGTGGAGTCGGCCGTAGTGGTCGCGGTCGGCGGTTTCGTGGCGCAGCAGGTATCGGTCGGCACCAGCTTCTTTCAATAGCGCGAAGCTTTCGCGTCCACGCTCGCCCAATGAGAGGGTTACTGCGCAGTCGGGAAATGCTGCCTTGATTGAGCGGACGATATCGCACATTCGCTCGTCGGTGAACCATGCATCTTCGCCGCCCTGAAGTACAAATGTGCGGAAGCCCAACTCGTGTCCCGTGCGGCAGCAGTCGAGTATCTGCTCCTTTGTGAGGCGGTAGCGGTGGCACGAGTTGCTGCGCCGTATTCCGCAGTAGAGGCAGTCGTTTTTGCAATGGTTGCTTATCTCGATAAGACCGCGCATAAAAACATTGCGGCCATAGACTTCGTCGCGCAAGCGGCAGGCTTCGGCGAAGAGATTGTCGACGATTGTGGGGTCGGAAGTGGTGAGCAGTCGCTCGAAATCACTTGATAACATATTCATACACAGTGTCGCGCTCCTGGTCTTTGTATACTGTGAGTATCTTGATATGTGTGCCTCGTTCGAGGTCGATGGGGCCGAGATAGATGGGACTCTTGCGGGTGGGTGTGGAAGTGTCGGTGGTGTAGAAGATATATGTGTTCGGCACTTCGGTCGAAATGCTGATATTCATTGTGTGGTCGTCGATACGGCGGGCGATGAAGTGAGGCTCGAACGACCCTTCGCAGTAGTTATATCCGCGCGACGAGAGCCTTTCTTTCTGCTCCTCTACAGCGCGGCGGAAGCGGTTCCAATCCTTCTTCTCACGCGGGCTCCAAAGGCTCTCGCTGATGGCCAGCATACGGGGAAGCAGCATATATTCGGCGTGCGACGGTGTGTTGATGAATTCGGTCCAAAGGTTGCATTGCCCACCGAGGATATTGCTCTCGGCCAAACTGTCTGTTCCTTCTGGCACAGGGTCGAACGAGTAGGCTTTCTGGAGGGTAATCATTCCGCCGATGGCTTTTGGTTGGAACAGCTGGTTGGCCTGATAGTAGTCGAGGTAGCAGTAGTCGGTAGGGCACATGATAACTTGCTGGCCGCGTGCCGCTGCCGCCAGTCCCAGGTTCTGGCCCCGCCAAGCCATCACGATAAGCCGCTTGGTGCTGTCTTCGGCCAATGGGCGCATCTCAGTTGTGTCGGGCGAACCGAGCCATTCGGTTGAGGTTTCGCTTATCTCGTCCCAGCCGATGGCCTTCTTGCCGCGTGCCGCCACACGAGCCGCCATGCGGGTCATGAGCCAGTTCTGCAGGTCGTCCTCGTCGCGCAGGCGCTCCACGCGGATGCGTCGCTGGCATTTGAGGCATTGTTCCCAGTTGTCCTTGAAGGCTTCGTCGCCGCCTAGATGGATATAGCGCGAGGTGGGGAAGAGGTCCATAACCTCGTCGAGCAGCTCGTCGAGGATGATGAGCGTCGAGTCTTTTCCAACGCATACGATGGCTTTCGGCGGCCAATAGGGGCCAATCTCCACGCGATAGGGATTCACTTCGTTTTTTCCTCCGCGATAGTCGCAAGCCATTTGAGGATAGGAGGCCAGCAAGGCGCTCACATGGCCAGGCATCTCGATCTCGGGTATCACTTCGATACCGCGCTCGGTGGCATATTGCACGATGTCGGCGATATCTTCTTTGGTGTAGAACCCGCCGTAGGTGGCGCGCTCACCCTCGCGGGGCGGGTCGGCTTCGCCCCAAGGCTGGTTGTCGCGATCAACTCGCCACGAACCTATGGTGTTGAGTTTCGGATACTTCTCGCTCGGCAGGCGCCAGCCGTGATCGTCGGTCAAGTGCCAATGGAATCGGTTGAGCTTATACGAGGCCATCACGTCGATGTACTTCTTGACGAACTTGGGCGGGAAGAAATGACGGCACACATCGAGGTGGGCACCGCGCCATTCGAACCTTGGGTAGTCGAGTATGGTGCATTCCGGCAACGTAATAGCGCGATAGCGCACTCGGCGTGCGTCGGGTGGAAGCATCTGAATCATAGTTTGGTAGGCGTAGAATAGCCCCGTCTCGGTATTGGCGCTGAGTCGTATACCACTTGAACGCACTTCGAGCAGGTAGCCTTCGTCGCCGAGTTCGGGATTGGCGGTATCGAGCACCACCATATCGATGTCGCTTTTTTTGCCGGCGCTCACCATCGAAGGGTGCATCCTCGCATGACGTAGCGACGACATTACGAAACGTGCTGTGGGCGAGTTCTGTCCGATGCCCGAAAGGCTGATTCGGGGATTGTCTTTCAAGGTGAAGTTCCCCTCTTTCTGCAGCACGAAAACCGGCTCGGGAACCACCGAAATCTCCCTCACCGTTGTGCGCCGTCCGCAGCCGGCCATCAGAACAGCCACAATGACAACGATGTATATTTTGTTGAACTTCATACGAAAATTGTTTTTCAACTCTTTTATCCCCTAAATAACATAGAAATGAAAAAAATATTGTGTGGGTCATCCAATGTGGAATAAATATCCCTTTTGGAGTACTTAAATTGTTTATAATCAGTTATATATATGCTATATATGTGTATAATTTACTGATTCTCTGCATCTTCGGTCTATTAACTACCTATCAACAACGTATTAACTACCACCGTTCTTCGATACTTCTTCGAACAATAGTTAGGTTTATCGTAGTATTCAATTTTTAACATTTGAACCTACTGAAAACCAACAAAAAAACGACCTTGGAGGGGTCGTTTTCTGATGTTTTGGGGGTGTCTACATTGTAAAATTCTGCACAATCGCTGTAACTTGCTGTAATTCAAGCATTACATCCATTGTGGTGTATAGCGGCGTTTCGTCTTTATCGCACAAAATGAAGAAGTTAACCGCATTGCCATTAGTACAAGTTGCCGTGCATTTGTACATTGTTCTTTCTTCGGCGGCTCGATACTCTTCGAGGGTCTCGCCGAACATCCACGAGTTGCAACACTTGTCGCACCTTTCCAACAGTTCGTCGACCTTCTCCCTGTATGCGTTTTTATCCATCTTTCCCTCTGCATAGTCGGCTTGGGCTTGGGCAATGCCCGCTTTGCACCATGAAAACACAATTGGGCTTTCAAACGAGTAGTTGCACTTCTCCACGTCGACTTTGTCAGCGTCGCAATTATAATACTCTGTAACCTTTGCGCGCGCAAAGTCTTTAACCGCATTTGAGCTGTTATTTTGCCCTCCGACACACGCGGCAAACAGAGCGGCAACAGCGAGAATAAAACAATATTTTTTCATAGTTGGTTTTTTCTTTAATAACGCGGTTTCCCCGTGTTTATTGTGCAAAAGAAAAGCCCCTGAGTATTTCGGGGGCTTTCTCCGTTACATGTTTAGGGTCATTTTACGGGTGTGTCGTATTTGTCGAGGTCTAAGTTATTCGCCTGCTGCAAAACGTCGTTCATCATTGCCGCTAATTTTTCCTCACATTTCCCACATAGGTAATACCCGTTATTTTGCCTTGTGGCGACTTTGCCGCAAAAATAGCACTTGTGCGTTTCTTCCTTGGTGGCGTTGTTGCCCGTCGCACCCGACACGTCTAAACACTTGTGCCCGTTCATTACGTTGTTTTCCTTGGAGGCTCTTTCGGCGTTGCCTGCCTTTGCCGATTTTTTCTTATTTTTCATTTGTTTAAAAATTTAGAATTATACAATTATTTTCTTGATTTTCAAATCGAATGCAAAAGTACTACCATTTTCGGACGTGGAAAAAATTTTAACATTTCTTTAACCTTTTCATAATCAATACTTTACTATTACAAAAGTTTTTTGACATGGGGAAAAATTTAACATTTATTTAACACAAAAAAGCCCCGCTGTGCGAGGCTTCCAAAATCGAGAGAGTATTTGCTAAATGAAACAAAGCCAAAGTGATAGGCGAAAAAGTTGCAAACATGCCGTGCGAGAAAAACGGAGAGGGCGTGGGGTATCGCGCTGACACTCAACAAAAATCAACCGCCCCCCGTGTTGTCTGCGCTCGCGCCGTGTGCCGTGAGCGTAACGCCGCCTGCCTGAACGTCTAACCGCTTTGCCTTTCCTATGATGGTCGGTAGCTGTGCCAACGAGGCAAAGGCAAACAAAATACCGCAACCGCTTAAGACGCTGCCGTCGATTATGCCCGTCGGCGGTACGCAGAAGCCTGCAACCAACAAGGCGATTGTGGCAACCGTCGTTAAGGTGAAGGCGATATTATCATGCACAAACTTTTTCATTCTACATATAAATAGTATCAACTTTTGAAAAGTGAGCGGTCGAGCGCGATAATGTCTGCGTCTATGTCGTTCAGGGCTGCGAGTTTGCGTTTAACGTACATTCTCCACCGCTTTACGCTCTCGTATACGAGGCCGTGGCGGTCGCTCCATGCCTTTAGAGTGTCGAAGCCTTGGAGGGTCATATATGCCGCTGCCTCTGCTTCCATCGGTCGTGCGTCGGTGTGTGTAATGATAAAGTCGTATAAGGTGTTAAAGTTGTCGACGGCGGTTTGTCGTTCTGTCTTTTGTTTCTCCATTATGCGTTGCAGTGCTGTTTTTTGTCGTTCTATGGCCTTTAATTCCTTGGCGTGGGCTTTGTCTAACTCGCGTTTCATTCGCGCCTGTATGCGGTCGTTTTTGCGCTGCTCTGCGAGTGCGAGGCGTGCGGCTTCTTTTTGGGCTTTCCGTTCCGCTCGTATCGCTTTGCCCTCTTCGTATTTCTTTTTATTGTATTCTCTTCTCCATTCCCTTCTATTTTCCAAACTCTCTATATTTTGTCTTTGTCTGTCTTCATGGCCCTGTACAACCTTGGCGGCTGTGTCGGCTCCGATTAGTTCCGTAATTGCCTGTAGTATTTCGGGCGTGGGCTGTGTGCGGCGTGCGGCTCCGTATATACGTTGCAATATGCCGTTTTGTGCTTCGCTGTTCCCTTCCATGCGTTTTAATGCGTAGTCCACCATTTCGGGTGTGATATTCGCGAGGCTGTGGAGGTAGTCGACAATTATTGTGTTTCGCTTTTCCCTGTGGCGTTCTTCGTCGGTGTCGGTGGGCTTTGCATATCCTCCTAAACTCTCCAATAGCCTCTCATCGTCGGTGCATACGGTTTCGACGCGGTTTCTATGCAATTCAACGCCGATTTTCCAACGTACAGAGACAACCACAAACGAATAAAACTGCATCCCCTTTGCGGGGTCGAATTTATCGAAGGCTTCAACGGCTACAACTAAAGCCATGCTGATTAATTCGTCAACGTCAAACTTTGAGGCATAGCGGTAGCACTCCGCAACAACAGAGCGCAATGTGGAACATATTAGCCTCTCGCGTGCCTTTTCGTCGCCTTGGTGGGCTTTGGGCCAAAGTTCTTGCACCTCTTCGGGTGTGAGCGGTTTGTATTTGTTTCCTGTTAGGTTTATCATTTCGCGCGTGGTGTTTTATATAAATATAGGGCAATGCGAAAAAATGGGCCACACATTACGCGCGGCCCTGCCAACAAATAGGATGATATATTAAGAAGCGTTTATTTTTCTACATATTCCCACACTTGGTATATTTTGCCGCGTTGCTTTTTCCATGTAGCTTTTGCGGTGTACCCTTTGCGCTTTTCGGGCTGCGAGGTGACAACCTCCATATAGCCTGCGTCTTTGAGTTGTTCGTCGGTGGGGTTTACTATAATATATCCGTCGCTTTCTATGCGCTGCGGTGCGTAGGTGATAGTGCCCTTATTAAGTTTTCCGTAGGTCTTCATTGTCCGATGGTGTTTGCGTTGTTAGTTCGTGGTTTCGGCTTTGAGTTCAGCGCGGTTGAATTTAACGGATAAAACGTAACTCGTATTAGCGGCGATGGTGTCCGATGAAAGCCATTTGAGCGTATTTGGATAGGTTAAGGTGGTGGCGGTGGTGCCGCTCGTGAAGTATATGTCGGTTTCGTAACGAGAAGCGGCGACACTCTCCAAGGTCAGCGAAGCAAGCGGCGTTGTGCAGTTGTATATATGATTTTGTATTTCGTTTGCGGTGATGGATATAGAAAGCGTGGAGCCTTCGACAAGCGTTGTGTTGTCGAGTGGTCGGAAATATTCGTCAAGGCTGCAAGCCTCCCGTATATCATACAGGGCATTACGCAGGAGCGTGGCAAAGTCAGCGTAATAGTCGGGGGTGACTATTTTATCCTGCATCATAAAGTCTAACTGCGACTTTGTATAGATATTTTCAACGTCAGCCTTGCCGCCTAACTGCGTATCAAGATAGGTGCGGGTGTACGTTGTATTTTGCAACGTGTCGATATCCTGATTTATACCGCTTACGGTTGAATTGATTTGCGATTTTGTATAGACGTTGCCCGCCAAGGTGCTAACAGCTGTTGCAACGGTGCCGACTTTGGTGTCAACGGTGTCTTTGTCATACACGCTGCTTGCGTCGGCCTTTCCTGCAACGGTACTTTCAACAGCTGCGATGTCGTCGGCGAGGTCTTCGATATTGTCCTTTGCGTAGTTGTAGGTCGATGCGTTTTCATCGTGAAGGCTTGCGACTTTCGCGTTAATCTCCGTTTTGTCGTACACGTCGGCGGCGTTGGCTTTCGTGGTGATGGCTTCGGCGTTGGTCTGTATATTTGCGGCGATGGTGTCGAGGTTGTGTTTTTTCGTGGTGATGTTTCCATTATCAAAGAACGTCACCGTATTAGAGCCGTGCGTAAGTGTCAAGCGGTCGTTATAGTCGCCGAAAACGCTGTCGATAATATCTTGGTAGATTTGGGCTTTTTGTTCGGGTGTGAGGTCGGGCCACGCAACCTGCCCCGCCTGCGCAACCAACAGCCAATTTGCAGCACCTGCCGTGGCATCGGTGGGCGTTATTCCCGTGACGGTCTGTTTTGCTACGTAGCTACTGCCATTGTATGAAACAATGTCGAGTTTCGTATATATATCTGTCGCGCTGTATTCGCCACGAAACACGGGCAAAACGCGGCCAAGGTTTATCTTTTTCATTTGATGGTGGTTTTTTCTTAACTAATTTCATCGATGCGCCATAAACAGCCAACAACCGTAACAAGGTAGGTGCGGCCTTGGTTGATGGTTAGGTTGTTCATTTTCTTTGCGACGGGAAGGTCGCCGACATTTATTGTGAAGGTGTCCGCCGCGTCGATGTATATATACGTTACGGGTTCGGTAAGGTTCCGCATCTCGTCGCTCGTGTCGTAAGTGTAGTTCGACACTTTGAGGCTCGTGGCCGAAGTGCAATAGTAAACGTAGTTGGAGTTTAGTTTGACAATCTCGCAAGCCCCGTCGAGGGTATCGCTCGTGGTGTTGTTTCTATTGGAGGTATACCCTCTGTAGGTGGGATAACTGCCGCCGTCGGCGAGGTCGGAAACGCTTGTCGGCACAGTAATATTGATGGTTTTAGCGGCTGCGGGGTTGTAGGTGTTCAGTGTTGTGCCGTTACGTTGGATTGTAAGGCTGTTGTTTGCCACCGTGACGGTGCTGTTGGTACTTTGGTTGGCCGTGAAGGTTCCAAGCGTGGTGCTGCCTTGTTTGATGGTAAGGGTGCCATCGTTAGCACTTCCGCCTCCGCCGCTTCCCACGGGTATGCGGATTATTTCATCTTCCTTTTGGTTCACGGAAAAATGCCCGATTTCTTCTTGGTTGTCTTCGCGTACAAGTTTAATGACCCCATTACCGGGAGTTGGCACGTTGATAGTGCTGTTGGTGCTTTGGTTTGCCGTGAAGGTTCCAATTTGTCTGCCGTCATAATTTATTGCGAGCGTTCCGTTATTAGGATTAGACAAGCCTGCGAGTTTGTTTTTCTCCGCCGTGGTGTAGGTGTTGTAATTGGGGTCGATGATAACGCCACCGTCGACAAGTGCCTGTATAATTTCAGCCTCCTGCTGCGGCGTTAGTACTGCCTGCCCTGCCTGCGCGAGAAGTTGCCAATAGGTGGTGTTCGTCGGTGTCTTGGCGCGGGTATTAGCTGACTTGCAGACGTAACTGCTGCCGTTATATAATACAAAGTCGAGCGGCTGATATGTTGTGCTGCTGCTATATGTGCCTTTCGGCGTTAGTGCGATTTTTCCGATGGTGTAGGTCATTGATACTAATAAATAGTGCGCTAAATTGAAAGTTGCAGGCTCCCGTTTGTGAGTGTAAACTCAACGCCCTCCGCTCCATCGGGGATGCTTACCTGCAACGTACCACCTTCAAATTCGGGTTGTAGTGTGATGTTGCCTTCGAGTTCGTCGCTTACGATGGATAGGGTGCCGTCATTCAAGGCAAACGATGTGATTGTGCCTGCGGCTGTGGGTGTCAGCATGGCGGTGTTTCTCCGTGTAATGTCGGGGTTCTGTACAAGGTCGCCGTTACGCTTATAGTTCTTGGTTACGTTGCGCCGTGAGGTGGTGAACGTCTGAGGGGCTTTAACCTCCACGAGTCTTACCATATCAGTATTATATTCAAAATCTCGCTCCAAGCCATCGACGATAAACTTCTTGCCGTTTAACTGCCCCCATGTTACGAGGGTATACGGTTTGAGGGTTGAGTGTATGGTGGTCTGCAAGCTTATTGTCGGGGTGCTGTATTGGTTGGCGGCATTGGTGGTGGCGTGGCTTTCGGGGATGGTGTATTTACCTGTGGCTACATTGTATATTGGCGGGATTTGTGTATATGTGTCGCTGTCGCCTTTGACTGCTTGGCTCCACAATGCGCCGCTTGTGTGTTCGCTTCCGATGCTGCCTTCAATGGTGTAGTCGCTGACCGCGTCGCTGTCTATGTCGGTGACGTATTCGGTGTTTCTATGGCTTCGGTCGTCTATCTTTATGACTTGGACTGAAAAATCCCGCAACAGCGCACACTCGCAAGCGTAACGATACACTCCAAGTGGTCTGTCAATCTCGATATGAATATTGCCGAAAACCACATTCTCGCCACTCACGGGCAAAAGAATACAAGTGCCTGAGATGTTGCGGTGTGTTTGCTTGAAGGGATAAGGCGTGTCGAATGCTTTTTTTTCTTCTTCCCAATCAAGATATATCTTGCATGGTGTTTCGGTTGCTGTCCATGCGTATTTTTCCCCGTCATTCGTGAGCCACTGCCCTGCGACGCTTACCTTGGCCCAAATATAGTTGTAGTAGGTGTTGAGGTTGCCCGTGCGTCGTGCTGTGGTGGCGTTGGCGTAGTTCGTGTTTAATGATTTGGGCTGTAGTTTCGACTTGTCGCGGTTGCAGTAGAAAAACCATTCGCCGCATATATTCAAGTGGTCGCCGCTGTAAAAAAGCACATTGTCGGAGTTGAATATCAAATGCGGTTGCCATGCGTTTTCTTTATCGTCATAGTACGTTTGCCTATTCTGCCCCGAAAACGTACCCAATACCATGCGGCCTGTGTGGAAATAATAATCTCTGCCGTAGTTGGAATTAAGTGGCAGAGTGTTGGCTGTGTCCGTCTGCACCACTCCGCCATGCTCCAAGATGTAGCACCCTGCTTTGCCATAATCTGTAACGCTTGGTGTTTCCGTCAGTTCGGTGGCGCTCCATATACCGCCGAAGGTGTCCGCTGCCCAATGTTTTACCATAACGCGGCTGTCGGCGGGGATGTTGACGGCTTTTCTTTCCCATGCGTAATATATCGGGTCGGTGCTTGTGGTGTCGCTGTAGTAGTCTACCGTCATGTTTGCGGGTGCTGTATAGCGTTCATCGTCGGTAATGTCGGGCATGAGTTCGCCGACCTCGTAATTGTCTACGGTGGCGGTTACTTTGCTATATATATTAGACGTTGATATGCTCGTGCCTCCTGTAAAGCAATCGGCGTTGAGGGTGAGGCTGTCGGCGAGGTATTCCGTAGGCTGTGCGCTGTATGTCGCGCCGTCGCTACTCCAATTCAATATATATCCCGTGTCGGGCAGAGCATAGACGAAATAGTTATTCCAACCATTGGTGACAGCGTCGGGCGTGGTGAGTATAAGGCTGTCGGTGTGCGGTGTTGCGGTTAGGCCCAAATATGTTAAAATACGTGATAGTTCCGTCAGTTGGTTGACAGGTTCATTATCCTCGTTGAGGTTGTTGTGTGTTTGGGTGTAGATGTCGGCGGTCGCGTCTTGGAAGGTCGTATATTTGATGGTGTCGGTGATGTACACTTTTTTATAACCTGTCAATTCCTGCAAGATGCCCAATATTTCAGCGTTTGCCGATGTCAGCGCGTTGCTTTCGGGGTTCGCCGTTGCTTTCCTATATCTCAACGTGGATAGTGCGTCTTGTGCGTTGAGGGTAAAGGTGTCAGAAACGTGGTCGTATTCCATGCTGAATGTTTCAGGCGTGGCATATCCTACCCATTCCACGTTAAAGCAGAATTTTTCAAGGGCGCAAGGCTCGTACCCATAGAAATAACGCAGGTCGTTCCTCTCCACAAGCAATTTGTTGAGGTGTTCGCCTGTGATGCTGTTATACATGGCTCCGCCAACCTCCGACACTTCGTTTTTCCACTTGAGCAGTACAACAAGTGTGCCGCGCCCGTTGCTATTGAGCATTTCAGGGCGGATGGAGCTTTGCCTGAATGATATTGTGGCCGTGCTGCATCGGTATGGCTTATATATATTTTCCGCGTCGCCTTCATAGTTGAGTATAAAAGGATGGTCGGCCATCGTCAGGGCGGTGCCTGTGTTCGGAAAGCGTATAGGCGCATAAGGCGGGTTGTCGAGTTCTATGTATTGGTAGGGGTTCGTTCCTGTGTAGCCTGTGAATATTACGACACGGTAACGCTGCCCCTTTGTATCGTTTGTGGTGTCGATGCTGCGGAAGTCGCCGTGAAAATATGCCATTATCGCGCCCTCCCTTTGATTTTTTCGTAATTATTCAGTGTTCCGTATAAGTCGCTACCGTGGATGGTAAATGTCACGTTTCCGCCTCCTGTGTTGGTGGTGTTGATGGTCGGAGCGTTGAGGATATGGAAAAGCCGCATCTGCTCCCGCTTGTTCAACACCATTTCCCCTGCGTTGAGCATGGCGGGGATATGGTCGCCGATGGTTGTTTTCCCCTGCACGATGCCACCTTCGGCAAAATGTTGTGTGCCTATGGACTGAATGCTGCTTATAACCGTCATAACCGTGGCGACCACACTTGCAAGGGCGGCCATATTGGCAGGAAAGGGTAAGTCCATGACGCTTGCCGCACCCTCCGCGAGCATGAGCGATGATATTTTTGCGATTGCTGCGCCCACTGCGCTGACGCTTTCACCAAGAGCGGAAAATATCTTGCCGCCCTCTTCACCTGCTATGTCTGCGACGCTGTGGAACATATCGCCGATATACCCGATGCTGTCGCCAATGCCCGAGAGTTTTTCGAGGTCTTCGATGGTAAGGCCCACGTCTTCGATATTGTCAATGATGGTTTGTAGCTCGTTTTTTATTCCTTCTCCGTCGATGATGGTTGCGTCGAGCGTCGGCATGTCTTCTATAGCGTCTTCAAGGTGCTGCATCGGCGCCGACAGGTTTTCTATTGTTTCCTTTTTAAGGGTCAGGACTTCGATTTGCTGTTTTATAACTGCGACCTCGTTTCCTTGGAGCGTTTCGGTGGTTATGCGTTTTTTCAGTTCGTTTATTTGCATCTCAATTTCCTCGATGCTGCCCTGTGCGTATTTGGGGCCTTTGTCGGTGCTTCCGTTCAGTCCGTTGCCCATCTTGGTTGCCTTGGCGGTTATCTGTGCGTTCTGCTGCTTTCGCTGCTGCTGCTCCTGTAGCAGTGTAAGGATGGGCGCAAGTTCTTTCTCGCTGACATTCCCAAGGTTTGATATTACGGTGTATATTCGCTTGATGCTCTCGTTGTTCCACACCTCTTCCCATTGCCCGCTTTTGGTGTTCAGCTCTTTTTTTCCTGTTCCGCCTTGGCGATGGTAGGTTTCTGCGTACCTTTGTATTGCCTGTGCGGGGTTGCCGCTTTTCGATATTCTCTTGAGGGTATACTCGATTTGTTTATACTCTTCATCGGTCATGTCGATCATCAGCTCTGCAAGGTCGCTGTTAAAGTTTGAAAGCATTTTTATTATGCTTGTCTTTATGGCCTCTTCGGTGTCGGCTCCAAGCCCCTCAACTATATTGGTGCGTTGCTGTAATAGGCTTTCGAGTTTCTTCTTTGTTTCTTCCGAACGGTCGCCGCCTGCGATTGCTGCCCTTATTTGTGCAATCTGCGCGTCGATGTCGGCCAAACCCACGTTTGCCCACAGCTTATCGGTGCCTAAGTTGTCAAGGGCCGTGTATGCGTTGCGGGCCGCTTCCGCTATTTTGTCGAGGTGCGAGATACAACTCTCGAAACTGCCATTCATAAACGAGTTGATAAACGCAGTGACGCTGCTTTTTGCAACCTCCATATTGGCTGCAAATTTATCAGTAAGTGGCTCGCTGCTCGCAAGGGCCATCCTGAAAATCTCCATACCCGAATATGCCAACCCCAAGGCGGCGGCAAAGTTGCCGATACCCTTTGTGATGTTGCCGATACTCTTCTTTGCGTCGTCGGTCTTGCGTTTGTAGTTGTATACTTGCTGCGCGGAGCGTTTGATGGCTCTATCGTGGTTGCTTGTGTCGGCGGTCAGCCGTGTGCGGTAGTCAGTCATTTGCGGGGTTGAATTTTTGGGCTGTTTCCTTTAGGCGTTTGAGTTCCGCGTCGGTCGGCGGCGTGGTGTCGTGTTCGTCTTCGCCATCCCATGGAAACTGCATAATATCATGTGTGGTGAGTTCTTTTTTACTGAACATGGAGGCAGTAGAAAATATCTTAAGTCGTGTTTGTTCCCATTGCGGGCGGTCTGCATAAGGTATCGCTTCGAGCAGGGCGGGTAATTCGTATGGTTGGAGGTAATCTAGAAAATACTCATACGAAACGAGCCGATACTCAACAACCAACATCCTTAATAGCTCCGTCACTTCTTTTTTTTTGTGTCCTTCGGGGCTTTCTTTTTCTCTTCGCTCTTCGGAGATAATGTGGTGTTTCGGGCGATATTCTCCGTAAGATATTTGGCATATTCCGTGAGGGTGTCGGGGTGTGCATCCAACCAATCGACAAACTCCTCAAAGGTCAATGACAATTCGCTGTCCGCTGCCATGGTGTCGGAATAAAAAAAAGTGATGATGTCCGTTAATCCGTTAGGCGCAAAGGTGTGGCCCGTGATGCCCTCGTAGATTATATGCGAGCGGAAGGTATTCCGTAGTTTTATTTCTTTGTCTGCAATGTTGATAATCATTCGTGCGTGGTTTTTATTATAAATAGTCGCCCGCAATAAAAAATGGTCGCCCAAAGATAGAGCGACCACACGCGCGAGCGATTTGGATGCTATGATGGAAAATGAAACAATCGTTAGTTGGTCTTTGTAAAGGCACCCGTGCCTGTGAGCGTAACGCTATACGTGGCTTTCTCGCCTGTGTTGGCGTTGGCGGTCAGGTTGGTGATGTAACATGAACCGCTCCAATAGGTGTTATCAGTTCCCGTGGTGGCAGGTGTGTAGTTGGCTGCGTCGCCGTCGGCAACAATGACGCTGTCGGCTTCGGACTTCTTGCCCCAAATGACAGAGAGTTTTGTGCCGTTGGCCCATGCGTTGAAAAGGGTTTCATAATCATCGTCGGTGTAGAGGTTCTCGCTTGTGATTTCCCAACTGCGTTTATTTACTTCGTTTCCGACCCAAATACCGTGGTCTTTGCTATTTACGGATGCGGTTTCGGCGGTGAGCGTCAGAGTGTGGGATGTAGCGTAGGCAAACGACTTGTTGTTATAGAAAAGCATGAGGTCGTCGCCGCGAATAATGGTTTTAGGTGTTACAGGTGTAGGCATTATATTTAAAGATTAATCTTTGTTATTTCCAATAAATAGTCGGTTAAAAAGAAAAATTAAGCGTCTGCAAATATCCGTTATCGGTGTAGCTTTCGGTGGCGTTCGTGAGTTCAGGGCGTTCAGGCATACGCAGTACAGCTGCAATGACAGCGTCCGCAATCTCCAAGCCCTCGAAATAGTTTGCCGAAACGACGTTTACGGTATATTGTATTTCGCCGTCGGTGTAACCGTCTTTCGTGCGTTCGGTGCTGTAGGTGTTACGCTCGAAGGTGACAAAAGGAAACGCCGTCCCCTCGTTAGCGACAAGCGGAAACACTTTGTTTTTTATGCTCTGCACACTCTTTAGGGTGGTGTAGATGCGCTGCGCAATGTCCGTTAGTATTGTCATTTCTTTTTGCCGTTTATCTTCGTTATTGCCTTTTGTATCTCATCATTGAGGATGCGGTCGTATTCAGCGTAAAAAGCGGCCTGTGCCGTGGCGAAAAAATACAAGGCTTTTATGCTTCCACGGTTGTAGCCTTTAGCGGTTTTCCTTTGCTTTGTGCCCTTTTCAAAGAAACGTGTGCGATACGTTCCGCTCCCCGTGCGACGGCTTCCCATGATGTGCACTTTCGCGCTTATCTCGCCATGTTTGGTTTCTTCAATCTTCGAGCGTTTCACGGCATCGGCGAGGCTGTCGGGATAACGACCTTTGCGCGTGGCGGTCGGCATACTCTTTCGCAGTTCCTTTTTTGTTTCCCTTTGGAGTTGCGAGGCTGCACGGCCTATCGCGTTCCGTAATGCTTTCCTCATTTCCTTTGTGGATAGTTCCCGAAACTCTGCAAACACCTTGTCGGCGTTGGTTTCTATGGTGGTGCCGTTACTCATTAATCTCTGTTACTTCGAGCCGTTTGCATTGTATGGCGGTGTCGAGGTCAATAGATAGTATTCGGTAGCGTTTGCCCCTCCATTCGATTATATCGTGTTCGTCGATGTCCTGAAATATCCGCACCTCCAATGTATGCGAGCGGGGCATGTCGATGTCGCCGTCAAGGTTTGCGCGTTGCTGTCGGTAGATAACAGAGCGTGCGCGGATGGTGCCTTTCGTGGTGTATCTTACAAGCTGTTCGCCCACCTCGTTACGTCGTACACTTGGCGTTAATACTTCGACGGTCTCTTTCAGTAGCCCTGCTCTCATTCCTTAACGTGTTACAATGGTAATTTCGCCTGTGTCTTCGTTCATGGTGGCAACGCCGCCACACATATTGAGTGTAATGTCGCCACGGTCGGTTAAATCGGCGTTTAAACACGGCGTGGGGTTGATTTCGATTGCGTCGCCCTCCACGGTGTCGGCTGTCACCTTCGTGCGGCTCGTTTGACAACCTGCGGGGGCATAGTTCTTGTAGAGGCTCAAAAGGTAGTCATAGCCAAACGGCACGGGCGAAATATTAATGCCATAGGCGTTGCCTTCTCTGCTGTTGTAGAGGTCGCCGATATAAAGTAAAATAGCATGACGAACGGGCGGCACGAGTTCGCCGTCGATGCTCAAATCTTCGAGCGGTTGGTCGATGTGCGCTTCGACGGTCTTTTCTGCAACGTCGTAAAGGTCGAGCAAATAATCGTCGTCGCCGTGAAAGTCCGCTTCGATGTTCAAATGTTTCTTTATCTTTTCAAGTGTGGTATACATTCAATGTGCCGTTTTGGCTTGGAAAGCGGGGCGGGCGTTAGCCCTTCCCCGCCTTGGTGTGCTGTATCGTTTAGGCAACGGTAGCAACTTGGATGGCATCGGAGCGCAAAGGCTTGGCATCGAAGTAGGCATTAACGACCAAGCGGATGAGGCCCTGATTTGCGAGGGTGTAAGCATCGACAACAATGTCGGTGTTGCCCCACTGAGCAATAACAAAGTTGCTCCAATCGCCGTAAGCGAGTTTTGAGTTGCTGATGTGCGAGGTCGAAAGAACGGGCGTGCCGTCGATTTCGCCATTCTCGTAGATAGCACCGCCAAACGAGATATTGCCGTCGGTGCCTGTGGTATGGCCCTTAAGCATATTTCGCAGTTTGGCTTTGGCGGAGGGGCTGACAATATATTTCATCTCGCCGTAATAGTTGGCACTCTCTGCGGCGGCTTCGAGTTCGGTGAGGTCCTCAAAGTCGGCCACCTCGTCAAGCGAGGATGCACTATAGAAAATGCCTGCGGGCTGCGTGGTGGTGCCTGCGGAGGTGCCAAGAATGGTGGCCTCCAACTTGCCGTTTACAGCATTGATGATTTCCTCCCTGATGGCCTGCTCTGCTCCTACACCGTCCTGCAAAATAAACTGCTTACTGATGGGCACACACACGGTGAGACGCTTCGGCGAGAGGGTGACACTTCCGAAGGTCGGCGTGGTATCGGTGCCCGTCGACACTTCGTTTTCCCACTGAGCGCTGAAACTGTTGAGCACAGGAAACTGACAGTCGCCTACCAAATTACCGATATATTTTGCACCTGCTTTGACAAGCACGTTACGAGCGCGGAGGGGCTTCAACACGTCGTACATATCCACTTCGACAACGTCATCATGTTCGGTGCTGACGGTGACGGCGCGCTCTTCGAGTTCAACGGGCAGCTGAATTTGGCCCACATAGCTGAGGCCCGCGTGGCGCATCTGCTCGCCGCCGCGATTGATAACCGCCTGCGTATATTCATCCTGCTGCACGTTGTTAGCGGCATTGCGGATGGCGGTCAAAAGGCTAAAATCTTTCTTCATTCGGGTATTGATATTAATATCGTTATTCTCTTTGGTATTCGGTGTTTCGACGGTGTCTGCAAGGTTTCGAAGTTCGTTATTGAGGCTTTGAAGTTCGTTTTTGATTGCCTCCATACGGGTTTTCTCGTCTTCCGAGAGTGTGCGGATTTCCTCCTTTGCTTTCGTTACGATGCTGCGTGCTTCCACTTTGAGCTGTTCGCGTTTGTCGTTGATTTCAACTGATGTCATTTTGTCAAAGATTTTCTATATCTTGTAAATAAATATCATTCAGTTTGAAAATTTCGTCGGCGGTGGCTTTCACGTCGGCAAACCTTTTGGCGGTTGCCTCACAGGAGGTTGCAGGGTATGCGGGATGGAAGACGGGCGAGACGTCGTAAAGTGCTGATATTTTATAGATTTCGCGGTGGTAGTCGCCGTTGCCACGGTCAAACCATTTTTCGGCTGTGCCGTCTTCGGGGTCGATGCTGAAAGCGAAAGAGGATGCCGTGATATCTCCACGTTTCAAGTATTCGAGCAACTCATTGCCTGCGTCGGTGTTCGGTGCGTCAAACTCATAGCGCACGCCGATATTGTCAACGGTGAGTTTTAAAGAGCCGTTGCCATACTTACTGCGTGCGTACACTTTGCTGTCGCTGTGATTGAGCCTGCAAAGAATGTCGCTGCCGTTGATGGTTTCGTCGGTGATGGCTCCGCGATGTATTGTTTCGGTAAAGCCGCCAAGGTCTACGCTGTCGGTATCGAATACAACTGCATATCCCGAGACGTGGCGGTCGTTCACTTCGACGTTGCCGTCCGTATATCTTGTTTCGATGTTAGTCTTCATTGTTCGTGATTGTGTTTTGGTTTATGTCGGTGTAGGCGATTATGTGTTTGTCGCCGCCGTCTATGCTCGTATATCCTAATTCGGCGCGCACCTCGTTTATACTTAACACGCCCGAATTTATAAGGCTGTTGTAGTAGTTCGCGGTGGCGTTCTTGTCGGCTTTCATAATGACTTGTTCGTCGAGGTTCACGGCGATGGTGTCGCGCTCGCTTGGTTTCAGTAGTTTCGCGGTGAGTTCTTGCTCTATCATGGTGATATAGGGCTGCAACGTCTGCACCACGAAGCCACTTTGTACCCCTTCGAGCGTTGAGTAAGAGCTGTGCGAAAGGTCTCCAAGCAATACGGGCGAAATGCCGAAAAATCGGGCAATGTCCGACACGTTAAAGTTGCGGCTTTCTATCAACTGACTATCGGTTGCTGACAACTGCACGGGGCTGTAACTCATATTGCCCTGCAAAACAGCAAGGCCACCACTGCCGCCTTGACTATACGTCTGCCTCCAAGAGTTTTTGATGTCGGTTTTCTGTTGGTCGGAGAGTTGCCCCTGTACGGTGAGAATGCCCGAAAGGTTGCAGCCTGATGAGTAAAAGTTCTTTGCGCTGTTTTCGGTGTCGTTTGCAAGTCCGATGGACCGCGAGGCGTAAGATATAACCGACTTTCCGTTGATGCCGTCGACGGTATACTTTTTAAAGTGCAAAACGTTGCAGGCTTCGACCTTCTTTGCCGTTAGTTTCGGGATGCGATAGACAACGGCACCCGATTTTTCATTGACTTCGACCTGCACGTCGTTTGGTTGGAAGTATCGCAGGGCCATAACGTCGCCCGTGTTGCTGCGCTCTATATACACATATCCGTTGCCGTGTAACAGCACGTCGGCGACAATCATTTTAACGAGGGTATAACGTGTGTATGGCATAGCGTCGAGTGCACGCTGTATCGGATGGGCTGCGATGTTCTTCCGTTTATCGTTTTTCGAGGTTACGAGGATGGGCAACACGGCCACACTATCGCTAATCAATTCAACGGCTCTGTAAACGGCACTAATTGCCATTGCGGTGTTGTTTCTGCTGCCTCCAAAGAGTAGACCGTCGCCGCCAAACCATGACGGCACAGGGTCGGGTGCTGCGTGGCGTTGCTCTGCCTGTGGTGCGCTTTTCGCGCGTTCTATGGTAAGTCCAAAAAGTTTCATTACAAATAAATAGTGCGATTAAATGAAAAGTATATCGTTTGTGTAGCGTGGGCTATCGAGATAAACCCCTAAAGCCTCCAAGGTTGAGATAACACCGTCAATTTTTCCATCATGCCCTCCCGCCTTTATCGGCTTCACATTCTCGTTATGGTCGTATTTGAGGGCCACGTTACTGAAACAAAATCGCGTTATCGGGTTTGCGTCAATGGCGACTTTGCCCGATTTGAAAAGGCGTTCGTATTCCTTGGTCGGTCGGTTGAAGTTCCACAGGGCCTGCGAATACGGTTGCAACGGTAGGCCCTGCGCTTCACTCGCTATGGCCCATTGTGTCGAGTTGTATTTGTCGTAGCCGATAGCCTCGAACATGCAGCCGTTTTCGCGTAGTCGCAACAAGTCGGCGATGATATAGTCGTAGTCGGTAACGTTGCCCGCCGTGATAGTGAGATATTTTTCACGTGCCCATTGAGAGTATAAAACGCGGTTTTGTTTTTCTGTCAGTGCGGAGTGTGGCAAATAGTACAATGTTTTGAAGTAGTATTTGCCGTTGTCGGTTGCCATGATTGACACAGCTGTCAAGTCGTCGGTGCTCGCGAGGTCAACGCCTGCGTATATTTGTTTCCCATAAAAGAAAGTTTCGGGGATGGGTGTAGAATAGGCCTGTATGTCGCTTTCCTGTAGCCATGCGTCGGAGGTCGAGAGCCACATGTTAAAGTTTTTGGTTTTGATGCCACCTTCGAGGGTGCGGTCATTCGTGGCGGCTGTTACTTGGTCCTGTAGATAATCGGCACGCACCGTTACACCTAAATTGGGGCTACTTTTCTGCCACGTGGCGGGGTCTTTGTAGTCGTCGGCGGGGTCAGGCTCATAGATGGCTGAAAACTGCGTATCGTCGGCTTTGAGGCCTTCGAGAATGTCGATGTAATTCGAGCGGATGCTGTAGCAAAAGCCGTGCGTAGAAAAGCCCGCCGTGGTGATAAGTATTGCGAGCGCCTGCTGTCTCATGCCCTGCGATGACTTCAACACGTCGAAAAGTCGGCTGTCTTTCTGTTCGTGCACTTCGTCCATGATAAATGCGGATGCGTTGTAACCGTCAAGGCTCGCACTTTTCGAGGCTAACACCTGTATTTTTGAGTTTGTGGCGGCAAAGTTTATGCGGTCGCGAAAGCGTTGCAGATATTTGTTTTTTGGGTCGATGGTCGCGCCGAATTTGCGGCACATGTCAAACAAGATGTGCGCTTGCTTTGCGGAATTTGCCACCACGTCGACCTCTGCACCTTGCTCGCCGCTGCCGATTAACTCGTACAACGCGAGTGCCGCGATTAACGCCGATTTGCCGTTTTTTCGGGCCACTTGGATATACACCGACCGCGTCACACGAAGCCCTGTTTCCTTCCATTTGAAGCCATAGACAGCGGCAACTATCCACAGCTGCCACGGCTGCAATGTAAACGGCTTTCCCGCGTGGCCTCCCTCGAAGTGTTTGAGGTGAGAAACGAACGTTACGACACGCTCAACGGCTGCAACGTCGAACAGCATGTCGTTACGCTGTAAGAAGTCCATAAAGCGTTGACAGGCGAGCCGAATGTATTTGCCCGCCGTGATGGTGCCGTCTAACACGCTGCGAGGGTAAGCGGTGATTTCGTCAAGGGTCATTCGCTTAAGAGTGAGCCGATAAAGTCCTGCGTGGTCTCAGTGTCGGGTGTTTTGATGCGGCCCTGAGCGTATGGTGTAACGCCGACCTGTACAAAGAGTTTTAAGAGGGTGGCGTTTAAGTCCTTTATCGTGGCGAGCAATGGGCTTTTACGTCCTGTGGTGGGGTCGTATATTCCGTAACGGTCGAGGTTTTCGCGGCACTCTCTGTAAAGGTGGAGGTTGTCAGCAATTAGTCTTAGTGTCGTTTGCCATTCGGGTGAGATTTCGCCGTGTGTGGCCGTCAAATAGGCTTCGATGGCTTTCATGTCCGCTCGCACGTCGGCGGGGTAGCTGTTAGTCTTCATTGTGGTTAATCGTTTCGCGCTTTGGTAATAAATAGTGGGTAGTTTTGGAAAGTGGAAAAGCGGCCCGTGGTGGGTCGCCTTTGAATGTATTTTGAGAAGTGAGGGGTGGAGGTTGGAATGTAGGAGGCGCGTGGATGGGTGTTTTTGCCGCCTCTCGTCGCTTTTCTCTCCTTGGATGGGTAGCTGAAGGTTGGTGGCGAGAAATGCGCTTAAAACGGCAAATCGTCGCTGTCAGTGCCCGTCGGTGGTATATTTGAGGGGGTCGGGTCAGCTGTGTAGGTGCCTTTGAGTAGTTCCTGATATTCCGCATCGAGTGTGGCTGTGATTTCGGGTTTTAGTGATGGATGGCAGGGCAAAGCCTCAATCTGTCCGCGCATGGTGTAGTATTGGCTGCGTCTGTCTGCATCGTTCATTCGGGCGTAGCGTTGTTTGTAGTCATCCCACCTGCGCCTTAAGTCCGCGATGGCTTCTATGGCTTTATCATTGGGTGTCTGTTGTGGTGTTGTCGGTGTCGTTGGTGTGGTGTGCGTTTCAATTAGTCCGCATTCCGCGTCGGCTCTTAATTTTCGCCACTGAGATTGTATAGAATGCAGGCGTTTGCTCCGCTCCGCTGTATCGTCATTGTAGAGCGCCGCGATACGACGTGCAAAGAGTTGATATTTTTCGCTGTCGCCGTCTTCAAAGCCCGTGCATTTGATACGGTCGGCAAAGCCATTCCAATCATCCCACAGGGCACGCTTGCTGTCTTTCTCATACCCTTGGACGGTAATAGGGGCAAAGCCCCCTTCAAAATTATTCTCAATGGTACTTTGGGAAGTCGGCAAAGCCGACACAGGGGCAAAGCCCTCCATATTACCTAAAGTGGCATTGAGTTTCTCAAATATACCTTTAAGGCTTTCAACGGTAGCGGTGAGTGTCTCTACACGCTTTGATAGTTCCACGATTTCCTCTTTCATTTTGGTATTTTCCTTTCGTAATTTTTCTATTTCTTTTTCTTTACCTATTTCTATTTCTTTATCTATATCTATATCTACTGTGCAGTTGTCTTTTTGGTGTGCACTCACTGCATTGCGTTCATTTTCAGTTTGTTCTGCGGTTTGGTGTGCAGTTTGGTGTGCAGTTGGTGTGCATTCCTGCATTGTGTTGATATTCAGTTCATTGCACGGTTTGGTGTGCAGTTTGGTGTGCACTACTGCATTGCGTTGACTTTCAGTGAGTTCTGCTGTGCATCTATTTGTCAACTTGTAGCTGTTGCAACGGTGGTTGTTACCACTTTGCTTAAGTATCATACCATCGTCGACAAGCAACTTTATTATGCAGTTTAACGTGTGTACGCTCCCAATCTCGCAGGCCGTCGTCAGTTCCTCGTTACTGACGAAGAAAAAGCCTTTGTGGGCCTTTTTATAGTCTGTATATCCATCATTACGGAATGACAGATAACCAAGCACACGCCGTGTGCGTTCGTCGTAGCGTTCAATCTTGCAGAATGCCGCGTAGTCGAATGTTTCTTTGTTTTGCTCATGTTTCATTCAGTTTTATATGTTTTCTCTCTTTATTTTGTCCAATTAAAAAGCCCTCGAAGGTTGCCGTGAGCCTGCGACTCCCACGGTGGCCTTCAAAGGGCTGTATCTCTTCAGACTTCGGCGGTCGGTTTTTCGCAGGTGGGCCGCTGTGGTCTCGTTTCTCTTATAAATAGTATGCTATTTCGTTTTTTTCTACAAAGGCAAAGATACGGGTTTTTATTGGAAAGTTTTAAATGCAATTCTCAACACTTTTTCAACGTTTGCCGTGCCGTTTGTGGTGGCACTCTGCGCAGAGGGCTAAAAGGTTGTCAGCGTCGAGCGCGATAGCCTTCATTTGGTCCACGTTGTCGGCTGTGCTGATGGGCCGCACGTGGTGCACTTCGACCGCCTCCCGCACTTCGTCACGGTCGAGGCAGTCCTCGCAAAGTGGATGCTCCAAAAGATAAGCGGCGCGCAATTTTCGCCATTGCGTTGTGTTGTAGATTTTGCGTATTTCGGCGGCTTTGCCGTGTGCCTCGTATCTACTCGTTTTCTTCTTCGTGATTGTCGGCATTATAATAGGGTTTTATGTCTTTTATTGTGGCGGTATCGAGCGGCAAAAAGTATGTGTCGTAAGTCTTTCGCCCAAGGTCGGGGCGTTGGTTGTCCACGTTGACGTTCCACGGCTTCAACTCCACTTTCGACCAATCAACGCGCAGGAGGTCGTAAATATAGGCCTGCGAGGCGTTCAACAGCACAATGTAATATAACGCGCTGTAATGCTCTTTCGCGGCTTTCCCCTGAAGGTTTTGGAGTTTGTCGAGACGAAGCGGTGCAAATGGGTATTTTTTCAAACTCCACTCCGATTTGTTCCTGCGCTTGACTTCAACGCCGAATTTGTAGGAGTTCCCCGTGGTGGTGTTTAACGTATATTCGAGGTCGACGCAGTCATACAAAGGCATTCGCGTTGCCGTGGCACTTGTATATAGCGCGTTTTGGTCGAGGGTGTCGAACATAAAATGCTCCGTAATACGTGTGTCTTCGTTTTCCGCTTCGATGGTGGCCGCTTTGTAGTCAGGAT
>JAEEGL010824686.1_pt1 | contig 35319 bp, 31 predicted proteins | sample 9134231 | NCBI WGS metagenome assembly JAEEGL01 (sample SAMN16246548, study PRJNA631951) | gut metagenome | biome: gut microbiome; feature: rumen; material: fiber-attached | host: Bos | place: Iran: Karaj | collected 2018-10 | reverse complement strand
TTCTCAGATCGAGAACATGATCAACGGTGGTTGCTCAGTACTCGTTATCGCATCTATCGATGGTGATTCACTCGGAACAGTCCTTGCATCAGCTAAGGAAAAGGGTATCCCCGTAATCGCTTATGACCGTCTTATCATGAACACAGATGCAGTTTCTTACTATGCTACATTTGATAACTACATGGTAGGTACAAAGCAGGGTGAGTACATCAGAGATCAGTTAGATCTTGACAACGCTGCAGGCCCGTTCAACATCGAGCTTACAACAGGTGACCCTGGTGACAACAACGCTAAGTTCTTCTTCAACGGTGCTATGGACGTTCTTAATCCTTACATCGATGCAGGCAAGCTTGTTGTTAAGTCTGGTCAGAAGACATTTGACGAAGTTGCAACTCAGGCTTGGGATTCAGCTAACGCTCAGTCAAGAGCAGAGAACATCGTTTCTTCATTCTATGCAGATGGCTCTAACATCGACGCTTGGATGTGTTCTAACGACTCTACAGCACAGGGTATCGTTGCAGCACTTGATGCTAACTACTCTGGTTCATGGCCTATCATAACTGGTCAGGACTGTGATATCGTATCAGTTAAGAACATGATCGCTGGTAAGCAGTCAATGTCAATCTTCAAGGATACACGTACTCTTGCATCTCAGGTTGTTAAGATGGTTGGACAGATCCTTGCAGGTCAGACAGTAGAAGTTAATGATACTACAACATACGACAACGGCACAGGCGTTATTCCTTCATACCTTTGCGAGCCCGTATTTGCAGACATCAACAACTACAAGGAGCTCCTGATCGATTCAGGTTACTACACAGAGGATCAGCTTAAGTAGTATTGAATGGATATTAATCCAATATAATAGCAGGCGGGTATTATACCCGCCTGTTTATTTAAAAAAATGTTTTCAGATGACGAATTAATGCAACAAACTACGATTAATGGATAGTTTTAGGAGGGATTTATTTTGGCTAAAGTATTACTTGAGATGAAAAATATTACCAAAACCTTCCCGGGTGTCAAGGCGCTCGACAATGTCAACCTGCAGGTGGAAGAGGGTGAAGTACATGCCCTTGTAGGTGAGAACGGTGCGGGTAAATCGACACTTATGAATGTACTTAGCGGTATCTATCCGTATGGTACATATGAGGGCGATATTATCTACAATGGAGAGATATGTCAGTTCAGTAAGATCAAGGATTCTGAGCAGAAGGGAATCGTTATCATACATCAGGAACTGGCACTTATACCTTACCTTACTATAGGTGAGAATATGTTCCTTGGTAATGAAAGAGGTAAGAGTGCAGCTTCCATCGATTGGAACGAGACATACGGTGAAGCTGACAAGTATCTTAAGATGGTAGGACTTGAAGAATCTTCAAGAACACTTGTCAAGGAACTTGGAACAGGTAAGCAGCAGCTTGTCGAGATAGCCAAGGCTTTGGCTAAGCATGCTAAGCTTCTTATACTGGATGAGCCTACTTCTTCACTTAATGAACAGGATTCCAAGGCATTGCTTGATCTGATCCTTAAGTTCAAAGAAGAAGGAATGACGTCGATAATTATATCTCATAAGCTTAACGAGGTTTCTTATGTGGCCGACAAGATCACTGTTATAAGAGATGGTTCGACCATAGAGACTCTTGATAAGAAGACTACAGAGATTTCAGAAGATAGAATAATAAAAGGAATGGTCGGAAGAGAGATAACCGACCGATTCCCCAAGAGGCATGATGTTAATATCGGTGACATCAATCTTGAGGTAGATAACTGGACGGTATATCATCCGCTTTATCCGGAGCGCAAGGTGGTAGATAATGTATCACTTAATGTCCACAAGGGTGAAGTGGTAGGTATCTACGGTCTTATGGGAGCAGGACGTACAGAACTTGCCATGAGTATATTCGGCAAATCCTATGGAACAGGTATTACCGGAACTCTTAAGATCAATGGACAGGTTACCGAACTTAAGACTATTAAGGAAGCAATTAAGCATAAGATTGCTTATGTTACAGAGGACAGAAAGGGTAACGGACTGGTACTTACCAATCCTATCAAGGTCAATACCACTTTGGCCAATCTTGATGCCATAAGCAATAAGAGCATTATAGATCAGGATAAAGAGTATCAGGTTGCAGTTGAATACAAGGATAAGCTTCGTACAAAGACTCCGTCGGTTGAACAGAATGTCGGCAATCTTTCCGGTGGTAATCAGCAGAAGGTCTTGCTTGCCAAGTGGATGTTCGCCGATCCCGATATACTTATACTGGATGAGCCTACAAGAGGTATTGATGTAGGTGCCAAGTATGAGATCTACTGCATCATCAATGATCTTGTTGCAGCAGGTAAGTCAGTGATCATGATATCATCCGAGCTTCCTGAGGTGCTTGGTATGAGTGACAGGATATATGTAATGAACGGTGGTAAGTTCGTCGGAGAACTTAATGCCGAAGGTGCTACTCAGGAATCAGTTATGAGTTACATAGTAAAGACAGGAAGGGGTGAATAGAATGGAGAAGACAAATATAAGTGCTGTTCTTAGAAAGTACACCATGCCTATAGCCCTTGTTCTGGTGCTGTTGTTCTTTTCATGGCGTACTAACGGAGCTATCATCCTGCCTCAGAATATCAACAATCTGTTGTCACAGAATGCATATGTATTCGTGCTTGCGATAGGAATGCTTTTGTGTATCCTAACAGGTGGTAACATCGATCTGGCGGTTGGTTCTGTAGTTTGTTTTGCAGGTGCCATAGGAGCTACGATCCTTGATAAGGATGTAAATCTTTGGGTTGCAGTGATAGTGATGCTTATCATCGGAACACTTGTCGGAGTATGGCAGGGCTTCTGGATAGCTTATGTCAATGTTCCGCCGTTTATCGCCACACTGGCAGGTATGTATGCATTCAGAGGATTATCCAATGTAGTATTACAGGGTATGGCAGTATCAATAGATAATAAATCATTCCTGAATCTCTTCGGAGGCGGAGCTGACTGTTATGTGCCGGATATTCTTAACGGCAGCGGCATCAATATGCTTTGCATGCTTGTCGGAGTGATAGGCGTGGTTATATATGTGATCACATTTATCATGGGCCGCGTAAATATCAAAAAGCGCGGATATGAGACCAAGCCTTTGGCAGGTGAACTTATTAAAGTCGCAATAATAAGTGCGGTTGTACTGTGGGTATCATTTAAGCTTGCCAACTATAAGGGTATTCCTACATCACTTATCTGGGTTTTGGTAGTAACATTTATCTTTGGATATATCACGAGTAAGACAAGGATAGGCCGTTACCTTTATGCAGTAGGCGGTAATAAGAAGGCTGCTCAGTTATCGGGTGTCAATATCAAGAACGTATACTTCTTCGCTTACATATGTATGGGTCTTATGTCAGGTCTTGCCGGCATACTTACAATAGCGAGAGCTACTCAGTCTCAGCCAACTTTTGGTCAGGGTTATGAGATGGATGCCATAGGTGCCTGCTTCATCGGTGGCGCATCTGCATATGGCGGAATAGGTACTGTTCCCGGAGCGATCGTCGGTGCACTTTTAATGGGTGTTATCAACCAGGGTATGTCTATCATGGGTATCAATGCCAACTGGCAGAAGGTTGTTAAAGGTGCGGTACTCTTAGTTGCTATCATATTTGATGTGGTATCTAAGAAGGAAAAGAAATAATACGAGGATAGGAGGATAAAAACATGAAAAGTGTTGCAAAGATTTTCAAAGAACATACAATGCAGATCGTCCTGGTCCTTGTAGTAATATTCTTCACTATAACAACCAGGAATAAGGGATCCATTTTAAGTCCCGCCAATTTTAATGCTCTGATCGCACAGAATGCATACGTATATGTTCTTGCAACAGGTATGATGATGTGTATGCTGATAAAGGGTAACATTGACCTGTCTGTAGGTGCGGTTGTCTGCTTTGTAGATGCCATCGGAGCACAGTTAATGGTTAATAAGGGCGTATCCGTGCCCATTGCCATGTTGGTGATGATGGTGGTAGGTCTGTTGGTAGGAGCATTTATGGGCTATCTTATAGCTTATGTCAATGTACCGCCGTGGATAGCTACGCTGGCAGGTTTCCTTGCTTTCAGAGGATGGGGAACCGCAGTTCTCAACGGTAACACCATTGGTATCGGTAACGCAGAATACTCAGGCTTTACCAATCTCTTTAACGGTTATATTCCTGATCTGTTTGGGGTTGAGGGCTTTAATGTAACCAGTCTTGTAATAGGTATCGTAGCCTGCATTATCCTGTTTGTAACACAGTTAAGAGACAGGGCTACAAAGATAAGTAAAGGATATGAAGCTGATTCGATGACTTCGGTTCTTGTAAGATGCGTGATCATATCTGCAGTTATAATACTGTTCACGGTAAAGCTGGGACAGAATAAGGGTATTCCTTTTACTCTTGTATGGGTTGCGGTAATAGCATTGATATATAACTTTATAACATCCAAGACCACTTTCGGAAGATACTTCTATGTGACGGGCGGTAATATGGAGGCTACCAGACTTTCCGGTATCGATACAAGGAAGGTTCTGTTCTTTGCATATCTCAATATGCAGTTCTTGACGGTTATCGCTTCATGGATCACAATGGCACGTCTTACGGCGGCTAATCCTACTGCGGGAACCAACTTCGAACTTGATGCCATCTCAGGTTGTATCGTGGGTGGTGTATCAGCCTACGGCGGATCCGGAAGTGTATTCGGTATGGTAGTAGGTGCTACGCTTATCGGTGTCATTAACCTTGGTATGTCCATCATGGGTATTGATGCCAACTGGCAGAAGATAGTTAAGGGTCTTGTACTCTTGGCAGCAGTAGTATTCGAGATAGTAAATAATAAGGACAAGAACAAAGTCTGATCTGAAAAAGTAAGAATTTAGCCGGGCTTATCCCGACTCCATTAATCGGCAGAGAGGGTGCAGTTTTCGATAATCGGAAATGTACCCTCTCTGTTTTGCTGATAAAAGACAGATATAATAAGCCCGGATGTGATATAATCTTATGGATGAAGATCATATTGCCGAAAGATGTTAAGTTTATAATAGATAGATTGCATGAGGCAGGCTTCGAGGCTTATGCCGTAGGAGGATGTGTCAGGGACAGTATTCTTGGCAGAGAGCCTGATGATTGGGACATCACCACATCAGCAAGACCGCTTGAGATCAAGAAGTTGTTCAGACCTACTATTGATACCGGATTGCAGCATGGTACGGTAACTGTGCTTAGGAATCATGTGGGTTATGAAGTGACTACTTACAGGATAGATGGAATATATGAGGATGGAAGACATCCTAAAGATGTCACATTTACCTCTGATCTTAAAGAGGATCTTTTAAGACGCGATTTTACGATCAATGCCATGGCCTACAATGATGAAGAGGGTCTTATTGATGAATATGATGGACTAAAAGATATAGAGAATAAGATCATAAGATGTGTTGGTGATCCCGTGGAGAGATTCACGGAGGATGCCCTTAGAATGATGAGGGCGGTCAGGTTCGCTGCGCAGCTTGGCTATGAGATCGATGAGAATACCAAGAATGCCGTAAAGGAATTATTTCCCAGACTTAAGATGATATCTGCCGAGAGGATACAAGTTGAATTATGTAAACTAATACTTTCGGACAATCCCGCTCACCTTCGCATAGCATACGAACTGGGTATTACATCGGTTGTTTTGCCTGAGTTTGATGTATGTATGGAACAGGAGCAGAATCATATACATCATTGTTATTCTGTAGGGGAGCATATCCTTCATTCTATGGAGAATATCGAATCCGATCGCGCTCTTCGGTATACGATGTTATTTCATGATATAGCCAAGCCTGAATGCAGAACGTTGGATGATAAAGGCAAAGAGCATTACCACGGGCATGATATAAGATCGGCTGAAATGGCACATTCCATAATGAAGCGGCTAAAGTTCGATAATGATACTTTAAGAGCAGTAGAGACGCTGGTAAAGTCGCATGATCTTGATATAGCGGATGATCCAAGAGCGGTAAGACGCGCTATGAACAGACTCGGCAAAGAATTGTTCCCGCAGCTTCTTAAGGTGAAAAGAGCCGATGTTCTTGCACAATCGGACTATATGCGTGAAGAGAAACTTGCTCTTCTTGACAGACTTACAAGTTTGTATGATGATATAATGGCTAAAGGGGAAGGTGTGACGATCGCCGATCTGGCAATCAACGGAAGTGATATTATAGCACTCGGTGTTAAGCCGGGTCCCGGAGTCGGAGATATACTTAAGGAACTGTTAGAACTTGTCTTGGAAGATCCCGGGAAAAACCAAAGAGACTTATTGCTTGAAGAGGCAAGAACAGCAATAGCAGAATGAAGAACGGTCATGACAACAATATAACTTCATATAAAAAGAAATATCTGCTGATCGTAGTGTCGGTATTGATGACCATGCTTATCGCCTGTGGGAGCAGTGCATCCCCTATGGCAGTAAGCAGCAGTAAAGATACCGGTTTTGTTGTGACCAAGGCCGGAATGTATGACAGTGCCGATACGGATACACTGTTGATAGCGAAGGATCCGGAGAATAAAACGGTAACATTCTATAATCGTAAGATTGGCAGAGATTATACATTAAATTATGACGGTACCAGCAAGATATATGATAAATATGGCACTGCCATGTCAATGGAGCAGGTTCAGGTCGGCTCAATAGTTGACATAACATTTCTTAAAGGGAAGAAGATCCTTAATTCCATGCAGGGATCGAAGAATGCATGGACACTTACGCAGGTCAGAGACTTCAGTATCAATGAGCTAAACGGTAAAGTATATGCATCCGGTGGTGATTACAGATTCGATGACAGTATAGCTGTGTATGCCGACGGGCAGAAAGCCATGCTCATGGATATTAATCCCGTAGACACCATAACGGTAAGCGGAGTCGACAGGATGGCATATTCCATATCAATAGACGAAGGGCATGGATATCTCAGACTTAAAAATGAGGACTACTTTGTCGGCGGATGGATAGAAGTCGGTTCCAAGATCATACGGACCATCGGAGAGGATATGATCATCGCCGTACCGGTAGGAACCTATGATGTTAATCTGAGCAATAAAGGTGTTGAAGGTGTTAAGACGGTCAGCATTGACAGAAACAGAGAGACGGAACTGGATATAGGGGATCTTAAGACTGAAGAACTTACCACATACGGTAATATTGTGTTTGTTGTTACCCCGGCTACGGCTGAAGTTTATGTCGACGGAGAGATTGTGGATATAACCAGACCGGTATCGGTGGAATACGGTATACATCAGTTAATTGCCAAGGCACCCGGATATCAGACACTGACTCAGTATATCAAGGTCGGTCAGGAGAATGCCACTCTTGAAGTAACATTGGATCCGATCAAAGAACCGGCAGGTGAGGAGGAGTATATATCTGCAACATCAGGAGTAGTGCCTTCGCCTTCTCCGATACCTTCTCCAACGCCATATCCTACATCTGCGCCTTCTACTGATATAGTCAGTACCGCAATAAGCGGCTATAAGATCACCGTATCTTCTCCTGCAGGGGCTGAAGTATATGTGGACGGAATATATACCGGGATAGCGCCGATAAGTTTTGCAAAGGTAAGCGGAAGACATGAGATCATATTGAGAAAAGAGGGGTATGTAACAAGAAGTTACACCCTAGCGATTGATACGGAACAGAGAGATGAAGTATTCTCATTCTCTGAACTTGTTCCAACCGGTGAAAATGAGAATAAGATAGTACCGGCAAATGTTACACCTATCCCGACAGTATTTCTGACACCTACGCCTGCAGACATAACAGGCAGTGTTACACCAACCACAGATCCGGATCCGGTGCTTACACCCACTCCTGTTCCCGAACCGACTGTGGGACCTTCTCCTGAGCCTGTTCCAACACCGGCGCCGACTGAGCAGGTACAACCCACTCCGGAACCCACATCTTCTCCTGAAGAGAATAATACGGTGACGGCTTCTGTGACGGGAGCATCATCCGGCAATTCAGAGACAGGAACCAATGAGGGATCGGGTGAGAATGGACAGACTGTAACTCCTGCGGGACAGGACTAATACGGGATGCGTCATTATGGTTTACGATATCCAAAAGTTATGTAAATGAATGCCGAAAAAACCCACAAAAAAGCGAAAAAAACACAAATTGTAGTTGACAAAGGGCGTAAAAAAGGCTATATATAGTATAGACGTCACAAAGACGCATAAAAACAGGATTTATAGGAGGAGATTTCCATGAACAAGACAGAATTAGTTGATGCAATGGCTAAGCAGGCTAAGCTCACAAAGAAGGATGCTGAGGCAGCTCTTAAGGCTTTCACAGATGCTGTAGCTAAGGAACTCAAGAAGGGTGGAAAGGTTCAGTTAGTTGGTTTTGGTACTTTCGAAGTTAGCAAGAGAGCAGCAAGAGAGGGTAGAAATCCTCAGACAGGCGCTGTTATGAAGATCGCAGCTTCTAAGGCTCCTAAGTTCAAGGCTGGTAAGGCTCTTAAGGACATCGTTAATAAGTAATTTGATTTTGATTACTAAGTCAAGGGTGAGTACCTAGGTACTTGCCCTTTTCTTTACTTTATAGGAAATTTCCATACATGATTTTTATAATGAATTACTGTATAATATGTAGGATGAATGATGATCTGTTGTAGTGAGGTGGATAGATGAGACTGGATAAGTATCTTAAAGTATCGAGGCTTATTAAGAGAAGGACCGTTGCCAACGAGGCCTGTGATGCGGGGAGAGTAAAAGTTAACGGCAATACCGCCAAGGCCGGGACCAATGTTAAGGTTGGGGACCATATTACGATAGAATTCGGTAACAAAGAAGTAAATGTGGAAGTTCTGGCGGTTGAAGAGACCGTAAAGAAGGACGAAGCGAAGGAACTGTATAAGTATATATGAAGAATAAATACCTTATCAGAAGCTCCAAAAAAAGACAGAATAAAGTATCGGTGATCCTTATCACCGTTGTACTTATTATGCTCATTATTGTTGTTGCCGTAGGCAAGCATAATATCAGACAGAGGCAGGCAGAATACGATAAAAGAGAGGAAAGATTATTAGAGCAGATTGAGCAGGAACAGCAGAGGGCAGAAGACATCGCTGAATACGAGAAATATACCAAAACCAAGAAATATGCCGAAGAAGTAGCCAAAGAGAAACTTGGTCTGGTAAAAGATGATGAGATCATCTTTAAAGAAGAGTGATACGTTGGATTTTTCGTGGAGGATTTGATGCTTAAAAAAGTACAGGATGCCATCACAGACTATCATATGATCCTGCCCGGTGAGAAAGTGGTTGCCGGTGTTTCAGGCGGAGCAGACTCAGTTGTATTGTTGTTGCAGCTGATCGAATACAAAAAAAAGGTCGATTTTTCACTTTTGGTATTTCATCTCAATCATTTGATCCGTGAGGAAGCTTCACAGGACGAGGAGTTTGTGCGTAAGCTGTGTTATCAGTATATGATCCCTTTTTTCAGCAAGAGCGTTGACGTGCAGAGGATTGCCATAAGGGATCACATATCGACCGAGGAAGCAGGACGTATGGTCAGATATGAGGCCATGAGAGAGCTTAAGCCGGATAAGATAGCCGTCGGACATCACAGCAACGATCTGTCAGAGACAGTTATTCTTAATATGTGCAGAGGTACCGGATTGCATGGAATGGTAGGAATTGCCCCGGTTCAAGGCGATATTATCAGACCGTTGATCTTTATGAACCGAACAGAGATCGAGAGTTATCTTGCAGAGATATGCCAGCCGTTCTGTGTGGACATAACCAATGCCGCGCCTGACTATACGCGTAACAGGATCAGACATAATATCATACCGGCACTTAAGAAGGATGTTAATGACAGAGCATCCGAGCATATAGCTGCTTTGGCACAGGATATGTTCGAACTGGAGAGATATATCGATTCAAAAGTGGCGGAAGCTTTTGATATATACGTTGAACAGGCATACAACCGTCAGCTGATCCTGGATATCAGGGCCTGCGAAGAACTGGATGTTGTAATTTTTCGTGAATTGATCTTAAAGATCCTTGAGAAGCTGACTCCGAAGAGAAAGGATATTGCACGTACACATATTGATCTGATAACGGATATATGTGATGCATCCGGTGAAAAATCCGTAGATCTTCCGTATGGTCTTAGGGTTATCAAGACATATGATGAACTTATTTTTGAAGAGAAGAAGGATGAAGATCCGGATAAAGCAGACTACCGGTTGTCAATCCCGAACCTTACACCAGGAGAGGGGTGGAGCTCCATACTTCCGGATGGACGTACGGTAGTAGCAAGAGTTATGGGGTTTGCAGGCAAGACAATTCCAAATAAGACATATACGAAGTGGTTCGATTATGATAAAATAGATTGTTCTAAGTTGCAGATCAGATACAGACAATCAGGCGATTATTTAACGATCAATTCCGATATGTCGAAGAAGACGCTTCAGGATTATATGGTTGATGAAAAGATTGAGAAACGCCTAAGGGATCATACATTTGTGTTGGCAGAAGAACACCATGTCCTCTGGGTCATAGGGCACAGGATAAGTGAGTATTACAAGCTCGATGATACAAGTTCATGGATACTGGAGATTGAGATAATATCAGAGTGACAGAAGGAGAGCATCTATCATGGCAGAACGTATTGAGATAATGTTAACGGAAGACGAAGTGGACAGAAAGATCAAGGAGCTTGGAGACAGGATCAGCGCAGATTATGCCGGAAAAGAGGTACATCTTGTATGCGTGCTTAAGGGCGGAAGCTTTTTCATGTGTGAACTGGCTAAGAGGATTACGGTTCCGGTCTCTCTTGATTTTATGAGTGTATCCAGTTATGGAGGAGACACCAAGTCAAGCGGTGTTGTTAAGATCGTCAAGGATCTGGATGAGCCGTTGGAAGGCAAGGATGTAATAGTAGTTGAGGATATAGTTGATTCCGGAAGAACACTGAGTTATCTTTTGGAGATGCTTCAGGACAGGAAGCCGAGCAGTCTTAAGCTGTGTACTCTTTTAGATAAGCCCGACAGAAGGGTTGTGGATGTCAAAGTGGATTATACCGGATTTGAGATTCCGGATGAATTTGTTGTAGGCTACGGTTTGGATTATGATCAGAAATACCGCAACTTACCGTATATCGGTGTTGTGAAGTTTGATTAACAGGGACAGACAGGGGATAAAATATCAGGATGAACAAGAGTAACAAGGTATTCAATATATATTTTGTTGTAGCGTTGCTGGCCATTCTCATGATGGTTTGGTATACAACCAATAAGGTATCGAACGATGTCTATACAATGGGAATGCTTGAGACAGATCTTAAAGCCGGCAATGTTATCAGTGTCGAGATTAATCCCAACTCTGAAGTTCCTACCGGAGTGGTGGATATAGAACTTAAAGGCGGAGAGAGAAGAGAACTTAATGTGACCGATGTCAATACTATCCAGGTGCTCCTTAAGGAATATGATATCGATCCAATTGTACAGGATGTTCCCAAAGAGAGTCTTATCATATCATATGGCATACCCATAATATCGATCATTGCCATAGTGATCCTGCTGTTCTTCATGATGAACGCCGGCGCAGCCGGAGGTGGCGGTAAGATGATGAATTTTGGCAAGAGCAGAGCCAGAATGGATTCTGATACCAAGACCAAGCTTGATGATGTTGCCGGATTAAAAGAGGAAAAAGAAGACTTGGAGGAGATAATCGATTTCCTCAAAGATCCTGAGAAATATACAAAAGTAGGAGCGAGGATACCGAAGGGTATTTTGCTTGAGGGTGCACCCGGAACAGGTAAGACTTTACTTGCCAAGGCTGTAGCCGGTGAAGCGGGAGTTCCCTTTTTCAGCATATCCGGTTCGGATTTTGTTGAGATGTTTGTCGGTGTCGGTGCTTCGAGAGTTAGGGATCTTTTTGCGGATGCCAAGAAGAATGCACCCTGCATCATTTTTATAGATGAGATAGATGCCGTTGCCAGAAGAAGAGGTACCGGTATGGGTGGAGGCCATGACGAAAGAGAGCAGACACTCAACCAGATGCTGGTGGAGATGGATGGATTCGGTGTCAATGAAGGCATTATTGTTATGGCGGCTACCAACAGAGTAGACATCTTGGACCCTGCTATCCTCCGTCCCGGAAGATTTGATCGTAAGATTGCCGTAAGTCCGCCGGATGTACAGGGAAGAGAGGATATTCTTAAGGTACATGCCAGAAATAAGCCGTTGGCAGATGATGTTGATCTTAAACAGGTGGCTCAGACCACGGCAGGATTTACCGGTGCGGATCTAGAGAACCTTCTTAATGAATCTGCTATAGTCGCAGCCAAAGAAGGAAGGGCTTTCATCAATCACGAGGACGTCAAGAGATCATTCATAAAGGTTGGTATCGGAGCAGAGAAAAAGAGCAGAGTAATTTCGGACAAAGAAAAGAAGATCACAGCCTACCATGAATCGGGTCATGCAATTCTGTTCCATGTATTGCCTGATGTAGGGCCTGTATATACTGTATCGATAATTCCGACGGGACAGGGTGCGGCCGGATATACCATGCCGCTGCCCGAGAGGGATGAGATGTTCATGACCAAGAGCCATATGCTCCAGGATATTATGGTATTGCTTGGCGGCCGTATAGCTGAAGAGATCATATTCGGTGATATTACCACCGGTGCTTCCAATGATATTAAGCGGGCGACAAGAGAAGCCAGAAAGATGGTCACCAAATATGGAATGTCTGAGAATATAGGAATCATCAATTATGACGATGAAGATGAAGAAGTATTCATCGGACGAGACCTGGCTCATCCGAGAAGTCACAGCGAATATATTACGGGAGAGATCGACAAAGAAGTTAAGAGTATAATAGAGGATTGTTACAGAAAAGCAAAAGATATAATCTTGGAGAATCGAACGGTATTGGATAAATGTGCCGAGTTATTGATTCAAAAAGAACGTATCGGCAGAGAGGAGTTCGAGGCTTTATTCTAAGAATAGAGCCTCGATTTCATAGTTTACCGAGATTTTATGTATATTACGGACTGATTGAGGATAAGACAGTGGACGATATATTATATGGTGTATATTCGGATACAACAGGAGAATACTTATCATGTACGGAACCTGAGATCGGCGATGAATTGATCATAAAGATAAGAGTTCCGCACAGGATCACAGGCGAGGTCTTTCTTATCACGCAAAGTGAGACGATCCCCATGAAAAAAAGGCACAAAAAGGGGATATTTGATTTTTATGAAGTGAAGGTTGCTTTAAATGAGAAGCCTTTGGAATACAGTTTTAGGTTAAAGATCAATGGAGTAAGTTATGCTTACGGAGCAACAGGTATAGAAGAACTGTTGCCCGGCCGTTCCTATGGCGGAAGATTGTTTTGTGTCATTCCGGGATTCGCTACACCGGACTGGGCCAAGGGATCTGTTTTTTATCAGATATATGTGGACAGATTCTGTAACGGCGATCCGAATAATGATGTAACAGAAGCCGAATACAAATATCTGGGTCAGTTTGTTCATGCAAGGAATTGGGATGATCCCATAGTATCCGGAACCAATGATCATTTTGGAGGTGATCTTAAGGGAGTGATGGATAAGCTGGATTATCTTAAAGATCTTGGAGTTGACGTTATATATCTTAATCCGATCTTTCTGTCACCATCCAATCACAAATATGATACCTCAGATTATGAACATGTGGATCCGCACTTTGGAGTTATTGTCAATGATGGCGGAGAAGCACTGGATTCTCTTATGAAGGATAATTCGGAAGCTTCGCGTTATATAAAGAGGATCACGGATAAGGAGAATCTTGACGCATCCGATGCTTTGCTGGCAAAGCTTATTGAGAATGCTCATGCAAAGGGCATGAGAGTGATCCTTGACGGAGTATTCAATCATTGTGGTTCATATAATAAATGGATGGATCACGAAAGGATATATGAGAATCTTAAGGGATTTTTCAAGGGAGCGTATATTGCGGAAAACAGTCCATATCATGACTACTTCAAATTTGAAGGAGGTACATGGCCATATAATAATGAATATGAGGCATGGTGGGGATATGAGACTCTTCCCAAACTTAATTATTCATACAGAGAATTATATGAGAAGATCCTGTCCATAGGAGCAAAATGGGTCTCTGCGCCATATAATGCAGACGGATGGAGACTTGATGTTGCTGCTGATCTGGGAGCAGACGCTAAGATCAATCACAGATTCTGGAAGGACTTTAGAGACACCGTAAAAAAAGCCAATCCCAATGCGATAATATTGGCCGAGCACTATGGCGATCCATCAGATTGGCTTAGGGGTGATCAGTGGGATACCGTCATGAATTATGATGCGTTCATGGAGCCTGTGACCTGGTTTTTGACAGGTATGGAGAAGCACAATGACGAGTATAAGGAAGAACTGATCGGGGATACTGAAGCATTTTGGAAGAGTATACTTGATAATGAAGCCAACATGACGATGCCGTCATTGCAGGTTGCGATGAATGAACTCTCCAATCATGATCATTCAAGATTCTTAACAAGAACCACGCATAAGGTAGGAAGAGTCGAGCAGTTAGGGTCTGAAGCGGCTTATGAAGGTATTAACAAAGCTGTGTTCAGGCAGGCTGTTCTGATACAGATGACATGGATGGGGGCTCCTACGATATATTACGGCGATGAAGCCGGAATTGCCGGATTTACCGATCCGGATAACAGAAGAGTGTATCCCTGGGGATCTGCGGATAAAGAATTTATTGAATATCATAAGAAATTGATACATATCCGAAAAAGTGCCGATGAGTATGGTCAGGGTTCGCTGATACCGCTTCCGGCAGAGGCCGGCATATTGGTGTATGCACGAAAGAAAGGTGCTGATGCAAGCGTTATCGCGGTCAATGCATTAGGAAGGCCGGCCCGTGTCAGGATACCCGTATGGATATTGGGTATAGGAAAAGGACGTAAATACATGCGAATGATGTGTTCGGATGATGAGGGATACGATACAAGGGAAGTAGAATATAAGGATGAGGCCGGTGTTCTTACGCTTTCGCTTAAATCAGGCGGAGCGATGATCGTAAGACACAGCGGCCGTAGATGGGGAAGATGACGGAGTTAACATACGATCGCAGAGATCGTGAACAATGGAACAGAAGAATAGCAGCCATGAAGCGCAGGAAAAGAAGGGCGAAAATAAGACAGTGGCTGCTTATAGCAGTTGCCGTATTGCTGCTCATACTTGCTGCGGTTGTGGTGATAAGTATCTCAGGCAACAAAAAAGATAATAAGATTGAAAAGAACAGAGACATATCTAAAGAGAATGATGCACAGTCAGAGGCTGTGGGAAGTGGGATAACCGTTCCCATAGCGGATACAGGGGCTACAGAGGGACTCAGTGTCAATGAGGCGATCAACCTTACGTGGGGTGAGAACCAAACAAAAGACGCAGATGATCCGGATGATAACGCAACACCTTACAAAGGTGAGCAGAGATCCTACTCTTACACCGAAGCCGGTGATATGGACTTCTTGGGCGGCGATAATATGCAGAGCAACAAAGCTATATTAGTCAATGCTGACAGCGGAATGATCGTCGGTGCAAGGGATCATAAAGCACGTATCGTACCTGCATCCATGACAAAGGTGCTTACGATACTCGTCGCGGCAGAGCATATAAGTGATCTGTCGGCAAAGGTACCGGTAAGTATTGAGGCAACTGATTATGCATATAAAAATGACTGCAGTTCAGTAGGCTTTGCGCAGGATGAATCCGTGACGATAGAGGATCTGTTCTATGGTACGATCTTAAGTTCCGGAGGAGATGCAGCTGCACAACTTGCGATGTATGTCGCAGGTACACAGGAAGCCTTTGTTGAGATGATGAATGAAAAGCTTAAGGAACTTGGTATATCCGGAACAACGCATTTTACCAATACCGTTGGAATATATGATGATAATCATTATTCCACCTGCTATGATATGGCTGTCATTATGAATGCCGCTATGGATAATGAGCTTTGCAGGAAAGTACTGTCTGCGCATAAGTACACTACGACGGCGACTCCCGAGCATCCGGAAGGAATAAGTATATCGAATTGGTTTTTGCGCCGGATTGAGGATAAGGAGACCGGTGGAGAAGTGATCGGTGCCAAGACGGGGTACGTGGTACAGTCAGGTAATTGCGGAGTTAGCTATTTTACCGATGATGACGGAACAAATTATATATGTGTTACGGCAGATGCTCACAGTGCATGGAGATGTATATATGACCATGTGGATATATATCTGAATCATACGTAGTTTTGTGCAATATGCACAAAATCAGCAACACTCTTTTGTAATATTTGTTAAATTGAAGTATTGTTGATAGAGACGGGGTGGATTATTATACTAGATGTAACCCCCCAATACATTTTGTAGTTTTTTGCTATACCCCATAAGAAAGAAATACCTTCCTTAATAGCTGGCCAGGCTGGCTATTAACCCCAAATGGGGGTATTTCCTTCTTAACCCAAAAACAACAGGCGCTGACCGATGGTCAGCGCCTTTTACGTATTGTTTTCTCTTGAAAGACATTTGGTATGAATCTATAATAAATAGGAACTTATGGGATTATTTCCGTTGAGGGCTCATTTTAGGAGTATTAAGTATGAAGGTAGTACTAAAAGATCTGACCAAGATATTTCCAGGCAGGGATAAAAAAGATAAGACTGAAGTTGTGGCTGTAGACAACTTTTGTATTGAGATACCGGATGGTAAGCTGGTGGGACTTTTAGGTCCTTCAGGCTGTGGCAAAAGTACAGCTCTTAACCTGATCTGCGGTTTGGAAAAGCCGACGAAAGGCAGGATATTCTTTGGAGATGAGGATGTTACTGATCTTCCTCCCGAAGAACGTGGGGTAGGTATGGTATTTCAGAATTACGCTCTGTATCCACACCTTACGGTTGAGCAGAACATCATGTTCCCATTGGAGAATCTTAAGGGGGACAAGAAGTTATCCAAAGAGGAGATGAAGGCCAAGGCACTTGAGGCTGCAAAGCTTGTACAGATAGATGGTCTTATGGCTCGTAAGCCTAAGGAGATGTCGGGTGGACAGCAGCAGAGGGTAGCCATAGCAAGAGCACTTGTAAAGCGCCCGAAGATCCTTCTCTTGGATGAACCGTTATCCAATCTGGATGCCAGACTTAGACTTCAGACCAGGGAAGAGATTCGTCGCATACAGCGTGAGACCGGAATCACTACGATATTCGTTACGCATGATCAGGAAGAAGCCATGAGCATATCCGATCTTATCGTTGTTATGAAATCCGGTGTGATGCATCAGGTCGGCAGACCTCAGGAAGTATATGATAAGCCGGTTAATCTCTTTGTAGCCAAGTTCTTGGGTACACCTGCGATCAATGTATTCAAGGGTCATACAGAAAATGGCGGCCTGTATATCTCTGATGCAAGGGTAATGGAACTTAAAGATCAGAATAAAAGAGACGTATATGTAGGTATTCGTCCCGAAGGCTTTATCCTTGATCCAAATGGACCTTTGGAATGCAAATTGGATCGAGTTGAAGTTATGGGACGTGATATCAGTGTAGTATCTTTCCATGATGCAGCCACTGATGCGGGCACGGTATGTGTCCGTTCGATCATCAGTGCCGAAAATGACGTGGATGAGAGTAAAGAGACCGTAAGATTTGCATTAAAGCCCGGTAAGGTACACATTTTTGATGCGGAAACCGAGGAAGTATTGGATATCAGATGAAAAAATTGCGACTTAATCAAAACATAACCGGTTGGCTTTATGTGTTACCGGCATTATTGTTCTTAGGGGTATTCATGGTATACCCTCTTATCGACGTGCTCATTTATTCCGTAGAAGAGAATTACAACTTCGCTTCACAGGTATTTTCAGGCTATGGTTTTGCTAATTATTCGTATGTTCTGCATGATTCATATTTTGTTCAGGCACTCAAGAATACTTTTATCATAGTGATCATCACGGTCCCTGTATCGACCGGACTGGCACTGCTCATCTCACTTGGTTTAAGCTCGATAGGCAAGGTGCAGAGTCTTTTTCAGACTATATACTTTCTGCCATATGTGACCAATACGCTTGCCGTAGGACTTGTATTTATGGTTCTTTTTAAAAAGACTGCTTATACGGATGGAATGGTCAATCTGCTGATCACTGCATTCGGCGGAAAGAGCATCGATTTTATCGATGGACCGTATTGGGCCAAGATCATGGTAATGTGCATATATACGGTATGGATCGTCATACCCTTTAAGATTCTTATACTGACAAGTGCACTGGCATCGGTTAATCCCGATTATTATAAGGCTGCAAGAGTGGATGGCACGAGTTCATTCAGGATTTTTTATAAGATCACACTCCCAATGATATCTTCAACGGTATTCTATCTGATCATCACCGGATTTATCGGAGCGTTCAAGGCATACAGTGATGAAGTTGCCCTTTTCGGAACGGATCTTAACAGTGCCGGAATGAATACGATAGTGGGTTATGTTTATGACATGCTCTATGGTAACAGCGGAGGGTATCCGTCATATGCCTCTGCAGCCGCACTTATTCTGTTTGCCATAGTATTTACGATAACCGTGATTAATTTGCTCATCAGTGAAAAGGCAGTAGTACAATAGTTGATTCAGGAGTAGATCCGTGAAAAACACAAGGAAGACAAAGTCAATAATCACATATATCCTTTTGTCCGTATGGGCGATCATTGTAATTTTTCCGTTCTATTGGATGCTTCTTACATCCGTTAAGAGCTACGCTTCTTATAACGGAGAATATATCCCCAGGTTCTATGCCACAGATCCGACATTGGAGAACTATGTCAATGCATTTACGGCTGTTCCGCTTGGGAGATATTTTCTTAATACGCTCATTTTTACCTTGATCACCACAGGACTTATGATGATTGTCATCATTTTGTCGGCTTATGCTTTTGCGAGGATAGGATTTAAAGGAAAAAACGTGCTCTTTGCATTTTTCCTGGCCTTAATGATGATCCCCAATGAACTTGTCATTATCACCAATTTTGTTACCATCACTAATCTTAATATGCGCAATACGTTCTTAGGACTTATCCTTCCGTCGGTCACATCAGTATTCTATATATATCTGCTTAAAGAAAACTTTGAAATGATCCCGGAAGAATTGTATAAAGCAGCCAAAGTGGACGGAACTTCGGATCTTAAATATCTGTGGAAGGTTATGATACCCATATCTCAGCCAACCATAGTCACAATAATGATCCTTAAAGTGATCGAATGCTGGAATTCTTATGTATGGCCCAGATTGATCACTGATGATGAGAACTATTTCCTTGTAAGTAACGGAATACAATCCATCAGAGAGAACGGATTCGGTCGTGAGAATATTCCTGCGATGATGGCAGCAGTTGTCGCGATCTCTGTTCCGCTTGTGGTATTGTTCTTAATATTCCATAAGAAGATAATGGCGGGTGTATCAAGAGGAGGTATCAAGGGATGAGAAGATCGCTTTTGATATTTATTCCGTTTTTGACTCTGCTTCTTTCCGGATGTCACGGGCGTAAAGGAATGGAAGAATTCAGTATTCCCGAAGAATTTGATGAAAGCAGGACATATAATATCTCATTCTGGGCCAAGAATGATACCAACAAGACGCAGACTGATATCTACAAGAAGGCTATTTCGGATTTCGAAAAGCAGTATCCGAATATACATGTCGATTTAAGATTGTATACCGATTACGGTAAGATATATAACGATGTGATCACCAATATATCTACAGGCACAACACCAAATGTATGTATCACTTATCCGGATCATATAGCGACTTACATGACCGGTGACAATACTGTTGTGCCTTTGGATGAGCTGATGGAAGATCCTGAATACGGTCTTGGCGGTCGTAAGGTTAAGTTCGATTCTGTGCGGGCAGAAGAGATAGTTCCACAGTTTTTGCAGGAATGCAGAATAGGAGACGCACATTATGCACTTCCATATATGCGGTCCACAGAAGCATGTTATGTCAACCGGACATATGTTGAAAAGATGGGATATGAAGTTCCGGATGTATTAACATGGGATTATATATGGGAAGTATCCGAAAAGGCAATGGAGACAGACTCGGAAGGAAATTATAAAGTCAACGGACAGAAGGTTCTGATCCCTTTTATCTATAAGTCAACAGACAATATGATGATCCAGATGCTTCATCAGCTTGATGCACCATATTCAACTCCGGAAGGGGAGATTGGAATATTCAATGATACTACAAGAGGATTATTGTTTGAAGTGGCAGAACATGCCGCAACGGGTTCTTTCTCAACCTTTAAAATATCCAGCTACCCCGGGAACTTCTTAAATGCCGGACAATGCCTTTTTGCTATTGATTCGACCGCAGGCTCAACATGGATGGGAATGGATGCGCCGTTATCGGATATCCATGAGAGTAAAAAGGCTGTCTTCGAGACAGCAGTACGACCTGTTCCTCAATTTGATCCGAACAATATATCCATGATATCGCAGGGTCCGTCTATCTGCATATTTAATAAGGCAGACAGTGAAGAAGTTCTGGCATCATGGCTGTTTGCGCAGTATATGCTCACCAATGATGTTCAGATGGCTTATGCCGAAACCGAAGGATATACGCCTGTCACTCTTAGGGCAAGAAACGATCCGGCTTATTTGGATTATCTGTCGCGTGCAGGGGATGACAATACGGAACACTATGATGTGAAGATTGCCGCTACAAAATTGCTGTTAGACAACAGTGAAAATACTTTTGTTACACCGGTATTTAACGGATCAACTTCTCTTCGTGACGCATCCGGGCAGATGATAGAAGAAGTGACCAAGGCTACCAGACGTAAGGTGGCGGTGGATGATACCTTTATAGACAAACTCTACGATAATATGCGATCACTGTACAGACTGGATTCCATAAAGTCTAAAGGAAATTCTTCCGAAGATACTGCGGGTGATCCTCTTCCGGCTGCGTCGATATGGTTGCTTGCAACCCTCGGGATCGTATGGATGATAATACTGGGAAAATTATTTTTTCGCTTGATATTTACGGACAATAGGATATAATATCCTTGCTGACGTAATGTTTGTACATAAAGCGAAGTCGGTAGATGGTACGGGATTACCCGTAATGGAGGATTATTATGAAAAAGAGTATTGTAGCGGTATTGGTTATGAGTTTGATCGCATCGGTTCTTTTGATGGGATGTGGCGCCGGAGCAGGTGCTGACAAGAAGTCGGAAGGCGTGATGACATTTGAGGAATATGCGGCAGCTCCTCTTGATTCTGAAGTTGTAGTAGAGACTTATGTTCAGGATAAGCAGGGCTGGTGGGAGAATGAAGGCGTTGGAATGGCTACATTCTACACACAGGATAAGGAAGGTGCATATTTCATATACAATATGCCGTGCAGCAAGGAAGATTACGATAAGCTTAATCAGGGAACCAAGATCAAGGTTACAGGTTATAAGTCAGAGTGGTCCGGTGAGGTTGAGATAGTTGATGCTACATATGAGATAGAGAACGGAAGTTTCATCGCATCAGCCAAGGATGTAACTGATCTGTTGGGCAAGGATGCTATCGTGGATGATCAGAATAAGTTCGTATCATTCAAGGGTCTTACAATTGAGGATTCCGGAGACGGACAGGCATTCCTTTACAATTGGGACGGTTCAGGTGAGAGAGGAAGCGATCTTTACTTTAATGCTTCAAAGGATGGCAATACTTATACTTTCACAGTAGAATCATACTTAAGAGGCCAGGATACAGACGTATACAAGGCAGTTGAAGCACTCAAGATAGGTGATACCGTTGATATGGAAGGTTTCCTGTATTGGTATGAAGGTATCAACCCTCACATTACCAAAGTTACTGTAAAATAATCTGAAATGTGATAGAATATTAAACCGAGAGGCGATAAGTCTCTCGGTTTTATATTGGAGATTTGACAGATGATCAAGGAAGTATATATCAGTTCATTGGAAGAGTTGCTTCCATTACTTACGGAACAGGATTACAGAGAAGATCTGGATCGTAACAGAAGTTCATATCTGTACAGAGGTATGCCGAATACAGCCTTTAAGATGGAGACAAGTTTGCATCGTAACTGCAAGCATCTTCAGAAGACACTGGAACCTGCAATCTTAGAGAATTTTGCAAAATATGCGGTGATAGGTGAGCCTACGATAGCTCAGTCCGTATGGCGACAGATGATATTGGGGCAGCATTACGGATTGCCGACTAGGCTTCTTGACTGGACTCATTCTGCACTTGTGGGACTTCACTTTGCGGTTACTGAGAAGGATATGGAACTGATGGACGACCATGACTGCATGGTATGGCGCATCGATATGGCGGAGATGTATTCGCTTCTTCCGGACAATTATCGCGCGGTTGTCAATAAGAATCAGTCTACCATTTTTTCCGTTGACATGTTGGGAGACATCACAGGCAGGCTGGAGCAGTATGATGAAGATATGGGCAAGGATTCAATGATCATTATTGAGCCGCCATCGATCAATGCCAGAATAGTCAATCAATATTCATTCTTTTCCCTTGTTCCGATGGCAATGGATGATATAGAGGAATTCCTTGACAGACGTACCGAGAATACCGTTAAGTATGTGATAGCTAAGGAATTGCGTTGGAGAGTACGGGATATGCTCGATCAGCTCAACATGAGCGAGAGAATAGTTTATCCCGGATTGGACGGTCTGTCCAGATGGATAGCAAGACACTATTTTGTTAAATAGCCGGAGACGGGATCAGATTTTCAAGCAGGAGAATCAGAGAGGAGCAGAAGGATGTTCGGCAGTAAAAATGAAAAGAAAAGCGGTATGAGCATCATAATTGTCGGCTGCGGTAAGGTCGGTTCAGCACTTGTGGAGAGGCTTGCCGGTGAGGGACACAATATTACGATCATTGACAAGGATGCTTCCAAGATACAGGCTGTGACCAATATGTATGATGTTATGGGATTGGTCGGCAATGGCGGAAGTTACGGAGTACAGGTTGAAGCGGGAATAGATACAGCGGACCTTTTTATAGCCGTGACTGATTCGGATGAACTTAATCTTTTATGCTGCACCGTGGCCAAACGTGAAGGAAAATGTGTGACCATTGCCAGAGTACATACTCCGGAATACAGCAAGGAAGCAGGCTTCCTTAAGGAAAAGCTTGGACTGGAGATGATCATTAATCCTGAGTATGAAGCGGCCAAAGTAATGTCCAGAACACTATCGCTTCCCATGGCAGAAGAAGTCAGTTCTTTTGCGCATGGACAGGTAGAGATGATCAAGATAAGAATTCCGGAAGGCAACCGACTCGATGGAATGAAGATCATGGATCTTGGTCGTGACGTGACTACCAATGTGGTCATCTGTGCGGTAGAGCGTGGAGGAGAAGTATATATTCCTTCAGGTATGTTTATCCTTCGTGCAGGAGATCTTATCAGTTTTGTTGCCACAAGAAAAGATGCAAGAGGTTTCTTAAGTAAGATTGGATTTAAGACGGGACAGATCAAGGATGCACTTATAGTGGGAGGAGGCAAAGTCTCCTATTATCTGGCGGAGCTTCTTATCAGAGCAGGGATAGAAGTAAGCATAATTGAACATAGCATTGAAAAATGTGAGGAACTCAGCGTTCTTCTTCCTAAAGCGATCATCATCAACGATGACGGATCAAGTGAGGAAGTGCTTAAAGAAGCTGGTTTACATAAGACACAGGCGTTTATCCCTCTGACCGGAATGGATGAAGAGAATATCATCTTAAGTTTGTATGGCAAGCAGGTATCCGAGGCAAAAGTAATTACCAGAATATCACGCAATAATTTTAAGAACATAGTCAGTAATCTCGATCTGGGAAGCGTTATCTTCCCTAAATATGTTATATCTGATGCGATAGTCGCATATGTCAGAGCGAGACAGAATTCGATGGATTGCAACATAGAGACTCTGTATCATATATTCGGATCAAGGGCTGAGGCAATTGAATTCATCGTTGAGAATGAATCGGCTGTGACAGGTAAGAGACTTGCCGATATGAAGTTTAAGAATAATCTTCGAATTGCCTATATCCGCAGAAAGAATAACATCATATTCCCCGGTGGTGATGATGAGATAAGAGTAGGGGATTCCGTCATGGTCGTAACTACCAATACAGGATTCCAGAATATACAGGATATACTTGCTTAAGTGGTTGGAGGAATGTCATGAATAACTCGATGGTCAGGATAATACTCGGACATATTCTTAAGATAGAAGCGGCATTTTTGCTTGCTCCCTGTCTGGTAGCTCTGATTTATGGGGAAAAAGAAGGATTTGTATTCTTGGGTGTGGCTCTTGCATCACTTATAGCCGGAGTGTTGCTTACATTGGTCCAAGCAAAGGATAAGACTCTGTTTTTAAAGGAAGGCTGTGTGGCAACGGCACTCGGCTGGATCCTCATGAGTCTTGTAGGAGCTCTACCTTTCTGGATCACGGGTGAGATACCTGACTTTACCGATGCGTGTTTTGAGACAGTGTCAGGATTTACTACTACAGGTTCAAGTATATTAAATGACATAGAAGCATTGTCACATGCTTCCTTATTCTGGAGAAGTGAGACACACTGGATAGGGGGAATGGGAGTATTGGTATTCCTTTTATCCATCGTATCATTAAGCGGAGGATCCACGATCAATCTTATGAAGGCAGAATCTCCGGGACCCTCGGTGGGAAAGCTAGTCCCGAAGATTAAGTCAACTGCCAGGAACTTATATATAATATATGCGGTTCTTACGGTGTTGGAAGCGATCCTTTTATTGATAGGCAAGTGTCCTTTGTTTGAGGCATTGACGCTGTCCTTTGGCACGGCAGGAACGGGAGGATTTGCAACGAAGGCAGATTCGGTAGCAGGATATTCATCCTATGTTCAATGGGTGATAACTGTATTTATGATCCTTTTCGGAATCAATTTCAATGCCTATTATCTGATCCTGATCAGACACATTAAGGAAGTGTTTAAGATTGAAGAGGTTAGGTATTATCTGATCATTATCGCAACCTCCACGTTGATCATATTCATTAATATAAGATCGTTATTCGGATCATGGTCTGAAGCCTTGAGGCATTCTGCATTCACGGTCGCCTCCATCATTACAACGACAGGTTTTGCAACAGTGGATTTTGATACGTGGAACACGTTGTGTAAGATGATCATAATATTGCTTATGTTTATAGGTGCATGCGCAGGAAGTACCGGAGGCGGTATCAAGGTCAGCAGGTTTGTGATAACTGCCAAGACCATTGGTAAGGAGATCAATTCTTATATTCACCCGCGCAGTATCAAGAAGATCATATATGACGGCAAGCCCGCAGAGCATGTTATGGTAAGATCAGTCAACGTATATATGGCCACTTACGTTTTGATATTTGCATTTTCTCTTCTGTTGGTGAGCTTAAACGGAGAAGATCTTATTACTACAGTTACTGCGGTCATAACATGTATCAATAATATCGGTCCTGGACTTAATAAGCTTGGTCCGACCTGTAATTTCTCATTTTTGAGTCATTTTACAAAGATAGTTCTTATGCTTGATATGCTTGCGGGAAGATTGGAACTGTTCCCGCTCATCATACTGTTTAATCCAAAATTGCTTAAGGAATTATTTGGCAGAAGAAGAAAGGCAGAGATATGAAAAAAAGAGAAATTATGACACTTGTGTCATTCTATGCAATATTCATTATTTTCACAATTATCGTTAAAGCGGTAGATGTTCAGGCGATCGGACCCATGGGTTCAGAAGTGGGATTAGCATCTCTAAACCGGCTTATGCTTAATTCCGGGAATATCAATCAGACACTGTATAAGATAACAGAGGTACTGGGCTATATTTCTCTTTTGGTATGCGTATTTTTCGGTATAGTAGGATTATTACAGATAATACAGAGAAAAAGCATAAAAAAGGTTGATCCGGACATACTGTTATTGGGTGGATTTTACATTGTGGTATTGGCCTTTTATGCATTATTTGAAAAAGTGATAATCAATTACAGACCGGTAATAATGGATGAAGGTCTTGAAGCTTCATATCCTTCATCACATACAATGCTTGTAGTATGTGTCATGAGTACGGCAATTATACAGATAGGCGGACGTATATCTGATGTGAGACTGAAAAATGTTTTAAAGGCTGCAGCGATAGTGGTTACGGGAATCATGGTAGCCGGAAGGCTTCTCTGCGGAGTTCATTGGCTGACAGATATCATAGGCGGCATTCTTTTATCTTTGGCACTGATATACACATATTATCTTTTATATAATAAGTGTAAGAGAAATGAGGCCTGATGAATAAGAAGAGACTATTCTCATATGACCTAATACGGACGGTTGCGGTCTTTTCTATTGTTCTGTGTCATTTTAATGCCAGATATTCATTTGTGTATTATGGATCAGACTTGGAAGAATACATGCTTCTTGATCAATATCCCTTTGGGCTTTTTCTTGGTGATCTGGGCGTATCCCTGTTTTTTATTCTTTCAGGAGCATCTCTGTATTACAATTATTATGACTGTCTGGATATAAAAGAGTTCTACAAAAAAAGATTCTTCAGTATATACCCAATGTTCTGGATAGCTTATACGGCGCTCTTTATTCTGAGAGCTCCCAAAATGCTTGCATCCGGTATTCCGCTAAGAAATATTTTCTTTACCGTAATCGGTATGGACGGATATTTGGCAGGAATAATTCCCACATTTTATCTTATAGGTGAATGGTTCCTTGGGGCGATAATACTTATTTATTTGATCTTTCCGTTTATCAGATGGTCATATCGGAAGAACTGTATTATCACATGGGTCTTAACAATAAGTCTGTATCTTGTTTTTGTCTTTATGGATATTATCCCATGGCTTGGAAAGAGCAGTATAATATTTATCCGACTGCCAGAGATACTTGTCGGAATGACATATACGCAGTATTTAATGAAAAAGCGTGACAGACAGGCAGACTCAGGTGTTAAGACGGGATCAAAGACTCTGATCAAAGGAGCAGCTACAGTTATATTGCTGTTGATTCCAATGATCATAGGTTACATTAACATCAGTTCTAACAGTATCAAGACTACATTGATCGGAAGTACCTTTTTTGTATTTTTGGCAACGCTCGCTGAATTTGTTGAGCAGATATGCAGATATGACGCTGTATCAAAGATCTGTATGACCGTGAGTATATATTCATATGCAGTATATCTGGTGCATCATATCATAATAGATATAGTGTGTGATCATATTGATATGCTGTCGCTTACCTTGCAAAAAAGGACCGGGCTTTTTGTCATACTGGTCATTATGATCGGTATCTGCGCATTTGTACTACAGACAGTAACAAAAGGAATATTACGATTAATTAAGCGTAAGAACAATTAGAAAACACATTTTTACTGTTACAGTTCTGTTACGGTTGAAATGGTAGAATTCGTTAATTTGTCGCGCACATGATTGGAGAAAGATATGCAGAATAAGAAGATACTATATATTACACAGGCGGCAGTAATCGCAGCCGTTTACGTTATTTTGACGATGATAGCAGCCGGATTTGATCTTGCCAGTGGTATGATACAGGTCAGATTTTCGGAAGCTCTGACTGTATTACCGTATTTTACGCCGGCAGCCGTTCCGGGACTTGCTATAGGCTGTCTTTTGGCTAATATTTTAACCGGATGCATGGTACCTGATGTGATTTTCGGAACATTGGCAACTCTTATTGGTGCCATAGGATCATGGTATTTACGTAAGCATAAGTTACTTGTGACCATTCCGCCGGTAATATCCAATGCTATCATTATCCCGTTCGTACTTACATATGCTTATCACATACCTGGCGGTATCCCGCTGCAGATGCTCACGGTCGGAGCAGGTGAGGTGCTTTCTTGTGTAATCATAGGATCGATACTTATAGGAGCGCTTCAACCGGTAAGCCGTTTTATATTCCAAAACGAATAGGATTATTCTTGTCGTTGTAAGTTATATGTGTAGTGATACACAGGATCATATTGGATTGTACAATTCTCCCGAATATATTATCATGTATTCGGGAGTTTTTTTACAGGAAAAATCTATGAAATGCAGTATGGAGGACATATAACACATGGCAAAACAGGCTAAGATCACTATTCATCCCGATTACCGGATTGGAAAGATTTCCGACAAACTGTTCTCAGCATTTGCAGAACCCATAGGGACGATCGTAAACGGATATATGTTTAATCCCAAGCATCCGACAGCGGATGAAAACGGGTTTAGAACAGATGTTATCTCAGGGCTGAAGGAATCCAAAGTTCCGGCGGTTCGTCTTCCGGGAGGCAATTTTGTATCAGCCTGGCAATGGAAAGATTCTATTGGACCCAAATCCGACAGAAAGGTACATCTCGATCCTGCGTGGCATCAGTACATTACTAATGAATTCGGACATGATGAGTATCTTAAATGGGCTGAAAAAGTGGGCACTGAACCTCTGTATACGGTAAATCTCGGAACCGGTTCGATACAGGATGCCATGGATGTTGTGGAATATACCAATCATGAAGGAGGATCTTACTGGTCGGATCTTAGAAAAAAGAATGGTCATGAAGCTCCTTACGGAGTAAAAGTATGGTATCTCGGTAATGAGATGGACGGACCATGGCAGCTTGGATCATGGGATAAGGATCCACGAGGCTATGGTGTAAGATGCCTTGAGACATCAAAAGCGATGAAATGGATAGATGAGACGATAGAAACGGCCGTATGCGGTTCGTCGTCACCTTTTATGGAGCATTATCCGGAATGGGATGAGATGGTATTGGATCAATGCTATGATGTAGTCGACTATCTTTCCGTTCATCATTATCATGCAGCCCAACCGGGAGATATAAGATCCCTTTTAGCCGGAGCGGAATACTACGAGGACTTTATTAAGACTGAAGCGGCGATGATAGAATATGTTGCAGCCAAGCATCGTTCGCCTAAGAGGGTCAAGATCTCATTGGATGAATATGGAAGTATGGTAAGAGAATTTGCTCCTCTTAATCCGGGATACGGAAGATACAATATGGCAAGGACTCACTATCGTTTTGATCCTGAGAGAAGATATACCTTACATGATCCTGACAATATGAAATGGATGGTATTTCCCGGTGGTGATATGCTGCATCTTTTGGCCATGGCATCAGTGCAGTTGGCAATCCTAAGACATGCGGATGTTGTGGAGATCGGCTGTATGACAGGAGGTCTTTCCGCACTTTTGGAAGCAGACAGAGATCATGTATGGCATGCTGCTTCATATTATGCGTTTACTGATCTTATTAAGTATGCAAGAGGAACATCCATGGATACCAAAGTGGACTGTGAGACGTTCGATATGCCGGGATATGCCATAGATGATACTTCACAGTATACGGGAAAAGAAGGAGTTGGTTTTGTTGATGCCGCGTCCGCATGGGACGAGGAACAGGGGCGAATAACCCTGTTTGTCATTAACAGAAACGAGTCCGAGGAGTATCCTCTATCTATAGATGTCAGGGGATTTACTGACTACAGATCATGTGATCATACGGAAGTCACCGGACCGGATCTAGAATATAAGAGCGACTATAAGGATCACGATCTTATCAGACCGGTTAAGAATGAAGAATGCAAGATATGTGATGGTGTAGTGACCACACATATTAAGCCATTATCATGGAATGTTATTACAATATGCAGATAATGACATAAGTGTCATAAAATATTTAGATCGTAAGAGTACTTGAAGATGAGAACGAATAATACCAACAGAATAATTGGAATCTTCTTTGATAAGACAGATACGGGACTGGTCGTTTTGCTATGCGTGATAACGGCATTGATGCAGGCCGGAGGTTTTCTGTCCATGGATCATTATACACGTGTATTGGTAATTGGTCTGACATATGTTGTATTCGCCGTAATGCTTGCCGCTTATCTGTTTTCAAAGAGACGCAGCGAACGGATTGAAGTCAGATATATAATCGCAGGAGGAACTTTGATCCGCTGCGGTTATGTGCTTATGTCTGGATTGTATGAGAGGCAGCATGACGCAGGTGTATTTACCGGAATGGGGACGGATTTTGTTAATCCCGGTCATATCGGTTATATAGAGTATATCTACAAATTTGGCAGGCTTCCGCAGCTTGACCCTTATACTCTGTTTGGATATTATCATCCACCTTTCCATCATATATTGGAGACATTGTGGCTTAAGTTTAATATTTTTCTGGGCGTACGCGAGGATCTTGCATTTGAAAATCTTCAGATACTGACACTGTTTTATTCATGCATGTTAATGATCGTGTGCTATAAGATCCTTAAGCTGATGGAAGTTAAAGGCAAGGGATTGATCATGGGGATGCTCTTTATTGCTTTTCATCCTGCAACGATCATCATGGCCGGTTCTGTCAATAATGATATGCTGACAATTCTGTTCATGACGCTTATCATATATTACACTCTGAGATTTATAAGAGAGAAGAACATAAAGAATCTTATATGTCTGGCGTTATGTATTGGACTTGGAATGATCACTAAGTTAAATGCAGCTGTTTTGGCGCTTCCTGTTGCATTAATCTTTCTTATACAGTTTATCGGAGTGATAAAGACAAAGAATAAAAAGGATATCATAGGGTGGATAAAGAACTATTTGGTGTTCGCCTTGATAGTAATGCCGATAGGTCTGTCTTGGATAGTAAGAAACGAGGTCAAATACAGTGAGCACCCCGGAGTTCCCGTACCGGGACCAACCTCGCCCTTGTATACGGAGACATATTCTTTGTGGGAAAGGTTGGGAATACCTGCATTGTCGCAATGGCACTTTGATTTTCCTTTTCATCCGCTTCGTTCGGCGGCATGCTGCAACACATGGGCAATAATGTATCATACTTCTATATTTGCTGAAGAGTATCCTGCTGATATGACTGATGCCATGTTGTTCTTATGTCAGGTAACATTCATTCTGAGTGTTATACTGTCCATAGATGCACTGATAATGTTGATAAAAGTGTGCACCGACAAAAGGACTTGTTTTGAGGACAGGATTTTTTTACTTACAGGGTACGTTGCGATGATTATTTCTTTTATCGCATTTGTCATCATATATCCGTACACATGCAGCAGTGACTTCAGATATATTACAATTTGTCTGGTATATATGGTAATAGCCATAGGTCTGGCCAACAAATATGAGTATAAGAAAATATCATGGTTTAACGCGGGATTGATTGCGTTTCTTTCAATGATCACGACTGTATATATGCTGTGGAACAGGTGGTGACAATGAGTTCAATAAATGAAGAGATAATCAATGAATTAAAGAATATCTGTGATCCAAAATACAGGGATTTCCAGGCAAAGCTTATTCCGAACGTTGACAAGGAATCAGTCATCGGTGTCAGAACACCTGCTTTGAGAAAATATGCAAAGCAACTTGTAAATAGAGAGGATATAGCAGACTTTTTGGATAAACTCCCACATGGATCATTTGATGAGAACCAGTTGCATGCTTTTATAGTCTCTGAGATAAAAGATTATGAAGAATGCCTTGCAAGAGTTGATCGTTTTCTGCCGTATGTGGATAATTGGGCTACCTGTGATCAGATGTCTCCGAAGATTTTTAAGAAGAATCGCACCAGGTTATTGACGAGCATCAAGGGATGGATCGACTCGGATAAGACGTATGTTGTCAGATTTGGGATAGGCATGCTTATGGAACACTTTCTGGATGAAGATTACGACCCGTCATATCCTGAGATTGTATGCAATATAAGGTCAGAAGAATATTACGTAAATATGATGATGGCATGGTACTTTGCTACAGCTTTGGCTAAACAGTATGATAGTGTGATCCCTTACATTGAAGATAACAGATTGGATGTATGGACGCACAACAAGACTATCCAAAAATCTGTGGAAAGCTATCGGATAAGTGATGAGCAGAAGGCTTATCTTAAAAGCCTTAAAAGAAAATAAGGGGAATCTTAGCAGTTATGGAATGTGATAAGAAGAAGGACGGACCGATTCTTAAGACGGTTATAGCGACAGTGCTGCTGTTGCTGTTCTTTTTTATGCAGGGAACGGTCGCAAGAGTCAACAATATTACAGGGGCTGAATCTGCGTTTGTGCGAGGTAGTGTGATATGGTGCCTTGTGATCATTACTTTGACTTATTTTGGTATCCGCTACGGGAGTTTAAGCGGAGTGGGATTTAGAAAACCTAAGCAGGGTTCCGCTAGAAAACTGCTTTATTTTATTCCTCTTTTTGTTGTAGCACTGTTACATTTTGTGACAGGCTTATCTTTAAGTCGGGGAGTGGGATTAATAGTTGCATATCTGTACTTTTCATTGTCAGTCGGAGTAGCTGAAGAGATATATTTCAGAGGGATCATCTGTAATATGTGGCTTGAAAAAGGATTGATGAAGGCCATGCTTGTTTCCTCGATCCTCTTTGGACTGTGTCATCTTTTGAATTTAGTAACCGGATCAAATCTTTCTAAAACTATTCCTCAGATCTGTTTTGCACTGGCATACGGACTTGTATTTGCAATGATATTTTATGTTGGTAAGAGTGTGATAGTATGTATGCTGTTACATGCATTTCACGATCTGTGTTCATTTATATCAGGTTCAGGGACAAAGCAACTGAACATTATTCTCGGAGCGGTTCAGTTTATGATTCTGGTTGCATATTTCATATATCTATATAGAAATAATGGTTACAGTGATTTACAGGAGGAAAGCTATGATAAGGGCATTACTGACGATTGACGATGTATCATCAAAAAACACACCGGCAATAGTGGATTATCTGGAAGAGAAAAAGATTCCGGTAATTATGTTTGCGGTGGGAGAGTGGGCACAGAATAATCCCGAGCAATTGATATATGCATTAAAACATGGGATCATAGTCGGCAATCACAGTTATTCGCATCCTCATTTTTCCGAGTTGAATGTTGAGGAATGCATACAGGAGATCGATAAGAACGAAGAGGTTTTAAATCGTTTTTATGAACAGGCAGGCGTTGAGAGAAGATTCAGACCGTTCAGATTTCCTTATGGTGATAAAGGCGGAGATAACAAGGAACGAATTCAGGAGTATCTACAAAAAAAGGGATTTGACAAAGTAGATGATACGAGGCTTGATTATCCGTGGTGGAAAGAAAAAGGACTTAATAAAGATATAGATACATTATGGACTTTTGATTTTGCCGAATACAATATCCGTAAGGACAGTGGTTTTACGTTGGATAATGTCATGAAGAGGATTTATAACAGCAACCCTGCAGACGGAGCACCTCTTCTTAAGGAGGGCAGTGACCATATATTGTTACTTCATGCACATGATGAGACGGAAGAATTGGTGCCAGGATATTATAAGACATTTATTGAAGAATTGATCAAGAATGGAGTGACTTTTGTTAATCCGGAGTTTATATGATCGGATCATTTATAAGGGGAGGAGATCTGGATGAAGATCTACGTTGATTTTGATGACTGCCTGTGTGAGACAGCCAGGTCATTTTCAGAACTTGTAGCTGAGATGTTTGGTAAAAACGTTCCTTACGAGAAGATCAGATACTTTGAGTTGGACAGATCCTTTGAATTAAATGAGGAGCAGTATGAGCGACTTATGATAAGAGGACATGAGGCGGATGTTTTGCTGTCCTATGATGAGACACCCGGAGCAGGCGAGGTCATAAATGAATGGATATCCTGCGGACATGAGGTGTCAGTAATAACCGGTCGGCCGTATGCTGCGTATGAACCGTCAAGGAGGTGGCTTGATGAGCACGGTCTTAGCAATGTCGATCTGTATTGTCTGAATAAATACGGCAGAAGCAGTTTCATTAAGAACAGTGAATTCAGTCTTGAGTTGGATGATTACTATAAGATGCATTTTGATCTTGCCATCGAGGATTCCCCCAGGGCATTTAAGTTTTTTGATCATCTTCCGAATCTGAATGTATTGGTTTTTGACAGACCATGGAACAGAGAATGCGTATTCCCGAATTCAAATTATTCGCGGTGTTATGACTGGGAGGGTATTAAACAGAGAATTTCTGAAAAAAATACTTGAAAAGAATTTTTAATTCAATTAGCCTTTTCTTAGGACGTCCAAATCTTACCTAAGAGGAGGCTATTATTTTGAACAAAGAACAACTTCATAAGTACATTGAAAACAGCAAGGGCAATGAGTCAAATATATGCCAGATATACGCACTTAAAGACGGTAAGCCTGTCTATGATGACTGCTGGCATGGATTTAAAACCGAGGACGCGATGAATGTCAATTCCGTGACCAAAGGAGTGGTCGCACTGTTAGCAGGAATCGCACTGGATAATGGATATATAAAGAGTATCGATCAGAAAGTGATGGACTTTTTTCCCGATTACTCCGTAAAGCGCGGCGAAAAGACCATCTATGATGTTACGATCAGACACCTGCTTACAATGACCGCACCATATAAGGGCAAGTCAGAGCCTTGGAAAAAGGTATGTACCTCTAACGATTGGACGATCACTACACTTGATTATCTCGGAGGAAGAGGCGGGATCACGGGAGAATTCAGGTACGCAACACTTGGCATCCAGATCCTCGTGGGAATAATCGAAAGAGCAACCGGGGAAAAATGTATCGATTTTGCCAACAGGAATCTGTTTGACCCGTTGGGACTTCCGAGGAGGATTCCGCATGGGGACAGTTCCAAAGAAGATCAGTTTGATTTCTTTATGAACAAGAATCCCAGAAAGTATGAGTGGTACGTTGATCCTCAGGGTACTGTAACCGCAGGTTGGGGAATATGCATGTCGGCATTAGACATGGCCGTGATCGGCGCCATGGTACTATATGGTGGTCAGTATAACGGCAAAAGGATCATCTCTGAAGAATACATAGAAGATATGATCGCACCCCATCTTAAGTTGGGGGAGCGCTTTGGCTTCATGAATTACGGCTACTTATGGTATAAGCCCTATGATGAAAGAGAAGTATATGCGGCAATCGGTGACAGTGGGAACATCATATACGTGAGCCGAGAGAATGGCGTCTCTGTCGGTATGACGGGTACTTTTAAGCCAAGAATCTTTGACAGGGTAGATTTTATAGAGAAAAGGGTATTGCCGGTGATCATTGCATAAAAAGAAAATAGATTGTCACGTAAAAATTGGTATTGACACAGAATAGGTAACGTGTTACATTATTGTAAAATAAATGTAAAACGTTACCTATTGT
>JAEEGL016289871.1_pt1 | contig 35323 bp, 36 predicted proteins | sample 9134231 | NCBI WGS metagenome assembly JAEEGL01 (sample SAMN16246548, study PRJNA631951) | gut metagenome | biome: gut microbiome; feature: rumen; material: fiber-attached | host: Bos | place: Iran: Karaj | collected 2018-10 | reverse complement strand
TTATCAAAAATATCCTTTAATTGTAATAATTCTGTTAAATGTCCTCCAGTTGAAGCAACAAATAATACTCTCTTCTTTTTCTTCATATCCATCACTACTTTTCTAATAATTTATACCAATCTTTTTTAACAACATCTACACTATATTTCTTTACGCTTTCTTTTCCTGCTTTTCCAATTTTTTTACGCTTCTCAATATCATCCATTAATTGTTCACATTTTCTAACATATTCTACTGAATTTCTATTTTTGATTAAATAGCCATTAAAACCACTACTAATAATTTCTCTTGCTCCTTCAGCAGAATCAAATGCAATACAAGGAACTCCATGACTCATAGCCTCAATAAGAACAATACCAAAACTCTCAGTATATGATGTCATTAAATATAAAGAACTATTATGTAATAATTCATTAATATAATCTTTATCTCTAAATCCGTGTAAAGTAACACTATTATCTAAATCATTATCTTGAATATAATCTTTTAATTTTATCTTATCAACACCATCACCAATAATATCAAGATGCCAATCTGAATAATCTTCATGTATTTTATTAAAGATTTTTAATAGATCTAAAAAACCTTTTTCATGAGAAAGTCTACCAACACTAATAAGTCTTTTCTCAGTAAGATGAGATGAACGAACTGGAATTTTATCAATAACATTAGGTATATTTATACATTTACATTTATATCTACGCATTTCTTTAGAATAATAATCATATAATTCTTTAGAAACCAGTACTAAATAATCTAATTTAGAACAAGAATTAACAATCTTTCTAGCATATTTATAATTATTATGGAAATGATTATGTTCCCAACCAATTTTAACTATATCTTTAGAGCCATAATATCCTAACCATTCATCAAATATATCTCTAGAAGAAATAATAATATCAGCATCACTACTTTTAATATAATCAATCATTGTTGATTTACGTTTTTTAAACATAGTAAACCCATTAAACCCATCACTAAAGAATTGTTTAGTTTGTTTCTTTTTAAAATAATCTCTATTTAATCTTCTAAATAATTTTTTAAATTTAAAACTTTTTAATAAAACATTATATTCTTGAAGTTTTATAGGTAAATCTGTATTTATTAAATATCTAATTTTTACTTTAGGATCTATTGGAAACCTAGGTTTATCATACAGCTTATATGAACAAACTATTTCAACATCATATTTTGAAGCCAACATATTAGCAAGAGCTGCAACACTCTTTTCAACTCCACCATATCCTAAATGTAAAGAAAGAATAACAACCTTTTTCATCTTACCACCCAATTTTATTGTAACAAATTTAAAGACAAAAGAAAAGCAATGCTTAAGCATTGCGTTATTTTATTATTGTCCTACTGATTGAATTTCAGGAACCTTTACTTCTACAGGTGCCTCAGCTGGTGCTGGAGCAACAGTAGGTTCAGCAGGTACTGAAGAAATTGCAGGAACTTGTGGAAGAGGTTGAGTATTTTCTAAAGGATCAGCTCCTCCATAAATTTGTTGTGGTGCAGCAGGTTGTGCTCCAACTGCAGGTGCAGATGGATTTGCTCCTCCATAAATTGCTGGTGCCTCAGGTGCAACATTTTGAATTTCAACTGGCGCAACTGTTGGTTCAGCAGGTGCTGGTGCAATAGGTGCAGGTTGAACTTCAGGTACTGGAGCAACTGGCACTGGTTGTGGTGCAGCAGGCATTGCAGGTGCAGGTTCAATTACAGGTTGAGCCTCTACTGGTGCAGGAGCTACAACTGCAGGTTGAACTTCAGGTGCTGGTGCAACTGGTGCTTGTTGTTGAGGTACTTCAAAACTTGGAGTAGTTACGTCTCCAGTAGATGCATCTACAGGAGTACCATCTATAGGTAAAACCTTAACTTCATTTGAAAAGCCATTTGTAGTTGCTTCATTAACCTCATTTGGATCAATAGCAATTGGTTGAACACCATTAGCATCAGCAGCTACAACACCAGGTAATTGAGTCTCTTGAGCCATTCCCATATTTGGATCAACTTGTGGTTGAACAGGTTGAGTAGGATCAGCTATAGGAGCCATACCTGCAGGCTGAACAGAAGGTTGAACGGCATTAGTTGCTGGAACTGGTTGTCCACCTCCAGCAGCTGCAGCTGCCTTCTTATTTGCCTTTTTAACTTTTTTACTTTGAACTAATAATATAACTAAAGCTACAACTAATAATACTATACCTAGGGTAATTAACAATCCTGGTACTGATTTGAAAAAATCCATATAATACACTCCCTTATTTTACTCTTAATCTATATTAATGATATCAAAAAAGATTTATCATTGCAATAATTTTATTTTTTATACTTTTTTTTACATGAAAAATAATTGTATAATTATAAAGTTTTATTTACATCAAATAATTTCCAAAACCCATAATTCTTAGGTAACAATTGAAAACTCATTTCTTCTTTCTTTACAGGATGAACAAATTCTAACTTATAAGCATATAAAGCAATAGGATAATCCTCTTCTCCAAAACTATACCTATGATCTCCAAGTATTGCATGTCCAATATTAGCAAACTGAACTCTTATTTGATGGTGTCTTCCTGTCAATAAATGAATTTTAACTAAAGAACAATTCTTTTCTTTGTTATATGAAATAGCCTCATAATCTAATATAGCTTCTTTGCCATCTGGAGAAACAACACTATTTCCATTATCTAATTTCTTAATATTATTAATAAGTCTATCTTTACCTTCTAATTTTCCATGAACAATTGCTATATAATATTTATTTATTTCATTTTTTCTAATTGAGTCAGATAAACGAGATGCTGCTTTACTAGTTTTAGCAAACACCATAATACCTCCAACCATCCTGTCTAATCTATGTACTAAACCTAAATAAACATTTCCAGGTTTATCATATTTTTCTTTAATATAGGATTTAACTAAATTAACTAAATCATCATCACCGGTATTATCAGCTTGACTAAGAATACCTATACCTTTTTCAACTACTATAATATGATTATCTTCATACAAAATATTAATACTTCTCATATTTATTCCTTAAATAATATTCAAAATCAGATATTTTATTTCTACCTACAATATTCATAAATGCCTCTCTAGCACTATCATAGGTTTTATTATATTTACAATAATTATAAACTGATTTTTCATAATCTTTTGTTTTGATAGATAAGGTAGAACTTCCTGCATCTAAACAACTATCATCTGATATATCAGAATTTAATCTACTAAATTTACCATGTGTCATCTCATTTGCTAAATCTTCAATTTCTGAGTCACTTACTCTATATTTTTTAACTTCCTTTTCATCATAAACATACGCATATATTAATACATTACCATTGCTATCTAGTTCAATAGTTTTAGTAATAGTACTAATATAAGTACCATATCCACCACCATAAGAATAAGTAATTATATAATCACCATCTAGCTGAATATTATCATCTTTCTTAGCTAGCAGAAAAAATATAATAGAACTAACAACAATAATAACAACAGTAACTAATAATATTATTCTATTTTTCATTTTGAATCTCCTTATTAATAATCATAATAGTCTTTTCATCAATAGAAGTATAATATTTATCAAGCACTTCTTTAAATATATTAGTTTTTTCAAAATTAAAAGGTACATAATCATAATGATAATCATCTAATCCTAATACAAAATCATCAGTATTAATTAAATAAAACAAAGTCATACAACTCTTTAATTTTAAAGAATCTACTCCTCCAAATATAGTAGCAGGATTCTTAACTTTAACATTAAGTAACAAATTACATATCTTAATCATATTATTATATAAATACTCATTATTAAGATAACTAATAGCTTCATTTATACTTTTAATAGAATAAAACACTGATGTTTCACTATATCCCAAACCATGTATTTGAGGAAATATATACCACATCCAATGAGTTTTCTTTTTACCACTTTTAATTTCTTCATATGCAATATCAAAGTAATCTTCTTGAGCTTCAATAAATCTATTTAAATCTTCCATATATCCTCCATATCAATATGAGTAATATTTGTAAGTTCATTTTTATTATTAAATTCAAGTTTAAATAAATCAGGCATTTCTAGAACTCCATCAAATATAATTTTATTTTTATATTTAAATTTAAAATAAGCATTATATTTAACATCAACTAATTCTAAATATTTCATCAAAAACATCGTAATAGCATATCCATGAGAAAAGATAGCAACTCTTTTAAATTTTTTATTATTTAAAATCTCATCAAAAGCTTCTTCAAATCTCTTTCTAACATCTCTTTGGCTTTCTCCACCAATAGTTTTATAATCTATATCATAATATTGTCTTTCATACCAATCTGGAACACTATCACTATTGAAAATACCTATTCTTCTTTCATCAAACCTTTCATCAATAGTAACATCTAAATCTTGTTTTTCAAGTAGATATTTAGCCGTAGATAAAGTTCTAACACAATTACTAGCATAAACTGCATCAAGATTATCTAACTCATTTAAAGTTGCTAAAGCCTCTGCTCTTTTTTCTCCTTTTGGAGATAAAATAATCTTTTCACTTTTAAGCATATAACTCTGATCAGTTTTATAATCAATGACATTAGAATAATCAAATCTAACAGAATGTCTAACTAAATAAATAACCTTACTCATATAAACACCTACACTACCTTAATTATAACATAATAAAAAAAAGAAAAGACTAATAAAATCATCTTTCCCATCTACAATAAATACCACAAGGTAAAACCAAATCATTACTACTACATTTCAAACCAATCTCTGAAGAAGAAACATTTCCTCCAAATTTATTACATATATTCATTTTAACTACATTACTAATAACCTCATGAGATAGCCCACTATAAGAATTGACTAAAAGATGCGAATCTAATTCGACCAGTAATTCTGAACATAAAGAAATTAATTCTGATAAATTCTTCTCTAATGACCATACTTCTCCGTTAGATCCTCTTCCATAACTAGGTGGATCCATAATAATCATATTATATTTATGGCCTCTTCTAATTTCTCTTTTTACAAATTTTATAACATCATCAACTATATATCTTACTTTTGTAGTATCACAATTAGAATCTATAACATTTTCTTTTGCCCAATCAACCATACCTCTACTAGAATCTACATGAACAACATTTGCACCAGCCTTTAAACAAGCTACTGTAGCAGCCCCTGTATAAGCAAATAAATTTAATACATTATCCCCTTCTTTAACAACACTTCTAAGATAATCCCAATTAACAGCTTGTTCTGGAAATAAACCTGTATGTTTAAATCCCATCTGCTTAATATTAAAAGTATAGTCTTTATAATTAATTTTCCAATGTGCAGGTACTTGTTTTAAATTTTCCCATCTACCTCCACCTTTATCGCTTCTATAGTATATAGCATCTATTTTTCCTTTATATTTTTCCATTAGATCACCATTATCCCATATAACAACTGGATCTGGTCTTAATAAAAATACATTTCCCCATCTCTCATATTTATATCCTAATGAAGCATCTATTAATTCATAATCTTTCCAATCATTTGAATAAATCATAATACCTCCTGCATAAAAAAGGAATCTTAAGATCCCACTGTAAACATTCTACCATAACTTGTGAATAAAATCTTCCCATTATATAACACAATTTTATCTAAATTTTCAGTTAATGTAGTATCAACTGCTATTTCAAATTCACAAGGTACATCAACATATTTAGAACATTCTTCTTCATTTCCAATTAAATTTCTATAAATTGATGTAGGTGTTCTAAAGAAAGTAGCTGTAGAATCACCAGCATAGAAAAAGTCTATTATTTTTCCATCATAAGAATTTGAAGTAAATTGTACGTTATCACTTTTAACAAAATATTGTTTAGTATCTTTATCTTGAGTTAAAACATAATTGTATATTGAACCATCTTCTTTTAAAACATAATAACTATTTATATTAGAATTAACTGTAATTGCTTTTTTTACATCACCAGTAAAAAACAAAGATAATACTTGAAAATTTTCATCTTCTTGAGGCATTACACTAAATGGTTCAACTACACCTCCATTATCAGCAGTTAAATAATAGTATTGGCCATCCTCTCCCAAAATGAATTTATCATCTAAAACAGCCTTAGTTGGAATATTAGCAACTTTTTTACAATTCATATCATTAGAGAATAATTGATCATAAGATAATTGATAAATATTTCCACTAACACCAATAGCATAATTTCCAACTAAAAATTTAACATCTTCAGATGTGTTATCTTCTTCATCATCCACTTTTCCATCTAAATTAAGTAAACTACACTTAAATTTATTATCTTTTACAGAAAAGCCATCATTTCTTAATGCTCTAGTAATATTACCATTACATCCAGTTAAAACTAAAGCAAACATCATAATACTAATTAAAACAAACACTTTTTTCATAATAATACTAACCTACCTTAAATAAAATATATCATAAATTCAAAACAAATTAAACTATTCAAATAAAAAAATCACTATTGAGTGACTTTAATAGTATTTTTTATAAAATTATAATCTTTACTTAATTGTAATATTTCTTTTTCTTTAAATTCATCTTTATTTAAATCTATACTAATTGTTTTATTACTATTTTTAATTCTTAATCTATATTTAAATGTCTCATAAATAGATATTTCTTTATCAATAAGTGAAACTATCATTCCAGCATAACTTTTAGGAATAGTTTTAGTTATAGGAAACATATGAGTTCTAATAATATCTTCTTGTACTTCATTAATATTAAAATACATTTTAGAATTTACTACAGACATCATAGGATGAGTTCTTAATTTAAATAATTGTTCATTTGAACCAAAATCTTTATTAAAGAAAAAGTCATGCAACAAAGAGGCTCTAGTTACTTCAACTACATCCATATTATGTTTAATTGCATATTTATAAGTTTTAATAGCAACTCTTAAAGAATGATCATATCTGTTTGAACCATGATGTTTTTCAAAACGAAGTTTTAAAAACACAGGATGACTAACTATATCACCTACAATTCCTAAAAAGTTGTATAAATCATTATATTGTAAATTCAAAATAACACCTCAAAGATATACTAACATATTAGATGTAAATAAAAAAGATTTTTTTGTAAATAGAGTGTCAATTAAAATAATCTTTCTTTCCCAATTTTTTAAGTCTTTGTTTTACTAAAAATACCAAATCCATAGGAGCTTCCATTAATTGTAATACTAATAAAGCATCTTGTAATTTTACTCTATCTGTATAGTTATTCTTAATATTTTCTCTATCTTTTTCATAATCAAAATTATCGATTGGATTTGTATTTATAAAATCATCTATATATTTATTAATATCTGATAACATATACTCTTTAATTGGATATTCATCTATCATTGAAACACCATAATATCCAGCAACTAAATATCTATATGTATTTATTAGTTCTTCCATAGATATCACCAAAAAAAGTATATCATAAAAAAGAAGTTAATTCGCATTAACTTCATTTAATAAACTATCTAACATTGTAGTAGAAGCTTTTTCACTAAATATTGAGCTAGTATCAATATTATATTTATTAAAAATATTTATTACACCAGAAATATAATTTGCTATATAAACAGATGCTGTTTCATCTATATAAAATTCATCAAAATCATATTTACTAAGAATTTTATTAATATTAGCTAAATATTCCATAAACATTCTCCTACTCTAACTATATTATATCATCCTCATTATCTACTTTATCAACCATTTTTGTATTTTTATCTGTATAGTTTTTAACTTTCTTTACACTAGTTTTCTCTTCTTTAAAAACAATTACAAATTGTACTAACTCATACAAGAAAACTATAAATATAGGTAAAATAACTAAAAATAAGAATCCAATTCTACTTTCTAATAAATCTACTAAATATCCCAAAGTTCCTATTTTTAAATAACTTTTACCAATAATCTTTTTACTATTTAATTTTACTTGAACGACTTCATTATTTTCATTAACACCATCTATAATATATTTTCCATCTTCTATATTTACTATTCTATCTGAAACAACTATATATTTTTGATCTCTAATATCATAATAGAATACTTCATCATCAACTTTAAAACTACTAGAATCTTTGATTAATAATAATGATCCATTAGAAATATTTTCAAAGTCATTTACATTAACATCATTAACAGTTACAACAGTCATAGATCCAAATTGAGTATATCCATAACCATTTCTAAACAATATACAAGCAGTAACAAAAACAACATAACATATTATAATTACTTCCAGTATATGCCATAATACTTTAACTACTTTCATGATATCACCTACTCATTAATGTAATTTTTTATTTTAACAAGACGCTTAATTTTGTCAAGTTCAAACACATTGTTATTATCATATTTTTTTGAAACCTTCTCTATAAAAGTAATTAAACTTTTTATTTGCTTCAAAGAATAATTATTATCAACTACCCTAAAATTATTATTTTTATCTATTAATACTTTATATTTCATAATCTTAAATATAGCATCAAATATAGCATCATCATTATATAAAACAGCCATAAACAACACTTTAGCAAATACATATATAGGCATTTCATATAAAAGATTTCTTACATTTTCATATAAACCTATCTTATCTAAATCATAATCATATATTTCTCTAAAAGAAGGATGTTCTATTAATTCAACTAAACTATAAGTATCTTTATATTCTAAAACATTACATAATTTATAAACATATTGATATTTATTTAACCATTTTTTATTTATTTTAGATGTATCAATAGAACTATTTTTTATTTTTAGTAAACTATTCATCAAATCTAAGAATTCTTCTTCTTTTTCTTCTTGATTCATATTAACAGTTATTAATTTATCTTCATCTAAATCAAGTATTTCTTCTTCACCTAATATTTCTATTTCTTCTTTATCAACAATTTTCTTTATATTTTCAATCTCTTCTAAAGGAATATTAACAGTTAATCCTAAACTAGTTGGATCTTTTCTATCTTTTGGACTAGAAAAAATATCTTCTGGTAATACATCTCTTTCCTCAAGCAATCTATCTTCAGTATCACTCATCTTTTTAACTAATTTTTTAAAACTAAATAATATCAACAAAATAAATATAATTATAACAAAACAAACTAATTGAATTAAAGCAGTAGGATTAATAATATTAACAACTTTTCCAATTACTCGTTTTTTACTGATTGGATCATCTTTTTCCGGATTAACATCACCTTTAGTAATAACATTATCTCCATCTATAGAAACAACTCTATGAGTAATAGTTAACCCATCACTATTCTTATAAGTAATAATATCATTAGCTTTATATTTAGAATCAACTTTAACAACTATAAAATCATTTACTTCAATAGTTCCATGCATTGAACCACTTTCAGTAATAAAAAAAGTATATCCAAAGAAATTAACATAATCTTTTTTCAAAATATTAAGCACAAAAAAACTATATACTAAAAGTATAATAATCATTGTAATTATAAAATAAACTAATCCTTTAGAAATTCTTTTTATAATACTCATCACACTAGTCATTCCTTCATTATAGTCATTATATCATATTAATATTTTAATAAGAAATATTAATTAAATAAAAAACAAAAATTAACACTTTACGTAAACACTTTTTTTAAAATTAGATAATATTGACAAAAATTATAAACTATATTAAATTATAATTGTATTTTGATTAAAAGACGTCGCAACTATAAAAATAGTTGAAGTATGGGAAATGTGAAAAAACATTTTTAAACAATAACTTACTATAGTCAAAATACTGTAACCGTGAAAGAGAAAGAAAACTCTAATGATAAGCTAGAATAAATATTTGTACTGATAATACAAATACAAAATCTAAGTAATTCAAACTCGGTTTTATAAGTGTTGAATGATATTACTAATTGAATTAAAATAATTTTACCCGTTTAGTATTATTAGTTTAAAGAGATTTTTAATATTATGATGTAGCTTATAAAATTTTAGAAAAGAATGTTGCTGAAACATTCTTTTTTTTGTATAATTACTTTGAAAGATATGAGGTATTTATATGAAAATTAATAATTTAAAATGTCCAAATTGTAGTAGTAGTCTTAATGTAGATGTTGAAGATACTAATAATTTAAAATGTGAATATTGTGGTTCTACTTTAAAATATGTCCCTGATAAAGAAGAATTAGAACTAATTAGGGCACAAGCATTAAAAGCAGAAAGTAATGCTAAAGAAATGAATGCTAAAACTATTAACGATGTTGTTAATAATATAGCCAAACCATTAGCTAAATCATATATAGCCTTAAAAATTGTTGGATTAGTACTAGTTGTTATAATCTTTGCAGTTATAGCAGGATTAATAATTACTCAATTCAATGGTACAAAAGAAAATGGTATAAACCATACAGATGGACAAAACCAAGTTGAAGAATACTATAATAAAGCTAAAAAAGAATCATTTAATAATAGATTCAATAAAGGAGAAACTCCAGGAACATTCGTAAAAGAAGACTTAGATACCATAATTGATTACTTAAATCAAAATACATATAAAGTATCAGTTACATATAAAGATATAACTGAATCAACTAATGTAGACGAAATAAAAACAATAAGAAAATCTCTTGATGATTATAAAGAGTATGATGTTACATTAAAATATGATGATAAAGGATTTGTAAATCAATATATAATAGAAGATTTATCATAAGATAGATCTTTTTTTATGAAAAAAAGTCACAAAAAAAATAGCCCTTATGAGAAGACTATTTCAAAAAGTATACTACACTTTTGTCAGTATAAATCAATCTGATAATTTAATTTATACCCGGTTCAATGGGAGTTAATCATTACTCAAATCAGATTAACCACTCACTATATCATATTTTCCTTTATTTGTAACTCCTAGTATATACCCCGATAAGATTAATTTATTACTCACATTAACAAGTATAATATAAAACGATTATCACTTATTATTTCATAAAATAGTTAAAGTAAATACTAAATATTTACAATAAATAAATTACGTAGTAAGTATAAATCAATTAATAAAATATATACTAACAATTACATTAAAACATAAAAGTATTAAAAGGTCAATAGCATAAATAATTTTACATTTTACTTTACAAAAAAAAGAAAAAAGTAACTGTTTTTTCTTTTTTTATAGTATTTATAATGATTAGTCTATTTCTTCATCTATTAATATTTCTCCAGAATTCCCTCTATTTTGACAAGAACCATTTTTAATTTCAACATACATTATATTGTCATATATAAAATTAATTAATTCTATAATTTTATCAGAATTATTATCTAAATTTAAAACATCAACATAAGAACTTGCTCCCCCAGAACATAGTTTTTGGAATTCACTTTCTAATTTTAATTTTTCGAAAACATCATTTTCTTCAAAAATAGGAATATGATAACTATTAGTAATATAATCTCTATCTGTAATTCCTTTTATCTTTCCAAACTTTTCTCTTAAACATTTAGCAAATCTATATGATACTGAACTTGAGGTTGTTCCAAAAACAACATAATCTATGTCTTCTTCATTACCCCATTTAGCACATGCTTCGTTTAAATAATTCAAAACCTTTATAGCAAAATCATATCCTTCACTTTTGTCAGTATAAGAATGTCCTGTCATATATTTAACACATTCATATAATCCCATATATCCTAAAGAAATTGTAGAATATCCATGATGTAGTAATTCATGAATAGATTCTTCTTTTCCTAATCTAGCTAATGCTCCATGTTGCCACAATATAGGAGCAACATCACTTGTTACTTTAGATAAACGTTTATGTCTAATCTGTAAAGCTTTGTGACATAATTCTAGTCTATCATCAAATATCTTCCAAAACTCATCCATATCTTTATTTGAAGAAAGAGCAACATCAGGCAAACTTATAGTAACTACACCTTGATTAAACCTACCATAATATTTTCCTCTGTTATCAACATAATTCTTAGCCTTAGAAATATTTCCTAATGAAATTGATCTATCAGGTGTTAAGAATGATCTGCAACCCATACAAGGATAGCAATCTCCTTCCCCTAATTCATTTTTCTTTAACTCTAACATTACTTTTTCAGAAATAAAATCAGGCATCATTCTTTTAATACTACACTCACAAGCTAATTTAGTTAAATAATAATACTTTCCTTTAGGATTAATATTATCTTTTTCAAGTACATATAATAACTTTGGATATGCAGGAGATATATAAATACCATTCTCATTTTTCATACCAACAATTTTTTGATTAAAGAATTCCTCAATTATCATAGCAAGTTCTTCTTTGTATTCATCAGTTTCTCCTAAATACATACATACTGATAAGAATGGAGACTGTCCATTAGTATTAGTCATTGAATTAATTTGATATAAAAATGTTTGTACCCCATCAACTATTTCTTTATGTAAATCTTCTTCTACAAATTTATTAATTTGTTCTTTAGTTAACTTACGTTCTTTATAAAGCTTTTCATACTTTTCTTTACTACTTCTAACAAAAGGAGCTAAATGAGTCAAAGTAATTGTTGCTCCACCATATTGTGAAGAAGTAACTGAAGTAATTATCTGAGTAGCAATAGTCATAGCAGTTAAAAATTTATGAGGTTTTTCTATCATTACTCCATTTATATTAGTACCATTTTGTAACATATCATCTAAATTAATTAATCCACTATTATGAAGAGCATTTTGAGCAAAGTAATCAGCATCATGAAAATGAATCATTCCATCATCATGAGCTTGAACAATATCCTCAGTTAATAAAAATCTTCTAGTAATATCGGTACTAGTAATACCAGCCAAATAATCTCTTTGTGTAGTAACAACTTTAGCATTTTTACTTGAATTTTCATTATTCCAATATTCATTTTTTCCATCAATTAACTCTTTAATAGATCTATCAGTAGTATTACTTCTTCTAACTAATTCTCTAGTATAACGATAAGTAATATATTGTTTAGCAAGATTATATTTTCCTAAAGCCATCAAACGTATTTCTATAATATCTTGAATATCTTCAACAAGCATTCTCTTCTTATGAAGTCCTTCTATATATTTAATAATATTTTTAATTTGAATATCAGTAACTTGATCTTCTTCAACTACTTCTGCATTAGCCTTAGAGATAGCAGATTCAATTTTCTCAGGACAATAATCAACAATATGTCCATCTCTTTTAACAATTTTCATACTATCCTCCTTATATCACTAAATTAAATATATCATTAAAATACCAAATAACAATGTTGCCGTTGCAACATTACATGTATTTTGATAAAATTTTTTTAAGGAGATGATTTTAATGACAAACCCATTTGAAGATATATCAAAAAAAAATATAAAAAAGTTATTATGGTTATTAGAATCAAAAGAAGAAACCTTTACAAAAGGAATGTCAATAAGTAACTATTATAAAAATACTAATATTGTTGGTGTCATTATCTCCGGAGCAGTCCAAGTAGTAAGAACAAATTCTCAAGGAATATATAATATAATAGAAGAATTAAAAGAAGATGAAGTATTCACAACAGGAATGCACATATATAGTAATGAAATAAATATAATAGCTATAGAAGATACAAAAGTTGTAATAATAGACTATGATTATATAATTAGTAATATAAATAATGAGAAACAATACTTTAATAAGTTTATTAAAAATATGTTCCAAATATATAATGAAAAACTAATAGAAAAAAATGAAAGACTAGAAATCTTATCAAAAAAATCAATAAGAAACAAATTATTAACATATTTTGAAATACAATATAATAAAAAAGGATCTAAGTATATATATCTACCATTCAATTTTAAAGATTTAGCAGAATATTTATCTATAGATAGAGCAGCTATGTCAAGAGAAATAAAATATCTAAAAGAAGAAGGATTTATAGAAACAAAAAGTAAAAGAATAACTCTACTCTATAAACAAAAATCAATAAACATAAATAATCAAATAATATAAAAAAAAGAAATTATTGATCTAATTTCTTTTTTTGTTTATTTTTTTTCTTAAGATTATTTAATACATTATTAAGCACTTCTTTAGAAGAAGCATTTCGATTTCTTAATCTATAATTAATTATATCTTCACCAACATTAGCCAAATATGGATAATTTGCGTATTCATCTCTAAATTCTAAGTTGTGATATAGTCCATGCCTATCGTTATGATCCAATATAATAAATTTATTATCGCTACAATTACTACAAAAATCCACCATATTAAATCCAGAAGGACTTTCATATATTGCATTTGCATGAGTAGTAGTAGTAATAATATCATATGATCTTCTAGTTATTTTATCATATATATTATCAACAAAAGTATAATTATCATGTTCCTTATACTCCAACAAATCAATCATAAAAGGAACAAAGTCTTCTTTATAAAATTCACTACAATCATTTCCAGTTTGATATATAGAATCGATTTGTACTGTATAAAACTTTAGTCTTCTTAAAGCATCCTTTCTACCAGAAAAATTAAAAATACTATAACCTTTGTATTCAGAAGTAATGTTTCTAGCATATTTTTTACATAATCTTAATTCACTTCTAAGGTCACTAATCGACGACCCGTATGTATCCTCAGACATAATCTAATTAATCTACCTCTTTCTTTGAAAATACGAATAGATTATACTCTTTTTATATAGATTTGTCAATTACATAACAAATAATAAAACTGACTAAATCTTAAAAATAAAAAACAATAAATAGTATTATTTATTGTTTTAGTTTTGAGTTAAATTATTACTATCGTTATTTTCATTATTATTATTAATTTCTTCTATAGGTTTATTTTCAATAGGAACAGGAACATCTTCTTTCTTTTCTTCAGTTTGTTGTGGTTGAGGAATAGGATTATTCTTATTAATAAAATTTTTATAATTTTTTAATAGTAATAATAAGCCCACTCCTAATACAATTCCTAAAATTATCTTTAATATAAAGAATGATAATATCATACAACAAGCTCCAGCTAGTCCTGCATAAATACCATTAATATTATTCTTTCTTAATACAATTATTGAATAAGCAAAACAAGCTATTGCAAGTATATCAAATATGCCACGAAAAGAAATAAATTCTACTGCACAAATAATAAGCATAATAATAACAAATATTGAAGCATTCTTACATCTATTAGTCAAATCATTATTATCAATGATTGCAGTATTAGAAAAAAATAATAATCCAGAATGTTTAATTTTATTAGTAGTTTCATCTATTAACTCAGCTTTTTGTTCTTGAGTTAAAGTGTTTTTTGATTTCATTTGATCATTACCATAATAACTAGTCAAATTTTCTGTAAATTGAGTTTCTTTATTTACAATTCTATTTCCATTATCATCAAACACTCTACTTTGATCATTAATATCAGTAGAAATATTTTCAGTATTAATTTGATTATTCTTCTTCTCGTCCATCTACATCCTCCATATCTTCATTAAAATAATGATTACAAAATCTACAATAATATTTCGGAGAATCCTCATATATAATACATCCACCTAATATTATTTTATTATCATCTATTTCTTTTTTTAAATCATCATCATCTAAGTTTACTTTGCCATATAATATTTCACTTAATTCATTTCCGCAATTAGGACAATCCATATTATCACATCCTAAAATAATATTAACACATAATTCAAAAATATGATACAATAGTTGTGTCAAGCCTCTATGGCGGAATTGGTAGACGCGGTAGACTCAAAATCTACTTCTAGCAATAGAGTTCCGGTTCGAGTCCGGATAGGGGCACCATTAAAATGAAAAAACAACTCATTAAGAGTTGTTTTAATTTGATCTTGTTAATGTATACGGTTCCCATTCATAACTAGAAATTGTAGTACAACCTTCACTTATAGAAAAGAAAAAGTGTAAAGAACTATATTTTATAACAAAAAAAACTCTTCTTTCGAAGAGTAAATATCATATGGTGCCGAAGAGATGGACTTACACCACTAACCATTCACAAACAAAGTGACTGCTCTAGAATTGAGCTACTTCGGCATTTCTTATATAATTATAATAACAAAAAACAAAGAAAATGTAAATACTTTTTATTTAATTAAAAGTATTTATCAACAAATAAAAAAAGAAATAGTTCTTTTAAATTGAACTATTTTCTTTCTTATTATTTTTCATGCATAGACTTCTTCATTTGTTTTAAAAGAATAGCAAATCCAAATATTAAGAATATAAAATTAGCAAGACCACCAATTATCGGAATATACTTAATAACAAAAATCACAAATAAAGAAATTCCTAACATAGCATATTCATTACTAATTTTATCTTTTAATATCCATCCACCTAAATAATAAGCAGTAGGTATTAAAGAAATATAAATAAATATACCATATAATAATAAAGCAATAATACTCATTGGAATACCAATAACAGTAAATAACGCAATAATAGCTAAAAGTGGTATAAGTAGTAATAATCCTAATCCAATTAAAGAATTCTTAAGGAAATTATTTACGCTTTTTTCTTCTTTGCTTATTTGTTTAAATAGTTTTTTATTAGTAGCTAGTAAAATAAATGCTACTAATAGTAACGATAAGAAACTAGTAACAGCAGAAATTATTGTATCTTTAAAAGTTACTTCAGTATTTACTTCTTTTGTCTTATAAGTTTCTTTATTTTGTACTTCTGCTGTTTCAGCAATTTTAATATTTGCTTTTTCAGGATATTTTAATGTACCATTTACAGAAGCTTTTTCTCCAATAATAATTTCATTGGCTTCAACCTTCAAATCGCCTTTAATAGCACCATTAATAGTAACTTTATTGCCTCCAATATAAGCATCTCTTGTAATATCAGAAGTAATTGTTATATCTTCAGCAGCAACATATAAATCCCTAATTTTAGAAGATTCAATAGTAACACTATTACCAGCAATAAAAGCATCTTTAGTATCAGCATTTACCACTTCAATATTATTACCTGCTACAAACAAATAATCTTGTTTATTAGACACATTAATATTATTACCAGCAGCGAAACTTGCTCCATCTATAGTAGAAGATAGATTAATATTATTACCAGCAAAAAATGATGTAGAATTAACATCCTCTTCTAAGTTAATAGTATCCCCTGCTTTAAATGCATTCTTATCAGTAGCAAACACAGGAATTGCAGCAATTACCAATAAAAAAATTGTTATTATTACTAATTTTTTCTTCATACTCCCTCTCCTTTCTAACTAAATTATAATATATATTTTTTTTCAATAAAATAGTAATTCTTTTTAATTTTGATTATTTTATTCACTTTCAACATATTTTGAAGTATATAAATCACTATTTTCATCAACTTCTTCAGTATTTTGTTCTATAAATTTAGAAACATCTGGTAATTCATCAATAGAAGATAATCCAAAATAATCTAAAAATTCATTAGTAGTTTCATATAAAATAGGTCTTCCAGGTAAATTACTCCTACCACTCTCTTTAATAAACCCTTTCGCAACTAATTTTCTTATTATCTGTACTGAAGTTACTCCTCTAAGATTATCTATTTTCATTCTAGTAATTGGCTCATTATATGCAATAATTGCTAAAGTCTCTAATGCTGCTTGACTAAGCTTATTAGACATAGGATTTTCAATCAATTTCTGATAATAATCTTTATGTTCTTCTTTAGTAGTTAATTTAAATCTATTGCCTAAAAAATCTATTCTTAAACCACGAGACTCATCTTCATAATCAGATTTTAATTCTCTAATTAACTCTTTAGAAGCATTTTCATCTATATCTAAAATATCCATTATTTGGTCAATAGTTAATCCATCTTCACCAACAACAAATAATAGTCCTTCTAATACTGCTTTCATCTATACACTCTCCACAACTATATCTCCAAAAGTATCATCTTGATTAATAGTTAATTCTTTATTTTTACACATCTCAAGAATTGCTAAAAAAGTAACAACTATATAATCTTTACTATTATATTCAAACAACTTAAAAAAAGATACTTTCTTATTACTTTTTAATATATTTCTGATATCACTACATCTTTTAGTAATACTAATTTCATTTACAGTTACTTTAGTTTTTAAAGGTTTATTCTTTTTATTTCTTTCTAAAAACAATTTAAAAGCATTAACTAAATCGTCTATTTCACCATTATGTTCAATAGGTTTATCATCAATATAATTACTAATATTTTCAGGTAACTTAGTATAAATAAAACTTCTATTTTCATTCTTTTCTTCTAGAATACTACTTATTTTCTTATAAGCTTCATATTCAAGTAATCTATTTATCAATTCTTCTTTAGAATTAATCTCATCTTCATCTTCAGATTCAATACTCTCATTAGGTAATAACAATTTACTCTTAATATGTATTAATTCACTAGCCATAACTAAATATTCAGAAGCAACCTCTATATTCATTTTTTCTAAAGAATTGATATATTCTACATATTGATCAGTTATTTTTTCAATTTGAATATTCATTATATCCATCTCATTAATTTTAATAAGATGAAGTAATAAGTCTAAAGGTCCTTCAAAGTCATTTATTTTAAAGTCATAATTCATACTTTTCACCGAAATTATTATATCACAAAAAAGTAAGACTAGTCTATTTAGACTAGTCTATGAGAGAATATGAAAAATTCATAGTAAGCTCATCACTTACATAATAATCATATCATATTTTTCTACATTTCAAGAAAAAATGTTGCTTTTTTTTAAATGTTTACAAATAAAATAATTTATCCTTTCTTTGATTAAGTACTTCTTCTATAGCATTATTAGCCATAAAATAGTTAGAGAATACTCCAGTATACTTATTAACTAAAGCAGGATAATTATTAGTAATCTCTCTACATATAGAAATTCCATATCCTTCTTTTATATAATTACTAACATTAGTCATATTAATATCTCTAATACTAGGAAATTCACTAATTTCTTTATTATAAGCACTTAATATAGCATTAATAAACTCTTTTGCTTTCCATTTCTTATATTTATTTAATTTATAAATTAATCCAGCTTCTTCTAGTCCTAAAATATCATCAATACTATATCTAGTTAATAATTTAAAATATTCGATTTTTTCAAAGTAAAAATGTTTACCCATTAAAACTCTAAAAGCTTTTAAGGTATCAAGATAACCCAAATTAATATTATGATCAATTGTTTCTTTATTAAATTCAAATAGTCCACCCAAATCTTCAGTAGGCTTAATAACTTTATAATATACATCTTCACCCATAGATTTTCTAATCAAACCTACACCATTAACATCAATCAATATAATATTCTTATACCCTTTATTTATTAACATATTAATAGGCATATTATCATATAAACCACCATCTAAATAGACACTTTCTCCTATTTTTTGTGGCTTAAAAATAGGAAAGCAAGATGAAGCAAGAAGATAATCTATCATCTTGTCCTTAGGTATATCTTCTTTATATAATTCCACTCCTCTATCTTTAGATAAATCATATGTCATAATACCAAAATCTATTTTAGATTTATATAATTTATCCAAATTTATATATTTATTCATTAGTTTTCTTAAAGGCTCATTAGAAATACCCTTATTGCGAATATATTCATTCGCAATCTTTAAGATATTATCAGGACTTAATAAGTTCTTAGAAACATTCAGTTTATTTTTTTCACTAACTTCCATAATATCTTTCATTTCAATATTATGATATAAATCTTCTAATAGATTTAAATCTCCTTGTACAAACAAAGCTGCATTAATAGAACCTATAGAAGCTCCAGAAACAGCCCCTATTTTTATATGCATTTCTTTTAATGCTTTCAATGCTCCTACTTGATAAGAACCTTTAGTCCCACCACCAGCAAAAACCAATCCATATTTTGTATTATTCATATTATCACCACTTTAATATTATCATAATAATATATTTAATGATATAATTTAATTGGTGAAAGTATGAAAAGATTTAATGAATTAGACGAAGAATTTATTTGCCTAAATTGTGGAAAAAAAGTAGATAAATTAGAATATTCATCTAGAGATCATTGTCCACATTGTCTGTATTCACTACACGTGGATATAAACCCAGGCGATAGACAAAACAATTGTAAAGGTTTACTAAAACCAATAGACTTAGAAAAATTTAAAGATACATATAAAATTATATATAAATGCGAAAAGTGTAATCAATTACATAAAAATATTATGGCAAAAGATGACAACTATGAAGAAATAATAAAATTAACAAACAATAAATAAAACCTACTAAGTAGGTTTATTTTTTATCTGTTGAACCAAATCCTCCAGTTCTTTTTCCAGTTGCATTATCTCCATCACATATCAAATACTTTGTAAACATAACTTGCGCTATTGCATCACCCTTTTTAATATGTATAACTTTATCACTACAATTAAATACTTGAACCATAAAATGACCATCATTATCTTGATTTTCATAATAATCTGCATCGATTAATCCCAAACCATGTGGAGTCAAAAGACCTTTCTTTGGCCCACCAGATCTATTCATCAAAAAATAACATTCATCATCTTGACAATAAGCTTTTAATCCAGTTGGAATTAAAGTTGGTTTAATACCAGGTTTAAATACTGGAACATCAATATCTTCAGCAGCTTCTATATCATAAGCAGCAGACCTAGATGTCTTCCTAACAGGTAAATTAATATTTTTGTCTTCCCATCCTTTAGCAATTTCAAATCCTCTAGTTCTCATAATAATTACCTCCATATCTATAATAACATATTTTATAAATAATAAAAAAAGATAAAAGAATACTCTTTTATCTAGGAAGCAAGCTCAAACTTACTTTTTCTTTTTCTAAAGATATATCATCAACATAGCAATCAACTATATCTCCTACACTAAATAAATCACTTGGATGTTTAATATATTGATTAGATAATTTACTAATATGAGCTAATCCATCATTATGTAGACCAATATCTATAAATAAACCAAAATCTACTACATTTCTAACAGTGCCTTGTAATTTATCACCTATTTTTAAATCTTTAATATCAAGAACATCACTTTTTAATATAGGTTGTGGCATTTCATCTCTAGGATCTAAATTAGGTTTTTTTAAACTAATCATAACATCTTCTAATGTATAAGAATCTGTTCCTAATTCTTTTGCCATACTACTAACATCAACTTTACCTAGTTTTTCTTTAATATTATCAGTACCGATATCATTCAAAGTACAATTAATTTTATCGAGTAATTTTAAAGCAACATCATAACTCTCTGGATGTATCGCAGTAGAATCAAGTATATTATCACCATCAGCTATTCGCAAAAATCCAATAGCTTGTTCATAAGTTTTATCTGTTAATACTTTTTTCTTCTTTAACTCTTCTCTAGAATTAATTCTACCCATTTTTTCTCTATATTCAATAATTTTATCAATAGTTTTCTTAGTAATACCTGAAACATATTTTAATAATGATTTAGAAGCAGTATTTATATTTACTCCTACACTATTAACACATTTTTCTACTACAAAATCTAATGAAGAAGATAATTTTGATTTTTGAACATCATGTTGATATAAACCTACCCCTATTCCCTCAGGTGGTATCTTAACAAGTTCAGCTAATGGATCTTGACATCTTCTACCAATACTAACTGCACTTCTTTTTTCAACAGCTAAATCTGGAAATTCTTCTATTGCCACATCACTTGCTGAATATATTGAAGCTCCAGCCTCACTAACAATAATATATTTACATTTTAAATTATATTGCTTAATCATATCAGCACAAAATTTTTCACTTTCACGAGAAGCAGTACCATTACCTATCGCAATAATATCAACATTATATTTATTTACTAAATCTACTACTGTTTTCATAGAAGATTCTTTTAATTCTTCTTCTTTTCCTTTTAAGAAAGGTCTAATAACAGTAGAATCTAAGTATTTTCCAGTTTTATCAATAACAGCTAACTTACAACCATTAACAAAACCAGGATCAAATGCAAGAATTATTTTTTCTTTCATAGGAGGAGTTAATAATAAAGCTTCTAAATTCTTACCAAAATTATCTATAGCAGCAATCTCACCCTTTTCAGTTAAATCACTTCTAACTTCTCTTTCTACACTAGGTTCTATCAATCTCTTATAAGAATCTTCAATAGCTTCTTTAACATAAGTAACTACAAAACTATCTTTATTTTTTATAATTTTACTCTCTATATAATTAATAATATCTTCTTTTTCAACATTTATACTTACATTAAGTATTTTTTCATTTTCCCCTCTATTTAGAGCTAAAATTCTATGAGGTTTAATAGATTTAACAGCTTCACTATATTCATAGTACATTTCATATATTTTACCTTCATCTACAGCGCCTTTTTTTATTTTAGATACAATAACACCATTTTTGTAAAAATAACTTCTTATCCACTTTCTATATGAAGCATTATCACTAATCCATTCAGCAATTATATATTTAGCACCCTCTATACATTTATCTTCATTCAAATCATCTTTTATAAATTTAGAACAAATTCTTTTAATATCACCACTTGTTGGAAAAGACATTATTATTTTTGCTAAAGGTTCTAATCCCATCTTAATAGCCTCAGTTGCCTTAGTCTTTTTCTTCTCTTTATAAGGTCTATATAAATCTTCTACTTCAACTAATTTAATACAATTCATTATTGAATTTTTTAATTCATCAGTAAGAAGACCCTTTTCATCAATTAATCTTATAACATCTTCTTTTCGTTTTAATAAATTAACTTGATATTCATAAACTTCACCAATTGCTTTAATTTTTTCTTCATCTAATCCGCCAGTAGCTTCTTTTCTATATCTCGCAATAAAAGGAATAGTATTTCCTTCATTTAATAAATCAAGTACAGTAGTAGCTTGTTTATCACTAATATCTAAATCTTTACTAATATTTTTAATTATGTCTTCATTCATCTTAATCACCAGTTTCTATTATAACATTAAAAAAGTTTTGATTAAATCAAAACTTAATATCCATTTCTAATTACATTATAAGTAATATTACTTATACCATATTGATAAGCTTCTTCATTACTATTAACTAAAATGTCAAACACTCTTTTTTTACTAGTACCTATCATACCGCCTCTATCTAGACATATTCCATTAAAATCACCTAGAGGAGTACCACTAATACTAACAACAGTTCCATAAGGATATTCTCTACCACAAGCCATTGCTCTAACATATCCATATGTAGGATCATTATAAAAAACTCCATCTAGTGCAGCCCCACTTCCAAGATTTCCACCACAACCAGAACAATGTAATGAATAATAACTTACTTTACCTGAAAGTACACTATCACCAGAAATATTAAATTCAATAAGATCACCACTATTTATAGTAGCATTGCTAGCTATCTGCATTTCTCTTTGTTTTTCTCTTTCTTTTTCTTCAGCTTCTTTTCTTAATTGAACATCATCAATTTGATTAACTAGATTTGTATTTAAAGATCTATCAAGCTTATTACTACCCAAATTAGTATATGAATATTTAATAGGTTTTAATAAAAAAACACCACTAAATACAAGAAATAAAGATAAATAGATAAGTATATAGCCCATCTTTTTCATAAAAATTACCTCTATAAAGATAATACCATAATAAAAAAGGATTAACAATGTTAATCCTTATACATAAATTTTAAAGCAGGTTTTATTATTTCGTAGCAAGCAAATCCAAATAAATTAATTATAAGTACTAATAAAACATATTGAATTGGAATTATTTCTATATTTATCAATGATCCTACAGGAGTAAGGAAGAATACTATTTCTATTATTAATAATATAAATAATCCAATATTCATAGCTTTATTAGAGAAGAAATACTTAGGTTTAATATATTCCTTTAAATTTCTACAAGATACAGCATACATTAATTCTTGGAATACTAGTGATAATAGTGCTAATTCTAATTCATAATTACCAATATTTACTTTTACAAAGAAATAAACAAATAATACAAATACTGTTTCAATTATTGCTGAAGAAACAATACAAGATATTACAAAAGGAGTAAATATAGGCTTTTTAACATCATTAGGTTCTTTATCCATAATACCATCTTCTGCTTTTTCAAAAGATAAAGCAATACTAGGAATAGAGTCTGTAACTAAATCAATAAATAGAATATGTATAGGTAATAATATTACATTACCTGTAAGCATACCTATAATAACAATTAATAATTCAGCTATATTAGAACTTAATGAATATACTACATTTTTTCTAATATTAGAAAAGATTTTTCTACCTTCTTCTACAGCAACAACTATAGTTCCAAATGACTCATTAAGTAAAACTATATCTGACACATTCTTAGTAACATCAGTACCAGTAACACCCATACCAATTCCTACATTAGCATCTTTTATAGCAGGAGCATCATTAACCCCATCACCTGTCATTGCAACAATCTTACCTTGTGCTTGTAAAGCATGAATAATTCTAAGTTTATGAGTAGGACTAACTCTTGCATAAACATTATATTTATTAACAATATCTTTTAGTTCTTCATCATCATATTTATCTAAATCACTACCTAGAATACTTTCATTATCATTAGAAGTAATACCAACTTCTTTTGCAATAGCAGTAGCTGTAATTAATGAATCACCCGTTATCATTACAGGTCTAATAGAAGCATTTTTACAAGTCTTAACAGCATTAAACACATCATCTCTAGGAGGATCAATAATACCTACATATCCAGCTAAAATTAAATTATTTTCCTCATCTAAAACCTCATTAGAATCAGCAGGAACTTTTTTCAACTCTTTATAAGCATAACTCATAACTCTAAGAGCATTTTCTGCCATATTATTACCATTTTCAATTATTTCATCTTTTTCTTTTTTAGTTAATTTTCTATCTTTAGTTCCTATATAATTACATCTATTTAAAACATTAGAAAATGAACCTTTAACTAACAAATAATATTTACCATTAATATTATTAACAGTACTCATTATTTTTCTATCAGAATCAAAAGGTGCTACTTCAAGTCTCTTATTAGTCATTCTCATATTAAGAATATCAATTTTTTTATTATCTAAATAATCATATAAGCAACTCTCTGTAGGATCTCCAATATATTTATTCTTATCAATTAAAGTATCGTTACATAAACCAAATATATATTGTAAAAATTCTTCATTATAAACAATATCTTCTTTAATAGTCATTTCATTTTTAGTAATAGTACCTGTCTTATCAGAGCAAATAACATTTATATTACCTAAAGTTTCTATAGCACCCATCTGTCTAACAATAGCTCTTCTCTTTAATAGATCTTGAGTTCCATTAGATAAAGTTATTGTTATGACAGCAGGAAGTCCTTCAGGAATAGCTGCTACAGCTAAAGAAACGCATAACATAATAGTTTCTACAACACTATTTTTCATAAACACACTATATAAGAATATTAAAATTAATATTACAAATATCAATTTAGTAATAGTAATACTAATTTCTCTCATTTTCTTTTCTAAAGGAGTTTCAACTCTATAAGGAGTATTTAAACTAACGGCAATTTTTCCAAGTTCTGTATTCATTCCAGTAGAAGTAACAATAGCTTCACATCTACCACTAGTAATATTTGACCCAGAAAATAACATATTATTTTGATCTTGTAATTGCAAAGTTCCACTTAGAGTTTTTTCACTCTTCATAACAGCAACACTTTCACCTGTAAGTTGAGACTCATCAACATATAAATTATCTAAATTAATAATTCTAGCATCAGCTGCTACTCTATCACCTGCTTGTAAAACAATAATATCTCCAGGCACTAATAAAGAAGAATCTATAATTTCAAGCTTCCCATCTCTTTTAACAGTACTACGACGAACAATATAACTCTTTAAACCATCTAAAGTTACTTGTGCTTTTGCTTCTTGAATAAATCCCATAAAAGCATTAATAAAAACAACTACTCCAATAACAATAGTATCTGTATAATCTCCACTAACAAAATATGCATAAATACCCATAGTTATTGCAACAATAATCAAAATAATAATCATAAAATCATTAAATTGATCCAAAAATATTCTAAACTTAGATCTGCTCTTAGCTTCAATTAATTCATTATTTCCATATTTTTTTAATAATTTTGAAGCATCTTTAGAACTTAATCCATCTTTAGAACTATTTAATTCATTATAAATATCATTTAAGTTTTTATTATAATACATAAAGCACACCACCTAAAAAAGGTTAGTTATTATTAACTAACTTTTTGACAACTAAATCCTCCAGATAAAACACTCTTTTCTATTTCATTAATGTTTTCATCTAATTCAAATTCAGGATATTCAAATCCAGCTTCAGTATAAGCTGCTTTTACTCCACTTTTATCTACAGTGTTATAATCAAAACTTTGAGTTTCAACAACTGTATTATCTCCTTCAACATAATTGCATTCTATATATACTCCAGATAAGTTACTTGTACCAACAGATTTACTTAAATTATCACATTTATTATATAATTCTTTAAATTTTTCAACATCTTTATTAGCATCACCTTTAGTTTCAACTTTATAAGTAAATGATTTTAATAAATAATTTTTAAAACTAAAAGTTTCAGTATAAGTAATATCTAATTCATCAGTACTTCTATCTAAAGTACAAATAAGTTTTCCAGAATCAATTTCTTCTTCCTCAACATGAGTTTTATATTGAATATATAAATTTCTAATCTCAGGCAAGAATATAACAAAAGCAATCAAGAAAATAAAGAATAAAATCATTGCTACTCTTCTTCTAGAGTATCCTTTTTCTTCTTCAGCAGTACGCACAATCTCTTTCTTCTCTTTCTTTTCATGAACTTGATAAGCTTCTAAATGGATATGTGCCTCTCCAGCTGTTTCAGTTTCAACTCTAGCAGCACCACCATCATTACTAGTTTGTTCACTACTAGTATCTTCAGTAGTAAGAACTTCAGCTTCATTAGAAGGAGCACTAGGTTGTGGAGTATTACTACTTGGTTGTGATGAATCAACAGGAGTACTTTCTAATATTTCAGGATTAGCATTAGTATTTTGAACACTTCCATTATTTAAATTATTTTCTTCATTATTCATATAAGTCACCCCTTATTATATTAATTATATCAAAATTATCTTAAACTATCTATTTTATTTTGAAAATTATCACTCTTTACAATATAACTACCGGATACAACCATATCACAATCTACGCATTTAGATATAGTTTTATCATTTACACCACCATCTATATTAATAATTATATTATTAAGTTTATATTCTTTAAGTAATTGTCTTATTTCTTTAATCTTATCATAAGATGAAGGAATAAACTCTTGTCCCCCTTCACCAGGTTCAACGCTCATAACAAGTATTAAATCAACATAAGGTAAATAAGGAATAATATCTCTAACATTAGTATTAGGCTTAATCGCAATACCAGCTTTTATATTATAAGATTTGATTAATTTAATATAACTATTTACATCTCCAGATATTTCTGAATGTATAGTAATATATTCAGTATTTAAAGATGAATAATTTTTTATATATTTAGTTGGATCACTAACCATAAGATGAACATCTAATCTTTTATCAGTATACTTATATATATTTTTCATCTCACTCCATGGCATTGTCTTATTTTTAACAAATACTCCATCCATAATATCTACATGAATATAATCACAATTTGTATCATTTAATAACTTTAAATCTCTAGGAATATTATCACTACTTAAAAAAGATACACTTACTTTCATTTTCTATCATCTCCCACAAATTTTAGATAATTATCATATCTACTCTTAATTATATTATTATCTAAAACCGCTTGAATTACACCACAATTTTCTGTATTAATATGAGAACAATCTCTATATTCACAAGGATAATTATTAAACTCAATAAAAGCATTTCTAATTTCTTCTTTAGAATAATTATTTAAATCCAATGCACTAAATCCAGGAGTATCAATTATATATCCAGAAGAAACCTCATACATAGAAGTTTCCCTAGTAGTATGTCTTCCTCTTCCAAGTGAAATTGATACATCTCCAGTTTCTATATCATATGAATCATCTAATTTATTAATTAATGTACTTTTACCAGCACCAGTTTGTCCAGTAAATACACTAATCTTACCATCAAGTAAACTCTTTATTTTATCTAACTCTGTATTATAAATAACTTCATACCCAATATTTCTATAATAATTAAATATTTCTTCAAACTTACTCATATCATCAACTAAATCAGTCTTAGTAATAATAATTATAGGTTTAACTTTATGAAGTTCCATTAATATCAAGAATTTATCTAATAAATTAAGAGAAAAATCAGGAATAACTAAACTAGTAATAATAAATGCTTGATCAATATTACAAACTTTAGGTCTATCAAAACTATTCTTTCTAGGTAATATTTCATTTATTATCAATTCATTTTCATCAAAAAGAACATATTCGCCCACTAGTGGCGTGATATGTTCATGTCTTAATATTCCTCTACATTTACAAGGATAAATCTTATTATCATATTTTACAAAATGTAAGTCACTTATTATTTTAACGATTTGTCCTTTCATTTTATACCTCCAATTATTATAGATTATCCTTCTTGCTCTTCTGGAGTAGTAGTTGGAGAAGTACTAGGAGAAGGACTAGGTTTAGGTTTAACTGCTACAGTAAGAGTTAAATTTGTTCCTTTAGTAATTCTAGATCCAGCTCTTATACTTTGTTCAAAAATAGTTCCTGGTTCATACCTTGTAGTTTCTTGTTCTTTATATGTACACTTAAGTTCATATCTAGTACAAAATGCATCCACTTCATCCTTAGTCCAACCTTCACCAACAATATTAGGGAATGTATCTACTTGATTAGCAACATATAATGTGATTTTATCCCCTTTCTTAACTTTAGTTCCAGCAGGTAAACTTTGTTCAATAATTGCATTAGGATCATCTACAGCAGTAGTTACATCCTTTTTCTCTACAGTAACTGTTAATTCATATTTTACTTCTAAAATAGCTTTTACTTCATTAACATTCTTACCAACATAATCTTCTAATTCTACACTCTCTGATCCTAGAGATTTATATATTGTAATAGTTGTTCCAGTTTTAACAGTTCTACCTGATTCTGGATTAGTTTTTACAACTTTATTTTTATCAATCTCATCTGAGTATGCTGTTTTTATTTTAGTCGCAACTTCCAAATCTTTTTCATGAAGAAGTTGTTCACATTTACTAACAGTTTTTCCTTTACAATCAGGAATTACAACATCCTTTTCAGCAGTTAAAGCTGGATAAATAACAAATACAAATAATAATGTAAGTAAAGCAATTGCTAAGATAACAGCTAAGATAATTATTAAAACTTTACTCTTCTTATCTTCAACATCATCTATCTTATTAACTATCTCTTTAGTATCTTCAATATCACTATCATCATCTTTTGGTAAATCTTCTATTTTCTTTAATTTTTTAGTTTCATCAGTTTCATGTTCAGGATATTTAAATTTAATAGGAGCTTCATTTATTCTCTCTTCATTTAGAGCAGTTAACAAATCTTCATGCATACTTCTAGAATCTTCATATCTATTTTTTGGATTCTTAGCAGTAGCCTTAAGAATAATATTTTCTATACTTTGAGGTATTTCATCATCTTCTTCTCTAATACTAGGGAAAGGATCTCTCATTTGTTTTAAAGCTATTTCAACAGCATTTTCTCCCTTGAAAGGTAACTTTCCAGTTAATAATTCATAAAAGATTATACCCATTGAATAGATATCACTCTTTACAGTTGCTCCTTTACCACTTGCTTGTTCAGGTGGTAAATAATGAACACTACCCATTACTGAATTTGTTTGAGTAAGTTGAGTAGAATTTAATGCCATCGCAATACCAAAATCAGTAATTTTAATTTGACCATCATCTTTAATCATTATATTTTGAGGTTTTAAATCTCTATGAATGATATAAGAATCATGGGCATGTGCCATACCATCAGTAAGTTGTAACATTATATCTATAGTTTCGCTTAAAGTTAGAGTTCCTCGTTTCTTTAATAGTTGCTTTAATGTAACTCCATCTATAAATTCCATTACTATATAGTAAAGACCATCATCTTCTCCAACATCATACATCTCAACTATATTTGGATGGGCTAAGCTTGAGGCTGATAAAGCTTCACGTTGAAAACGTCTAACAAATTTTTCATCATTAGATAAGTCACCTCTTAATACTTTAATCGCTACATTTCTATCAAGTATAGTGTCATATCCAAGATAAACATTGGCCATTCCACCTTCACCGATAGATTTAATAACTTCATAACGATCATTTATTTTTTGACCCTTAGTTACCACTAGTTTTCACCTGCCTCGCGTACTAAATAAGCAACCGAAATATTATCTGTTCCACCCCTGTTATTAGCTTTATTTATTAGCTTCTTAACTTTTTCTTCAACAGAATCTTTAGTTAATAATACTTTATTAATTTGATCTTTATCTAGTAGATTAGTTAATCCATCACTTGAAAGTAATATTTCACTAATATCCATATTACAATCAAAAATATCTACATCTACTTTTGCACTAGCTCCTAACGCTTTCATCAATACATTTTTCTTTGGATGATTAGTAGCCTCTTCTTTTGTTAATTCTCCTGCACTAACAAGCAAATTAACTAAAGTATGATCATAAGTAACTTTATGTAAAACATCATCTTTCATAACAAAACCGCTAGAATCCCCAACATTTCCAAATAGTAAGTAATTCTCAGTCAAAATAGCCATTACTAAAGTAGTTCCCATACCTTTACTCTCAGGATTATTCTTTTCATGTTGAAATATTAAACCATTAATTTCTTCATATGCAGCTCTAATCCATTTAACAGCATCTACTTTACCTAAATCAAAAAATGTTTCCTTAAAATGTTTAGCTAAATAATTTATAGCAATTGATGAAGCAACTTCACCAGCACGATGTCCACCCATTCCATCAGCAATAGCCATTAGTTGACATCCATTTGCTTCTACAATAACTACACTATCCTCATTATGATCCCTTACTTTTCCAGGATCAGTTAAATAAAAGGATTTCATTTTAACTCCTCCTTACTTCTAAGCTGTCCACAGGCAGCACTGATATTACCACCAAATTCTCTTCTTATTGTAACATTAATATCATTCTTCTTAAGTATATCATAAAAACTACTGATTTGTATCATTTTACTACGCTTAAACTGAATATTTTCAGTTTCATTATAAGTAATTAAATTAACATAACAATTCAAACCTTTTAATAATTTAAAAAGTTCTAATGCACACTCATCACTATCATTAATACCATCTAACATAATATATTCCATAGTAAGTCTTCTATTAGTCTTAGAATAATACTCTTTTAATGCAGGCATCAACACTTCTAAAGGATAAGCTTTATTAATAGGCATTATCTTATCTCTAATCTCATTATTAGGAGCATGTAAACTAATAGCTAAATTAACTTGTAAATCTAAATTACTAAAATCTTTTATTTTGGGAACAATTCCACAAGTACTAACAGTAATATGTCTAGCTCCAATAGCAAGACCAAAATTACTATTAATAATCTTAATAAATTTAATTATATTATCATAATTATCAAAAGGTTCACCAATACCCATAATAACAACATGACTTATCCTATCACCTAATTCTTCTTCAATTAAAAGTATTTGTTCAACCATCTCATATACTTCAAGAACTCTAACTCTTTTTCTTCTTCCACTCTCACAAAATTTGCATCCCATGTTGCAACCAACTTCAGAAGAAATACAAACACTTTTACCATAATCATGCATCATTAAAACAGCTTCTATATGTTCACCATCTACAAGTTCAAACAAATATTTCCTAGTATCATCATCTTTTTCAACTTTAACAATCTTAATCATCTCAAAAGAAAAATCAGACTTTATTCTTTCAAGAATATCTTTTTTAATATCAGTTATTTCATCCATCTTTTTAATCTTTTTTTCATATAACCATCTAAATAGTTGTTTACCATGAAACTTTTTATCACCTATAGATTCAAAATAACTTTCAAAATCATCTAATTCATTACTATAAATATTAGACATCTAATCACCTAGAACTATTATACCATAAGAAAAAGATTATAAATCTTATATCTGTTTATTAATATCTAATAAAACATCTAAATAATCTTTATAATCTTTTTTATAGTTTACATATCCTTTAATTATCTTTTCATTATCTTCCTTAGATAAACGATAACTATCACTTAATTCAACCATTTCTTTTAATTCATTTCTAGTAATTGTAAATTGTTTATTATTCCCAGTATAAAAATCTTCTAATATTTTACTTAGTTTACTATATTTTTTTAAATCAATAAAATCATTTCTAAAATTCTTATAATCTGTAAATAAACTTAATGCTATAACATATGAATTAATATGAAATTCATTATAATCAGAATTATATAAGAAATCATATAAAAGATTTTTATTACGTTCTTTTTCTTCAGATATTTTAAAATAATATGTATTTAAAAATAAACTTTTTTCTTTCATTAATGACCACTTCCTAAACCACTACTACCACCTGTGTGAACACTTCCTGTTCCATAATTAAAATTAGGATTTAACATTTCTTGTAATTGAACATCTTGAGGAGATGAAGAAGAACCAACAAATCTAGTAGTAGCACTATCTAAAGGAAGATGTTCAAAACTATAATTAACATGAATGGTAACACCAACCCTACTCTTTCCAGTATAATTATGATATTCCAATCTCTGATTATTATATACATGAGCAGGAACTAATTGATAATTTCCTGATCCACCAACATCTTTTAATTCTAAATAAACACTAGTTCCAACATTTGGATCACTACCAGGTATAAACATAATATAGTTTTCAATAGTATCAATAGAATTAATATCTATAACTGGATTTACTCTACTACCTGTATTGCTATAATATAAATCTTCTACAGCAGTCATAATCTTAACACCTGAATTATTATCAATAACATTTCCTAATCCTTTTAATCCATCACATTTTTGCGAAATTCTAGACATATTGAAAACTTCTTCTCCATGTAAAAATTTATCTTTTAATACATCCATACACTCAGGAGTATCAATAATAGCATTAATAATATCTAAATAATTTCCACAACCATATCGATCAAGTACACTCATAGCATCACTAACAGTACGAGTATTTAATATTACTTGTTTAACTATACTAGAAGTAAGTTTTTGTTTTACTCTAAGTAAATCAACAATATTATCATCACTTCTTAAATATCTAGATTTAACATATCCAATAGAAGGAATAGCATCTACAGTATCGTGTCTATAATGTTTAAAATCATTTTCACTCAAATCAATATAATCTAAAATATCAGAATAATTATTAGGACTATTAAAACCTATACCAATATGAGCAGCATTTACTTTATTTGTTATTTCACTAGAAATACTATACAACAATCCACCAAAAGTGGAAACATCCATAGGATCTCCTATTCCTAAGCTTAAGTCTTTACTTAATTTTATATACTGACTAGATATAGCAGCATCAACATTAAAATCTTTACCTAGATGAAATCTCTCAGTAAATAAATCTTTTAACTCATTATAATTTTCATCATTTTTACAATTTTCAAAATAATATTTAAATTTCATCATATCATTAATTGAAATATCTTCTTTAAGAATAGTATCATTCAACTCTTCAACATCTAAAGGACTATTTCTAAATGTTTTAGAAACTTTTCTATAATATTGAAGTATAGAATTATTTATCTTAGCAGGAATATCAATTCCTAGTTTATCCATATCAAGTGAACCATCTTGATATCTATCTAATACTTTTAAAGTTGCTACACGAAGATATTCTCTTTTACCATTCTTAATCAAATCACTAACATCTCTAGTACCACTATAATGTTTAGAAGCATGATTTGCTACATAATCTATTAATTCTTGATTAGTAGGATCATCAAATAGACTTTTATATAGTCCTATATTAGATTGCTTTAAATCAAATATCATATAAGCCATATCTTTTTTAATATCATCAGGCCTAGATAACTTAATCATTTCTAAATCAACTTTTCTTTCTTTATAACTAAAATATAACAATTTATTAACTAAACTTAGAGTTTGTAATCTAATACCAAAATCTTCACAATCTATTAATCCATCTAATACATTTTCACCATATAAATTATCCATAGATAATAAATAAAAAAAGTTGCCAATGGAATCAAAATCAGTAGTAGTAGCATCCAATAAATCCATTCTTCTATGAAGCATTCTTAAAACATCACCATAATATTGAACAATACTGCTACTGGCTCCACCTAATGGCGCTACATTATTACGAATAGTATCAACCATATCATATAATAAAGTATTTGATCCATCACCAGCAGAAAATGTAGGAAAACCATATCCATGCATAACATGCCTTAAATTCAAAGGTACAGAACCACCTGAAAAAGTAAGAGAACTATTTCTAACAGGTAAATAAGTAAATACAATATTATTTGCTCCTAAAGAACATAATTTTAAATATTCAAGATAAGCATCATAAAAAGAACTACTAAATTGTTGTAGTTGTATATCAAATTCATAAATATCTCCTGCAGTTGCATGAGGACCTTCATCATATAAAACAGATCCCTCTGTCCTAATAGCAACATCATCAGAAGCATATAAACTTATTTGCCCTGCCATCCTTCTCACCTATTATAATAATAGCAAAAGAAATTGACATTTTCAACGTAATATGATAAAATATACACCTGAAAAAAGGGAGATTGGTAATATGGAAAAGAATACTATGGAAAAGATGTTTGAAAAAAGAAAAGAACTAGATGCTATCCAAGACATCGACAAAAAAACACAAGAAATTGCCGCTATGCTTGATATTGATATAGAAGATTTAAAAAAAGCATATAGTGAATCAGGAGATCTTGTATTAGCACAATTACAAGCATTAGAAAAAAAAGTATTAAATAGAGTAATAGCAAATACTATAACTTTAAACGGCAACGTTATCCCAGATGAATTATATGATAGAATAACAGAAGCAGCTAATACCGCAACTCTTTTCAAACAAAATAGAGAATCATTAGCTAAATCAATAACATCTCTACAAGAAGGCGATATAATAGCACTTTCACCATTACAAATC
>JAEEGL014122983.1_pt1 | contig 35324 bp, 29 predicted proteins | sample 9134231 | NCBI WGS metagenome assembly JAEEGL01 (sample SAMN16246548, study PRJNA631951) | gut metagenome | biome: gut microbiome; feature: rumen; material: fiber-attached | host: Bos | place: Iran: Karaj | collected 2018-10 | reverse complement strand
GGCCCCGAACTGATCTATACGGCGGAGATCAGAGTAAACCGAGAGTCGGCCGCCCGTGAAGGTCACGTTCTGGGCGACGGACAGGCCGAGGCTGTTCTGGAGGTTGTAACTGTTCGCATATCTGAAGGTTCCGTCCTCATAGCTTTGCAACAGGGTCAGGGAACGGTCGAAGTTCATCAGGTTACCGTAAAGGTTGAGCGACGGAAGCCGGCTGGCCTGGTAGGACCGGTAAGCCCAATAGGTCGAGACGAAGGCGTGCTTCGCTTGCAGGGCCGCCACCGACTGCGACCTCGCCGTGCCGATCGCCTCTTCAAGGGTCATAGCACGCTGGGCAGACAATGACAAAGGGATTGCCAACAGCAAAAAAAGGAGTGCCTTCCTCAACTCGCTCATCATCTGCCCATTTTTCTTTTTGTAGCATTAAACTGTTTATCGAAAGGGGCTCCACCGACAAGCCAACAATCAATCACATGGTTGTCAGTAAAGAGAAGTAAATATCTCCCGGCTCTTCCTGTCTCGAGAAGAACAAACTTCGAATACACGATCAATTTCAGACTGACTAGGAGTTGCTGCTCCTCCTGAAGCCGCAGACGTTAAATATAATCGAGTCTGAAGAGCATTCTGGTCTTCAAGAGAACGGCCTCCGACCGTGAGATCTATTTTTACATCCCGCCACAGTTTGTCACGATTCATCATTCCCTGGATAATATGATCAATCGTAGGATCAGCAAGAGTAACCCGCCAAGTCGCTCCCGACGGAGTAAAATAACGTGAGTATTTTTGCTTGAGCTGTTTATCTAAAAACTTATGATCCCGGAAAGACAGTTTCATGTAAGTGCTCACATTTTTCTTAAACGGCTCAAGGCATGGATTAACTTCCGCATAAAAAAGGTGGTTTAAACTCCTGATCCCAGCAGTCTTCCATCTGACATTCTGCTTAATTGTCTCTGGGAATATGACCCCGCCCACCGAAGTGTACCGAACCTCATAATCATAATCTGTGACAGAGGTTCTTGGAGACAGATTATCACTATGAAGGAAAAAAGAGAAACGCTCCTCGACGTTTTCCAACCGGAATCCCATAATTACGCCCTTATTGATAAAAATGATTCCTCTGCCATTTAATAGCGTGGATGACGGGAAAGCCCCCTTAGCCGTCTCAAAAGCAATCTCGCAGTAACCTTGAACACTACCCTTGATCAAAGTGTAGTTGTAACAACCGGCCTTTTTAGGATTCAATGGGCCATACACTTCCATAGCCCTCATCCTTGCTACAGGGGGGATTAACGGATATTGGTCAAAAGTCTCAGAGAAGAGCCGTGACTCATCATAGAGGTGGATTGTTTTATAAGTAGGGCCAATATACTCTTGCCCAGAAGGCTCGATGAATAAGGAATTGAAAGAACCTAAAACCCTGTAGCAACCAATAGACGGATCATTGAAAAGATTGGTGATTTTGTCCTGCTTGAAATCCAAGGATCCAAACAATCCGTAAGATAGAAAAGCTTGGCTATACTTTCCCCCGCTTTTTACGAATCTCTCGAATTCGCAAATGGAAATAAAATCCTTGCTATGTCTCAAAGAGAACGCCTTCGCCGCCTCAAGGACAAGTTTCCCGACTTGCTTGTCGGTCGGGTTATCAGTCCGCGTCCCCATTCCTGTGAATGGGAATAAAACCAATGCTACCAGCAAAAGTAAAAATCCCTTCTTGTTTCTCATGCTCATAGTTTGAATCTGTATAATTCCATTGATTCTTTCTCCTCGTCACAAATAAACTCGGAATAATAATAAGGTTCAATATAACCCAAGGTTTTAAATCCTTCGGGAACTTGAATATCACCAATCAAAGTGGTCCCTTCGTATATCTGGAGCCTGGTCTGGTTTTGTGGAATCCCGGTGCGATATGTCCTGAAGGTCATATCCCCAACAATACACAAAGAAGTATAACGGCCTTTTGTATTTTGCTCTTCAGACAATTCTTTTTGAAAGCTTTCAACGGACAAACGAAGATAGTCCTGATTCATGTCCTTACCTTTCTGGCCGAAAGAATACTTCAAACGGAAAGACTTGTCATAAACATACATCAAATCATCTGCTTCAAATGCCACAACAAAGTCTCCATTATCGCGAATCCTGAAAAAAATGCCCTGAAAAGCATTCATATAATTTACAGAAGGAGAAAGACGGCCAAGTAAAGGATAAGGAGCCCCAGTTTTGACATCGCGAGGTTCAATTATTCTCGTCAACCTGTAGTACTCCGGCAACATAAAATTGAAATCATCGGACTCGCCTGCTACATTAGTATACATTACTCCGTGATTGACCGCCAAGTTGACATTACCCCAACTTGTACAATATGAATCAGTCCGCTCATACACTTCCCCATCAGTTATCTTCTTAGACCAATAATACAGTACCTTATTAACACAATCGAAATTATTATCAAACTCATACAAGTTGGTCGAACCGTCAAGAAAATAATGATGACCATTATCAGAAACACAATAGGCCTCAATACGATTCATTGGAACCTCATGAGGCCCATTCCCTTTTCTGATCTTTACTCCTTCTATAATTCCATTCTTATCAAATTGGTATAAATTCCCGAATAACCGGTCGGCAAAAAATAATCTACCACCTTGAATCCCGGAATAACCCAAATAAGAAATGCCTGACACTTCTGGACTGATCCGTTCAAGATTCAAGGAATCAATCCTTACATCTATCTTATTTGATTCCGGTTCACAAAAGAAATCGGAATAATCACTGGAATGCCTGTCGCAGCTGAAGCTAAAGAAAACAAGCAAAACCAGTGAACAAAAGGAAGTCCTTCTCATCTGTCAATTCTCTCTTAAGTATTTTTCTTGTTAGACGAAACAATACTTAAAAAGGTTGGAAGAGAATTTTTGTTACTTAAAGTCAAGATGATTATCCCTACAGCCACACATGGAATGGCCGTGAATATGTAACTCTTCCACAATTCAATGGAGATGAGGAGGCGTTCTATAGGAAACCGCAAAAGAATGATAGCGACAAGTACTCCCACCATCAATCCTACAAGCAAGGTCACGAACACAGCCATTCGTCCGCTACTTCGCTGATAATCAACCTCTTTCTTAACAGCTTCAACGGTCTCGATTCTTCGCTTTGTTTCCAGTATAAATGCCGGATCATTTTTAACCTGAGGCTTATTGCTCCTGAGGTATTGTTCTATATCCAATTCTTTCATAGCCTGATCATTTCTTTGAGATGTGACCTCCCGCAGGAGAGATGATATTTAACGGTTCCCACAGGAACGCCAAGTATTGAGGCTATCTCCTTGATACTCCTGTCTTCAAAATAAAAGAGTATTATAGTGACTTTCTCCTTTTGGGGTAACTTATCCAGCGCTTGATAAAGTGATTGGAACCTGAAGGAAACATCCGGAGCGTATTCTGACTCGATTCTCAAAACCTCGCCTCCGTCAACCGGAACACTATCCAAATGCTGTTTCCTCAGATGGTCGATATAACAATTATAGGCTATTCTGAAAAGCCACGTCCTGAATTTGGAGAGGCCGAGGAATGAACCTGATGCCACATAGGCCCGCATAAGAGTGTCTTGAGCTATGTCATCCGCCTTCTCAGAGTCTCCTGAACATAAAGCCAAAAGGAACCGCCGAAGGGGCTCCTGCTCAACTTTCACAAGATCGATAAAACTTTCCTTGGTCATTGTTTACCAGAAGTCTCCAAAGCTTTCTCTTCGATCTCAATCTCCTTTGACAAAACTCTCTTCCTGATTAAGTAAACCACGAGAAGGGCGACACCAACCACAAGCAATATTCCTCCCAAAAATATCAACAAAGAAAATCCTGTGGGAGCTGTACTAAGGCTCCAATGGCTTGCAATAATGATAATCATTCCAACTAGGGCAAAACCCACACCCAGCGCTATTAGTATAACGGAAGCGGTCAGAAGATCCAGAAGCCGCTCTTTGATACTCTTACGAAGTGGATGACTGATCAAGAAATCAGGGTTTATCGGAGTCCCTGACTCCATGGCCTTAAGGATAATCTCAGCCATCTTGTCAGTCTGCCTTTGTTTGGCCTTCATCACAAGCCAGACAATCATTACAGGCATGACGGCACAAATAAAAATGGGTGTGAAAATATCAGCCATAGTTTCTCTTAATTTAAATTTATTAGACGTAAATATACTGAAAAAGGTTGGAGGTTATCGAAAAATACACCCGGATAAGTTATCTTCGCGCCATGAGACACTCCTTCAAAGAATGGGTCGCCGTGACCCGATATTGGTCTTTCCCGGTGTCGGTAATGCCGGTACTTGCCACTTTCGCTTGGCTTTTCAGCCGCGGCATGCTGCCCTCCGGGCCGCTCCCATACATCAATCTCATCCTTTCTATCCTTGGGGTGGTCCTGCTCCATTCCGCCGGCAACGTGCTGAGCGACTGGTACGACCACAAGACCGGGGTTGACAACGAGAAGGCCTTCGCCGTGCCTAATCTCGTGTTCCACAAGTTCGAGCCTAAGGAATATAAGACATTCAGCGCCATACTGTTCGTCGCCGGAATCATCGTCGGGATCGTCATCACCATTCTCAGCGGTCCATACCTGCTGGTCGCCGGTGGGATCGGAGTCCTGCTGACCTACATGTATTCATTCCTGAAATACCGTGCCCTCGGCGACCTGGACATATTCCTGATCTTCGGCGTTCTGACGGTCCTGGGCACAACCTACGCCCTTACAGGCAGTTACCAGCCCCAAGCACTGATTCTCTCCATTCCGATCGGAGTGATTACAGTTTCTGTGCTTCACGCTAACAACACCTACGACATGGTGACGGACAAGGAAGCCGGCATCAAGACTTTCGCCATGCTGCTTGGTCTGCCGAAATCAGCGGTGCTGTACCGATGCTACATGATTATTCCGTTCATCTGCATAGTGGCTTACATCGCTTCAGGGCTGATGCATCCTCTTGCCGCGTTATGCTTTGTCGCGGCGATTCCGGCCTGGAAAAACCAGAAACAGGCCTCCACCTATCCCCAAGCCGGCCTTGAGGCCATGAAAGGCCTGGATCAGGCCTCGGCTCAGATGCAGCTCGCTTTCTCGGGTCTGCTTTCTGTCGGTTTGATAGTGGCCGGACTGTTATGAAAGATGTCAGAATCCGTCTGGCAATAGCAATCGGAACCGCGGCGCTTCTGTGGTTCTATATGTTCAGTCCCTGGACTGGAGGCTGGCCGAATTTCTGGGTCGTGATGTCCTGCTCGGCGGTGATCCTTACCACCCTCGGGCTGTCCTTTACGCCTGACAGAAAGGAACTTCTGAAGATTGAGAAGCCCGCTCTCCAGATCCTCGCCGGAATAGTTATCGCCTTCGCCCTTTGGGGAATATTCTGGATCGGAGACAAGGTTTCTTCCTGGATGTTCGCATTCGCGAGGCCGGAGGTGGATTCCGTCTATGCGATGAAGACGGGACTTCCCGCATGGCTGATCGCGGTCTTGCTGCTTTGCCTGATCGGTCCGGCCGAGGAACTTTTCTGGAGGGGATATGTCCAAAGGACTATGGGCCGCACTCTGGGAGGCAAAAACCCTGAAGATAAAGCGTTTATCTTGACGGCCGTCATCTATGCCCTCGTCCACATCTGGTCATTCAACTTTATGCTGGTGATGGCCGCGCTTGTCGCAGGAATAGTCTGGGGCCTTATTTACAGGCTCCGCCCGCAGGCCCTCCCCGCCCTCATCATCAGCCACGCCCTCTGGGACGCCCTCGTCTTCGTCCTACTCCCGATCTGACAATAGAGGGTATAAATAAACTATAATAAATAGTTGCAAAATTCAACAGCGATAGTTATATTTGCTGGTGGATGTTCATATTCAATTGTTTATGAGAAAGCTGACACACAAGGAAGAAGAGATCATGAAACTGTTCTGGGAGAACGGAGGGATGTTTGTGAAAGACATGCTGGAGACACTCCCAGATCCGAAACCGCACATCAACACCGTCTCGACCCAAGTGAGGATCCTTGAGAAAGACGGATTCCTGGACCACAAGCAGTACGGCGGTAGTTTCCAGTATTTCCCGATAATCACCGAGGAAGAGTACCGCGGACAATCCCTTTCGGGCCTGATCAAGAACTGGTTCGGGAATTCCTACAAAAGCGCCGTCTCCACCCTCCTGAAAGACGAGAAGATCACCGTAGATGATCTTAAGGAATTGATCGCTGAGGTCGAGAAGGCCAAAGACAAAAAGTGACAAGATGGAAGCCCTGGTCTTATATTCATTGAAAGCGGCAGGAGTGACTACGGTCTTCTACCTCCTTTGGCGTGTCCTCCTCAGGAAGGAGACCCTGCACCGGCTCAATCGGGTGATTCTGGCCCTGACGCCCGTCCTGTCCATGATTCTTCCTCTATGCGTGATAACTTTCCGCAAGACTGTCCCCGGTCCGGGACCCGAAGCCAACGCCGCCGCTGGGGCTCTGGAAGAAGTATCTATCCACGGCACGAACCTCTGGACTATCATCGGGGTCATCTACCTTGCGGGAGTGGCTCTCGCCCTTCTGAGGATCGGATGGTCAGCCATAAGACTATCCATGCTGTTAAAAGAAGGTGAGAAGCATATTCTCGAGGACGGAAGCACCCTCGTAATCACAGAGAAGAGTCTCCCGCCGTTCAGTTGGATGGGGCACATAGTCATGTCAAGAAAGGATTACGAGAGTGGTAATCAGGAGATTATCCTCCACGAACAGGCCCACATCCACCTGCTTCACTCCATGGACATCATGCGGACCGACCTTCTGGCGGCCTTCCAATGGTATAACCCCTTCATCTGGGCGCTTGGAGCTGACCTGCGGGGAATACATGAGTACGAGGCCGATGAATATGTGATCAAAGAGGGGGCAAATCCAACTGAATATCAACTGTTTCTGATTAACAGGGCGGCACTGGCGAACGGCCTTTCTCCTGTCAGCGGCCTTCAATCCGGGACGATAAAAGGGAGAATCGAGATGATGTTGAAAAACCGGACTGATTGGAAAGCCGGTCTTAAGGCCCTGTACATCATCCCGGTCATAGTCCTCACGCTGATAGCATGTTCCAAGACTGTCACTGAATACGAGGATCCCACTCCAGTCGCGGAAGAAGCCGAACTGATCCCTTTCCAGCTTGTTGACGAGGCAGATCCCCTTCCTTACCAACTTGTCGAGAGGAAACCGGCTTTCAACGGAGGCGACGCCAATGAATTCAGCAAATGGGTCAACATGCGACTTAATTACCCTCAAGAAGCTAAAGACCTCAATATCCAAGGAAAGGTTGTCTTGCAATTCACAGTCGCCAAGACCGGTAATGTAAAGGATGTCAAAGTCTTGCGAGGCGTTGACCCGCTTCTGGACAAGGAAGCGGTAAGAGTCGTTTCCGCCTCTCCAAGATGGGCACCAGGTTTTCAAAAGGAGAGAAGAGTTGACGTCACGTACACCTTCACGGTAATATTCCAACTGAGATGAAAACTACCGCTAAACTGCTTCTGACGGTGACACTCATGTCGCTGGCAGTGACTCTAAAAGCCCAGGACGCATCCCCCCTCGCCGAAGCAAGGGAAGCCATTGCCCGTTATGAATATTCAAGGGCTATTGAGCTGCTGGATAAGGCTTTGGAAAGTGCCAAGGACGCGTCAGAGATTAGGGATCTGTCGCTCCAGAAAGCGAGGTGCCAGAAGAAGATGCTGCGCTATGACGCCGCGGCCGAGACCCTTGCTTCTGTCATGAAACCCGGGGCGCTGGATGTGGAGGTGGCCGGTGAGCTGGCCGATTGCCATGTCAGTTCAGGGAAACTAGCGGACGCTCTCGGCCTCTACAACATTCTTTCCATGCAGCATCCGGAGAACCTGTATTTCTCGATCCAGAAAGCGTCGCTATTATTCAAAGTCAACGACTTCCAGGGATGCGCGGCCCAAGGGAAAGCTATCTGCGCCAAGGACTCCATCCCCTCGATACTCTCGTTAATCGGAGCCAGCCTGTTGAAGATGGGACAGGTTGACTCTTCCCTGGCATATTACCGGAAATCATTGAGACTCAATCCTTCCAACCCCAACACCGCGGTCAGTATCGCAAACATCCTCCTGGGAAAGAAGGATTATGACGGGACCATCAGTCTCGCCAAAGGGTTCAACGAAGAAGTCGAGGACAACCTGACTTTGACCCAGATCCTTGGAGTCGCTTATTACCTCAAAGAGGATCAGGACAACGCCTACGAGGTCTTCAAACAGCTTCGCAAGGACGGTGACGAGTCCTACGGGACGATGTACTATTCCGGGCTCAATGCCTTGGCCCTAAATAGGTTTGAAGTGGCGCAAGAATGCTTTGACAACGCTTGGCAGATAGATTCCACGGATGCCAAACTCGCCGCCAGTTATGCTACGGCTATAATAAAAGACAGGTTCTCGTTGCCGAAACAGGAGAAGGCGGAATATTTATTCAACAAAGCGTTGGAGCTATCTGAGCCAGATCCGGGACTGATGTACAGGATAAACAATGGGCTGGGGCAAATATATTACCTGAAATCGAACTTCCCCAAGGCCTTGCCTTACTTCAAGGCCGCTTACGAGTACAACTCCGAAGACATATCCCTCCTGGTCAAGATAGGTTATTGCCACCGGATCAAGAAGGAATACAAAACCGCACTCCAGTACTACGAGAAATATCTCAAACTCGGCAAGGAAGGCACCAGGAATTACAACTTCGCCAAGGAAGAAGCCACCTTCGTCAAGTCCGAGCTCCACATGCTCGAATAACGTATTACGGGATTTTCCTAATTAAATATTCTAAATTTCAAAATATTTCCTATCTTTGCAAAAAAGAATGGAGAGATGAGAGTCGTGTCGCACAGGAAATTGAAGGAGTTCTATGAGACTCCCGGAAGGGAAGATTCGAAGATAGCGCTGGAGCGATGGTATCATCTTGCCCTTGAGGCGGAATGGTCAGGACTGACGGACATACGGAAAGACTTCCAGTCAACCGACTACGTGGGGAACCAACATTACGTGTTCAACATCAGGGGCAACCGCTACAGACTTGTTGTGGTCATCAAATTCATCATGGGTTACGTATTCATAAGATTCGTGGGGTCGCATGAGGACTATGACAAAATTAACGCGAAGGAGGTTTAATATGGGCAGGTTTACTCAAATGCAATACGAATACGCTCTGGAGAGGATCGAGGATCTTCTCCCGCTTGTTAATGACGAGACAGATCCAGGCAGCAAGGAAGCCTTGGAACTTTCCCTGATGTCAGATGTCGTAATAGAGTATGAGAAAGAGCATTTTCCGATTGAGAAGCCATCGCCGGCGGAATTGATCGAACTTGCTCTTGAAGAGAAAGCGATGAGCCAGAAAGCGCTGGCAGAGACAATAGGAGTCAGCCCATCCAGAATAAATGACTATGTAAAAGGCAAATCCGAGCCCACTCTAAGGATAGCGAGCCGGATTTGCAAAGCGCTTGACATCACTCCCGCGGCGATGATGGGTCTCTAAGCCCCGAGGCAGGCCTGACGGTCCAGAATCAGTTGGTTTTTAAGGGCTTCCAAAGAGTCGAATCGGCGCTCGTCACGGATCTTCCCAAGGAAAGTCACCTTGAGATCAAGGCCGTAGATGTCCTCGTCGAAATCAAAGATATTAGTCTCGACAGTCCGGTCTCTGCCAGCATTGACCGTGGGCCTTGTACCGATGTTGCACATTCCTTTGAATATTCTCCCAAGAGACTCCACCTCAACCGAATAAACCCCATTGCCAGGAAGGAGTTTCAACGGCTCGTAGAGCCGCATATTCGCCGTCGGAAAGCCGATGGTGCGTCCTAGCCTGTTTCCCGCCACCACTACGCCCGTAAGCGAGTAACGATAGCCGAGCATCTCCTCCGCGGTCTTTATATCTCCCGCCGCGATGGCCTCACGGATCTTCGTTGAGCTGACAACTGTCCCAAAGGGTGTCTCCAGGCTCCGGGTACGGATAACGTCCAGACCGACCTCCCGGGCCACAGCCTCAATCTCGTCAGGGCTGAGAAGGTCGCTGCCGATCCGGTTGTCATATCCCAGAAGGATAGCCCGGCCCCCAAGACGTCCCATTATGTACTCCTGTAGGTATTCTTTCGTCGTCAGACGGCTGAATGCCTTGGTGAAGGGGATGACCTCCACCTTGTCGATTCCAAGCCCGTAGAGGAGTTCTTTTTTCTCCTGGAGACTTGTCAGCAGCCGCAGGTTCCGGGCATCGTCCTGGAGGACATTGCGGGGATGAGGCCAGAAAGTGACGACCATACTCTCGTCACCCCTGTCCTTCGAAGCTTCAACAAGCCTCTCAAGCACAAGACGGTGCCCGAGATGGACACCGTCAAAAAAGCCTGTGGCTACAACCATTTCACCAGCTCGAAGTCCTGCCTGTGCGGCATCAGCGGATTCTTGGCGTACATCCTGGCCGCCACCTGGTACATTCCGGTCTTGTCCGGAACGATCTGGGTCTGGTACTTGGCGATTCCGTCATTGAACTCGACCACCTGGTACTCGTACCTCTCCTGGATGTGGAGCCTGTGCTTAGAATCCATTGTGGCGAAGAGTATCTCGACCCCGATGTCCTCCGGACTGAGGTCTCCGATATTCAGGACCACCTCGACCTTGAGGCTGTTGCTCATGGAAAGGGAATAGGAAGCGTCGGGCTGAGTCTGTGAGATAACCTCAATGTTCTTCCACTCGCGGCGGACCTTCTTCTTCCAGGCGGAAATCTTCCTCGCGAGACGGAAGTCATCGGAGTTGATCTCGGCCGCCCTCTTAGCCTGAGGAATATAGTACTGGTCGCAATAGTCGGTCAGCATCCTGTTGGTAGTGAAGTTGCTGGCAACCTTGGCGATGGTGTTCTTGATATATCCTACCCACTTGGGTGAGAGACCAAGTTTGGGGTCGATCTCGTAATATGCCGGAGCGATCTCGTTCTCGAGAATCGTGTAGATTGTCGCGGCGTCAAGCTCGTTCTGGTAGCCCTGGTCGTCGTAGGCCCTTTCCTGCGGCAGAGCCCAACCGGCACCTTCCTTATAACCCTCGACCCACCATCCGTCAAGCACCGAGAAGTGCATAACTCCGTTCATCGAGGCCTTCTCTCCGGAAGTTCCTGAAGCCTCCTGGGGCCTTGTGGGGTTGTTCATCCAGACATCAACGCCCTGGACCAGCCTCTTGGCGAGACGGATGTCGTAGCCGGGGACAAAGACGATCTTGCCGAGGAACCTGTCCTGCTTGGAGATCTCCACGATCCTCTTGATGAGGTCCTGTCCAGCCTTGTCGGCCGGATGAGCCTTACCAGCGAAGAGGAACTGCACCGGATGCTCGGGATCGTTGACGATGGCGTCAAGCCTGTCAAGATCGGAGAACAACAGGGTGCCCCTCTTGTAAGTGGCGAAACGGCGAGCAAACCCGATGGTCAGCACATCGTCCCTGAGGTTTTCCTGGATGGCCACAATCTGGCTCGGCGAGTAATGGTTGCAAAGCGTAGAGTCGGAGATTGTCTCCTTGACGACCTTTATCAGCCTTTCTTTCAACACCTTCCTTGTCTCCCAAATCTCTTTGTCCGAGACTTTATAGATTCCTTCGAAACAGGACTTGTCGTAGTGGTGGGTCTTGAACTCGGGCCCGAAGACCTTGGCATGGACTTTCTGCCACTCGGCAGCCGCCCAGGTCGGATAATGGACACCATTGGTGACATAGCTGATGAAGAGCTCCTCAGGAAGATACCCGGGGTACATCCTGTTGAATATGTCCTTGCTGACCTCCCCATGGAGCCAGGAGACTCCGTTGACGTTCTGCGACAGGCTGGAAGCCAGGAAACTCATGCTGAACTTCTCGTTCTGGTCGGAGCCGTTTGGCTTTCCGAGGGACATCATGGTCTCCCAGTCGATCTTAAGACGCTGGGGATAGTGGCCGATGTACTTCCTGAGGAGTCCCTCGTCAAACGAGTCGTGACCGGCGGGAACCGGGGTGTGGGTCGTGAAAAGAGATGATGCCCTGACGACCTCGACGGCCTCGCCGAAGTCGAGGTTCTCCTCCTGGACATATTCACGGAGCCTCTCAAGCCCGGTGAAAGCGGCATGACCCTCGTTGCAGTGATAGATCTGGGGATTGATGCCGAGTTTCCTCAAGGCTCGGATACCGCCGACTCCAAGGACCAGCTCCTGCTTCAGGCGGTTCTCCCAGTCACCACCGTAAAGGTGATATGTGACCTGGCGGTCCTCAGGGAGATTGGCCTCGTAGTCAGTGTCGAGGAGATAGAGGTCGGTGCGTCCGACCGCCACTTTCCAAATCCTAGCGGTGATGTTCCTTCCGGGGAAAGCCACGCTGGTGGTCACCCAGTTGCCGTTCTCATCAAGCACCGGCTCCGCGGGAATCTTCGTGAAATCCTGGGCGTCGTACTGCGCGACCTGCTCTCCCTGCCCGGTAAGTACCTGGGTGAAATAACCGTACCTGTAAAGGAAGCCCACAGCGACGAGATTGACGTTCATGTCGCTGGTCTCTTTCAGGTAGTCTCCGGCGAGGATTCCAAGGCCTCCGGAATATATCTTGAGGGAAGTGTCCAAACCGTACTCCATGCAGAAATACCCGATGGAAGGATCGGTACGCTCCGCTTTCAAAGCCATGTATTCGTTAAACTCATCCATCACGGCCTTGTAGTTCTGAAGGAAGGCGTCATCCTTGGCCAACTTGTTGAACCTCTTGATACTCACGATGTCAAGAAGGGCCATGGGGTTATGCCTTGTGTCGTGCCACACCACGGAGTCGATGGATTTGAACAGGGCTTTGGCGCTCTCGTTCCAGCACCACCAGAGGTTCTTGGAAAGAGTCTCAAGCCCGGAAAGGGCCTCGGGGAGGTGACGCGTGACCATCACGCTCTTCCATGCGGGGGTATTTATTTCTATCTTGTTGTATGCCATTGGTTTGTCTTTGTTAAGATCGTCGGGGAAAGCTCCTTGGGCCTCGATCACCTTCCCAAGAGCTATTGAATAAGCTTCTTTGTAGTATTGGATCTGGTTCTCCCAGAGGGCTATGGTCGAGACATCCTTCGCCGAGGCCATGTAAGCCTTCCTTTCCTCATCGCCCAAGGCTGATATTTCCTTGACACGGGCGACGACACCATCCACGACCTCAAAATAATTGGAGTCGTTTCTGTCCAGGACGGTGATGCCGGGATGCTCCTTTCCATAATGGCTTCTTACCCACATTCCGAAGCCGGAAAGGCTCGTCGTGAGCGAGGGGATCCTGAAAGCGAGGCTCTCAAGCGGGGTGTAGCCCCAAGGCTCGTAGTAGGACGGGAAAAGGGTGAGGTCCAGTCCGGCGAGAAGGTCGTAATACTTCTTTCCGAACACACCGTCATTGCCATTGAGGTAAGAGGGTATGAAATATACCTTGACGCGGCTTCCCTTCGCGTTATTGAACCCAAGCTCCCTGAAACGCCTTGTGATCACGTCCGACCAAGGGTCCATCAGGTAATGTGAGACCTGGGTGGTGTAGGCGGGATCCCCGGCTCCGGAAAGCTTCGCGACAAGTTCCTTGTCCGCTCCGTTGTGGCCGGAAGGAATCATGATGAACGCCTGAATATCCCGTCCCACCGGGTCGGTGTCGGAAAGCTTCTTCAAGGCATCAATGAACACATCAATACCTTTGTTGCGGTACTCATACCGCCCTCCGATTCCGATCAGGATAGCGTCCTTCGAGACCTCCTCCCCAGACATGGCCGTGGCGACTTCGATAAGTTTCTTGCGGGCCGCCGAACGTTTCTCAGCGAACTCCTCGTCACTTGCGGGAGTGATGCTGTTCTCGAAACCATTGGGGGTGACAACATCGACCTTCCTGCCCAGGAAGCGCTCGCACTCGTTCGCGGTGATCTCGCTCACCGTGGTGAAGGCGTCCGCCCACTGCGCCGAGATCTTCTCGATCGAATGACGGGCAACCACGCCGAACTGGTGGGCTTTCTGGTCGGCGTCGAAGATGGCCATGGAATCATACAAGGGAAGGTTGTTCCCCGCGAGGCAACGTCCGATGACCGTGGCGTGAGTCGTGAAAACAGTCGCGACAGGAATCTTGGTGTCTTTCAGGTAAAGGAGACCGGAGCCTGTCTGCCACTCGTGGAACTGAGCCACGACCTTGTCAGCGGCGGTGAGATTGAACTTGTAGAAACTCTCGATCACATGGCCGGCGGCGTAGCCGAAGAGCACATTTTCCTTGTAGTCCCAGTTTCCGGAGATGGAATCCACCCCGAAACGCTTCCAGTACTCGGTCAGGATGTCGTTCTGCCTGGTAAGGTACTGTTTGAAATCCACCAATATCGCGATTGGACGGCCAGGGACATTCCACCTTCCGACGCGGACACGAAGTCCCTCGGAGGCGGCCTGAGCTTTCCATAGAGTGTAAAGGTGGTTGTCTTCGATGAAATCGGGATTGCTCTCCGTGTCCATCCAAACATCTGGGCCTATCAGGATATGGTGCTTGTGGAGCTGACTTTTAAGGTAAAGCGACTTGGTCGCGATGACAGTGTAGATTCCACCTACCTTGTTGCAGACTTCCCAGCTGACTTCGAAAAGGTAGTCCGGATTAATCAGTTCTTTCGTCATTTATCACTTTTTCTTTTTAACGGTAGTCTTGGTTGTCTTCGCGGCCTTGGCGGGAGCAGCCTTGGCCTGGACGGCCTTCTTAGGGGCAGCCGTCTTCTTAGGGGCAGCCGTCTTCTTAGGAGCAGCGGGCTTCTTAGGGGCAGCGGGCTCCTTTGGCGGCACAGGCTGACCAAAAGTGGCGACAGCGTCATCAATCCTGATGATGAAGTCGCTCAAGGCGTTCATGTAGTTGATGAAAGCCTCATAAGGAGTGTTGTACGGGTTGAAATAGCTGTGCACCTCCCCGTCGGAGAAGAACTTGGTGCTCATGTAATAGAGATGGTCGCTCTCCTGCAGATGGCCGAAATCCTCCCAGAGGACGGCGTTGTTCAGAAGCGCGAGTTTCTCCGACTGGTCGTAAAGCTTGTTGAAAGCGTCCTGCTGGAGCTCGTTGCCGAGCCAGGCGGTCACATCCCTCTCCTCATCAGCCCATGAGATCGGATCCGGGACCTCGATCTCAGCGACAGGCTTGTGCTTGCGGGTGGCGAGAGTGGGAGTGGTGAACTCGAATTCTCCGTCTGAGATGACCGCATCCGGAAGGGACTTCATGAACTCGAATATTCCTGAAGCCTCTTTCTGATGCTCCCCGAAGGTCTCATAATCCATGAAGAGGTTGACGATGTCACCCTCGGCCGCTTTGACCCATGAAAGGAACTTGTCAGCGGTAAGAGGCCAGTCGGACCAGCCTCTGTCTGAGAAACGGAACGCGATGTCATCGCTGAGCTTGTAGTTCCGCAGCAAAAGCTTGAGACCAGGCTCAATGGGGTTGGTGTAGACAAAGTCCGGGCTCTTCCATCCGAGAATATGACGGGCGCCCTCAGTCAGCATGGTCTTGAAACCAAGGTCATACACCTGCTTTCCGATGTTGTCGGAATAGATCAGCTCCGTGTTCCTGAAAGCCTTGGGAGTCACTCCGAAGTGATCCTCAATGGCCCTCACGTGCTTCTCCACCTGATGGCGGAACTCACCCTCATTGGCGAGAGAAGCGAGAGAGTGGTAATATGTCTCCGCAAGGAACTCCACCTGTCCGGTGTCAGCGAGATCCTTGAAACTCCTGACCACCTCAGGCTCGTACCTGTCGAACTGCTCAAGGGCTGAGCCAGTGATCGAGAAGGTGACCTTGAAATCCTTGCCGTGCTTCTTAATCAAATCCAGAAGCAATTGGTTCATAGGGAGATAGCACTTCTGGGCGATCCTGTGGAGGATGGTCCTGTCGGTGTAATCGTCGTAATAATGTGAGTCCTTGCCGATATCAAAGAAACGATACAATCTCAACCTTGTCGGCTGGTGGACTTGGAAATATAGACAGACACTTCTTTTCATGGCTGGTTATTTTATGACAGATTCATATACTTTTTTCATCTTGGCCGCCGCATGGTTCCACTTGAGGCGGTTGACTTCCTCGTAACCTTCCTTGGCCGCGAAATCAGCCAGGGCAGGGTAATTCAGGAGGGCGTAGATGTCGTCCGCCATCGCGTCGACATCCCAGAAGTCCACCTTGAAGGCATACTTCAAGACCTCCGCCGCTCCCGATTGGTTGGAGATGATCGAAGGGACGTTGCTCCGCATTGCCTCCAGCGGGGAAATCCCGAAAGGCTCAGAGACCGAAGGCATGATGTAGACATCCGATAGGGCGAACATCTTCTGGACGTCGGTCCCCCTCAGGAATCCGGTGAAATGGAAACGGTCGGATATTCCCAGACGGGCGGCGTGGCGGATACAGCGGTTCATCATGTCGCCGCTTCCGGCCATCACGAAACGCACTCCCGTGGTCCTCTTTAAGACCTTGGCGGCCGCCTCTATGAAATATTCCGGGCCCTTCTGGAAGGTGATCCTGCCGAGGAAGGTCACGACTTTGTCCTTCACTCCCCTCTCGACGTGAAGGTTCTCACGACCGCTGAAATCAACGGCGTTATGGACGGTCACCACCTTGTCCGGGGATATTCCGTACTTATTGATGACTATGTTTCTGGTCAAGTCACTCACGGCCATTACCTTGTCGGCCGCCTCCATGCCTCTCTTCTCGATGTTGAATACCCTGGAGTCGATCATGTCCTCGGTTCCACGGTCGAAAGACGTGGCATGGACATGCACGACAAGAGGCTTGCCTGTGAGCTCCTTGGCGGCGATACCGGCAAGGTAGGTGAGCCAGTCATGGGCGTGGATAACGTCGAACTCATCCTGATGCTCGACGGCGATCGTGCCGCCTACCATGGCGTAACGGGCGACCTCCTCAAGAAGGTTTGAGCCGTACTTGCCGGAGAAGCGGTACTTGGTCCCGTAGATGCTGTCCGTGGAGACCTCACGGTGCTTTTTCTCAGCCTCGACCAACTCGTAGAACTCGTCGGGATTAGTGTAAGGAATCATGTTGGACCCGACCCTGACGAAGCGGACCTTGTCCAGGAACTCGTCGACGGAAGAGGCCACCGACATGACTCTCACGTCGCTGGCGTTGATGATCGTGGCGACGCTCCCGTCCTCGTCACCCGAAGCTGAAGGCATCACGAAGAGTGTCTCGACTCCGTTCTCGGCGAGCCCTTTGACAATGCCATAGCAGGCTGTGCCCAGCCCACCGGCGATGTGGGGAGGAAACTCCCACCCGAACATAAGAACTCTCATGGACTATTCCTCCTTGAATTTATTGATAGCGTAATCGGCGATAAGCAGCGCTGAAGTGCTGAGCGCCGACGAGATAGCCCCGTGCGGCTCATGGGGCGGATCACCGTCATAAAGCTCAGAGAAGGCTCCGACGCCGTGCTTGTTGAGATCCTGGTAGAATCCCTCGACCAGCCATTCGGCCTTCTTGACGAACGAAGGGCCCTTGAACCTGAATCCCACCCAGATGTAAGGGGCGAGAAGGAAAACCCGGGTGCTGCCACCGTGATAGGCAAGATCCCTCTCGTGCTGGGATCCCTCATAGACACCTTTATAATCCACGCTTCTCGGAGAAAGAGTGCGGATTCCGCGCCTTGTGACAAGCTCATTCTCAATGACATGAAGCACCGAGCTGGCAACCTCCGGCTCAACGGGCATGTCCTCCTCGAGCAAAGCGTAAATCATGTTGGGGCGCACTTCGAGATGCTGCCCGGCATTATCCACATAATCGGCCAGGTAACCGGCCCTCGCGTTCCAGAAAGTCGGCTGGTAATTCTCCTTGACCAAAGCCTTGATCCTGGACCACTCCTTGACAAAAGCGCCGTCAGGATCCCCGTACTTGGTTTCCATGTCCAGGGCAAAAGCGATCGAATGATACCACAAAGCGTTGGTTTCCACTTGATAGCCAGCTCTTTCCGTGACAGGTCTCCCGTCTATGTAAGCGTTCATCCACGACAAGGCCCAGCCCTCAAGCTGTGCCCAGAGCAGGCCATTGGGCTGCATGGCCACCTCCGCCCTGTGACCGGGCAGATAGCTTTCCAATATTCCCTTGACGACAGAACCGTATTTGGCCCAGACTTGCCGGGGATCAGCCCCGAAGCTGACATATTGCCTTAGAGCTCCCGCGAGTCTCAAGGGAGCCTCGACCTGGGTTGTCCTGTGGAAGAGTCTCTCCTGCTCGTCGGCGATCAGGTTGTCAAGGATCTCCTCAAAGGAAGCCTTGTCGCCAGTGGCGAACAAAGTAAGTCCCGGAGCGGCCATCAGAGTTTCCCTCAACAGACCGGTGTACATCCATGAGAAACCGGCAGTCACCTTCTTTTCCCCGTTCCTGTCCTGGATCAGCAGATCGGCGCAGTGGACAAGCTGGTCGTGGAAAGAGGTGATCTCGGGAGCCTTGGCGACCAAGGCATCAAAATGGCGCTTGAGTCCGGCCGGATTCACTTCGGCGACCGAGGCGGAGAACACGATGGCGTCCCCTTCCTTCATGTCGACCTCAAAATGTCCGGGCACGTAAAGATCCTCCCGGCAGTCGAATCCGCGCCTGTACTCGTCGGAATATGTCACACCCTTGTACCAGCAAGGAGTGGAGATGAAAGCCACCCCCTTGGTGTTGAACTGGACATTCAGGTCCGGGAAGCCGTCGTAGAGGTTCCACGCCATGCCGTTGGGGACCTCCCATCCTTGCTGCCTCGCGGACGGGTTCTCATTTGTCAAGGCATGAATATCCCTGAAAGCGAGGAAAGGAGTCAGGAGGAGCCTGACCTTCGCCGGGGCGTTGAGCAGGTCGTAGCGGACCATGACCTGGTCCGCGTCCGGGACGAGAAGGATGGTCTTGGTCAGCACCATGCCTCCAACCTTGTAGGTGATCTTCGGCACCGGATCGGCCTCGAAATCGATGATGTATTTGTGCCCTCTGGGCTCGTAGATGTCGCCGTAGCAGTGGATACCGAGGTTGAACTGCTTTCCGTTCAGCACTAGGCTCTCGTCCATGGAGGAGAGAAGCAGATGCTTCCTGCCCCCGAACTTGTCCACCGGTACCGCCAGTAGACCGTGGTAACGCCTTGTGTTGCAAGTGACAATCGAAGTGTTGCAATAGGCTCCGGTCTTGTTGGCGCTGATGATCTCCCTCTTGAGTGAATACGAGAGATTGACCAGCTCCGACTTGTTGAATTTCAGAAAAGCCATAATCTGTTTACTTTTTCTTCTAATCTTCTTTTCTCAGCACGAGCGCGCATCGGCTCGGCAAATAAAGCCTCAGGAGCCCGTCTACGGTGAAGTGGATGGAATCCGCGGCCAGCCGCGAGAACCCGTCGAACCTCTCCTCGTCGGAATCCAGGACTTTCACATACTTTCCCCCAGGGGCCTCAAAGCCATAATCGGCAAACGATTCCACCGGGTTGAAACTGACCGCGAAGATAAGATTTTTACGCTTGAATATCAAGATTTTCTTTTCCTCATCAGCCCTCAAAAGCTCTGGCTTGGAAGACAATATCCCATACTTTCTGGCAAGGCCGATCATGGCCTTGTCAAACTCCCTCAGGCAGCCGTACCGGAGGGAATCATTGTCCGACAAGGACCAGAGCCTCCTCGCATGGTCAAAGCTCCATCCGTTACCCTCCCTCGGGAAATCGATCCACTCGGGATGGCCGAACTCGTTGCCCATGAAATTGAGGTAACCGTTCCCGGCAGTGCCCAGGGTGGCGAGACGGATCAGTTTGTGGAGAGCTATTCCCCTGTCAACCAGGAGGTTCTTGGAGCCTTTCTCCATCGAGAAATACATTTCCTTGTCGATCAGGCGGAAAATTATCGTCTTGTCGCCGACGAGGGCCTGGTCGTGACACTCGGCGTAACTGATGGTCTTCTCGTCAGAGCGCTTGTTGGTGAGCTCGTACCAAATCTCCCCGGGACTCCATTGCTCGTCAGTTCTCTCCTTTATCCACTTGATCCAATGGTCGGCGATTCCCATGGCCATCCTGAAATCAAAGCCGACTCCTCCGGCGGCGAAAGGCGCGGCCAATCCGGCCATTCCGCTGACATCCTCAGCGATAGTGATCGCCGAGGGTTTTATCTCCCGGATGAGCATGTTCGCCAGGGCCAGATAAGTCACCGCGTTCTCGTCCACCCCGGAGTCGAAATACAGCTTGTAGTCCCCGAAATCCTTGCCGAGACCATGGTCCCAATAGATCATGCTGGTGACTCCGTCGAAGCGGAAACCGTCGAGGTGATATTCCTCAAGCCAGAACTTGCAGTTCGACAGCAGGAACCTGACGACCTCATCCTTCCCGTAGTCAAAGCAGCGGGAACCCCAGGCCGGATGATGGCCTTGAGGCCCATGATAGAAATACAGGTCGTCACGTCCGTCGAACAGGCCGAGCCCTTCCGCCTCGTTGTCCACGCTGTGGGAGTGGACAATGTCCATCACGACAGCTATTCCCATTCCATGCGCGGCGTCGACAAGGGCTTTGAATTCCTCCGGAGTACCGAACCGGGAGCTCAAAGCGAAGAAATTCGACACCTGGTAACCGAAAGAGCCGTAATACGGGTGCTCCTGGAGGGCCATTATCTGGATCGTGTCGTACCCCAGATCTTTGACCCGAGGCAGGACATCCCTACGGAACTCACTGAATGTGGAGACTTTAGGCTCCTCGGAACTCATCCCTATGTGACACTCGTAGATCAGCGGATGAGGCCGACGCAACACTTTGTCATGTTTCCACTCGTAGGGCTCCGCCGGATCCCAGACCTGGGCGCAGAAAACCTTGGTCTGAGGGTCCTGGACAAGCCTCCGGCAATATGCGGGGATCCTTTCGCCCCCGCCTCCCGGCCACTCGACGAACAGCTTGTACAAGTCGCCGTGACTGAGGAAAAGCCCGTCAAGACGCAGTTCCCAGTTGCCTTCCCCCGCCACTTTGAACTCGTAAGCGGAGGTTCGTTTCCAATTGTTGAAATCCCCGACAAGGTAGATCCTCGAAGCGTTCGGAGCCCATTCCCTGATCACCCACGATCCGTCGGCTTCTTTGTGGAGCCCGTAGTACAGATGGTTGTTGATCCCGGAAGACAGACTGCCGCCAGATGGGACAATCTTGTCCCGGGCAGCGAGAATCCGCTCGTGGCGGGCCTCTATGGCGTCCTTGTACGGCTCAAGCCAAGGGTCCGTCTGATATATTTTCTTGATTTTACTCATAGCTTTACAATATACGAAAAATATACGTCCGATTGTCCTCTCGGCTCGGGATTTGTTGAAAAGGATGAAAAAGATTAAATTTGTGGAATTATTGTCTTTGCCTTCACGCATGAGAGATGCCTTGAGAAGAATCTGGTTCCCGCTGCTTGTGGTGTGTGTCATATCACTCCACGCTATCGGCATGGGCAACCGTCCGGCGGCCGGTGATCCCGGTTACGCCATCGTGACCGCGGAGAAGCCCCAAGGACCTGACACCATCAAGTACCGGAACATATTCATTAAAGGGACTTCCGGGAAGATCTCGGAATACGACACCTCGACTTTCCTTGAGCTGTTCGACACGATCCCGGCCATCACGGCGAGGGATACGATATTCCCCCCGGACTCATTGAAGGAAACGGATCCCTTCCGGTACAAATACTATGTCGCGATCATCGATTCACTCATCCACAGCATAGTCGTCGACTCCCTCAAGCAGGCTGGAGACTCAATCGACTGGCCGAGAGTCGACTCCCTATTCAGCATCGAGCAGGTGATCCGCAAGAAGGCCGCTTTCGACGCGTGGTATGCCTCCCTGTCCAAGGCCGACAAGAAGAAATACGACGTGGAGCAGAAGGAAAAGCTCAAGAGACATCTGGCGGACAGTGTCCAGACAGTCAAAGACAGCCTTACAGCGATCAAGGACAGCATCCGGCAGAGCACGCCGAGGATCCTGGAGACCTTCGCCGTGCCGGACTCCATGCTCTACAAGCGCATCATACAGTGGACTCATGAGCGGGAATTCCACAAGATGGACATCCAGATCCCCGACACGTCCGCGAATTTCCGGTTCCACGACTATCCCTTCTTCAGGAAAGACGTCAACGCGACCTGGCTCGGAGTCGCCGGTTCCGCCGTCCAGTATTATGACTATTTCAACAGGAACAGCCAGAACGGAGTCTTTTTCTATGAGCCCTTCGAGTCGTGGACCTATTCCTCCAAGACCCTTCCGTTCTACAACACCAAGACCGCCTACACGGAGCTTTCCTACACCGGAACCCTTTTCGCCAACACCCAGAAGGCGTCCGACAACCTCCACATCCTGACAAGCCAGAACATATTCCCGGAACTGAACTATACCCTCGAGTATAACCGTTTCGGTGGCAACGGGATCATGGAAAATGAGAAAACGGCCAACAAGACTCTTTCTCTATCAGTCAATTACACCGGCAAGAAATATCTCCTGCACGCCGGATACATCAATAACAGGATCATCCGGAATGAGAACGGCGGTACCACCGACAACAGCATGGTCAGGGACACCACGCTCGATGCCCGCGAGTATCCGGTCCACCTCTCCCAGGCCAGCAGCAAACTTCTCAGGAAGACAGTCTTCCTTGACCAGCAATACCGTATTCCTTTCACCTTCATCAACACCATAAAGGAAAAGAAATGGGAAAAGGCCTACAGGGAAAGGATCATCGCTTCCGGAGACACGATGATGATCGCTTCCATAGACAGCCTTGTCGAGCTCGCGGCCGCCGAAAGGGCCGCTGCCGACACCCTTGACCCGGACGACATCACCACCGCTTTTATCGGACACAGCTCTGAATATTCGGTGTTCCGCAAGCGCTACGAGGACCAGATTTCCAGCAGCGACGAGATTGCCAGGCAGTTCTATCGCAACACTTTCCTTTACAATCCCACGAATTCTTATGATTCCGTCAGGGTATCCAAACTGGAGAACAGAGTGTTCATCAGACTGCAGCCATGGGCCGACGACGCTGTCGTCTCCAAGCTGAACGGAGGTCTCGGCAACAGGATCACCAACTGGTACGATTTCGATCCGACTTTCCTCAAGGGCAGCGCCAACACGATCTGGAACTCCACCTTCGCCTACGCCGGAGTCGAGGGACAGATCCGGGACTTCATCCATTGGGATGCCACCGGAGACTATGTATTCCTGGGCAGCGAGATGAACGACATGTCCCTGAAAGCCAACGCTTCCCTGACAGCTTATCCATTCCGCAGGGCCAAGAAGAGTCCAGTGAGATTCGCCGCCCATTTCGAGACTTCGCTCAAGGAGCCGGAGCACTACCACAACCACTTCTTCTCGAACCACTACAAGTGGGACAACGACTTCCGGAAGATCTCGACCACGAAGTTGAAGGCTACCCTCGACATTCCGAGGTACAAAGTCAGGGCGGAGCTGGGGTATGCCCTGCTCGACGGTAATATCTATTTCGATTCCCTGGCTGTGGTCAGGCAGAACCCCACCCCGATGAGCGTTCTAAGCGCCCGACTTGACAAGGATTTCGCGTTCGGGCCACTCCACCTTGACAACAGGATCCTGTTCCAGGTCTCATCCAACCAGGATGTCGTCCCGGTGCCGACACTCGCGGCCAATTCCCGAGTCTACTTCCAATTCGACATTTCTGGAGGCACCTTGCAGCTTCAGCTTGGAGGCGATGTCTGGTACAACACCAAGTACTACTCCCCTGCCTGGAACCCGGCTGTAGGCGTGTTCTACAACCAAAGGAAGGAGCAGTACACGAACGGCCCTTACATCGACGCGTTTGTCAACGCCCAGTGGAAGAGGGCCTGCATATTCGTGAAACTCGAGAACGCCGGACAGGGATGGCCAATGGAGAAATTTGACTACTTCAGCGCCCACAACTACATCCGTACCCAAAGGGCCATCAAGTTCGGAGTCTACTGGCCGTTCTATCTCCAGTCCGGAGAGAACAAGAAGGTCTCTGCCGGATCCGGACTCTCGTCAGGTGGCGGCAATGGAGGTGGTGGCGGAAGCTCAAGAAGCAGCTCAAGAAGCAGTTCAAGAAGCAGTTCAAGAGGTGGTTCAAGAGGCTTGAGATAATGAGCCTTTTGAGAAAAACCTTGACTAGCCTACTGCTGCTGGTATTGTTTCCCTTCTCCGGGAACAAGATTCACCACCATGATGACAAATCTTCTTTCAAGGGTTTATCCCCGGTATTACGGTGCGTCATGGACTTGAGGGAAGAGGGTGAAGCGACCGCGTTTTTCTCACCGGGAATCAATTACGACATGCTGGCTAATTTCGGGAAAAGCCACAACGACTCGACCGCCATCTTTCCGGCAGAAGACAACGCCAACTACTTTGATTCTCTCGCTAACGGCTCCGTAGACATCCTGCTCATTCCTTCCTCCTCTTTCCGGGACACTATTTCCGGGATCTCGGGCATGACACTCCTCGACACATCCATGACATGGGTCATGAAAACCGACCGGAAGAAAAGCCGGGAGCTGGTCCGCTGGTTTGTACGCTTCCGGGGTTCGAATGACTACCAAGACTTGATCAGAAGATTCTCAACTTGTTACTCCCCAGGCAGAAATGGCTGGAATTCAAGCGCTTGCCCCATCAGTCCTTACGATGGAATCCTCAAAAGAGAGGCCAGGACATTGGGGTGGGACTGGAGACTGCTCGCGGCTCTCGCCTGGAGCGAGTCGAAATTCCAGATACAAGCCCGCTCACCTAAAGGAGCCCTTGGAATAATGCAAATGATGCCGGTAACGGCAAACCGTTTCGGGGTCACCAACATCCTTGATCCGGAGCAGAACATCTCGGCCGGAGTAAAATACCTTTCTTTCCTTAAAAAGATGCTGGAGAGGTACACGGAGGATCCTGAAGTCTTGACATGGCTCACGATCGCGGCCTACAACAGCGGCGGAGGCAGGGCCCTTCAAGACTTGGAAGGCCAGGAAAGGAACAAGGCGGCCGACTCTTACGCCAGAACCGTCCTTAACCAATACGCGATCTTTGGTGGGAGTCTGCCCGACAACCTACTGGGCCCTGACAGTCTGGGCCGGATCGACCCTGGAGATGAACAGGCAGGGAATCAGGAGCAGGAGCATGATGACAATGAAGGAGATGACATCAGCGAAGATAATCATGGGAATGTTCAGGTGGATGGGCACGAAGGAGACGAAATAATTCTCGGGATTTAGCTTGATGATCCTGGTCCAGTATTGGATCCCGCATAGCAGGAAAGCGGCCGCATTGCCGATTGCCATACCTTTCAGGACAATAACGGAGGCCACTTTGAGAAAGACCTTGGCGATTGACCTGTCCGTCATTCCCAGAGACTTGAGGGTCCCGATCGTGGAAATATTCCGGAACAGCATTATCAGCAACCCGGAAATCATGTTGAAACCAGCGACAATTGTCATCAGGACAAGGATGAACACGACATTGAAGTCGATGAGGTCGAGCCAGTCGAATATCTGCGGATATCGGCTCATCACGGACGTGGAGATGAGCCTGCCTCCATCCTCCGGACCGCTCTCAAGCGCTATCATGCCAACTTTGTCCGAGGCCTCCCGCATTCCGGGAGTGTTCCTGTGGGATGGAGCGAGTCCGATCTCGAGAGTTGAGACCTCGTCTGAATCCCAGCCGTTCAGTCGCTGGAGATCAGCGATGTCGCAAAGGACTATCATGTTGTCGGTTCCGTCCATGATGCCGTCGTAGACGCCGGTCACATTGAAATTGCGGACCTTGACATTCTCGCCGATGAAATATGAAAGCATCTTTCCTCCCGGCTCGACCCCGATAAGGTCCCTTAGCCTGGAAGGAATCGTCACGGCGAGCTTGACCGTGTCCGCCTCGCCTTTGTCCCTTGGAATCCCCTTGAACAAGACTCCGTGGATGTTGTCCCCGTTCTTTATGATTCCGGCCCTGTAGACCGCGGGAACAATTTTCCGAACCTCCGGAAGTTTCTCAATATCAGCAATATATTCCTCCTCCGTGGACATCGGGGAAGAATCATTGATGTAATTCATGTCAGCCGGGACGAGCTGGACATCGCCGGTGAGGTCGGAAATCCCGTCGCGGATCTCCTCCCTGAAACCGGAGGAGACCGCCACGGATATTATCATGATAAGGAAGGAGATCGCGATGGAAACCATCGCGATCTTCCCTCCGAAACGAAGACGTCGGGCTATGAAGCCAGTCGCTTCCACCCTTTACCAGATGTGAACCCTCTCGCTCTCAGGACGCCACATGGGGTCACCTTCCTTGATGCCGAAAGCGTCAAAGAACGACTGGAAATTCTTGACGGACACATTGACCCTGTTGACGGCGAGTGAATGGACGTCAAGCCTGGTCCTGCGGGCCTTTTCCTGGTCGGTGATGTTCTGGGCCCAGACGGCGGCATAACCAAGGTAGAACCTCTGGTCCGGAGTGAATCCGTCGATCAAGCCAGGATCCTTGCCGGCGATGGCGTTATGCATGGCCGTATAGGCGATGCTGAGTCCGCCGTGGTCGCCAATATTCTCTCCGAGGCAAAGCTCTCCGTTGGCCATGAGGGCAGGCTGACCGTCTTTGGCAGGCAGGATCTCGACAGCGTTGAACTGCTCGGCAAGTATCTTGGCCTTTGCCTTGAACTTGGCGTCATCCTCAACGGTCCACCAGCCGGACATATTGCCCTTACCGTCGAACAGGCGGCCCTGGTCGTCAAATCCGTGGGACATCTCGTGACCGATCACGACTCCGATACCACCGTAGTTGACGGCGTCGTCCGCGTCAGGATTGAAGAACGGGGGCTGCAGGATGGCGGCCGGGAAGCAGATCTCGTTGGTGCTGGGATTGTAATATGCGTTGACGGTCTGGGGGGACATGCCCCATTCAGTCCTGTCGGTGGGCTTTCCAAGCTTGGAGAGGTTGTCGGCGACACTCCATCTCCTGGCAGCCAGGAGGTTCTCATAATAGCTCTTGTCGGGATCGATATCAAGGGTGGAATAATCCTTCCACGTGTCCGGGTAGCCGATCTTGACGATAAAGTTGTTAAGCTTGTCGTGGGCCTTGGCCTTGGTGTCGTCACCCATCCAGTCGAGTCCGTCAATGTGCTGATGGAAAGCGGTCTTGAGATTATCCACAAGAGTGATCATCTTCTCCTTCGAGGAGGCGGGGAAATACTTCTCGACGTACATCTTGCCAACCGCCTGGCCGAGGATGCCGTTAGGCACCTGCATAGCCCTCTTCCAGCGAGGCCTCTGCTCCTTGATTCCGGACATCTGGGTGCTGAAGAAATCGAATGAGGCTGCATAGAAGTCATCGCTCAAGGAACTGGCCGCACCGCTTATCACCCTGGCGGCGAGGTAGTCTTTCAGGATAGAGAGATCCTCATTGGCGAAATACTGGCCGAACTTCTCGAAGAAGTCAGGCTCAGCTACGACGAGCTTTTCCTGGGCAGGGATGCCCCTGCGGGTCAGGTAGGCGTTCCAATCAAACCCCGGGAAACCGCTTTGGAGGGTCTCGGAGCTGTAGACATTGTACTGAGCCTCGACGTCCCTCTCCTTGATGCTATCCCATGAATTCTCGGCAAGGACATCCTCGACAGCCAAAGCGTTCATAGAGGCCTTCTTGGGCTCCTGGATCCCGGCGAGAGAGAAGACTTTCTCAAGGAAAGCGCGATAGCCCTCTTTCAAAGCGGCGTTCTCAGGTTTGACATAATAATCCCTGTCGCCTATTCCGAGTCCGCCCTGGCCAAAATAGAGAATCTGGCTGTCGCTGTCGACCATGTCAGAGCCGACATAAGCTCCAAAGAAGCCACCCTGGCCGCTGCCGTGCATGTCAGCGACAAGCTCCACCAGCCCGGCCTTGTCCTTAACCGAATAAATCTTGTCAAGAATGCCCTTGAGGGGAGCCGCTCCATCGTTATTCAGCTTGACGGAATCGAGGCCCTGCTTGTAAAGATCGGAGATTTTCTGCTCGACGCTACCTCTTTCGGTCTTCATCGTGGTCATTCCCTTGAAGAGCTCGTTCAATCTCTCGACATTGGTCTCGCTCAATTGGTCAAAGGAGCCGAAACGCGCGTATTCAGGCTTCAAAGGGTTCTTCTTCTGCCATCCGCCAGTGGCATACTGGTAGAAATCCGCCGCTGGGGAGACGGATGTGTCAAGATTCGTCATGTCAATCGCCGGCACCTTGGCCTGCTCGGAGCCGCAAGCGGCCAGAGTCATCGCTGAGACGATCATAAGAAAAAGCTTTTTCATTTTTGATGAATATTAATAATCAACATCAATCTACAAAGTTATCATTTATTTCGCGATATTTGCGCGTCAATTCACATAAGATGTCGAGAATATTGGAATTCATCAAGGACTGGATGCTGCCTATAGCCATGGCCACAGGAATTGTCCTGGCACTGGCGTTCAACCTGTGGTCTCCCCTGAAAGAAGCCGAACCTGTTTTTTCAACTTTCGCGAAGGAAATGCAACCAATATTCGTCGCTTTGATGCTCTTCCTACAGTTCACGAAAGTCTCTCCCCATGATCTGAAAATCCGAAGGTGGCACATCTGGACTCTGCTGTTCCAGATAGCCTTGTTCGTGGCCCTCGCCCTGATCGCCACGCTGATTCCCCATGGAGCGCCGAGAATACTCGTCGAGTGCGCGATGCTCTGCATAATCTGCCCTACCGCAGCGGCCGCCGGAGTGATAACCGACAAGCTTGGCGGAAATCTCTCCGACACAGTAACTTATGTCGTCCTGATCAACATTATGGCAGCCCTGGTCATCCCCGCTGTCATCCCGATAGTCCATCCTGTCGAAGGAGTCACTTTCCTCGGCAGATTCTCCGCTATCTGCATGAGGGTTTTCCCTCTTCTGGTCTTCCCGCTGCTCCTCTCCTGGCTGATCCGTTACACAATGAGGAAAATCCACCGGAAACTCCTGAGGATTGTCGGCTGGGCCTTTTACGTTTGGGGATTCACCCTTTGCCTGTCGATCTACCTCGCGACAAAGGCTGCCCTGGCAAGCGGGATATCAATCTGGGCCGGGATAATGATAGGAATCGTCTCCCTATTATGCACCGCCCTCCAGTTCGGTTGCGGCCGGCTGCTTGGCAAGAAATCCAGGAAATCCGCCACCATGGACCAGAGAAGGGCCGATTCCATCACCGCCGGCCAGGCTCTCGGGCAGAAGAACAACGGATTCCTGATCTGGCTCGGATATTCATGGATGACTCCTGTCACCTCCGTTGCCGGCGGACTGTACAGCATCTGGCAGAACCTTGTCAACTCTTGGGAACTCTACGAGCAGCGTCACCACAATGAAAAAGTCTCATAACAGGCTTATCGCTCTTTTATTTGTCACGGCGAGTCTGAACGCCCAGGAGATGCCCCGGATGGTGACAATCCCTCCCGGCATCTTCATTATGGGCAGTTCAGGAAAAGAATCCGGGACAAAGACCGGGCTCATGGCGGACAAGGATGAGAGTCCTGCCCATGAGGTCACGATCTCCAGGGTTTTCAGGATGAGCGAGACCGAGATAACCAATATCCAGTATGAGGAGTTCCGCCCGGAGCATAAGGCATTAAGGGGGAAAGACGGATTCTCCTCCGGAGACAATGAGGCGGTGATATTCGTGTCCCATGAAGACGCGTCCGCCTACTGCGAGTGGCTTTCTGAAAAGACCGGACGCCATTTCCGGCTACCTTCTGAGGCCGAGTGGGAATACGCTTGCAGGGCCGGGACGACGACGCCATTCTACACCGGCGGAACACTTCCCGAGGAGATGTTGAAGAACCAAAGGACCGAGAGAGAACTGGTTCCAGTAACTCTTGATGTCAAATTCGGCCAGCCGAACGCTTTTGGCCTATACGGCATGCACGGTAATGTCGAGGAGTGGTGTCTGGACTGGTACGGGGAGTATTCCGGCAAGGCCGCCAAAGATCCCGGAGGTCCTTCAGACGGAATATTCAAAGTCACCAGGGGTGGCAGTCACAACACCCCGGTCGAGTACCTCAGAAGCGCCTCACGTTCCGCCGCGCTCCCGGGGGACAAGCACACCCAGATAGGTTTCAGGGTGGTTGAGACGGACCTTGTGCCGGGAACTTTCAAGGCCAAGGAGGTCAAACCTTTGATTGAAAAGGGTGTGGCTCAGAGGAAGTTCCGATGGGCCAAGCCGTCAGATGAGCCGGTTTGGATGGATCCGATCCCTTTTGTCGTCCCGCCTTCCGGCAAGATACCTTTTTACAACCATAACCATCAGCCGGCGATCACCTGGTGTCCCAATGGCGACCTCATGGCGATATGGTTCTCCACGGATGCCGAGAGCGGAAGGGAGATGGTCGTGCTCGGATCAAGGCTCCGCAAAGGCGCCAAAGAGTGGGAACCGGCCTCGATGTTTTTCAAGGTTCCGGACAGGAATATGACCGGAAGCTCGCTCCTGACGCTCGATGATGGCAGGATCATTCATGTCAACGGTGTCGCTGACTCAGGAGACTGGAAAAGGCTCGCGATGGTCGTCCGCTCCAGCGATGACAATGGCCGATCTTGGTCAAAACCTGTGATAGTCGAAACGGAACATGCTGTCAGACATCAGGTTATCTCCGGGCCCATTATATGTTCAGACGGCACCCTTATCCAATGCTGCGATGCCGGTCCGGGCGGTGACGACGGGACTTCTATCCACTTGAGTCTGGACAATGGAGCCACCTGGGAAGACACCGGGGCGACTATTCCCGGGATACATGCCGGTATAGTCGAGCTTAAGGACGGACATCTGATGGCTTTCGGAAGAGGCAACTCGATCGACGGGAAGATGCCTGTCAGTTTCTCTTCAGACAAAGGATATTCATGGACGAGCCACGCGAGCGGGTTTCCGCCCATCGGAAGCGGCCAGAGGCTTGTGCTTAAAAGACTTAATGAGGGTCCGATCATGTTGGCCACTTTCACAAAAGGAGGCATGACCATATTCCTCTCTTACGACGAGGGCGAGACTTGGACTGACGGAAAATTGCTGTCCGACGGATCCGGGAGAACCATAGCTGGAGGGGCCTGGACGGGAGATTTCACCATGGACGCTTCCCACGCCGAACCGAAAGGGTATTTCGCTTGCGCTCAAACGCCTGACGGTGTCATCCACCTTATCTCAAGCCGGCTCCACTACCGCTTCAATCTGCTTTGGCTCGAGAATTGATTATACTCCCATTGATTGCTTATTATATTTAAATTGTAAATAAATCTACACTGAAATGAAAAAGCTAGTTTTAACTCTTATGTCACTGGCGCTTTCTGTGGCCGCTTTCGCCCAGAGCCCGGAGGAAATCGTCTCACGGATGGATGCGAGGATGTCATCCTTTGACCCCGAGAAAGATGGTTTTGGAATGGTGATGGAAATGAAGATGCCGATCATCGGCACATTCGCGGCCCAAATCCTGTCCAGGGGAGATAAGATCCGGATGGAAATGCACAAAGGGGACAACCACAATATTTCCTGGGAAGACGGGAAAACGGAATGGGATTACGATGTCACCAAGAACGAGATAGAGATAAAGAACGTCGACAAGAAGAAGGACGGAGAGGACAAGAAGAAAGAGGGCGATGTGGAGATGTTCAAAGGCATCACAGAGGGTTACAACGTCTCCCTAACCAAAGAGACGGATAAATACTGGTATCTCAAATGCAAGAAATCAAAGTCCAACATGGACAAGGACGATCCGAAAACAATGGATCTGGTTGTCGAGAAAGGGACCTATAATCCCAAGAGCCTGAGCACCAAAATGAGAGGTGTCACGGTAACGATGAGGGATCTCACTTTCGGAGTCAGCGAGAAGCAGGTAACCTTCAACCAGGCCGATTATCCTGGCGCCAAAATCATCGACAAACGCTAATCAAGTCCACTACAATGAATTGAGCCTCGCTTCAGCCGAGGCTTTTTCTGTCTCGTCTGGAGTGACCCTGATCAGCATAGGAAGGTACTTCTTCTCAAGCTTGACATTTTTGTCATTGCGTGCGAGCAGCACGCAATTTTTGATTGTGGCGTAATCGTCAGGATGCTTTTTCAACACCTTGTTGTAGATCTTCAAGGCGCTCTTGCTGTCCTTCTTGTAGACCAAGTAATAAGACCCGATGTTCGTCATGTACTGGGACGCGTCTGGGTAATAAGACAACATCCTCTCCGACAACTCCTTGAACGCCTCGTATGAAGCCGGAGTCCCGATCTTGTAGAACGCGAAGCAGCAGTCCTGCATGACAGCCGGGAACAGGTCCTTGTCCGAGACCAGACCGGGATATTCCCAGGCTGGATGGCTATGCCCGTCATAGTCGATCAGGGCCTTTAGTCCGGCCAGGGCCATGTCCGGACTGTCTTTCTCATAGTCCAGCAAGGTGGAAATCTTGTAAATCCTGAAATCCAGGCGGTCCTGGTTGAGCTCAATCGCCTTGTCTATCGCCTGTGTCGCCTTGCCGAAAAGCTCGTCATCAAACGACGAGACAGTGAAATAGTTCACATCCCGGCCAAGAGAATCTTTCAGGGTCAAGACCGGAGCCTCTCCAAGGTACTTGACCCCTTCAATGGGCTCAAGTTTCTCGGTGCGGCTCTTATTGTAGTAATAAGAGAACTTTCCCAAAAGCATGTCGGTGTCCTCGGGATAATCCTTCTCCCATTTCTGCAGGAGGGTCTCAATCCCTACTCCGGACGCTCCGAGTTTGGAGACAAGCAGCCCGTAACGGTCCAAGTACTCCTTCTGCGTAGGTTTGACCTGCGCGGCAAGAGGCAAAGCCGCGATCAGAGCGGCCAGCGCCATGAATATCTTTCTCATCTTCATAAATCTATTCTTATCCTTCTGTTCTGCGGGTGGAGATTATTCCACCGCTTACCTATATTCTTAACAAAGCCGAGGGGGTGTCCCTCGAAGCGAACTATCAAGTAACCCGCGGGTTGTCCTTCAATGAATATGCCGTCCCGATGGAGGAACTTAAGAGCGGTCTCTTTGTCGAGTTCCACCGCGGGATATTCCTCAAGCGGCGGGTAGATGCTGAGAGCCCAGTCAGCGGAAGGAATGAAATCCCGGCCCTTGGAAGTGCCCTTCTCCAATCCGTTCCGCAGCGGCTTCAACGCCTCGATTCCAAGTTTTGTCTTACCTGCCGAAGAGGTCTTCTCAAGAACAGACACAAACTGTCCCTCCCCTTTCACAAATCCAGGGAGCAACAGTCCGCCAGTTCTGACAGGGATCACGCCCGGAAGGCTGGAATATTCATAATCAACAACTTCCGCTCCGAGTTCCGAAGCCGTCCACTCGACATTCCCGTCGTTCTCCGCTTCCTCGAAAGTGCAGGTCGAGTAGATGAGCAGGCCGCCTTGACGAAGGGCCGGCCATGCGTCTGCCAGGATTCTTTTCTGCCTCGCGGCGCAAAGATCCACCGCTTCCGGGGACCAGTCTTCCACCGCCTTCGGATCTTTGCGGAACATCCCCTCGCCGGAGCAAGGCACATCGGTCACGATGATGTCGAAATAACCTTCCAACCTTGAGAACACCTTGGGGTCACATGAGGTGACGACCACGTTCGGATCGCCCCAGATGGCCACATTATCCGCCAGGACAGAGGCCCGGTTCCTCATGACTTCATTAGCCACAAGTTGGAAAGCGTCGCCGAAACGTTCACGGAGGGACGTGGAGATGTCGGTAGTCTTCCCTCCCGGAGCGGCGCACAAGTCAAGGACCCTGATCGGACGTCCAAGACCCTCGAAACGGTCGAGATGTTCCCTGAGAATATGCCCGACGACCATCGCCGAACTGTCCTGGACATAGTAGCAGCCGGCGTGGAACAACGGATCCATGACGAACCTCGGCCGCTCCGGGAGCATCATCCCGTACTCACACCACGGCACCCGATTGCCCGGCTCGTCGGACCTGAACTTAAAGGGGTTGAGGCGGATCGAGACGGAAGGGGGAAGGGAAAGGGCGTCGAAGGCGACCTGGGCCCTCTCCGGCCCGACCGCCCTTGAAAGGATGTCCATCAAGACCCTGTCCTCGATCCCTTCCATCAGCCTCTACGCCTGCCCCTGCCTCTTGGCAAGCTCCTCCTGCATCTTACGCATGGTCTCCTCATCGACGCCCTCCGGCATCCTGCCTTCAGAGACAGACACAAGCCCATCAACGACCTTGTCAAGGGCATCCTTGATCTTGCCGCTGAGCATCATCTTCATCATCAAGTTGAGGTCCGCATGGAACTCTATAGAGAAGTCTGTACGTTGGGATCCGTCAGGAACAGCGTCGAAATGAAGCGACCCTCCGAAACTGAACGGAGCCCCGTTGTCCACGAACTGGATCAGCGAATACGGGACCCTGTCCCGGACCATGATTCCGATCTTGAAACCCTGGATAGTAGCGGTGATCGTGTCATAGTCGGCCTCAACTCCTTGTCTCTTGTCCTCGGGAAGCATCTGGAGGAAGTTCCTCATGTCCACGAATGCCATGTAGAGCTCGAAGGGAGACTTCGAGACAATCCCATGCTTGCTTTTTATGTCTGTATTCATATTGCTTAATCTTTTATAATCAATCATTTCCCCAATTAGCGGGATCAAGGCGCCAACTCCGCAACACCTCGACATCGGACGCTTTCACGACCCCAGCCTCGGTGGCCTCCTCAATAAGCGCGCCATAATTGGAAAGGGTAGCAAGCGGCACACCAGCGGCCTCGAATCGCTCCGCGGCCAAATCGAACCCGTAGGTGAATATCGCCACCATCCCGAGGACCTCGGCACCCGCTTTCCTCAAAGCGTCAACCGCCGCGAGACTGCTCATACCTGTCGAGATAAGGTCTTCAATTACTACCACTTTCGCCCCCTCCGGGAGGGATCCTTCTATCTGTGAGCCCGTTCCGTGATCTTTCGGTTTCGGACGGACATACACGAACGGCTTGCCAAGCCTGTCAGCCGCAAGGACACCATGGGCAATAGCCCCGGTGGCCACTCCCGCAAGGATCTCAGCGTCGGGATACAATTCTCCAACCTTGGAAGCGAAAGCCTCGGCCACCATTGACCTCAACTTGGGATCTGACAGGATCCTGCGGTTGTCGCAATAGATCGGTGAATGCCATCCCGAGGCCCATGTGAAAGGCTCGCTGGGCCGAAGCAGCACGGCACCGATCCGCAGCAACCCAGCCGCCAGTTTTCTGTCAATCTGTTCCATATTCATTCCAAATGATTTCCTTATTTCTCATCGATTTCCACAAATATAGCGGTTTTCTAATTCGCTTCCTATTCAGATTCCAAATCAAATTCAGAATTCATGCTTGAGTTCCGAAAACAGATTATTCGTTCTCAGCCCTTTAGATATTAGATAGATTCGTCTCGG
>JAEEGL010948297.1_pt1 | contig 35324 bp, 31 predicted proteins | sample 9134231 | NCBI WGS metagenome assembly JAEEGL01 (sample SAMN16246548, study PRJNA631951) | gut metagenome | biome: gut microbiome; feature: rumen; material: fiber-attached | host: Bos | place: Iran: Karaj | collected 2018-10 | reverse complement strand
GATGATCCTCGACGGTCCGCACCGCAAGGGTGACCTCCGCCGTGCACGCGCAGGCGCTGCAAACATCGTTCCGAACTCCACCGGTGCTGCAAAGGCAATCGGCCTGGTCATCCCTGAGCTGAACGGCAAGCTCATCGGCTCTGCACAGCGCGTGCCTGTTCCGACCGGCTCCACCACCATCCTGACCGCTGTTGTCAAGAAGGCCGGCCTGACCAAGGAAGGCATCAATGCTGCAATGAAGGCTGCTGCAAACTCCGCTTCCTTCGGCTACAACGAGGATCCGATCGTTTCCTCCGATGTCATCGGCATGACCTACGGTTCTCTGTTCGATGCAACCCAGACCATGGTCGCTCAGATCGCTGACGATCTCTACGAGGTTCAGGTTGTGTCCTGGTACGACAACGAGAACTCCTACACCAGCCAGATGGTCCGCACCATCAAGTATTTCGCAGAGCTCGGCTAATCGCTGAAGCGATACGATATGCACTGAGAACGCCCGCTGTATGCCTTATACAGCGGGCGTTTTTTTGTCTTCGCGCATACGCTTGCCAAATCGCACAAATATATATTGCCATAATGATAGAAAACGCCCAAATTTCGTGTGAACAGTTGAAATCCGGGCGGAAATGTGATATACTATTATTTTGGATAGGAACGTAAATATGAAAGGAGTGCGGGATATGTTTTTCGACCTGATCCGAAATGCGTGGCAGTCGCTGATGAACGTCATCCAGTCGATCGGCATCGTTGATGTGGTCGATATCCTGCTGCTCACTTACATCGTATATCTCGTCTTAAAGCTCGTCCGCGAAACAAGAGCCGGTCAGCTCCTCAAGGGCATCATTTTGCTGGTCGCCGTGTTCTTCATCAGCGATTTCGTCGGGCTCAAGGCGATCCGCTTCATTATTGTCAAGGTCATGAGCGCGGGCCTTGTTGCCGTCATCGTGCTCTTCCAGCCGGAGCTCCGCCGTGCGCTGGAGCGCTTCGGTCAGACGACCCTGCGGCTCTCCCGGTTCACCATCGGCGAGAGCGAGGATGTCGTGCAGCGCTGGGAGAAGGCGATCCCCGCGATCTGCGAATCGGCTGCACAGCTCTCCGCGACCTGCACCGGCGCGCTGATCGTCATTGAGCGCGGCACCAAGCTCGGCGAGCAGATTCTGAACGGCACTGTCATGAAGGCAGAGCCGACCGTCGAGCTCTTCGGCAACATCTTCTACCCCAAGACCCCGCTGCACGACGGCGCGGTCATTATGCGCGACGGCATCATCTGGGCGGCAGCCTGCTTCCTGCCGAAGCCGCAGAAGGAGGAGCTCATCGACAAGCACCTCGGCTCGCGGCACCGCGCTGCCATCGGCATGAGCGAGAATTCCGATGCGCTTGTCATCGTCGTTTCCGAGGAAACCGGGCAGATCTCCGTCGCACAGAACGGCGTCATCACCCGCAACTATACAAAGAAAACGCTTGAGGAACTGCTCCGCAGCACGCTGATCCCGCAGGAGCGTGACTCCTGGCGCAACAAGACCGTCAAGCTGCCGTTCCTGCGCCGTCTCCAGCTCGGCAGGAAGGCTTCTCCTGCGCAGCAGACAGAGCAGCCGAAGGATAAGGAGGGTGCCTGATGGAAAAAAACAAATCGTTTTCCGCAGTGCGCACATGGCTTCGGAAGCTCTCGACGAAAAATGTGCTGCTGCTGATTGTCTCGTTCCTGATTGCGCTCTTTGCATGGGCATATATCGCCTCGTCGATCTCGACGGAATATTCCAAATCCTTCAGTAATATTCCCGTGACGCTCGACACCGCCGGCACCAAAGCCGAGGAGCTCGGGCTGAGCGTGCTTGATCCCCCCGAAAAGGAGCTTACGGTCAATGCGACCGTCGCCGGAAACCGTACCGACATCGGCGGCCTCAATAAGTCTGAGCTGGTCGCCTATGTCGATTACAGCAACATCACGGACACGGTCGGCACGCAGACCTTCCCGATCCGTCTCCGCACGGTCGGCGGGACAGCGCTCGGCAATTCCGTCTCGCTCTCGACCGGCAGCATTGAGCTCACGATGGACCGCTTTGAAACGCGGGAATTCAATGTCACCGATGTGTCGCATGCAAATATCTCCGGCTCCAACGAAGAAGTCATCATCAATGAGGAGGACATCGTCTGCGAGCCCTCGACTGTCTCTATCTACGGTCCGACCTCGCAGCTTCAGCTCATCGACCATATCCGCGTGAATCTCAGTGATAGGGAAAGCATCAGCAAGACGAAGTACTATACCGATGTCACCGATATCACGCTCATCAGCGCTGACGGCAATGCGATCTCCGATACCGCATTCCAGATCGGCGCGACCCGGTTCTCCGTCAAGGTGCCTGTGCTCTATAAGCACAAGCTCCCGCTCACGGTCGGCATCGCCAATCCCCCGAGCGGCTTCGATACCGATTCCGTGATGAGCCGGCTCCGGCTCATCTCCGACAAGGAATATTCCCTGCCGGGCTACGGGGACGACAATCTCGTGATCACCGTCGAGACGGATGACCCCGACAAATATGCGCAGCTCGCTGATCTGCCCGCGTTGAACATTGATGAGATTCCGCTTTCGTCGCTCTCGACCAACATGAAGCCCATCGAAAAAGCTGTGACACTGGATGAGGGCTTCACCAACACCTCCAATATTGACACGGTCTCCGTTTCGCTGAATGACTCCGATCTGGTCGCCGTGCAGCGGTGGATTCCAAACAGTTCCATCGGACTGATCAACGGTGCTTCCAATTTCAACTACGAGATCCAGTCCGGCAGAACGAGCATCACGCTCATCGGAACGACCGAGGAGGTCATGCAGATCAGTACGGATGATCTTCAGGCAACGGTCAACCTCTTCAACGCTTCCATTTCCGACGAAGGCACCTATTCGCTCGGAATCACCGTCACGCTCCCCGATACCGTCAGCGGTGTCTGGGTCAGCCCCACGCCGCAGGTCAACGTCACCGCGACCTTTGCGGAGGAGGAAGAATAGAAATGGCAGCTGCGGAAATGTCGCATACACGCATTTCCGCAGTTTTTATAGGAGGAATCCGAATTGATGTGGCTTGTGTTATTTATTGTGCTGATCGTGCTCTCGGTCGGCGGCATTGTCTATCTGCTGACGCGGATCCGCCGTTTCTCGTTTATCCGAAAGCTCGCAGAGAAGCATAAGCTGCTCTCATGGCTTGTCTGCCTCATCCCCCTGCTGGCGGTCGGCTGCTTTTATTTCGTCAATGTGTTCGCAGTGATCGTCGCGCTGCTGCACCTGTTCATCATCTGGGTGTTCTGCGATTTCATCGCGTGGATCATCCGCAAATGCGCAAAAAAGGAACGCACGCGCAATTATGAGGGCGCTGCGGCGATCGTGCTCACGGCGGCTGTGCTCTGTGCGGGCTGGTTTCTTGCACATCATGTCTATGAGACCGATTATCAGCTTGAGACCGCGAAGCCGCTCCCGGACGGCAAGCTGCGCATCGGCATGGTCGCAGACTCGCACCTCAGCATCACGCTCACCGGCGAGGATTTTGCGCGTGAGATGGAGAAGCTCCGGAAGACGGAGCCGGATGCAGTTGTCATTGTCGGCGATTTTGTCGATGACGACACCGAGAAGTCGGACATGCTCCGCGCCGCAGATGCACTCGGCGATCTCAGCACAAAATACGGCGTGTTCTTCGTTTTCGGCAATCACGACAAGGGCTATTACCGGTACCGCAATTTTACATCGGATGAGCTCAGGGACGCGCTCACGAAAAACAATGTCACGATCCTGGAGGATGAGAGCGCAGTGATCGGCGGCTGTGTCCGGCTGATCGGGCGGCAGGATAAATCGAATCCTGACCGCGCTGCAATGGCGGATCTCCGTGCGCAGATGGATGATGCGCAGTATCAGATTGTGCTCGACCACCAGCCGAATGACTACGCAAATGAAGCGGCGGCGCACGCGGATCTCGTGCTCTCGGGTCACACGCACGGCGGACATATCTTCCCCGCCGGGCAGATCGGCTTGCTGATGGGTGCGAATGACCGCATCTACGGCACAGAAACACGCGATGACACGACATTTATCGTGACATCCGGCATCTCCGGCTGGGCGATTCCCTTCAAGACCGGCACAATCTCGGAATATGTCGTGATCGACGTGACGCAGAAATAACGGGGTGCCCGGGCAGTTTGTCCTGCAAAATTTATATCCCGCACCCATTGCACTTTTCGATAGAATATGATATAATAGAATTGCTCATGAGATTGAGCGGAAACAGAAAAAGCAGAACACATACAGATAAAGGAGCAGCAAATGTTTACCAGACAAATCGGCATTGATCTGGGTACCGCCAATACCCTGATATATGTACGCGGCAAGGGCATTGTCCTCAGAGAGCCCTCCGTTGTTGCCGTGAATACCCGCACCGATCAGGCAAGCTCTGTCGGCAAGGAAGCGAAGGAGATCATCGGCAGAACGCCGGGCTCCATGATCGCCGTACACCCGCTGAAGGACGGCGTCATCGCAGATTTTGATATTGCCGCGACCATGCTGCAGGAGCTGATCCGCAAGGCACTGAAGGGCACGCTCTTTTCGCGTGCGCGTGTGCTGATCTGCATTCCCTCCGGCGTCACAGCCGTTGAGCGGCGTGCGGTCAAGGAGGCTGCGGAGAAGGCGGGCGCCAGACCCGTACAGCTCGTGCTGGAGCCGATCGCGGCAGCCCTCGGCGCAGGTCTCAAAATCATGGAGCCCGCCGGAACGATGATCGTGGACATCGGCGGCGGCACCAGTGAGGTCGCCGTGATCTCGATGGGCGGCATCGTGGCGTCACGCTCCGTGCGCACGGCAGGCGACGCATTTGATATGGCAATCGTGAACTATGTCCGCAGAAAATACAATCTGCTGATCGGTGAGCGCACCGCAGAAGCTGTGAAAATCGGCATCGGCTCTGCGTTCCCGGAGACAACCGTCAGCACGATGGAGCTGCGCGGCAGAAATCTGCTGAACGGCCTGCCGGAGAATATCACCGTCAATTCCGAGGAGGTGCGTGAGGCGCTTTCGGAGCCGCTCGGAAAGGTGCTGGAGGCGATCCGCGAGACATTGGCTGACACGCCCCCGGAGCTCTCTGCTGACATCCTTGAGCAGGGCATCACCCTTGCAGGCGGCAGCGCCTTGCTGCGCGGCATGGATAAGCTCATCAACCGCGAGACGGGCATGCCGGTCTATGTTGCGGAATATCCGCTGGACTGCGTGGCAGAAGGCACCGGCAGGATCATGGAGAATCTCGGGCAGTATGAAGAGCTGCTCGCGGAAGAAATCCGATATTATGTATAAACAAAGAATCCCCCGATACACCGTATCGGGGGATTCTTGCTGTTTGAAGTTTACAGCTTGGAGTAGCCGAAGCTGTTGACCAGTGCATCGACCTTGACGCCGTTTTTGCACATCGGGCACTCGTTTGCCGGATAGTTGTCATAGTGCGGAAGATCGTCCTCCGTGAAGAGTGCATTGACGCGGATGCCGCCGACCTCTTCGATTGCGGAGAAGATCGCGCCGGTGCCGACCAGATCACCGCTGTAATACTGGAGGCAGTCCATTGCGCGGAGGATGCTCTTGCCCGTCGAGGCGGAGCTGATGAGCAGCAGCACCTTCTTGTTCCAGATCTTGTTCTGCGTGTTGTCGCGGAAGATCATCTGGTTGACCGCGTTGAGCTCCGGCGTGACAAGGCTGATATCCTTGCCCTGATTGATGCCGCTCTGCGCGAGCTGATCTGCGAGGAAGGCGCCGAGGATCTCGGTCCCCTCAAGGCAGATGATCGTGTCGATGAAGGTATTTGCGTAATCACGGCTGAGCTCGCCCGCTGCTTCCTTTGCCATGCGGGAGCTCGTCTTGATCGCGGTCATATCAACATAGTAGTTGACATGCGAGTGGTTGGTGGCGTAATGCCCGGGGATGATGCCGATGGAAATGCGCTTGTTCTTGCGCGATTCGACCGTCTGCATTCTGCTTTCCATTATTCATTCCTCCTGACTGTATGGCAGATGCCTGAAAACAAACCTATTATACCATATTCCGCTGAAAAATGCAATGGTACAGTATGATTTTTTCACAGAATCGTTACCGAACGGAAACAAATTGCCGGAATCGCTTGCATTTTTCCGGCGCTTGTGCTATAATATGGCAGTAAGCACATCCGCTTTTACTGAATAGGAGGTAAGAACATGCTTATCAAACTGATTGTTGAAATCGTACTGGGCGCACTGGCAGGCTTCATCGCAGGCAAGATCATGGAAAGCGGCGAAAAGAGCTTTCTGATGAACGCGATCCTCGGTATCGTCGGCGGCTTTGTCGGCGGCCTGATCGGCAATATCCTGGGCATCGGCGGCGGCTGGATCACCGGTCTGATCCTGGCGGTCATCGGCGCATGCCTTGTGATCTTCATTGTGCGCAAGCTCAGGAAATAACCTGCCCTTAAAAAAAGCAAAACGCCTTCGGTTTCAAAACACTGACCGAAGGCGTTTTTGTGTTCAGCCCTTGAACAGATAGCGCACGAACGTATACATATGCGGACGGATGGATCTGCCGACATGGTCGCCGCCCTGCACCAGATGCCAGACATGATCGACGCCGTTCTTCGCGAGCAGATCGTGATAGGTGCCGGGGGTGTTGTAAACCACTGTATCATCCGTGCCGCCGGTGATCATCAGCAGATAGGGTTTCTGACCGCCAAAGCGGAAATCGTTTTCACTGATCATACCGGGTGCCACGCCGGGCGCCGGGCACATCGCACCGATGTAGCCGAAGAGGTCGGGGCGCTTGAAGCCGATATACAAGGATTCTCTGCCGCCCATCGAGCCGCCGGTGATCGCGGTGTTTTCGGGACCCGTCTTGATCGAATAGTTCTTCTCCATGAAGGGCATGATCTCCTTCACGAGCAGATTGATGAAGTTGTCGTAGGCTGCGTTGTTGGCGGCATCCATGCCGGAGCACTTGTCCTGCGTCGCGCTCGCGTAGACATCGGGGAAGACAACGATCATGTCCTCTGCTTCGCCTGCCGCGATCGCATTGCCGACGATGAAGCGGATGCGCAGGGACGCATCGCCCATCTCCGTCATCGTGAACTCATCGCCGCCGTAGCCGTGGAGCACATAGAGCACGGGATATTTCTTCTCGGGGGTGTAGCCTGCGGGGAGGAGCACATGGAAGCTCTTATTGCGCTTGCAGACATCGGAATAGATGGTCTCGCGCTTGTAGGTGCCGTACTTTACGCCGGGGTTCTCCGCAGTGGAGGACTGCGGCTCAACATGGATCAGATTGCTGCGCACTGCCTGCATGAGCTCAGCAGGGGAGGCAAACTGCTTTGCGCTTTGGCTCTCCTGTGCCTGCATCAGCAGACGCTTCAGGAGCGTGAGATCTGCGGCATTCAGTCTGCCGTCGCCGGTCATATCGGCAGCTTCCGGGTCTGCGACAGTCGCCGCATCGGTCATCAGGAACTTGTGAAGCGCGATCACATCCGCGAGATCCGCAGTGCCGTCTGCATTGACATCGCCTTTGATTTTCGCTGCCGGGAGCAGGCGGAACTTCTGTCCGTCGCCGCCCCAGTATTCCCACTGGCAGATATTCGCGCCGGGCTCGGTGCTGATATTGTAAACATCCGCCGCACGCACGCCGCCGGAAGCAGCCGTCAGGAACGCATATACATCGCCCTCCTGCACGACGCGGAACTTCTGCGCGGTATCGCCCGTGAGGTCTGCGAGCACGATGTCTGCGCCGTCCTCTGCGCTGCCGCCCGCAACGGTCAGTGCCTTGCCCGCTGCGTTCTGAATGGTATACCAGCCGTCGCCGGTCTGGGTGAAGGTCCAGTTCTGCGCAGTGCGGTCCTGATCGGCGCTCTGCGCGGCATTCGTGTGGAGATAGAGATTGCTGTTGACATTCTGCACGGTATAGGTGCCGTTTTCGACCGGCGTGAGATTCACAACATCCGATGCGCGGTCATATGCCTTCTTCCTGCTGCCCCAGACGCAGGTGTTGTTGCCGGTTGCAGTGAAGGTCATGCGCTGTGTCATCGCCTGCGATTCATCCGCCTGCACAAGGAATGCGCCCTTGTAGGTCACGCCGCCGAAGGTGATGCTCATATACGGCGAGCCGCCGCGCATCACCCATGTGCCGGTGACAGCGCCGGAAACAGTGCCGTCTGCGTTCAGGGAGATCGTCTTCGGCTTCTCGACATCTGCGGATTTCTCATTCTCGAAGCGCTGATTCAGCGTGTGGAAGATGAAATCATATTCGCCGGTGACCGCCGCTGCGGCATGACCCTTTTCCGCGAGCGATTCGCCCGCGTACTCATACGGCGCCGCAGTAATCCAGCCGTCCTCGTTCATGATGAGCTGATGCACGCGCACCTCATGGAAGCCGTAGGCATCGTCAAACTTCGTGTGATAGACAACATAGAGCTTGCCGTCGGAATCCATCAGCGCGGAGTTGTGTCCCTGCGCCTTGAACGGACGGTCATTGCACGCCCACTGATAATTGCTCATGAGACGCTCGCCGGTCGTGCCGCCGATGTTGTCGCCGCCGCGCGGGAAGACCGCGCTGTTGCCGTTCTGGTCGGTGTAGGGACCGGTCGGGTTTTCGCTGCGGAACACGCGCATGTTGTAGCCGCCGTTGGAATTGAAGAAGCCGTAGGAGACAAAGAGATAGTAGTAGCCCTTGTCGGAGCCCGGTGCCTTCATATATTCGATATACGGGCCCTCGCCGGAGACATAGTTGCCGCCTGCGACCTTCTTGCCCATATAGGCATCGGAGACATTTGCCTTTGTCTCATACTTTACATTGTAATCGCGGAGACCTGTCTGCTCGTCGAGCTCCAGCATGTAGATGCCGCCGAACCACGAGCCGTAGACCATATGCAGATTGCCGCTTTCATCATAGAAGACTGCCGGGTCGATGGCGTTGGTGCCGTAGGAAGCGTTCCAGGCGCCGTTCGAGAGATAGCGTCCGATGTCGGGATTCTGCCCGAGCACACGCGGCACATCGGTGTCGTTCACATTGTTTGTGCGGCCGTTCGTGAAGCCGGAATAGACGATCGCACCCTGATAGGTATAGGGGCCGTCGATCTTGTCGGCGGTGCAGAGCACGACCGAGGAGTTCCAGACCTGTCCGTTGACAGAGAGATACATGCAGTATTTGCCCATCTTCGGATTGTAGATAATATCCGGCGCCCACATATTGCCTGCGAGATTGTAGCCGTCTGTCGTGTTTGACCATTTCTCCGGGATCGCGAGATCCTTGTAGATGTCGCGGAAGAAGGTCGTGCGGGTCGATCCGAGCTCGGAGTTCGCGGCATTCTGCCAGTTCCGGAGATCGGCAGAGCGTGCGGCGCCGAGATGGGAGCCGATGATGTAGTAGCCGCCCTCCTCGAGCTTCACGACCGACGGGTCGTGCACCGAGACGCGGGAGAAATTCCCGGCGGAGGCGGTCATGGCGGGGATGCTGCTGAGGAGCATTGCTGCCCCGAGCATCGCGGAGAAGGATCGCTTCATTTTTTTCATACGATTACCCCCTGATCTGTTTCCTGGGTTTTACCGGCAGAGGTGCGGAGTGCGTCTTTGCGCGCCGGCATCTTTCTATTTATCCTCTGGCTTGATTATAGCAGACCCATTTGGAAACCGCAATGCCTATTTCTCCCAAAAACATTACGGATTGTACTTTTCGCACTTGCGCAAATTCTGCATGATTTTGGTGCAAATCATCATTGCAAATTGCAGCGGATTATGGTATGATAATAAAAACGCCAATAGGCGAAAAGGGGAAAATCGCATGAAAAGAACCATCGCCGGGCTGCTTGCAGTCCTGATGCTTACCGCGGGCGGCACGGTGCTGCCGGCATCCGCACCGCAGTCTGCGGCAATGACTGCCTTTGCGGCAGAGCAGAGCGCATCTGCGAATCCGATCATCAGCCGCAAGGTGCCGGCTTACTCCGGCGGCGGCACCGCCTCGAACGGCAACGACGACGCCTACTGGACGGCGTGGCAGTCGAATGCGCCGGATTACCTTGCCTATGATCTCTCCGGTGTGCCCGCGTCGCAGCGGAAACAGGTCATTGCTGTGTGGTACAATGACAGTACCTATGACAACATCGGCGGCTATGTCAACAAGGGCGAGGAGCCGATCGACTATGTGATCGAGGTCAATAAAGCAGCGGGCGGCAGCTTCCCGTCCGACGGCTGGGAGACCGCTGTGACCGTCTCCGGGAATACACTCAGCTCGCGGCAGCACCTCGTCAGGACGGAAGGATACAACTGGATCCGCATCCGCGTGACGAAAGCTGAAGGCAATCAGATCAAGTTCAATTTTGACATTCACGATGCCTCGAACGGCGTGCAGGACAGCTGGGTCTTCTTCGGCGATTCCATCACCGCGGGCGGCATGGGCAACAGCTGGGGCACGAGCTTTGCAGCCTATATCAACCGGCTCGATTCCCGCTATTATCCTGTTGCGCAGAACGGCGGCATCGGCGGCATTCTGAGCTCACACGGCAAGGCTGCGATCGACGGCTGGCTGGAGGACAGCCCCGTGAAATATGTCAGCATCGCCTACGGCACGAATGACGGCTGGAACAATCCCGGCAATCTCGACAGCTACTATCAGAATACCAAATACATGATCGACGCAGTGCTGAAGCTCGGCAAGGTTCCTGTCCTGCCGACGATTCCCTATGCGTCCGATCCGAGCGCGGGCAAATATACCGCGGAATACAACAAGAAGGTCTCGCAGCTTTACAGTGAGTACGGCAGCAAGCTCCTGCACGGTCCCGATTTCTATGCGATGTTCAAGGCGAATCCCTCGCTGCTCAGCTCAGACGGTGTCCACCCGAGCTCTGACGGCTACGAGGCCATGCGCAAGCTCTGGGCAGAGACGATGTATGAGACCGTCTACAAGAATCTGCCTGCGGAGATCACGCCTTCTGTCCTCACCGGCGATCTGAACGGCGACAGCAGCGTGAATCTCGCGGATGCCGTGCGTCTGATGCAGCATCTCCTGCGCGAGACGGAGCTCACCGAGGAACAGGCAGCGGCAGCCGATCTTGACGGAAACAAGCGCATCAATGCCGCCGACCTGACGCTTCTGAAGCGCCTGCTCATGGCCGAAGAAACGCCGCCTGTCACCGAGAGCTTCTCGCAGGTGTATGAAGCGGAAAAGGCACAGGTCAACGGTGCAAACAGCATCCAGAACGATTCCGGCGCATCCGGCGGTGCGGCGGTCGGCAATTTCGCAGACAACGCCGATACTGTCGCGTTCACGGTCGATGTCCCCGCAGACGGCATCTACCAGCTGACCGTCACCGCAAAGGGCATCGGCGGCGGCAAGACAAACAATGTCTCTGCGGACGGGCAGTCGGTCGGCAGCTTTGACAGCAGCAGCGACGGATACACCGACGCATCGCTCAAAGGCGTGATGCTCACTGCCGGCAAGCATACGATCACGGTTTCCAAGTCATGGGGGTGGATCCTGCTGGACAAGATCAGGATCGAGTCAGACGCGGGCATCTCCAAGTCGGTCTACAATGTGTCAAATAAGCTCATCAATCCGAATGCAGACGCAGCGACACAAAAGGTGTTCAATTATCTCTGCGATAATTACGGCAAATATACGCTTGCCGGGCAGGTCTGCGATTACGGCATGGACGGCCCGGAGTTCAAGTCGATCTATGAGGTCACGGGGAAATATCCGGCGATCTGCGGGCTCGATTTCATGGACTATGCCCCCTCCCGTGCAGCACGCGGCGCAAAGGGCTTCTCCGTGGACACGGCAATGAAGATCCATCAGGCAGGCGGTCTCGTTACCTTCTGCTGGCACTGGAACGCGCCGGACAAGTATCTGAAATCCGGCAATGATGCTTCGGGCAATCCGCGCTGGTGGCAGGGCTTCTCCACCTCAAACACCGACTTCGACATTGCCGCTGTGATGAACGGCAAAGATCCCGAGGGCAAGGCGCTCATCGACGCCGATATTGCCGCAATCGCAAAGCTCATCAATCAGATGGGCGCTGCTGGCATCCCGATCCTCTGGCGCCCGCTGCATGAAGCATCCGGCGGCTGGTTCTGGTGGGGCGCAAAGGGCGCTGAGCCGTACAAGCAGTTCTGGAAATATCTCTACGATCAGTTCACGAATGTCTATCACTGCAACAACCTGATCTGGGTCTGGAACGGACAGGCGGCAGACTGGTATCCGGGCGACGAATACGTCGATGTGATCGGCGAGGATATCTACGCAGATGCACATTCCTACGGCGCACAGAACGCGAAATTCGCGGAGCTGCTGGAATATCCGGGCACAAATAAGATCACTGCACTCACAGAAAACGGCGTGGTGTTCGATATCGACAATGTGGTCGCATCGAATGCAAGATGGATGTGGTTCGGTACATGGTGCGGCAGCTTTGTCACAGAAAACGGCAAGTATTCCTCCGCATATACCGAAGCGGACATCATGCGCAAGACCTATCAGAGCGAATATGTCATCACGCTCGACGAGCTCCCCGATTTCTCATAACGCAAAAGCAGCCCGCGGTACGGAAACAGTACCGCGGGCTTTTCTGTGCCTGTATCGCTCTGACGGATCACGGCGTGATCGGCATTTGCGAATTCTCGTAGATGCCGGCGCAGAGCTGGAGAATGACGCGCAGATCGTTGCTGTCGATCGTGCCGTCTGCGTAGAGATCGCTGTTCGATCTGCCTCTGACGGTCAGCTCGGTGCCGTCTGTGCCGGATGCCGCCTTCGCCAGCAGCACGCAGTCCGCGAGCTCAAAGAGTCCGCTGCAGTCTGCGTCGCCCCAGACAGTATGCTGCGGGGTGATGCCCGTCACATTTGTCACAGTGGTCGTGGTCGTAGTGGAGGTTTCGGTGGCGGTAGTTGTGGTGGTTGTTGTTGTCGTGGTTTCCTCGGGTTGCTCCGTGACAAATACCATGTAGCTCACAACGCCGGCGCTCTCGCCGTTTGTGCCGAGCGTGATATGATCGCCTGCGGAGAAGTTTGCCTGATAGACTTCCATTGTCAGCTCATTCGAGGTCTGCACGGTCAGATTCGTCTTCTGATAGGCAGAGAGCCATGCCGGGACATTCGGCACGCGGCTGTCGAGCGCCACAGAGACGGTGATATCGGCGCCTGCGGTGAAGTCTGCGAGGTCGCCGTCATAATACTTGGAGTCGCATGCGGTGATGATGCGCTCTGCGCCGTTCAGCTCCGCCGGGAGCGCAGTGATCGTGAAGTCGCGGTCGCCGAAGACGGTCTGCGCGTCATCGCGGATGCCGTAGCTTGCGGCATGCTCGGTGTCGGTGACATTCAGCGCCTTGACAAGTCTGCCGTTCAGCGGGAGCACGGCAGGGATCAGCTCCCAGTCCTGGCAGTTGTAGCCGTTCATCGTCCACTGCTGGACATTCGCGCCGGATTCCGCGCTGCCGTTTTCGATCTCGATGACAGATGCGTCGCCGGAGATCTTCGTGTAGATCTTATAGGAGCCGTCGTCATTTTTGACGAACTTGAACTGCTGGTTGTCGCCGCCGTTCTGCTGATAGAGGTCGATGTTCGTGCCGTCATCTGCCTTTCTGCCGGCAACATCGAGCGCATAGGTTTTGCCGTCGCCGAGTGCGGAGTAAATGTAATAGTAGCCCTCGGTCTCAGCCGCATAGAGCCGCCAGACATTCCATTCGCCCTCGCCGTTTTTGCCGGATCCGGCAGCGCCCCACTGCTGGATGTTCTCACCGTTTGCGCCGTTGCCGTCCTTGACCTCCATGAAGAGACCGCTGTTGACATTTTTGAACATGAATGCGGTGCCGTCTGCAAAGCTCTCGGCGACAACGCCGTTCGGGGCTTCATTATAGCCCGCGCTCGGCACGCCGGGGTTTGCAAAGCGGAGATAGCTCATCTTGCTGCTCTGGCTCTGGCATCCGCTGTAAGCGGAGCAATAGCTCTTTGCATCTGCGGCGGATTTGCTGATATAGCTGTAATTGTTCTTCGGGCGCCAGGAGCTTGCCTTGGAGTAGCTCGGGTTCGAGGATGTGCCCTGCCCCTGCACGGTGCGGTTGCAGCCGGAGAAGGTCGAGCCGCTCTCTGCATAGGCGCCTGCGTAGGTGATGGAGTTCCAGTCGCAGATGACATTGCCGCCGTTTTCGTAGACACAGTTTTCTGCGTAAATATCGCAGCCGCTGTGTACAGTGTATGCCATGCTGAAGGTGTTGACATAATTGCAGAGGGAGTGGAAGTAGCCCCAGCGCATCAGTCCCGGACCGCGTGTCAGGGTCTTGTAGAACTTGTTGCTGACGAGCGACATGCGCGGGAAATTGTCATACTGCTTCTGGATCTCTGCGGTGTCATCGGGGTAGCCGAGGATCAGACCGTACTCATGCAGTCCGAAGGAGCAGTCGGAGACGGTGCAGTAATCGGCGTTGTAGCAGCAGGCGAAGAACTTGTCGTAATCCGGGAGCCCGGTCGATGCCTTGTTGTAGTCAGAGTGACCTGTGAAGGTGCAGTGATCGAGCCAGAGATTCTGTCCGCCGCTGAAATAGACGGTGATATTGTCGTTGCCGTTTGCGTCGACGGCATGCTGGAAGTCAAAGTTCTTGATAATGATATTGTTGCAGGTCGAGCTGTTGCGGTTGGTGAGCAGCGCGACATTGTTCAGCGTGTGATTGGAATAGCTGCCGACGATGGTTTTCTGTCCCTCGACATAGATTCTGCCGTCCGGGCAGTAATATCTGCCGGAGCTGTCCTTTGTGAGACTGGACACGCTGATATTGCCGGTGACAACGATGGTATAGGGTGTCGTGGAGGTCGCATAATTCTTGAGCTCCGAGAAGCTTTTTGCCTCGACGACTTCGCCGAAGAGACCGCCGATATCCGCCGCCTTGACTGTGGCGCCGCCGGAGGAGGGATTGTCATCGGAGCAGTAGCCCGCGAAGCCCTGATCGCCGTCGGGGTTCAGCAGCCAGAGCTGGGAATCCGCGCCGGAATAGCTTTCGAGCGTCATGCCGTTTGCGCCGCGGGTGAGCGCCAGAGAGGCATCGCTGTAATTGACGATCTTGTAATAGAGATTGTTGCCGAGATGATCCTTGGAGACCGGCACGACATACCAGTGCTGGCATTCCTTCGATTCGCTGCCGTACATGATGACGGCATTGCCGGATCTGACGCTGTAGCTCTGCGGCGTGAGCAGTCTGCCCGATTCGGCATTGCAGAGCTTGAAGAAGGTGCCGGTCGAGTTCGCGCCGACGCGGTCAAAGCGCCAGGACGGTGCAAGCGTGCTGCCGAGCGCCTTTGCGGAGAGCGTGGAGCCGTCCGATTTGCCGTTTTCGGTGAGGACAGATGCATTGTCCTTCGCGGCAATGTTCATGAGGACAGGCGGGTAGTCTGTGGAGACTGCGGAAACCGGTACACCGCCGCTGACCGGGAACACTGCGAGTGAGGAGAGCAGTGCTGCCGCCGTCACGGAGCTGAGCAGTCTCTGTGCGAGCTTTTTCATGTGGATACCCCCAATTCTTTCTGTGCGCTGTGCATGCGGCACAGCAGGCTGTCTGCTGTTCATTGCAGGTATGGCTTTCCTTATAGTCAGACGGAAAGCGCATAATTCCTGAATGATACTTCGGTGTTTTTAGTATAACGCAAAATTACATGAGATGCAAGAGCAGATCGGAAATTTCGGCGCTATGGATAAAGCACAGAATCGCTTTTTGTGCAATACGCAGAATAATCAATGTTGAAATTTGTGCAGATATACACAGCAGGCGACAAAAAGTAAGCTGATGCTTTCACGCGAATGCATATTTTAGCGCAGATACGCATATACTTGATGCAGCATATCAGCGAAAGAAGGCGGATTATATGATCGAATATGAATCGCTGCTCCGGCTCGATGCGCCGCCCTCGGTGTCGGCATGGGCAAGCATTGTCGGGAAAAAGGAAGGCGAGGGACCGCTCGGCGCCTGCTTTGACATTGCCGTGCCTGACCTGCATCTCGGCATGGACACATGGGAGCAGGCGGAGAGCGAGCTTCAGCGCCGTGCGCTGCTGCTGCTCATGCAGAAGGAGCAGTGCCGTGCGGAGGATATCCGCTGCCTGCTCGCGGGCGACCTCATCAATCAGTGTACCAGCTCGACCTACGCGATGCGCAGCTTCGGCATCCCGTTCCTCGGGATTTACGGTGCCTGCTCGACCTTCGCGGAGGGGCTGCTGATCGGCGGGGCGCTGGTCACGGGCATCGGATTTGACCGCTGTGCCGTCGTGACCTCCTCGCATTTTTCGAGTGCGGAGCGGCAGTATCGCTTCCCGCTCTCCTACGGCGGACAGCGCACGCCGAATGCGCAGTGGACATGCACTGCCGCCGGTGCCGCGATGCTCACACCTGACGGCGCACCGCCCTATCTGCGCGGCATGCTGATCGGCAGGATCCGCGATGCGGGCATCACCGATGCAAACAACATGGGCGCTGCGATGGCACCCGCTGCCGCCGACACGCTGCTCAGATGGTTTTCCGCTACGGGGACATCGCCCGGTGATTATGACGCCGTTGTGACAGGCGATCTCGGGGTGGTCGGCTCGGAGCTGCTCTATGCGCTGCTGGAGCGCGAGGACTGCGACATCCGTGCGGTTCACAGGGACTGCGGCAAGATGATCTTCGAGGGCGGCACGCAGGATACCCACGCGGGCGGCTCGGGCTGCGGCTGCTCGGCAAGCGTGATCTGCGGATGGTTTCTGCCGCAGCTCCGCAGCGGTGAAATGAAACACATTCTCTATGCAGCAACGGGCGCACTGCTCACACCGATGCGCAGTCAGCAGGGGGAGAGCATCCCGTCGATCTGTCATCTGGTGCATCTCTCGCATGAAAGGAGCGGCAGAATATGACGTATTTCTGGGCATTTACAGTCGGCGGGCTGCTCTGCGTGATCGGGCAGCTCCTGATCGACTATACAAAGCTGACGCCTGCGCGCATTTTGGTCGGCTATGTGGTCGCGGGGGTGGTGCTCGGCGCACTCGGGATCTATCCGAAGCTCACGGAGCTTGCGGGTGCCGGTGCGACGGTGCCGCTCTGCGGTTTCGGCAATCTGCTTGCGCAGGGCATCCGGGAGGATGTGGCGGAGCACGGCCTGCTCGGCATCCTGACGGGCGGGCTTTCCTCTGCGGCGGGCGGCATCACGGCGGCGATGCTCTTCGGGCTGCTGGCGTCGGCGGTGTTCCGCCCGAAGGAGAAGTGAAGCGGAAAATATATGCCCCTGAGCGTTCCGAAGCGCTCAGGGGCATTGTGTTTTATGCGGCTCTGAGATAAATCAGAGTTTGGCACGGGAAGTTGCCTCCGGCGGATTGATAATGGTGCGCTGCCCCATGCGAAAGCAGTCCATCGACAAACCCCGCTGGGTCAGCGGTCCCCGGACCCCGTTGTATTGATTCCGTCAGGATTTCATTGCGAAGCAATTTCATTCGCAGAATTTCATTGCGCAAGCAATTTCTTTCTCATTTCTGCTCATTATGATGAAAGCCTCCCCATCCCCGGAGAGGCTTTTGTTGAAAAGGTATCGCCGGCGCAATGAATTCAGAATGCGGTCGCTCCCCAATATCAATCCATCGGAAACACATTATCTGCAAATCGAGAGACGGCATTGCCCGTCTCTTTTCTTTGTGCCGGATGCTTCCGTGAGTTGGTGTTTTTGCTGTTGCCTTTTTTTTGAGAATATGCTATAATAGAAATAGTAGCCTTTTTACAGAGAGAAAGGAGCAGAATCCCTATGGAACCTGCAGAACGCGAAAAAAGAATCCGATCCGTCCATGCGCTGCGCGAGAGCTTTGTCATCGCAGCGCCGAACGGCAAATACAAATTCGTCAAGCGGCTCGGCAGAAAGCTGACCTTCTGGTATATCCGTCCCTTCGGCGACGCGCAGAATCAGTTTAACGATGCCGCCGCCGGTGCGATCACCGGGATCAACGAATCCCTGACCGCGCTGGAGCAGCGGGTCGCGGAGCTCGAGCAGCAGACCGCCCGCAGCATCTCCGATTTCACCCGCGAGCAGCGGCAGACCCTCGCCCGTGTGCAGACCGCACAGCAGGAGGCATTCAGCGCGATGCGCACAGAGCAGGCGGAAACGCTCTCTGCCAGCGAAAAGGTGCAGGCAGCGGCGCTCGGTGCGCTCTCGGAGGATGTCGCAAGGACGCTCCTCTATGCCGCGCCCGAAAGCCGCCCAGATGCCGGCGTGCAGCCGCTCACCGCACTCGATCCGCATGTTCCCGCACCGCTGCATGATGCGCTGCGTGCCGTCGAGCAGGCAGCGGATGATGCCGCAAAGCAGACCGCCCTCGATGCCCTCGAACAGCGTTACACCGCCTATTTGCAGGACACGCTCCGCAGCACCCGTACTGTCCGCCGCGAAATCGCGATCGTCTGCCGGCTGTTTGCCTCCGGAGATGGCATGGAAGCCATCCGAAACGAGGTCTGGGATCTTTATCGCCTGATGAAGCGCGCCAGCCGCTATCCCGTCTGCATCGTCTCGATCGAAGCGGCAGGCGGTGCCGTTACACAGCAGGGCGATGTGCATTATGTCCCCGAGGATCACCTCGCCGACTGGATGAAGCAGCATGATCCCGCTCTGCTCATTTTCTGCGAGAGCACAACCGAAATCATCAACGCCGGCGCACAGTGCATGATCCTCAGAAACAGCCTTGTGCGGCTGAGCTCCCAGAATCCCGCGCAGACGCTCGGCGGCAGCAATATGCAGGAGCTGCTCCACCTCTGCGATCACGGGCTCCAGCACTATGTCACGGCCTCGAAGACGGCAGCCGACACGATGGAAAACCTCGGCTTCCGCAGACCGCGCGTGCTGTATCCTTATATCGACACGGAAAAGCCGCTTTTCTGCCGCAGACCGCGCATCTTTGATCCCGCGCAATTCACGGTCGGCTTTGCATCCTCTCCGATGCAGCCCGAGCAGTCCGATTCACGCGGCATCCCGGCACTCTGCGAGGTCGTCGCACAGAATCCCGATATGCAGTTCATTGTCCTCTGGCGCGACGCCGAAGCGGTGCCTATGCCGGAAGCGCTGAAGGACGCCGCAAACTGTGAGGTGCGGTGCGGCAGAGAGGATATGGCAGCCTTTTACAGCGAGATTGACTGCGTGCTGATCCCCTATGCCGATGCAAATTACAATCACGCCTGCTCGCTCTCGGCAGCAGAGGGCATGCTCATGGGCATCCCCGCGGCTGCCACACCCGCAGCGGGCATCTCGGAGCTCATCTCCGTATGCGGCATCGGTGAGACCGCGGCAGACACGACCGCGGAAGCACTCGGCGATGCGCTGAAAGCGATCCGTGCGCAGTATCCGGCATACGGTGCTGCATGGCGGCTCGAAAAGCTCCGCACGATGCTCAGCGGCAATGCCTTCGTGCAGTATGCGGAGGAATGCGCGGAGAATGCCATGCCTTACGGCATCTGCACGCTCTATGAGTGGGACCGCAGACTGAAAACGCAGAATCATCATCTGGTGCGCGGTGCGGCAGCGCTGAAAGCCTATTACCAGCGGCAGGATGTCGCGAAAAACTACACAGAAACGCGGTTCCTGTCATATCCGCAGAGCTGCTTTGACCGCATGGAGCGGAGCTCTGTGCCCGTACTGATCGACACGCTCTGCCCGCAGAAGGACAGCGAACGCACACTGCTCGATCTCGCATGCGGCAACGGACGCATTCTGCAAATGCTCCTGCCGCTCGGAAGCTGCACGGCAGGCGATGCCTCCCCCGCAATGCTTGAGGAGATGCAGCGCAAATTCCGGGAGGCGGAAAATCTCACGCTGCGGCAGCTCGATCTGCTCTCGGATGCCCTCCCTGCACAGTATGATGCAATCACGATCTTCCGCTTCATCCGGCATTATGAATACAGCGTGCGGCGGGAGCTCTGGGCAAAGCTCCGGGGCGCACTCAAACCGGGCGGCGTGCTGCTCTTTGATGTGCCGAATGCGTATTTTGAGATTCCGCACAGGCAGCGCACGGGCTGGGAGAAATACCCGATCTACGATGTTTTCTGGACGCCGGATTCGATTCGGCAGGAGCTGCTGGACAACGGGCTCGAGCTGATGGCGCTGGTGCCGGTCGGCGAGGGACTGTATCCCGATGCGCAGCATAAGCCGATGACATGGACAGCAGCAGCAAGAGCAATGATCTGAAAGGAGCGATCCACAATGGAAGAACGGTTCCCGCTGGGGCTTGATGTGGAAGCCTATCTGGACAAGGCGCTCGAAGCGCTGCGTGAGACATACCCCTGGGCAGAGCGGCAGCAGTTCCGTAAGGAACGGCGCTATGCCATTGAGGAGACCGCGGACGGCCCCCGCTTTGTGACCTATTTCAGATGGTCGGACGGCTCTGTCGAGCGGGAAGTGCTCGGCTGCGATGCAGGCAAATTCATCGAAACCGTCATCTCGCAGAACAGAGACTGGATCGAAGACGCGAATCCTGAAACAGAACGCTTCGATGTTCCCCTCCGCGGCGGCATCGACGCACACGGCTGGCTGCTCGAACAGTATACCTTTGCAAAGCATGAGCTCGGCGGCTATTCGGTCACGGTGACTGCCGGCAACCGAAGTGCAGGCGGCTCGCGGACATTTTTCATCCCGCCGGAATTCTTTGCGGGGAGCTACGACGATTTCCTCGCGCAGTACGCAGAACTGGTGCCCGCCTATGCGTTCGGGCTTGATACAGATTACCTTGCAGAGACCGAAGGGCTCAGAGCATTCCTCGGATTCTGACGATACTATAAAAGATTGTGAAGTGATAGAAATGAAACAGACGCCGGAAGCACTCCGCAGCCGCATTTACAAGCTCGCGGAATCGCGCATCGAAGCAGCCAGGGCAAAGATGCCCTGCTCGGCAGCGCTCTTTGAAGCCCTCGCGGCACAGCGTCCCGATTCTGTGGACTACACACTGCTGAAAGATCTTGACAACCGTGATTTTATCGAAGCTGTGTTTTCTCTGCTGCTCGGCCGCCCGCTCGATGATGCGACAAGGGCAGCATGGCAGGATCGCACAGACAGCATGCCGCAGGAGCAGTTCCGGACGGCAGTGCTGCGGTCTGTCCTGCGCTCGGCGGAATATCAGAGAAGAATGACACCGCTCTGCCGTTGTCCCCTGCCTGTGGCTGAGGAGAGCGGGCAGATCAATGTGCAGGTCGCGCCGCAGCAGATGCCTGACCGCCTGATGCGTGTCTACCGCAAGCTCCCTGCGCCGATGAAAAAGCTCGCGAAAAAACTCGCCGGGAAGGAGGACGCCTGATGACACATGTGTATATCGACCTCTCGCGCCTCTGTCTCACGAAATTTACCACGGGTATCCAGCGCGTGGCGCGTGAAATCGTCCTGCGCATGCTCAAGGATCCCTCGCTGGAGGTCACGCTGCTGGCGGACATGCCCTCGCATACAGAATGGCGTGTTCTGCCGCATGACGCCTTCACTGAATTCTATACCAAAGGAACCGGCTCCCCCTACGGCACCGGCAAAACTGTCATCGTCCGCCCGCGTGAGATCGAATCGGGCGCAGTGTTCTTCGATATTGACAGCGCATGGAATATGCCGATGCACCGCTCCTGGCTCTTCCCGATTCTCAGAGAGCACGGCGTCACGGTCGTGCCGCATCTCTATGATCTCATCCCGGTGACGGAGCCGCAGTTTTTTTACAGTGAGACAACCCGGCAGTTCCTTGTCTGGGTGACTGCCGTGCTGCAAAATGCAAGTCACATCATCTGCAATGCCGAAGCGACAAAAGCCGCGCTTGCAAAGCTCTGCGGCGAGCTCGAATGCGATATACCGCCCTGCACGGTCATCCCGCTCGGCGCCGATTTCAAGCAGGGCGGCAATGCGGAACAAGCACCGCTGCCCGAAGGTCTCACGCCGGAGAAATATGTGCTGATGGTCGGCACGATCGAGCCGCGCAAGAATCATGCGCTGCTGCTCGATGCCGTGAAGCCCCTCTCGGAGCGCGGCATCAAGGTTGTCTTCGCCGGACGCATCGGCTGGAATATGGATGCCTTCCAGAAGAAAATGGCGGCACACCCGCAGAACGGCACCGATTTCTTCTTCTTTGAGGGACCCACCGATGCCGTGATCCGGGCGCTCTATGCCAATGCGCTCGCGGTCGTCTTCCCGACAATGAACGAGGGCTTCGGGCTCCCGGTCATCGAGGCATATCAGCACGGCACGCCGGTGCTCGCCTCGGATATTCCGGTGCTGCGCGAGGTCGGCGGAGAGCTCGCGGATTATTTTGACAACACCTCTGTTGATTCGCTGGTGGCGGCTGTGGATCGTCTGCTGGCAGGCGATACCCGTGCGAAGAAAAAGGAAGCCATTGCAGCCTATCGCCCGCGCACATGGGATGCGGCCGCTGCGGATATGGCGGCTGCACTCGCAGGCTTCTCGCAGAAGACGGGCACTGTCCCCGCGGAGACGCGCATCTCACAGATGGTCGTGCTCACCGCACGCAATGACGATCTGCTGCGCACGCTTCCCTATCTTGACGCATTCCTGCCGTTCATCGAGCGGCTGCTCGTCTGCTGCCCTGAACGGAATATCGCGGAGCTGCGTGAAAAATGGCACGGGCGCATTCAGCTCTCCTTCTTCACCGACGAGGAGCTTCTGGGCGGTGCGCCGCTCCCGAAGGATCACACGCGCCGCAATTTCTTCCTGCGCTGTCTGCTGATGGAAAAGGCACCGCTTGATGATGTATTCATCATGACAGACGACGACTACCGCCCGCTGCTGCCGCTCACACAGGAATTCTTCCTGAAGGACGGCAGAATGCGCGGCTATTACTGCTACGATCTGCGTGAATGGTACGGCACACAGGGCAATTATACCTCCTATGACCTCAGCATGTTCCGCACACGCGATTTCCTCACTGGAGAGGGCCTGCCCGCATTGCAGTATTCCGCCCATCAGCCGCAGATCATCGACCGCCGCATCTATCTGGAAATGCTCGCGAAATACCCGCACATCTCCGGCGACGGTCTCGACGAATGGAGCACTTATTTCAATTACGGCATCGCAGTGCATCCCGATCGGTTTGCAGCAGTGCCCTACACCTCGATCGGCTGGCCGGGCGCGATCACAGACTGGACGCTCTGGTGTCAGCCCTCCGGGTTATGCTTTGAGAATTTCTATGATGCGCTCTATGAAAACGGACGCATTTTCGCGGATTTCAGCCGGGAATACAATGCGGAAACCATTGTTTCGGAGAACATGGAAAAGGTACAGCGCTGGAGAACTGAGCTCGGAAAGCAGCAGCAGACAGCCGCCGCACTTGCAATGTTCCGCTCTGTCTATCACAGCCAGTATCACATGATGCCGGAGCTGAGCCTCTGCGAAGGCGAGGACGGTGCGGCGGTGTTCCGTCTGCCGAAGCTCATCTGTATTCCGGCGGGGGCATTCGTCCGCCTGCGGCTGCTCACGGATGATGCACTGCGAAAAAAAGGCGCGGTGCTGCGCTACGGCGTGCAGAATACAGAGGGCAGATTCGTGATTCCGCAGCAGGAGATCCGGCTCGCCGATCTGGACAGCAAGCTGCATCCCGAACTGGTGCTGCCGGCTCCCGCAGGTCTCCTGAACGGCGCGCTCGTGCTGGAGTATGACTGCGGCGAGATCGTCCGCGGCAGCACGGCATGTCTTGTGCGGTAAAATATCATTCCTGTAAAAAAGACCCGCGCCTGAAACAGACGCGGGTCTTCTGCATTTTCCGCAAAAAAGAAAAGCGGCCCGCAAACGCGAGCCTCAGAAAGCAAAATCAATACAGATGGGAATAGGGAAATAAGAAATTGGGAAATGGGGCTTGAAATCAAGCTGAAGCGCCTGTGCCCTGCGGCACGTTTGCTTCACTGTCTATAAGATAGCATGCAAACATTAAAATAACCTGAAAGAATTTCAGATTCGCAAAAAATCTCACATTTACACCTGTGCAGCGAAATTTCGGGGAAAAGGCTTGCTTTTTTCGTGCGAATATGCTATACTGAGCATAGGGCATTCCGCCCGGGAGTCTGAATTGAAGGGAGAACCGGAAATGTTTTTACATGAATTTGACCGCATCGAAGCAGAAGCCTTCCTGACCCTCGCCTCTGAGCTCATCGAGGACGACGGCATCATCACCGCGGACGAAGACGCGATGCTCGCAGAATACGCTGCTGCACTCGGTGTCTACGATTTTGTATATGATGCTGCTGCATGTGCAGCTGCCCGCGATACGCTTGCACAGCTCAATGAGGTCAGCAAGCGCAAGGTCTACATGGAGATGTATTCTTTCGCGGTCTGCGACGGCTTTGAGGATCCGACCGAGCGCCGTTCGCTCAATATGCTGCGCGAATGCCTTGAGCTGGATTCGCATATCTGCACGCTGCTTGAGACCGGCGTCCGCGATCTTTACGGCGTCTATGAGCAGATCGAAGCAGCACTCGGCGCAGAGCCTGCACCCGTCAAGGTCGAAGGCTGAATCTGCAAATCTGAAGCCGTACACTCCTTTTAACGATTCGTATATTTTTGTGAAAATTGCCCCTTGTGAAATTGTTGCTTTTGTGGTATAATAATAAGTAACGTCATAATCGGCATCGTATAGAGAGGAGTGTGAAGCATGGCGTATGAAGCAGGAATGCATGTTCGTTACGGAAGCACAGGAATCTGTCTGATTGAATCTCTGACTGAAGTTCCCTTTCCCGGGCAGACCGCGCCGCGGCGATGTTATGTACTGCGGCCGGTGCGTAACCGCAGTATGGAGATTACCGTCCCGGTGGATAATGAGGCGCTCTGTGCCAAGATGCGCCCGCTTCTCACAAAGGCGGAGATCGACGAAATGCTCGATACTGCTGTGAAAACTGACGCAATCGAATGGATCGAGGACCGCAAGCTCAGGCGTGCGGAATTCCGCAGGCTCATTGCAACGGGGGACGCACAGACGCTTTTGCAGCTCATTCACTGCATCTTAAAGCATCGCGCACTGCTCGCGGAAAGCCGCAAGCATCTTTCTTCTGCGGATGACAACACCCGCAAGGATGCGGAGCGGATGCTCGACGAAGAATTTGCGTTTTCGCTGGGAATCACCCCCGAGGAAGCCGGGGCTTACATCTGTGACCGGCTCCAGGTGCCTGTCAACAAATAAAATGCGACCGTCTCTGCGGATGACTCTGCGGGGGCGGCTGCCGTTTTTTGCGGCAAAAATCCATGATGTGAAAAGGAGATCAATTATGCTGCTGTGGTTTCTGAACAGTGTGCTGCTGGGCGCCGGGCTTGCGATGGATGCGTTCACGGTCTCGCTGGCAAACGGTCTGCACGAGCCGGGGATGCGGCGCGGGAAGCAGCTGAAAATCGCGGGCGCCTTCGCCGGATTCCAGACGCTGATGCCGCTGCTCGGATGGGTCTGCGTGCATACGGTCGTGCAGCTGTTCTCCGCATTTGAGAAGCTGATCCCGTGGATCGCGCTGATTCTGCTCTGCGTGATCGGCGGTAAAATGGTGTTCGGCGGCATCAAAGCGCGATGTCACCCGGAGCAGGCGGAGAACGCACAGACCGTCGGCGCGGGGGCACTGCTCGTGCAGGGCATTGCGACCTCGATTGACGCGCTTTCGGTCGGCTTCACGATTGCAGAGGATCCGTGGTATAAGGCGGGGGCTGCGGCGCTGCTGATCGGCGCAGTGACCTTCGGCATCTGCTTTGCCGGTGTGCGGCTCGGCAGCCGTGCGGGCATGAAGCTCGCGGACCATGCGGCAATCGTCGGCGGGCTGCTGCTGATCGGCATCGGCATCGAGATCTTTGTGACGCACTGAGCGGTATCGCTGGCGCGATGGATTTATAATGAGGGCGCTGCCCTCAAACTCCTGCCGGGGACAGCGGTCCCCGGACCCCTGCTTTTTTACATGTTGAGCCGGAACGCGGAAGGTTCCGGCTTTTTTATATTTTCCCGCGCTGCGGACGCACGCATCTTTTTTCCGATTTTCCCTTGACGCTGCGGCGCTTTCTGTGGTATAATATACTTGCGGGAGTTTGGGCGCATATCGCTTTGCTCCCCGACTTATCTCAAATGACTGGAGGCATCTGATCATGTCCTTTGACCGTTTGCTGGCGAAGATCGCCGCGATGAAAAATCCGACCGTTGCAGGTCTTGACCCGAAGCTCGACTATGTGCCGGAGTATCTCCGCAAGAGCCATCTCGATGAAGACGGCGAGACCCTCAAGGCTGCCGCAAAGGCAATCTATCAGTTCAATGTGCTGCTGATCGACGCGCTCTGCGATATTGTTCCTGCGGTGAAATTGCAGGCTGCATATTATGAGATGTACGGTCACCACGGCGTCAAGACGATGGAGCGCACCATCCGCTACGCAAAGCTGCGCGGGATGTATGTCATCACCGACGGCAAGCGCAACGACATCGGCGCGACCATGCAGGCATATGCCGCGGCGCACCTCGGCTCCTGCGAGATCGGCTCCTGCACCTATGAGCCCTTCGGCGCGGATGCACTGACTGTCAACGGCTATCTCGGCACCGACGGCATCACCCCGCTGCTCGATGTATGCCGCGAGCGCGACAAGGGCATCTTTGTCCTCTGCAAGACCTCGAATCCCTCCTCGGGTGAATTTCAGGATATGCTGATCGACGGCGTGCCGCTCTATGCAAGAATGGGCGACAAGTGTGAGGAATGGGGCGCAGATACCGTCGGAACCTACGGATACAGCGCGGTCGGTGCTGTGGTCGGCGCGACCTATCCCGAGCAGCTCACCGAGCTCAGAAAGCGTCTCCCGCACACAATGTTCCTCGTGCCGGGCTACGGCGCACAGGGCGGCGGTGCGGCAGGCATCGCAGGTGCCTTCGATGAGAACGGTCTCGGCGCAATCGTCAACAGCTCCCGCGCAATCATGTGTGCCTACAAGAAGGAAGGCTGCGATGAGCGTGACTTTGCGGGCGCAGCGCGCAGAGAAGCAATCCGCATGCGCGATGATCTCAATTCCTACATCCGCCTCGGATAATTCACATGCGGCTGCTCTTTGCGATTGACAAGGGGGATTATCTCCCCGGCGGCACGGTCGGGCGGCGTCCCTCCGTGCGCGGAATCATCGTGCGGGAGGGGAAAATCGCAATGGTGCATTCCCTGCGCGACGGTTACTACAAGCTCCCGGGCGGCGGCATCGACGCGGGTGAGACCCACGCTGAAACGCTCGTGCGCGAGGTGCGCGAGGAAGCGGGGCTCTGCGTCATCCCCGAGAGTATCCGCCCATACGGATTTGTCCGGCGCATACAGAAGGGCAAGGCCGAGGATATTTTCATTCAGGAAAATTTCTATTACTTCTGCGAGACTGACGGCCAAACGGTGCCGCAGTCGCTCGATGCCTACGAAGCCGAGGAGCGGTTCACGCCCGAATGGGTCACGCCCGCAGAGGCCATCGCAGTGAATGAACAGGCGCTCCGCAGCACCAAATCCGACCGGCACGGGTCGGTCATGCTCGAGCGCGAGAACCGCGTGCTCTGTATGCTTACAGAGGAGCATCCCGCGCTGTTTCGCTGACTGCACGGCTTCAGGAGGAGGAGGCATATATGTCTACGGGTGAACAAATTGCAGCCGGAATTCTGTTTGCGGCAGCGGGCTGCATGCTGTTTTTCGGCATCCGGCATTTTATGGAAAAAGGCACATTGCTGAACAACGCATGGTTCTGGGCATCGGATACTGAACGCAAAGGCTTGGATAAAAAACCGTATTACCGGCAGTCTGCGATCGTGCTCTGCATCCTGAGCGCCGTATTTGCCGTGATCGGTCTCTCGGTTGTGCTGCAAAACAGCCGGATCTGTTTTGCCGAAATTCCGCTGATAACAGCCGCCGTCGTATATGCAGCTGTGTCATCCGCGAAAATCAACCGGAAGTCATGATTCAGAGAATTCAGCGTATGAGAAAAATCGTATTGCTCGGCAGCAGAAATGCCAAATGTGAAAACCCTGTCGCTGACTGCACTTTGCGTCACGCTCTTATCCTCTGTGAAGCGTGCAGAACCGGCGGCTGAAAAGACAAGGTGATACATATGAAACAGGATAAATACACAGATCTGCTGACATACATAATCGTCAGCATGACGCAGCTCACGGCGGCTGCATGGAGCATGGTGATCGAATGTCCCGAGGTTGCCGGAAAGGCACAGCCCGGGCAGTTCGTGGACCTGCTGCCGGACGGGAATTTCACGCTCCGGCGCCCGATTTCCATCTGCGGCATCGACAGGGCGGCAGGTACGCTGCGCATCGTGTTTGAGGTGCGCGGCAAGGGCACCAAAGCCCTCTCGGAGCTCCGCGCCGGCGACACGGTCAATATGCTCGCGCCGCTCGGACACGGCTTCACGCTGCCCGAGCAGTCCGCACGCGCGATCCTGATCGGCGGCGGCATCGGCACACCGCCCATGCTCCCGCTCGCAGAATATTTCGGCAAAAACGCCGTTGTGATCTCCGGCTTCCGCAGCAAAGACTCAGCCATCTTGCAGGAGGATTTCGCCGGAACCGGCGCAAAGACGATTCTCTGCACCGACGACGGCTCTGCGGGACGCTATGGACTTGTGACGCTGCCGCTGGAGGAGGAGATCAAAACACAGAAGCCGGATCTCATCTGTGCCTGCGGTCCGATGCCGATGCTCCGGGCAACTGCTGCGCTCGCAGAGACCTATGAGATTCCCTGTCAGGTCTCGCTCGAAGAACGCATGGGCTGCGGCATCGGTGCATGTCTGGTCTGCGCCTGCCGCACAAAGGACAAAAACGGCGATGAGCAGTATACCCATGTCTGCAAGAACGGTCCTGTTTTCGATGCAAAGGAGGTGCTCTGGTAATGGCTGATCTCTCTGTCAATATCTGCGGCATCCCGTTCAAGAATCCGATCATCCCGGCATCGGGCGTGTTCGGCTACGGGCGCGAATATGAGCGCTACTATCCGCTCTCGAAGCTCGGCGGCATCGCAACGAAGGGTACGACGGGCGCAAAGCGCACGGGCAATCTCGCGCCGCGTGTCGCAGAAACGACCTCCGGCATGCTCAATTCCGTCGGGCTCCAGAATCCCGGCATTGATCATTTCATCGCGGAGGAGCTGCCGCATCTGCTCGCGTGCGATACGGTCATCCTCGCAAATATCGCCGGCGCCACTGCGGAGGAATGCGCAGAGGTTGCGGCAAAGCTCGATAAAACCGATGTTCATATGATCGAGCTCAACATTTCCTGCCCGAATGTGAAGCAGGGCGGCGCTGCATTCGGCACCTCCTGCACGGCAGCGGCAGAGGTGACAAGAGCCGTCCGCCGGGCGACCTCCAAGCCCCTCTGCGTGAAGCTCTCCCCGAATGTCACGAGCATCACGGAGATCGCGAAGGCGGTCGAGGGCGAGGGCGCAGACGCCGTCTCCCTCATCAACACGCTGCTCGGCATGCGCATTGACCTCCGCACCCGCAGACCGATCCTGCGCAATAATATGGGCGGCTTCTCGGGACCGGCCGTGTTCCCGGTGGCAGTCCGCATGGTCTGGCAGGTTGCAAACGCCGTCAAAATCCCGGTGATCGGCATGGGCGGCGTTGCAAGCGGCGAGGATGCCGCAGAGCTAATGATGGCAGGTGCTTCGGCGGTGCAGGTCGGCACGGCGATCGTGCAGGATCCTTATGCGCCGCTGCGCATCATAGATGAACTGAACGACTGGCTCGATGCAAACCGCATTCAGACGGCTGCCGAGCTGACAGGAACGGTAAAGCCATGGTAACGAAGCTATACCTTGTGCGCCACGCAGAGGCGGAGGGCAATGCACGCGAATTCTTCCAGGGCAACATTGACACGCCCCTGACGGAGAAGGGCGAAATGCAGCTCCAGTGCCTTGCAGAGCGCTTTTCAGAGATTCCGCTTGATGCGGTTTACACAAGCCCCTTCCAGCGGGCAAAGCTCACTGCCGAAGCAGTCAACCGCAGCCACGGTCTCCCCATCTCGCCGGAATATGATCTGCGCGAGATCAACGGCGGACAGTGGGAGGGCAGAACATGGGCAGAGCTGCCGCAGCTTTTTCCGCGGCAGTATGAGCTCTGGACGACAAAAATGTGGCTCTTCTGCGCGCCCGAGGGCGATGCGATGACGGATGTCTACTATCGCATGCAGGAGATCATGGAGAAGATTGCACGGGAGAATCCCGGCAAGACGGCAGCAGTCGTCTCGCACGGCTGTGCCCTGCGGAATTTCCTTGCGGCAGTCGAATTCCACAGCATCAGCGGTCTGCCGGATGTCGGCTGGTCGGACAACACGGCAGTCTCGCTCGTGGAATTCGATCACGATACGGGCAAATGGTCGCTCATTTTCAAGAACGATTCCACCCATCTGACGCCGGAGCTTTCCACGCTCCGCACTTCGCACTGGAATCGCTATGACGAGGAACGGACATGATCATTTTCGGCGTTGATTTCGGCGATGTACGCACAGGCTTTGCGGTCTGCGACAAGTCAGAGCTGCTGGCTTCCCCGGCAGGCGTGCTGACGGAGCGGCGGTTTGATGTCGCCGCAGAGAAGACCGCAGAGGCGGCGCGCGCCGCACATGCAGAGATGATCGTGGTCGGGCATCCTGTCAATATGGACGGCAGCCGCGGACCGCGTGCGGAGCACTGTGCGGCATTTGCGGAGCTGGTGCGTGAAAAATCGGGGCTCCCGACGGTGCTCTGGGATGAGCGCTGCACGACCGTCTCCGCGCATCAGTATCTGAACGCGACCAACACACGCGGCAAAAAGCGCAAGGCGGTCGTCGATACGGTCGCGGCAACGATCATCCTCGAAAGCTATCTTGCATACCGCAAGAATCAGAGCGCCCCGGCAGAACCGGAGCGCTGAGATCAGTGTATCATATCCGCAACTGTGTCCATCACGGCACCGATGGCACGCGCTGCACGGACAGTCTTTCGCTTGAGGCGGTGCTTTTCGCCTGCCGAGGAAGCTGTGAGCAGATAGCCGACCGTCCCCGCCGCAGCACCGACTGCAAATCCCTTCATGATCGCTGAAAGCTGCATTGCGTTCACTCCTTTCACGGGGTATTATGTGCGGCGCAGCGCAGCTTATACGGAGGCGAAAGATGTATTCCGCAGATGAACTCAATCTGGTCCGCATGCCGGACGAAATACCAAAGTATCAGCTTCAGGAACCGCGCACGATTAACGCCTATATCGGACTGGGCGGCAAGCTCCTGCTGCTGGGCTCTGTGGGGCGTTTGTCACATCTGTATTTTGCAGCGCTCTCCCGTGCAGAGGACGAGGCGCAGAACACCGTGCTGCTTGATGCGATGTATAACGGAACATCATTTCATCTGAAATATGATGACGAGGTACTGAAAGAGATCTACCTCACATCGGATCAGCTTTCGCATGAATGGATCATAATGGAGAATGAGCAGGATGAGATCCGAGAGAAAACACCGGCAGGCTGTGCCGGCGTACTCTCACACGCATACCGGCTGCTTTTCGCAGAAGCCGCCGCACGCGCTGCGGGCGGTATATACATTCAGTCTGTGGAGTACTGGCTGAAGGAATGCGAAGCCTTGGAAACGCTCCCTGATGAGCAGGCTTTTTATAAGCGCTACGGTGCGCTGAAACGCATTCTCAAAGCTGACGAATGCATGCTCCTGTCGGATGACCCCTTCGTGCGCAGTGCGTACCTGAAATTTCAGAAGACATTGCGGAAGGTCAGTCTCCGATTCTATGATTTTCTGCGAAAGTGAAAGGAAATCTATGTCAACGTTACATCTCGTGCTCTTTGAGCCGCGCATCCCGCAGAACACGGGCAGCATCGCACGCACCTGCGCGGTGACCGGCGCAAAGCTGCACCTCATTCACCCGCTCGGGTTCCGCATCGACGACGCGAAGCTCAAGCGTGCAGGTCTCGATTACTGGGATAAACTCGAGATCTTCCATCACGAGAATCTCGCGGCGTTCTTTGCGGCGTATCCGCAGGCAGAGGGCGCGGCAAATCCGTTTTTTTACTTCACTGCAAAAACCGGCACGCTCTACACCGATGTGACCTACCCCGAGGAGACCTTCCTCATTTTCGGGAGAGAGGATCTGGGACTCCCGGATGATGTTCTGAAAGAAAACCCCGGGCGCTGTGTCCGCATCCCGATGCGGGAAACACTCCGCTGCCTGAATCTCAGCAATTCCGTCGCGGTCGCCACCTATGAGGTGCTGCGGCAGCATGACTTCGCGGGGCTTACAAAAGACGGCAGATGGGCAAAATCCGAATGGGAGCCCGAAACGCCGCGTACATATGATATCAGCCAGATATGAGAAAGGAACCACCACCATGCGCAAGGAAAAAATCAAGCTCATGACAGATTCTGTCAGCGACATTACCAGAGAACAGGCAGAGGCACTCGGCATCAAAATGCTCTGCTTCCCGATCACAGTGGACGGCGTCGCTTACCGTGAGGCACAGGATTTCACGAAAGAGGAATTCTACAAAATGGCGGACAGCGCCAAGGAATTCCCGCTCACTGCGCAGCTCACGCCCTTTGAGATCGAGGAGGCATATGAACAGCTCGCGGAAGAGGGCTATACTGATGTGATCTATGTGACCATCGGTGCGGGCGGCTCCGGCACCTATAACAATGCAATGATGGCAAAGCAGTCGTTTGAGGAGAATCACAGCGGCGATGAGAACCGCATGCGCATCCATCTTGTGGACGGCTGCAACTACACCGCGACCTACGGCTATGCCGTCGCGGAGGCTGCAAAGAAGCTCGCACGCGGCGCATCTGTCGCGGAGCTGACCGACTATCTTGAGGACTGGTGCAGACATGCCGGGCTCTATTTTGTCCCGATGACGCTGAAATATGTGAAGCGCTCCGGGCGCGTGAGCGCGGCGGCGGCATTTGCAGGGGAGCTGCTGGGGCTGCGTCCCTTCTGCCGTATCGCAAACTGCAAATCGAGTGTCCTGCAAAAAATCCGCGGAGAAGGCCCGATCATCCAGAAGCTGACCGACTATGCTAAGGAGCATATGCTCCCGCATACGCCGTATATCGTCATGGCGGGCTCGCAGCGCGAATATGCAGAGCAGCTTGCCGCATCGCTCACAAAGACGCTCGGCTATCCGCCGGAGGGCATCTGGCACATCGGCGCGGCAATCGTCTGCAATGCAGGTCCGAATGTCGTCGGCATGGTCATCCGCGAGTCGATGGAAAACGACTGACGCGGAGCTGCACACTTAGGGGGAAACTGATATGAGAAAAAAGATCACGGCAGCGCTCACAGCACTGCTCTGCGCTGCATCACTCTCTGCATGCACCAAATCGGAGAGCAGACCCGCAGAAGAAACGACCGCCGCGACTGCATCCGAAACGACAACAACAGAGCTGACGACCACTGCCGTCACAACGACCGCTGAGACCACAACCGCCGCAGCGGAAACCACGTCTGCACCCGATACCACAGCGGCGGAAAGCACCGATACCACAGCGGATTCCACCGGCACGGCGCCCGCCTCTGCGGACGGCGCAACGCTTCTGCTCTGGAGCGAGCGCGGGTTGGAGGCTGTCCCCGCCGACAGTGAGGGCGGCTACGGCGAACCGCTCTCGGTCGGCGCAGAATATCTCGACTGGACGCTGAAAAGCTATACGGGCACTGTCAGCGGTGACAGCGTTTCGGAGATGAAGGCGGAGTTCAGCCGCGGGAGCGCTCTCAGCGTCAACGGTATCATGACCGTGCTGGCATCCTCCGATCCCGACAATCCGAACGGGCTCTATCTTCGTGTGGACAATCAGGCGGAATTCCCGTATTTCCCCTCGGATACCAGAGAGCGCGGCTGGTTCATCATCGAAAACAAGGAGGATGTTTACGAGTGGCTGGAGCTTGAAGAGCCGCCGGTCTCCGCATCCTACACGATCGCAGTGACGGTTGATGTGACCGCACTCCGTGTCGATCTCCGCACAGGCGGCTATGACACGATCACTGTGACATCGGCTTCCAAGCGGTAAATCATAGCAATATGCCCCCGGTTTTCAGCAGCCGGGGGCATTCTCCTGCCCTTCATCCTGCGCAAGTGCATAGGCAGCCGCAGCCAGGGGCACGCCGAGCAGCAAACCCGCAATGCCGAAAAGTCCGCCGCCGACCACAATCGCCGCGAGCACCCACACCGGCGGCAGCCCGACCGATCCCCCGACAATGCGCGGATAGATGAGATTGCTTTCAAGCTGCTGGAGGATTACGATGAACAGCAGAAACCACAGCGCCTGCTTCGGATCTGCAAGCAGAATGAGCAGCATGCTCGGAATTGCGCCCGCAACGGGACCGAAATACGGCACGATATTCGTGATGCCGACCAGCACGCTGATCAGCAGCGGATACGGAAAATGAAAGAGCAGCATCCCGAGGAAGCAGAGCCCGCCGAGAATCAGCGATTCCTTGAACTGCGAGCTGAGAAAGCGCGCAAAGGTCTCGCAGATGAGACGCAGACGCGAAAGCCATCTTGCCCCGTGCGGTGCGCTGCGTGCGGCAAGGCGGCGGAGACCCGCGAGCAGCCTGTCCCGGTCGGCGAGCAGATACATCGAAAACACCGCGCCGATGCCGATATCCGCAAAGCAGCGCAGGACAGCCGCCGTGTGCCCGTAGGTCTTGAGCAGAAGCTCCGGCAGACTGCCCTGCACCTGCTGTATCATCTCCTCAAGCCGCTCGGCAGGCAGCACGGTGTTCCAGGGCGACTGCGGATAGTGCGCAAACCATCGGCGGAGGGTCTCGCCGTAGCTGCCGAGATTCTCCCCCAGCAGCCGCAGCGACGCGCCGAGCTGCGGGATCAGCACGCAGATGATGCTGATGAAAATGAGCAGCGGCGGCAGCGCGGCACCCGCAAGCGCAGTTATGCGGATGAGCCGGGTGTGCGGCTTCCGGCGGCGGCGCTCTGCGAAGGCGGTGAGATCGCTGTGCAGGCGGTCGAAGGAGGGGGAGAGCATGGTCGCGAAGAGGACGCCGAGCAGCAGCGGACGCACGGCGTGGAGCACATAACGAACCGCAGCAAAGAAGCCCTCATAGCGCAGGATGATGAACGCGAGCAGCAGCAGTGCCGCGCCGCTCAGCACAATCAGCCGGAACAGCGGACTGCGGAGCGTCGAAAAGAATTGTCTTCGGTTTGCCACTACATAATCCCTCCTTCTGCGATAAATCAGAATATAGCTAAATTCGCAATGCGCAATTCGCAATGCGCAATTGCGGTATCGCCTTTCGGCGATGATGATAATGAGGCTTCGCCCCAATCCCCATGGAGCCGCGGAGAATCAGCGGATTGGGGCTTAATGTTTGTGAAACAAACTC
>JAEEGL014057955.1_pt1 | contig 35326 bp, 37 predicted proteins | sample 9134231 | NCBI WGS metagenome assembly JAEEGL01 (sample SAMN16246548, study PRJNA631951) | gut metagenome | biome: gut microbiome; feature: rumen; material: fiber-attached | host: Bos | place: Iran: Karaj | collected 2018-10 | reverse complement strand
TGCCAATAATGGCTCTTGGATGTAAATAGGTTGTACGTCAGGAAGTGGAGGCTCAATGGTGTTAGGTGTTTTTGTGTGTAGGGTGTCGGTGTCTAAGGCTTGCTGGGTGATAGCAATTGCTGGCGGTTCGGTATTCTCATAAGGTGTGTCGTATTCCTGCGGAACTATTGGCTCGGGAATGGGTAGCGTAGAGGATGACGTATGCTTTGTCTTATTTTGTGTTGCGGATGGTATGCTTTGTTGTGTTTGCTCTTGGCCAGGCGTTTGCTGCACGTTTGAAACTTCCTGTCGAGCAATGATAACGTTTGGTGTTTGCTGCGGCAGTGCAAATAGATATATGATCCACACTGTAGTTGCCAGCAATAAGGCTGTGCAAACCATAAGGGCTCGCCGTTTCTGCCGACGTGCCAAGCCGTGAAGGTTGTCTGCGACCTGTTGCTGCTGCCGACGGTCGGCACCGTATTGTTGTAATATGTCTTCTAGATTATCCTGTTTCACTGTGTGAAGGTTGAATGGTTTTAGGGCTAGAGGGTTTTAGAGTTTTAGAGTTTTAGGGTTGAAGGGTTTTAAGGGTTTTGTTTTGATATTTCAGATCTTAAAGTGGCGTAGGCGCGGCTCAGCTGTGTGGTTATGTTAGTTTCGCTGAGGCTTGTCTGCTGCGCGATTTCGTGGATGGTCATCTGCTTTACGTATTTCATTTCTATTATTGTCTGCTGCTGTTTCGGCAATGATGCTATGGCTTGCTCCACCTGCCTGTATCGCAGTTCGGCGTCGTGCGTATCGTCGTCATATTGCTGAATCTGGACTTCTGACACTGCGACTTCCATCATCTTCTGTCTCTGCTTGTTGTGGCGTAGCATATCGATGCAGTAGTTTCGCAATGTGCGCATACTGAAACCCTGTGGGTCTTTCATCAGTCCCAATCGCCATCGTATGCGCCATAGCCGCACAAAAGACTCTTGCACGGCGTCGTTGACAAGGTCGTCGTCGTGCAGAATCTGGACTGCTACTCGCCTCATAGCGGGTTGCAGCGAGACAATGTCGTTTATGAACTTCTCGGTATTTATATCGATTTAGATTCTTATAGGGTTGATGTATGGTGTGTTGTTTGCTTAAAAAGTATTCTCGTAGATGGTTGTCTGTTCCGGTGTTCCGCAGAAGATGCTTTCAACTTTTATAATTAGAGTGAATGGGTGTGGTGGCAGGTTGTTTACATGAAAAGAATTGTCGTATAGACAGATGCAGTCGGTGAGCCCTTGTTCGCCCACGTGCTCTACTACGGTAACAGTATTGCCGTTAGTTTCCACGGTGGTGGTAATGTGTGGCTCGCCACAGTCAAGAACCATATTATAATGTGTCACCTGCATTGAATTGCCAGTACCCGGCCAAAATACCACGATAGAGTCTGTGCTCATATCCTTGACGGCCAGTTTGTCAGTGCTGGTGTGACAGCCCGACGTGTTGATGTCGGAGACGAACGGGGTTTCTGATTCGTTCTTTTCGCAAGCCCAAAGTAGGGCGAGGATGATTGTGGCAGCAGCCATTATTACTGTCTTTCTCATAGTGAAAAAAAGTTTAGTTTATCCTAATAACGCAAAAAACCGAAGAATGTCACAGCAAAAGAAATTTTTTTTTCTTTGTGACATTTAATCCTGTTGTGCGTTATATAGGTGTAACTAAACAAAGCAATATGAATATGAAGAAAATAAGATTTATTTTTCCCGTCATCATGACTTTGACAGCGCTTGTGCTGTCGGGATGCGAAGAGGACGAGTACGTCCGTAATATAGAAAGGGGTAAGTTTGTGGTGTTGGAAGAACCTTATCAGCATCCGTATGCCTCTGATATCACCATCAAAGCCGTCATACTTGTGGAAGGGGAATCTTTGCCACATCGGGGCATAATGATAACGCCGTATTGCATATCGGGGCATATTCCTTCTGGATATAATGCCGGAGACACCACGACAGTGCGTGCCAAGATAAAAGAGATATATCCCAAAGGCGCGACATTTGCGATAGCCGGCAATGTTACTGTTTATAAGTTAAAAGATATAGAAAGGATAAAATGATGAAAAAATTATTTCTTCTTCCACTATCGGCACTTTTGCTGTGCCTACTTTTTTCTGCCTGCAAGAAAGACAAAATCAAACTTCATTTCGACTACGATGGCCCATGCCATTGCGGTGTTGAAAACCCGCTTGAAGACCTGAAGTGGCTACACAATACGGCGGAAGAGTTCGAATCGATTCGCGATAAACAATGGGCGAGCATTTCAATCTGTACATACGATTCCATTAAGCAAGGGTTTATCATCAATCCTTGTGTGAATTGCGACGACGGTATGCAGTCGTTCGTCGACTGTGGAGGCAATAGGTTGGGTGATCTGGGAGGCCTCGCCGGCATACCGCTTTCCACCTATAATATAGATCCAGCCAGCGTGCGAGAGATTTATCGCAACTATCCCGATACGGCGGCCACGCTTGTCAATAAACGTTGGCAACTACAGCGCTTCTTTGACCGTGAGACTCAGACGGGGGAAATCCCTATGCAAGGCAACAATCCCATCCCTTTCTGGCTGTATTTCCATAAAGACGGCACCATGGAGGGCGGTGGCATCAACCAGCTGAATGGCAGTTACGCCCTCTATGAGCAAGACCATATCTATATCAGTATCGGAACCATCACGGAAATATATGACGCTACAGGATGTGAGGAACGTATGGTCAATGCCTTGAACGACGCCACCATCTGTGATGTATCCTATAATGGAACAACCATGCGTATCTATTACGACATGAATCGCAAGTACATGGATTTCATCCGGGCTCAATAGTCGCAATTTTCCTTTAATCTTTCACAGGATGAGACAAAAACAATGGATCATCCTGTTTTTTATTTAAAAATATACACATGACAAACAGTTATTTATAACATATATTAAAAAAAATTTTGTCAGATGAAAAAAAGTTTGTTACTTTGCAATACAAAGTTCTTTTAGAAAATTATCGATATGGACAACAACGACGCATTACGCGATATAAAGGATATTAAATCCATGATGGAACGTTCCTCACGTTTTAAGTCCATCAGCGGATGGGGTGTAGCATTGGCTGGACTGATTGCCTTGGCCGCAGCATGGGTTGCCTACAAGATATTCTCTGACGGTACCCTCTTTGGCGACACCCATTATCTTTGGGAGTACAAGACAAGAGTAGCAGTATGGGGATCCTTGATTCTTGTCGTCGTATGCGGATTAATAGTAATGCTATCGTCACTGCTATTGGCTCGCCGCCAAGGAGAAAGGCTTCAAATCGATAAGGCCATGCGCCGCACCATCTTTAATTTCAGCGTGCCACTACTGGCTGGAGGCATACTATGCCTCGCTTTGGTATTGAACGGCTATTACGGACTCACCTCCTCAGTTATGCTGATTTTCTACGGCCTCGCCCTGATCAACTGCCACCACTCCTCTCTTCCCATGCTCGGGACCTTGGGATACCTGGAACTATTGCTGGGATTGATCGACTGCTTCGTGGCAACACACGCCCTGCTGCTCTGGGCCATCGGTTTCGGACTACTTCACCTCGCCTTCGGAATATACCTAATAGCAGCCAACAATCGCACCTGACATCAACATTAGACATTCGTATTATTCTCACAATTCGTGAACAACAAAGAAGAATAATTAGCGGGGTCCAACATCATACATCTTACATCATACATCTTACATCATACATCTTACATCAATCGTGGATCGCCAAATCAAAATATCGGTACTTGGACTGAACAAAGCATTCGAAAGCCGTACCCGCCTCGGTATCATGTCGGTGCTGATGGTCAACGACGACGCTGACTTCACAACTCTAAAGCAACTTCTTGAACTGACCGACGGCAACCTCGCCAGCCACGCCCGCGCACTCGAAGACCAAGGCTATATCAGCTGTGAAAAACGCTTCGTCGGTCGCAAACCCAACACCGTCTACCGCGTAACCCCAAAAGGCCGTGAAGCTTTCAAAGAACATCTTGCCGCTTTGGAACAGTTCGTCAAAGAACAAAAATAATTTTTTTTGGTTTTTAACTTTGAAATTCAAAGTTCTTTTTAAATATTAACACAACAATTTATTAATTATGGAACAATTAGTTAACGAACAAAATCAACAGAATGGAAATCAGGTTAGCAATCCATCGGCAAACACATCACGTCGCGAAAATGCAGGCCTCAAACTGGTTATAATCTCTTTGCTATGCCTACTATTACTGATACCATGGTTTTTCATCCGTTTCACAATCAGTGAGCGACAGTCGACCGAATCGGCAGCTGAAAGCGAGGTCTTTTCCAAATGGGGTGACCGACAAACAGTGAAAGGTCCCGCCATTCGCGTCGAAGGCGTCAAGGACGAGTCGGACTTCCTACTACTGCCTGAAAATCTCGAAATAGAAAGCAACGCCGGCTGCCGGAGCCTAAACAGAGGCATATATGACTTCACGGTCTACGACGCCACATTGGTGATGAAGGGCAACTTTATCCTACCCCAAAATATGCCTGATGTCCAACGCAAGAGGCTCGAAATAAACTGCTGGAACATGGAGGTTGAGGTCAGCTCGCTGAAAGGACTCACCGAGAACCCTATTGTCAAGATCGACGGTAGAGCCCTCAGTCCCCAAGACATCACCTTCGAAGGTTCGCGACTGATTTGGAAGTGTAACCTTGCATCGTTGCTGGAGAAAGATAACCTCGAGTACGAGATCACACTCAAACTGAGGGGATCAAGCAGCCTGAACTACCTGCCGACGGGCAATACCACCACCGTCAAGATGACGTCTGACTGCCCCACACCTTCGTTCTGCGGCAATTTTCTCCCCACCGAACGCTCAGTCAGTGACGACGGCTTCGAAGCCGAATGGAAGGTACTGGCCATCAACCGCAGCTTCTCACAGATTGTCTCGGCCTGCAAATGGCATAGCATGAATACGAACAGCAATTATTACATTGATGGCGACAACAGCGGCGATGACTCTTTTGGCGTGACGTTGCGACAGCCCGTGGAGCAATATCAGCAGAACGAACGCGCCGTGAAATATGCCTACCTCATCGTACTGCTGACGTTCGCCATCGTCTTCTTCGTCGAGCTGCGCCGCGAAAGCCCTATTCACCCAGTGCAATACTTGCTTGTCGGCATCGCCATCATGCTGTTCTACACCCTTTTGCTATCGTTTTCCGAACATCTGTCGTTCCTCGTGGCATACATCATCGCCACCGTCATGACAGTAACGTTGCTGACATGCTATCTAGGTGGAGTCATGCACAACAGAAAAGTCGGCATGTTGATAGGCGGAGTCCTGGCCGTTTGCTACACCTTTATATATATATTGCTGCAGATCGAGAGCTACGCCTTGCTGGTAGGCAGCATAGGTCTCTTTGTAGTACTCGCTGTAGCCATGTCGGCTTCGCGCAAGGTGGAATGGTATAAAGACAAATAACAGAGAGCAACATGCCTTCTGTCGAAAAGCTAAAAAAAGATACGGGCAGTATATTTCATAATTATTTTGCCAGTATCAAAAAAATAACTACTTTTGTTGCGTCGTTTCGAAAGTACGAAACGACGCAACTTATTGTAAATCTAATCCAAAAGCGTATTTGCCTGCGCTCAAAACGGCTCTTCACGAGCCACAGGCTTTTGAACCCTGATGGAAAAGAGAATAGGAACAATAACCATTTTAGTGACCGACCGTAGCCAGGCGGCACAGATTAATCCCATTATTTCGGACTATTCCGACATCATCCTCTGTCGGCAAGGATTACCGTTTCAGCAACGCGCTGTGGCGGTGATATCGCTTATTGTCGAAGGTACTGTCAACCGCATCAATGCCCTCACCGGCACCGTTGGCCGTATTCAAGGAGTGGAATGCAAAGCAGTGATGACCAAAGCTAGTTAATAATAATCATTAAATCCATAAAATCCCATGAAACACCAAAATTTTATCGATAGAGACAAACTCTATGGTATGCTCGACAATAACGCTCCTAGCGAGAGCCAGCTTAACGACATCCTCAACAAGGCCCGCAAACTAAAAGGTCTGAACCTTGAGGACGTGGCGAAACTGCTCTGCGTGGAGGATGAAGGCGGAATACAGAAGATTCTCGACACCGCACACTACTGCAAAGAGGAGATCTACGGAAAGCGCCTGGTGCTCTTCGCCCCTATCTATACCGGCAACGCCTGCGTCAACAACTGCGTGTACTGCGGATTCCGCCGCGACAACAAGGCCTTGAAACGCAAAATTCTTACGCTGGACGAAATTGAGACCGAGACTCTGCACCTGTTGCGCATGGGCCACAAGCGCGCCCTTCTCATCTGTGGTGAAAGTCCACGCAACGACGCCAACTATATGGTCGAGGCTATCCGCCGCACTTATGCCGCCAAAGACGAAAAAGGCAGCACCATTCGCCGTATTAATGTCGAGTTGGCACCAATGAGTGTGGAAGACTACGCCAAACTCAAGGCAGAGAAGATAGGCACCTATGTATGCTTCCAAGAGACCTACGACGAGGTTGAATACGCCAAGTTCCACCCTGCCGGAACCCCCAAAGCCGACTACCTATACCGCCTCACCTGTATGGATCGAGCGATGGAAGGAGGCATTGACGACGTTGGAGTTGGTGCCCTGTTTGGACTCGTCGACTACCGTTTCGAGATCCTCGCCATCATGGAGCACGCGCGCCATCTGGAAGAGGAGTATGGCTGCGGTCCTCACACCGTCAGTTTCCCGCGTATCGAGCCTGCTGAGGGTACTCCTTTTTCACTACCCGAAAATATTCCGCACCCCGTCAGTGACGCCGACTTTATGAAGATAATAGCCATTATCCGAATTGCTATGCCTTACACAGGCATCATCATCAGCACCCGCGAGCGTCCCGAGCTGCGTGACCAGTTGGTTAAATACGGCGTAAGCCAGATTTCGGCCGCCTCTGAGACCAACCCTGGCGGATATGACGAGGATAACAACAGCAACGAGGCCAAACCCTACGAGAAAACCGGCGATACAGGCGCACAGTTCACCCTGGGCGATCACCGTTCGCTCGACGAAGTTATCAGCATGATGATTGACGGCGGATATATTCCCAGTTTCTGTACTGGCTGCTACCGCAAAGGGCGTGTAGGCGCCGACTTCATGGACCTTGCCAAACCCGGCCTCATCAAGGAATACTGCAAACCCAACGCTATGTTCACCTTCCGCGAATATCTTGAAGACTATGCAAGCCCTGAAACCAAGGCAAAGGGACTGGCATTATTGAAACAACTCACCCAAACCTTCACAAAAGAGGAGCTAAAGAAAAAAGTTGAAGGCAACCTCTGCAAAATCGGAGACGGCGAGCGCGACTTGTACTTCTAATATCACACAATTTACGTTTCGGCACGCAAATATGACATTTCATTTTCTTTTCCGCAAACTTACTTTTCTTATCATTGTATTTTTGCAAAACAAAAAAATGAAACATATTACACAATAAATACGTATTAAATTACGTTAAAAAAAAGCGTTGAACAACAAAACGTAAAAAAATAAGTCAAACAAAAATCAAAAAAACATGAAAAAAGTACTTTTAACCCTCGCTCTTGCTTGCTTTGCAATGGCTGCAAACGCACAATTCATTCTTGGTGGCCAGCTTGGCTTCAACACCAATGGCGGTACTTACACTCAAGAAAATGCCAATCCTGTATGGGATGCTCCCAACAACAAGGCCATGAATTTCACCATTGCTCCTACCATCAGCTATGTCCTCAATGACAACATGCAAGTTGGTTTAAGCCTTCTTTACGCTACTGGCTCTACCACAAACTTTATGCAAGCCGCTTATGCCTTGAATCAAGAAGCTTGGACAAAAACAAGCAACACTATGTTTGCTGTTTCTCCCTATTTCCGCTACTACTTTGCTCAGGCTGGTAAATTCAACTTCTTCTGTGAAGCCGCTCTTACCTTCGGTGTTTCCCCTCGCAGCAAACATCATGATTTCAGCAATGCACCAGCACCTCTTGGATTTGACGACTCTTACGATGGCAACACATCCATGTCTTTCCTCTCACTATCCATCACCCCTGGTGTAAACTACAAATTCAACGACAAATGGTCAGCTGACTGCTACATCGACCTCGCTGGATTGGCATTTACCCACTCATCGGTTAAAACCTATGCTGGTTTTGGCGCCACCAATCCTGACGAACTCATTTCCACCGATGTTACCAACACATTTGGCTTGAATGTTGACGCTAGCGCTCAAACACTCAATGCTCACCTTGGCAACTTCCGCATTGGTTTCAACTATCACTTCTAATATTTAGATAGTTAATCTATACAAAAGCGTCTCCATGGTATTCATGGAGACGCTTTTATTTTATTGTTTTCTTCTAAAAGCCGACTATATTTATGTTGTTATTTTTACAATCATAGTATTACTTCAACAACGGCAATTTGCATTTCGGACCCAGAAAATGACGTTTTAAATAATTGTTCTTTCATTTATAAAGATACAATCTATACTTTTGCATTTGAAAAAGAAGATTGTTTTGTTGAATTCATAATGGTGTTGCAGATCCTTGGGAAAGGGTCTGCTTTTTTTATTTCGTTGGGCGCGATTCAGAGATAAGTTTCACAAGCTCTTCAACAGCGTCAACTTGATCGATGTTTCGTTTAACAACCTGGCGGCCTTTGTAGAGAGTTATCTTGCCTTCTCCGCTACCCACATAGCCATAGTCGGCATCGGCCATCTCGCCAGGGCCGTTCACTATGCAGCCCATAACACCAATTTTCACACCCGTAAATTGTGCCGTCGCCACCTTGATACGCTGTAGAGCCTCTTGTATGTTGTATTGAGTGCGACCACATGAAGGGCATGCTATGTATTCAGGTTGGGTTATGCGCACTCCTGCGGCCTGAAGTATGTCGTAGGCAACAGGGATCTCAGCTTCTGGGTCTTCGGTAAGCGACACACGAATGGTATCCCCTATTCCGTCAAGCAGCAGAGAGCCTATACCAATGGCACTTTTCAAACGGCCTTGAGTGGCGTCTCCAGCCTCAGTCACGCCCAAATGGATTGGGTAGTCCATCCCCATGGCATGCATTTTGTCGACAAAAAGGCGAGTACTCTGTACCATAACTTTGACGTTGCTGGCTTTCATGGAAAAGACCAGTTTGTCATAGTTCTGACGACGACACACCTCGGCAAACTCTATTGCCGACTGGGCCATACCCTCGGGAGTGTTGCCGTAACGGCTCATAATGCGCTCGCTAAGGCTACCATGATTGGTGCCTATGCGCATCGCAGTACCATGCTGTTTGCATATATCGATAAGACGCGACATTTTGTCGCCAATCTTTTCAAGTTCATCATGGTATTCCTGATCGCTGAATTCTGTTTTCCCCGTGTTGCGATCGGTGTAATTGCCCGGATTGACACGCACTTTTTCAACGATAGCGGCTGCTGTCTCGGCGGCTAGAGGATTGAAGTGTATATCGGCAACCAAAGGCACAAAACATCCATGTTTGGCGAGCTCATTCTTGATATTGTAAAGGTTTTGTGCCGCCTTTACATCGGGGGCAGTGATACGGACCAACTCACATCCAGCCTCCACCATGCGCAGTGTTTGCTCTACTGTGGCCTTTGTGTCCATGGTGTCGGTGTTGGTCATCGACTGCACTCTGACAGGGGCGTCGCCGCCCATAGTTATGTTTCCTATGGTTATTTGTTTGCTCATTTTTCTGTTGTTTTTCTCGTTATTGATTCGCAAACGACATTTCATTATCTAAAATAGACCTCTGTGGCACCTACTCCATATTTAGACATAGGCGCGTCGAAGAAATGGACGTTGTCGTATTGTTTCAGTTCCTTTTGAATTTCCTCTTTCAATATGCCCTTGCCAACGCCATGTATGAAAGTAACCTTTTTCATTTTATTCTTGAAAGCATGGTTCATACAGAGACGGAAATAATGCATTTGAATTTCGAAAGCCTCATGAGCCGTCAAATCGCCAGGGTGCTCAGAGAGCATGTCGATATGGAGGTCGACCTCAGCCTCACCAGGTGAAACGGTGTGCTGCAGCAGAATGTTATCGCTAAGTGTGGTGCTGTTATGCTGCTGGACGTTGCTGAGTTGTTTTTTCAGTTTTGCAACTTGGTCTTTTAAATTGGCTATTTGGTTTTTTAGCTGTTTTATTTCCTCCTCGGGAGTGATCGGAACCGCTTTTTTCAGAGCCTCGGCGGCTTTTGAAGTGGAATTGAAAACTGAAGGAATCTCCTTCCCTTTACCTTTAAGGTGCTCTTCCATCTTGGAATTGAACATCTTTGCCGCCCCCTGTTGGTCTGCCATACGAATCAGCTCCTCGGGTTGCATAGGAATATCGAAACCACTATCGTCTTCAACAAAAATAAAGTCGTCGGTTATTTTGGTGACGATACCGCCACCTATCTGGTTAAGGAATTTGACTTTGTCTCCTATCTCGAATTTTGATTTCATGATGAGTGATATAATAAATGACGTTTGAAAAGCTTAAAAAAACATCAAAGAATTTCGTCAGCCAGCACAGCGAAGTCGATGCCATCGAAGTTGCCGCTTGACATCATTAAAAGATTTCTATTCTCCTTGGCCTGAAATAATGCTTTAACAGCGAGGAGCATCTTTTTACTGTCGGTAAAGACCTCTACATTCCCACCAAATGCTTTGCCGACCTCATCAGGGTCTAAGGGAGGTAGTTTTTTGAGTTGTAAAGCATGCTGGCTAAAGTAAACATATCGCACGTCGGCCTCGTCCATTGTGCCTCGATACTGTTGGAGGAATTCCTGAGTCAGCGAGCTAAAGGTGTGCAGTTCCATACAGGCCACCAAAGTACGGTCTGGGTACTGTTCACGCATAGCGTGTATAGTGGCGCGGAGCTTGGATGGAGCATGGGCGAAATCTTTGTAAACAGCACAGGTGCCGTTTTTTTTCACCAGTTCCAATCGCTTCGAGGCGCCCCCAAAGGTACTGATAGCCTCATCAAACTGCTCATCATTCACTCCCACCTGGCGGCATGCCAACCGTGCGGCGGTGAGGTTTAGCAGGTTGTGGTGTCCAAAGACCTGCAGTGGTGTCTTAACATTACTTGACAACAGATAGGTCACGCCATCCTCTACAACATGATTTGGACAAACATATGGCAGCTTGTTAATATCGACGCGCTGGTTTTCAACAGCCACGCGATGCACTTCGGCATCCTCGTCACAGTATATCAGCGTTCCTTGTGGCTCTATTAGGTTGATGAATTTGTCAAACTGCTCGCGATAGATGTCAAATGTAGGAAACACGTTGATATGATCCCACTCTATGCCTGTAATGATGGCAACATTAGGGTGATAGAGATGGAACTTGGGACGGCGGTCGATGGGCGAGGTAAGATACTCATCACCCTCAATGACCATCACCTTTGCTGTATGGCTCAATCGAACCATAACATCGAACCCCTTCAGTTGTGCACCGACCATATAGTCAGCCTCAATTCCGCAACGTTGCAAAACATGCAGTATCATTGCCGTAGTCGTGGTTTTGCCGTGCGATCCACCAATAACGATGCGTAGCTTGTCTTTCGACTGATCGTAGAGATATTCTGGATAACTGTATATTTTCAGTCCCAATTCTTGAGCACGTAGCAGTTCAGGATTGTCGATACGAGCATGCATGCCTAGCACCACAGCATCGAGATCGGGAGTGATACGCTCAGGGTGCCAACCTTCGCTTTCGGGCAACAAGCCTGCATTGGCAAGACGAGTACGGGCAGGGTCAAAAATCTCGTCATCAGAACCTGTAACAATATATCCCTTATGATGCAAGGCCAACGCCAAGTTGTGCATAGCGCTGCCTCCGATAGCAATAAAATGAACTTTCATGAGCTGATAATTGAAAGGATTGGTTAATTATTCAAACGTTTGAAATCAACAATGTTATACATAGGTCAAAAGGGGGCATCCGGTTTAAGGCAAATGGAGATATCAATTGCTTCCTTTTTTTAAATGGAAAACTCCTTTTAACAATTCTTTAACGCCATGTTATAAAATTAATTTTGTCACCTCGAAGAAAAATGTTATTTTTGCACATCGAAATAATAATCAACTATGGAAAACAGACAAATTATCAACGGTAATCGTATCTCATCAAATACTATTGAAAAATTGAATGATAATGAGATATTTGTATTCGGAAGCAATATTCAAGGCATGCATGGTGGTGGAGCAGCATGGTATGCCCACAAAAACTTCGGTGCCGAATGGGGTATTGGCGAGGGGCTTACAGGCCGCACATACGCTCTGCCCACAATGGAGGGGACAGCCTCTATGAAGAAAGCAATAGCACATTTCATAGATTGTGCCAAGCAACATCCAGAACTGACTTTTCTGGTCACCGCTGTTGGTTGTGGTATTGCCGGCTACACTCCGAAAGAGGTGGCTCCAATGTTTCGCGAAGCCCTCAGCGTAGAGAACATCTATTTGCCAAAAGTTTTTATCGACGAACTAAGCAGATAGCTAAACCTCCTTCATATACATAAAGTAAAAAGGGACAAGTGATACAACTTGTCCCTTACTTTTATTTGCTTAGGTTAAAAGAGCATCAAGCAGTGGTATCGCCGGCAGCAATACGAGCACGTTTGCGTTCAATCTCATCGAGTATAATTTTGCGTATGCGCAGATGTGTCGGAGTAATCTCAAGGTATTCGTCCTCACGAATATATTCCATAGCTTCCTCGAGACTGAATTTGATTGCCGGGGAACAAGTAGACTTGTCGTCAGCACTTTTGCTGCGCATATTGGTAAGGTTCTTAGCAGTCACAACATTGATAACAATGTCATTGCCCGGACGTAAACTTTCGCCAATCACCTCTCCGGCGTATACCTGGTCGCCCGGTTCGATAAAGAAGGGTCCTCTATCCTGTAGTTTACTGATACTGTACGCAGTAGCCTCACCCGTTTCCTTGGCGATAAGGGCACCATATTTATGGTCATCGATGTCGCCTTTCCAAGGCTGGAATTCCAGGAAGCGACTGGCTATGACAGCCTCGCCATTAGTGGCTGTCAAAAGGGTGTTTCGAAGACCTATTATTCCACGGCTGGGAATAGTGAAGTCGAGTTGCACACGGTCGCCCTTAGTCTCGATAGTGCCCATTTCACCTTTGCGGCGAGTAACAACATCAATAACTTTGCTGCTGAACTCCTCGGGGACAAGGACCGTAAGTTGTTCGATTGGTTCGCATTTCTGACCGTCGATTTCCTTTATGATAACCTTGGGTTGTCCCACCTGAAGCTCATAGCCCTCGCGACGCATAGTCTCAATAAGGATGGAGAGGTGTAGAATGCCGCGTCCGAAGACAAGGAGAGAATCGGGCGAGGAAGTCTCTTCGATACGCATAGCCAGATTCTTCTCGAGCTCATGATATAGACGTTCGCGAATATGGCGGCTAGTGACATATTTACCCTCTTTACCGAAGAAAGGAGAGTTGTTGATAGTGAAGAGCATGCTCATAGTTGGCTCGTCGACCTTGATGGGAGGCAGCGGGTCAGGATTATCAGCGTCACAGATGGTGTCGCCGATTTCAAACATGACATTTTTGTCGAGGTCAAGGAGAACAGCACATATTTCGCCAGCTTCGATGACATTTTTGGTGCGTTCTTTGCCAAGGCCCTCAAAGGTGTAAAGCTCTTTTATTCGACTCATAATATGAGTCTGGTCACGTTTGACAAGACATATAGGCTGTCCTGCTTGCAGAGTGCCACGGTTTAGGCGTCCTACAGCGATACGGCCAAGGTAACTGCTATAGTCGAGCGAAGAGAGCATCATCTGAGTGTTGCCATCGGCCACCTTGGGCTGAGGGATATACTTGATGATAAGGTCCATAAGGTAGCTAATATCCTCAGTAGGAGTGTTCCAGTCGGCGCCCATCCACCCTTGCTTGGCGCTACCGTAGGCTGTTGGAAAATCGAGCTGGTCGTTGTTGGCGCCCAGATTGAACATGAGGTCGAAAACTGCCTCCTGAGTAGCTTCTGGATCACAGTTGGGTTTGTCTACTTTGTTCACGACCACGATAGGTTTGAGGCCCAACTCGATAGCTTTTTGGAGAACAAAACGAGTTTGAGGCATGGGACCTTCAAAGGCATCGACGACAAGGAGAACGCCGTCGGCCATGTTGAGTACACGCTCAACTTCGCCACCGAAATCACTGTGGCCTGGAGTGTCGATAATGTTTATCTTATAGTCTTTATAGCGAACACTGACATTCTTGGAAAGAATAGTGATGCCACGTTCGCGTTCAAGGTCGTTGTTGTCAAGAATAAGGTCGCCAGTTTCCTGGTTCTCGCGGAACAACTTTGCCTGATGAAGCATTCTGTCGACCAACGTTGTTTTGCCGTGGTCGACATGTGCTATTATGGCTACGTTACGAATGTTTTGCATATGTAAATAATCGTTTACGTCTTCGTTTTTCAGTTAACTTGGATTGGTTTGATGTGCTCGTGAAGGTATGTGTTAAGATTTTCAACGGGTATGCGTTCCTGCTTCATAGAGTCACGTTCACGTACGGTTACGCCTTTGCCCTCAAGGGTGTCGTTGTCGACAGTGATACAGAATGGAGTGCCAATGGCATCTTGACGACGATAGCGACGGCCGATTGCGTCTTTTTCATCATATTGAAGCATAAAGTCATACTTGAGCGAATCCATTATTTCGCGAGCCCTTTCAGGTAGACCATCCTTCTTAACCAAAGGAAGTATGGCTGCTTTGTAAGGTGCCAACACCGGCGGGAGGCTCAACAAGGTGCGAGTGCTGCCGTCCTCGAGGGTTTCCTCTTTCAGCGCATGACTGAAGATGGCGAGGAAAGTACGGTCGACACCGATAGAGGTCTCGATGACATAGGGTGTATAGTTTTCGTTCAGCTCGCTGTCGAAATATTGCAGTTTTTTGCCACTGAACTCACTGTGTCGGGAGAGGTCGAAATCGGTGCGACTATGTATGCCTTCCAGCTCTTTAAAGCCGAAGGGGAATTCAAACTCTATGTCGGTTGCGGCATTGGCGTAGTGAGCCAATTTCTCATGATCGTGGAAACGATATTTGTCGGCAGGAATGCCAAGAGCGAGATGCCAGTTAAGGCGTTCCTCTTTCCAGTGGCGGAACCATTCCAACTCGGTGCCAGGACGAACAAAGAATTGCATCTCCATCTGCTCAAACTCACGCATACGGAAAATAAACTGTCGAGCTACAATTTCGTTGCGGAAAGCTTTTCCTATTTGGGCAATGCCAAAAGGTATTTTCATGCGGCCGCTTTTCTGGACATTAAGAAAGTTGACAAAAATACCTTGTGCCGTCTCAGGACGCAGGTAAAGGGTGTCGTTCTCACCTTCAACACTACCCATTTTTGTTGCAAACATAAGGTTGAACTGACGCACGTCGGTCCAGTTGCGGGTGCCACTGATAGGACATACTATGCCCAAATCAAGAATGAGCTGTTTTAGACCAGCGAGGTCGTTGGCATTCATGAGCTCAGCATATTTTTCGTGGATTTCGTCAATTTGTTTCTGGTGCTCAAGAACACGTGGATTAGTGGAGACAAACTGCTCACGATTGAAGGCGTCGCCAAAACGTTTATGAGCCTTGTCGCACTCTTTCTTTATCTTGTCCTCGATTTTGGCAATATGATCCTCTATAAGGACGTCGGCGCGATAGCGCTTTTTACTGTCTTTATTGTCGATGAGGGGGTCGTTGAAAGCGTCAACATGACCAGATGCTTTCCATATTTTAGGGTGCATGAAAATAGCGGAGTCGATACCTACGATATTTTCGTGGTATTGAACCATAGCTTTCCACCAATATTGTTTGATGTTGTTTTTCAATTCGGTGCCAAGTTGACCATAATCGTAAACGGCACCAAGGCCATCGTAAATCTCACTAGAAGGGAAAATGAAACCATACTCTTTGGCATGAGAAACCACTTTCTTGAATATATCTTCTTGATTTGCCATAATTTATATTATTAATTCTACTTTCAAAAAGTAGACAAAATTACGAATTTTTCTTTGACTAAAGAAAAAAAATGTATCTTTGTATTTTATTGCACTAAGCATAAATATTTATAAGAACTAATAATTTAATAACTTATACAAAAAATGAGAAAGCTTTTTTCTACAGCAAGTTTGTTTTTTGCCTTGGCGATAACTACTGTTGCCAATGCACAAATTAGTCATGGTGGAGAGCCTCTGTTCAACAACAACTCAGCCAAAGTTACGTGGAACACTTATTATTTGCCCACTATTGACAACGAAAAGTATCTGGAAGAGGATCTTAACTCTGTCAAGGGAGGAAGCCCAATGCGCGTTAGTGTCGGTCAACAAAAGGAACTAGATATATTGAAATATGCACATCTGAGCGAGGACGCTAATGGTAAGCACTACCTGTTGGCAGTACAATCACCCGAAGCCAAGTTTGTAACCCTCGACTTCACTAGCTATGATATTCCCGAAGGTGCCACTCTGTATATCTACGACCAGAGTGGCGAATTTGTGTTGGGTTCCTTCAACAAAGACGACGTGAAGGAAGACGGCAGATTCTACACCCAGGCAATACCTGGCAGCACAGCCTACATTGAATACAATGTACCCGCCGACAAAGAGCCAGGAACTTTGATCATCGGGAATGTTGGCCATGGCTATAAAGACATCTTTCAGATTATTAGCGACACCTATAGCGACGCTATTGAAGCTGCCAAGGGTCCTCACGGCACTGCAGAAGGTTCTTGCCACATCAACGTGGCATGCTCGGCAGCTGACGACTGGCGCGACCAAGTTCGCTCTGTTGTTGCCATTGAAATCAGAGCCAATACCAACGGAGGCCAGCTTTCATTTATGTGCTCTGGAGCACTCATCAACAACACCAACCAAGACAGAACCCCCTATGTCCTCTCAGCTTTCCACTGCCAAGATGAGGAAGCCATGTTGGGCGATTTGCAACAGAGATACCCCAACCTCGTCCTTAATGGTTTGGATTTTGTATTCTATTTCTTATATCAAACCAGCACATGCTCAGCCACTGTCGGCTCAAGCAACAAGTCGGTTACCGGAGCTCAAATGCTGGCAAAATACAGTTATAACGGAGGCTCGGATTTCTTGCTTATGCGTATAAGCAACGCCATCCCAGACACCTACAAGCCATATTACGCAGGCTGGGACCGCAACAATGTGGCAACAGCTACACCAGGCGCATGCATACACCATCCTGGTGGAGACTTCAAAAAAATCTCAATACCCAAAACTGTAAAGCGCATGTCGGGCAGCTACAATAAGTTTTGGGAGGTGGCTTGGTATACGGGCAACAGCAACAAAGGCGTAACCGAGCAGGGATCGTCGGGCAGCCCTCTTTTCAATGCCGACAAACGAATCATAGGTCAACTCTATGCTGGTTCTAGTGCCTGCAATTATATGTCAGGCACCGACCTCTATGGCCGCATCTATAACTCATGGACTGGCGGCGGCACCACCACGAACAGTCTGTCATCATGGCTTGACCCCGCCAACACCGGAGTTATGGTTCTTGACGGCATCGACTACACTGGCTCATCTGCGGCAATAAACAGTGTAGAGGATTACAACTCCGCCGAAATGACCGTCTATCCCAACCCCAGCAATGGCAATGTACATTTTGATGTCAACGCCCTGGGAATGGCAAACTATAAAGTATTCGACCTTTCAGGACGCTGCGTAAAAGAAGGCTACACTGTCCTCACTGCCACATCACAGGCTTTGGACCTCTCCTCACTCGATAACGGTACTTATATCCTCAATCTCTACACCTCATCTAACAGCTATACCAGCAAAATAATCATCAAAAAATAAACCTCAAAAAAGCAACACTATGTCATTAATGGAACAAATTCGAGCCAAGGCGAAAGCTGCCAACAAATGCATCGTCCTGGCCGAAGGTACAGAAGAACGTACTCTTAAAGCTGCCGACATTATTCTTGGTGAGGGTTTGGCACGTCTTATTCTTCTTGGCAACGAGCAAGAGATAAAGGGCCTGGCTAAACAGTGGAACCTTTCCAATATCGACCGTGCCACAATTATCGACCCTGTCAATCATGACAAGAAACAGTATTATGCCGAGATGCTATGCGAAATTCGCAAAAAGAAAGGCATGCAGATGGATGAGGCCATGCGCCTCGTCGAGGATCCTCTATATCTTGCCACTCTATTGATAAAGAATGGCGATGCTGATGGTGAGGTTGCTGGAGCTCGCAACGCCACAGGCGATGTATTGCGTCCTGCTTTCCAAGTGGTCAAAACTCTACCGGGAGTTAGCGTTGTCAGCGGAGCCTTTATTATGGTTCTGAAGGACAAGACCTATGGTGAGGATGGTATTATGGTCTTTGCCGACTGTGCCGCCACTCCGTGCCCAACAGCGGAGGAACTTGGCCAAATCGCCGTTGTCTCGGCTCAAACAGCCAAAGCAATAGCAGGTTTCAAAGAACCTCGTGTGGCAATTCTCAGCTTTTCCACCAAAGGCAGCGCCAAACATGAACTCGTTGACAAAGTCATCGAGGCTGGCCGTGTAGCTCATGAACTCGACCCCAATGTCAAGCTGGATTGTGAACTTCAAGCCGACGCTGCCATTGTTCCCAAGGTAGGTGCCAGCAAGGCTCCCAGCAGCGAAATAGCCGGAAAAGCCAATGTGCTTGTATTTCCCGACCTTCAGAGCGGCAACATCTGCTACAAGCTCGTTCAGCGTCTTGCCGGTGCAGAGGCCATAGGCCCTGTTATGCAAGGTATGGCAGCTCCCATCAATGACTTAAGCCGCGGATGCTCTGTCGAGGATGTTGTCAACGTCGTAGCTATTACTGCAACTCAGGCAGCAAACAAATAATAGACAAGGTTGACCAATTCCTAATGGGCTGGATTGACTCTACCCCCGAGAGAATCTACTCTGCGGGGGTTTTTCATAAAAATGGCCTTTTTTCCATGCTACGAAATAATTATGTACATTTATATTTTATAAAAAAACAGCAAAAAACTAAATATCAATCACAAAAACCATGAAGAAAATATTATTTTTATTAGCATTTTCATTAGTAGCCACATTAGGCTTACACGCACAAAAAGACTTTCCCGCCAATGTAAGAATAGATGTCTCAGAAGTCACTAATAACAATGCCAAATACTCAATCTTTCTATACAAAGATGACGACGGAACAGTTGGTTATTACATGAGTCTAGGTGGTGCTAGTGAGATATTCTCCATTTCGATAAAGGGCGCTGGCAATTTTGCCATTGAGGATGTCAGGGAAACCTGCCTATGGCTTGGTGCAACGACCGACGAGGCCTTTGCATCTCTTGACTCACTTTTGGCACTATACGAAATGGAAGCTGGTACGGTAAAAGAATTCCAAGGCCGTTCCGCGCTAGGGTTTGATCGTCTTCAAGAATCAAATATCACCACTTGCCAGGTCAAAAAAAAGCTACTTGGTGGCAAACGTCTTCTCTTCACCTTTACCAGCGGAAGAGTCGACTGCGGAGTATACCTCAACAAGGGTATTGTCAAACAGCTCCGTTTTGGACTAAAAACCAATATTAAAATCAATCCCAAATATCACAGATAGAATAGCATCATTCTCCTTTTTGAATAGCCCCTTCTTTGTATTCTCAAGCCAAAAACCACTACTTCTGGCTATTGTTTGACTGTACAATAAAGTCTAATTTTGCAAAAAAATAGAACGTTCCATCAAACACAACAAGCAGTTAAGAATCAACAACATTACAATGAATACCGCTACAATAACAGGGATATTGTTGCCTTTGGCAGGTACCATGTTGGGAGCTGCTTTTGTGTTTTTCATGCGCAAAGGTATTCCAGATAGGGTACAGAAGACATTATTGGGATTTGCCAGTGGAGTCATGGTGGCAGCGAGCATATGGTCGTTATTGATACCGAGTATCGAGATGTCAAGGCACTCTGCTGCCGGAAATGGGACTATGAGCGTCGTTCCCGCATCTATTGGATTTCTTGCTGGTATATTGTTTTTATTACTTATTGACGAGTTCACACCACACCTTCATCTCGGTGCCAACAAATCAGAAGGTCCCAAAGCGCATCTGTCGCGCACAATAATGCTAGCTTTGGCAGTAACGATACACAATCTTCCGGAAGGAATGGCCGTTGGTGTGGTCTTCGCCGGCGAAGAGCATGGATTGACGTTAAGTGCCGCTTTGGCAGTGAGCATAGGAATTGCCATACAAAACATACCCGAAGGAGCAATAATATCAATGCCCATGTATGCCGAAGGTAATTCCCGTTGGCGTTCGTTTATGATTGGCTCATTAAGTGGCTTTGTGGAACCCTTAGGCTCTGTAGCCATACTATTTTTGGCAGGATTCCTAGGCGTAGCCCTACCCTACTTGCTGGCGTTTGCCGCAGGAGCCATGATGTATGTTGTCGTAGAAGAACTCATTCCGGAGACAGCCCAAGGACGTCATACCAACCTGTCGACCATAGGTTTTGCATTAGGTTTTGTACTGATGATGGTTATGGACGTATTGCTAGGATAAAACTGAGTGCCTACCTTGCTCCTCATATTCGACAATAATCAAGATATTATTGTTCCCTTATAGATACTGCGAAGCCTCCGCAGGGAGCCATCTTGAGTTTGAGGGTGGTCTTGGAAGTGACTTTCTTCTTGGTTATCGTATATGAATATGGGTTATAATTGTCGTTGGGGATACCTGAGGCATCTTTGCCGTCGGCATAGATGATGGCTTCGTAGGTCTTACCGGAAGTGAGGAAATCGAGCTTGATAGAGAACTCTCGGGCGTGCTCGTCGGTGATGCCGCCGAGGTACCACACATCGTGTGGCGTCTTACCAGTCAGTCCATCAGGACTAGTCTTACCATAAACATACTGGGCAGCACTACTAACAACACCTTTCTTGCCATCGGGCAACTCCCCCACCCCATCGGCGGCTTTGTTCAAAGAGGAAACCTTTGGCTTGCGGGCGGTAACAATGTAGTCGCCGGGCTCGGCGGCAATGTAAATGCTGGTGTCCCAGTCAACAGCCACATCTTTGATAAACTGGAAGGCGTCGAGATAGGGTTCATAATGCTCGGGGAAGTCGGCGGCCATCTGCAGAGGCGAGTAGAAGGTGACATAAAGGCCCAACTGGTTGCAAATGGTGTGCTGCATCTTCTGTCCCCAAGGGACAATCTTGCCCATGTCGGGCTCGAAGATGCCAGGTGTGTAGTCCATCGGGCCACCCTGAAGGCGTGTGAATGGCAAAATGGCTGTGTGTCCAGGATGGATACGCTCGCGGAACTCGGTACCCATAGCACTCTCGTTGCCAATCATATTGGGCCAAGTACGGCAGAGACCTGTGGGGCGCACCGCCTCGTGAGCGTTGACCATAATATGGTGTTTGGCAGCCTCCTCAATGGCGTAGTGATAGTGATTGTTGATGGGCTGACTATAGTGACCTTCTGCAAATGGGATAATGGTACCCACATAGCCACTCTTGACGGCATCATAGCCATACCTATTCATAAGGTTATATGCTTTCTCCATCCAGCGCTCGTAGTTGACAGTAGAGGCACTGCTCTCGTGGTGCATAATGAGGCGTATGCCCTTCTCATGTGCATACTTGTTCAATGCTGGCAGGTCGAAATCGGGGTATGGTGTGAGGAAGTCGAAGACGAAGTCCTTCTGCTTGCCGTACCAATCTTCCCAGCCGACATTCCATCCCTCGATAAGGAGGGCGTCAAAACCATGTTTGGCAGCGAAGTCTATATAGCGGCGAACATTGGCGTTGTTGGCGCCGTGGGTTCCATTGGGTTTGGCATGCTCAAAGTCGGTCTCGCCAAGGCGAACCGAGGGGTAGTCGTTGGTATAATTCCAAGTACTCTTGCCCGATATCATCTCCCACCATACGCCCATATATTTCACTGGGTGAATCCAGCTGACATCTTCGAGGGCGCAAGGGTCGTTGAGATTGAGGATGAGGCGCGACCGCAACACGTCGGTTGCCTTGTCGCACACCATCACCGTACGCCATGGTGTGTGGCATGGAGCCTGCATACGGCCTTTGTAGCCTGCGGCATCGGGACATAGCCAAGCGCGGAAGGTTAAAGTCTTGGGGTCGAGATTCAAATGCATTGTGGGATAGTCAAGTGTGGCAGCCTCATGGATATTAATGTAAAGACCATCGTCGGTCCTCATTTGCAGAGCTGTCTGCACACCAGTACGTGAAAAGGCTGTCCACGGCCAGCCGCCATGCTCGTGACCTTTTTCGTAAAGACTGTCAATCTGAGACAGACGGCTCTCGGTATAGTTGTATTCCTGAGTGTCGTAATCACCTGGGATCCACCACGCCGTATGGTCGCCCGTCATAGCAAACTCGGTAAGTTCCTCCTTGAACCAAAAACATACCAAAGCATTGTCAATGCCGTTGTATCGCATAGGAAACTCGTAGCGGAAACCAAGTCCGTCGTCATACAGACGGAAACGTATCTGCATCACAGTAGGCATTGTCTTCGACCGTCCGTCGGCGCTCTCCACTGCACCCGCAGGTTGTTCGAGAGTCACCAGCATCTCGTTGTAATGGTTGCGGATGTTGGTCTCCTCACCCCACACTGGTTGCCAGGTCTCATCGAAGGCACTACGCTGCACATTCCTCAGAACAAAAGCGTGAGCCATATCATCACGCCACTCCAGTATAAAGCCCATTTTTGAAGGAAGAACTATAGTTTTGCCATCACACGACAAAGAGTAGTATGGTACACCTTCAGACAAACTAAATGTCGCCACAAGCCTTCCATTAGGACTTGAGACTGTTACACTAGTATCCTCATTGGCTATTGCAGCAGTGGTATACATCAGCAAAAAAAAGAATATACACTTTTGCATAAATCGCATATTACTATTGTTTTAATCAGACTTACAATAAAGAACCCGTTTTAAACAAGGCTTTAGCTACTTATAAAATTATGATTACCAATATAAATTGATAAAGAACATATTTTTTTTATTCTTTGCAAAAATAACAAAAAACAACAATAATCAATCTAATTATTCATCACAGATTATTTTTTTTGCCCATAGCGTCAGATGTAATCACTATTTGACGAAATATTTGTATTTTTGTATTTTTATAATATAATATAAGAAGTACGCTATACATAGCGTATAACACTATAAAGTAACACATTAACCCCACCAGCAAGACTCTCCCAATGGCTAGAAAATCTTTTTCAAAACGACTCAGCTGGAATGTTATTGCGATAGTTTCCGTGATATTCATAGTCATGTTGTTTATTGTGTCGTGGGCATCAACACGACTCACAGAAGCTGAAGCAACAAGATCTGCTCAATATATGCTACATGGTACCATCAGCGAATTAGAGCAGCCATTGACGGAATTAGAAGTACAGACCCGCACCATTGCATTGCATGTATCAATGCAAATTAACAACACTGACAATCTAGACAAAATAAGCAATTATGTAGTCTCAACAAGTTCGCTGATTAATGGTTGTTCAATCTTAATTCCTGCCAAAGACAACAAGGAAGAATACATCGTATACAATTACCGTAACCAAAACGACTCAATTATCACTCGCAGACAGAGGAACACCAACATGATGAAATCAGAGTGGCTGCAAGAAATAGTAAAAAAGAAGGCGCCATTATGGGCCACTCCCTACTATGCAGTACACCGTGGTGAAGAAAAAGCGCCTCGTGTCACAACTTACGGTTTCCCAGTTTTTGACGCTGATAGCAATATTGTTGCCATCGTCGCCTCCGATTTGTCAGTAAAATGGATTGAAGACAAAGTAGCATCCATCAAACCTTATCCAAATGCTTTGACCTCTATATCGTGCAGCGAGGATGTCATTATCGGCATCAACGATAGCGCTATGCTCTCACAAATAAAAAAAGCATTTGCCGAAAACAAGGAGTTACAAGAACTTGGCGACGACATGAGATTGGGCAAGGACAGCATTCGTCGCCGAATAGGCAAAGGACGCAATATGGCATTTGTAGTCTATGGCCCAATTCATAATGGATGGATGCTGTCGATATCGTGCCTATACCGTGATGTCATGAGACAAACCTCCACCATGAATTTCTACCTTCTAATATTAGGCGTAATAGGAACATTGTTGGTTTTCATCTCTTGCCATCGCACTATAAAGAAAATGACCCGCCCTATAACCGAACTTTCCGACGCTGCTCTCAAAATGGCTAAAGGTAATTTCAATGCAACAATGCCTGAAATCAACAGCCAAGACGAGATGAAAAACCTGCGTGACAGCTTTGTATACATGCAGAACTCTATAGTCGACTATATCGAAGAGCTTAGGACAACTACTCGTGCTAACGAACGTATGGAGTCAGAGCTCAACGTGGCTCGCAACATCCAAATGGGCATGCTTCGCAGTGATTTTCCGGATCATTTGTATGCCTTTCTTTCTCCCGCCAGGGAAGTGGGCGGCGACTTGTATGATTTCTATGTCAACAACAATACTCTCTACTTCTCCATTGGTGACGTTTCGGGCAAAGGTGTTCCCGCATCGCTGATGATGGCTATAACACGTGCAGCTCTTCGCTTTGTCGCCAGCCTTAACATACCTATGGACCAGACACTTGAACGCATCAACAGAAGTGTCACCGACAGCAACAGCAACAATATGTTTGTCACACTTTTCGTTGGACGCATAAACCTTAAGACAGGGCACATGGAGTTTTGCAACGCTGGACATAATCCGATAATCATTATCCCTCCCAACGGAAAACCATATTTCCTCAAGGCAAAAGCAAATATAGCCATAGGCCTTTTCGAAGACTTTGTTTTTCATGATGAAAGCATTGACTTGGCACCAGGGACTCGTATCGTTGCCTATACCGATGGTGTGAACGAAGCCGAAAAGGACGACAAAACACTCTTTGGCAACGACAGACTTCTGGCATGGGCAGACGAACCAAGAACAAAAGATCCAAAAACAACAGACAAAGAGGTTGTGGAGACGCTCTATTCCTACGTCAAAACCTTTACCGAAGGCAACCCTCAAAATGACGACATCACAATACTAAGCTTAACAATATAATATCGAAACATCGATCAACTATGATAAAAAAACGTTTCAATCCAATAAAAGACAAAAGTAGCGAAATAATTGAGTTTCTAATGTCTTCGCCTGACATTCCTGACGATGACATCTTACAATTCAAGCTGCGTCTGTCTATAGAAGAAGCCGTCGATAACGTGGTGCGCTATGCCTACGACGGCGGAATAGGATGGCTTGAAGCAGGCACCAGAATAGAGGGGTCAGACCCTATACTCACTATTGAACTACGTGACGCCGGCAAAAAATTCAATCCTCTTGAGCGTGAAGACCCCGACATCTCGCTCAATGCTGAAGATCGTCAGATAGGAGGTTTGGGAATTTTCCTATGCAAGAAGATGATGGACAGCATAAACTATCGATACGAAAATGGCAACAACGTGCTAACCATGACAAAGAAACTCAACTGATTTTTCAACTATATAGATATGGAAGTCATAATCAACAAACAAGAAGGCAAAACCAACGTCAAATTAAACGGTCGTGTCGACACCTCCAACGTCGAACAGTTTCAACATGATATAGAGCCCCTAATGCACGGTGACAACCCCGATATCATTCTCGACTGCTCTGAACTGACATACACATCGTCACAAGGTCTGAGGATGTTCCTTATGCTGCAAAAAAGCGTTATCGCTCGCAACGGCAAAATGGTTATGACTAACATGACACCTCAAGTCAAGGAGGTTTTCGACATCACAGGGTTCTCAAACATAATTACAATATTGTAATATCATGAAACTCGACATGCACTGCGAAATGATACTCGATGAGTATCGCGAGCGGAAGCCACTCTTCGAACGCATAAAAGACGTTGTCCTCGAAATACTTAAAGAAAAGTTAAGAGAGAACAACATAATCGTCAACGGTTTGGAGGGTCGCATAAAAACCGAGACCAGTTTGACTGGCAAACTGGAGCTGAAAGGTTATAAATACCGCACCATAGATGATATCACCGACATCGTTGGTGTACGCATCATCACCTACTTCAGCGATGAAGTTGACATCATTTCCGCAATTGTCGAAAAAATCTTTGAAATAGACTGGGATAATTCTGTAGACAAGCGCAAAATGCTTGAAATTGACCGTTTTGGATACATGTCGCTCCACTATATCTGCCGTATTCCCGTATCGCTGTACAATGATCCTGAAATGCCTATGCTGAATACAGTGCGTTTTGAGTTGCAAATGCGCAGCACGCTACAGCATGTGTGGGCCAACATGCAACACGATACAGGATATAAGAGCACTGTGGAAATTCCCGTCGAACACCAGCGTAGCCTTAACCGTCTAGCCGGAATATTGGAACTCGCTGATGAACAGTTTAGCCACATACGCAAAGAGATCAACGACTATCGTCGTAAAGTCCAGTCACTGGTAGCAAGCGGAGACTTTGACGAAGTACCTCTCAATGGAGATACTTTCCGCAGCTATTGCAATCTGAAACCTTTCAAACGCCTTGCCGACAAAATTGCTACAATCAACCAAGCAGAATTGTATGAAGACAGCCTTTTGCCTTACTACAACGTATTGGTTCATCTTGGCATGAAAACCATTGGAGATATTGAGCGTATGCGCAGCGAAAGCAGCGAGAGCGCCTACCAGCTTGCTCTGATACAATTGGCCGGAACAGGACTCGACATTGTTGCATACTCTGTAACTCTCCAGAATCTGTGCATCGTGCACATTTTGAAAATGGGATTTGGTGAAGCTGGTCTAACACGCATGTTCGCCTCTCTTTATGGAGAAAACGACTATAACTCCCAACGTGCATCACGCATATACAAACAAGCAAAAAAAATCAACATTATATGAATATGCCTCTTGACACACAACTCTTTGACCGCGCTGCCATCTTTGCCATCAAGGCTCATGCGGGCACAGAACGACGCGGCAAAGCATTCCCATATATAGTACACCCTATGGAAGCAGCATCTATAGTCTCCTCTATAACCAACGACCCCGAGTTGCTGGCTGCCGCCATACTTCACGACACAATAGAAGACACGGAGGTTACTGAGGAACAAATACGCAATGAATTTGGTGATCGTGTCGCAAATTTGGTTAAAAACGAAACATCGCAGATGCCTAAAGGAACTCCTTGGCGTACCAAACGCCAATCACAGATTGCCATCATCGTCTCGGCATCTCGCGACAGCAAGATTGTTGCTATAGGCGACAAGCTCTCTAACATGCGAGCGATAGCCAACGATTACAGTATTATTGGCGACGAAGTATTTAATCGGTTTCATGCCCCCAACGGCAAAATGGATATTGAATGGTATTATCGTGAACTTGCCAACGCATTGCAAGAACTCAACGACACACTTCCTTATAAAGAATTCTTAAGCCTTATTGACAAAACTTTTTCCGATTAACACAAGAAAAAACATATTATTCAACCATAAACAATCATAAAACACCAATCAAAAATCTATGAAAAAAAACATAGTTATTCTATTATTTATTCTCTCTTTTCTGCCAGCAGTGAGAGCTCAGCACACGAATCTCCCACCCACACTGTCTGATTCGGCATTTGCCAGCATACTCACCTGTGGCCCTGGTCAGGATTTTTATGAATCCTTTGGACACACTGCCATTCGCATTTGCGATAGCAACCGTAATTTCGATGCCGTATTCAACTATGGCACCTTTAATTTCGGACAGCCCAACTTTTACCTGCTGTTTGCGCGTGGACAACTAGACTATTATCTTGCCTCCCAATCGTATAAAAGTTTTCTGGAAGATTATATCTATGAGGGGCGGGCAGTATGGCAGCAACGTTTGTTGCTTTCAAAGCATGAGCTCGACAGCCTTTACCTACAGTTGCGGGTAAACATGCGTCCCGAAAACAGAAGCTACAAGTATGATTTTTTCCACGACAACTGCGCCACTCGTGTTGTCGACATTGTTGCAGCTTCGCTCGAAGAACGACAACTAATGAACGACACTATGGTCGTTCCAATCACTACATATCGCGACATGATTCACACATACACAGACACTGCTTTGCTTTGGTGGCGTTTGGGCATCGACATAATTCTTGGCAGTGTGTGTGACCAAAGCATGACACAGCGACAGAACATGTACATTCCAATAGAACTGATGTGCCAACTCGACACAGCGTTACTTTCCACTGGGAAAAAACTAACAGAAAAATCGAAACAACTGCTTGAAGAGGGAAAAGAGCCTCCTAGCAAAAGTTTCTCCCCCACCCTTGCCTTCTGGCTGCTCTTCCTTGTTGTGCTCTCAATAACAATGATTGCATTACATCGACACAAAAACCTACCATGGCTTGACGCATTGTGTTTCTGCGCACCTGTCCTGATTTCTATTATTATCCTTTTTTTGTGGTTTGGCAGCGACCATTGGTGCACAAAATGGAATCTCAATATACTCTGGGCTTCACCCATTTTCCTATGGCCATTAATGAGACTACGCAAATCGACCCCTGCATCAAATATTGTTCCATTGATTTTTTTGCTCTTTTTCCTTGTTGCATGGCCATTCTTGCCACAAAGCTTCAACCCAGCCATATTGCCTATAGTGCTTACACTCATCATACGTCTACTCCACCGCATATCATATAGTAGATAGACGAGCAAATCCTATTATAAAGCCCATTCACTAAGTAAAGACAAAAACATTTTTTAATTACAGTCAATAAAATATCCAATCACATCGTTATAACTTTTATAGAATCATTGCCAAACAAGAAAAATCTAACATAAAAAAAACAAATTTTTTTTCATATGTCACATAGAATTCTACTGTTTGTTTTAGCTATGGCTGCGACGACAACAGTCATTGCACAAAACACCGACAATGTTACCGAACCCAAAAAATACAAAGGCTACCAAACGCTTACAGAGTTCGATTCAACAACAGTTTATATGGAAGAGTCGGGTCTCAGCATGGTTTATGGCCACAAACGTATACACATGCTAGACTATGACGGCTGCAGCAACAACAGTGTTGTCAAAATGGACTACGACCCACTCTCGGCTTATGTTGAGATACAAAAGGTAATAGTGCATCGCTACTTTAGTGGCAAAATCGATACCATTGTCGCCAATGGCAAAGGCACCGTATATGACTATATAGCACCAGCAAGACTTATTTATTGGGGTGCCTCGCAAAAAATGGTAGAGGTTGGGCATCTTGACCCTCGTGACATACTAGAGATATGGACATTCCGTAAAGGATTTACCTATGCTCTCCTCGCCGATGACGACAGCCGCTACATTCCTCCAATGCGTGGACACTTCTACGACATAGTACCATTCTGGAGCGATCAACCCATAGTCGACAAAGTTTATAGTGTCAATGTATTGACATCAAAGAACCTACATTTCAGCTTCTACAATGACATGAGCGGCGTGAGCATAGACTCCGCAATTAATGGTGACCGTACCATTTACACATTCTGCCGCCATGACATAATGCCCCTTAAACACGAGCCAGCAGCATTGGCTGACAATGACATGCAATGCAAACTACTGCTAAGCACTGCCCCCAACTGGGAGTCCAAGTCCATGTGGTTTTATGGAGTCAATGAAAGCTACGGCAGTTTCAAAAGTACACCTGAAGTAACCGCCAAAGTGCGTGAACTGCTTAAAAATGCCAAAAACGAGCTCGACAGCATAAGCATTCTTACACATTGGGTAGCCGACAATATACGTTATTGCGGAATTTCTATGGGCGAAGGAGAAGGCTATACTTTGCACAATGCCCAGATGAATTTCACAGATCGTTGTGGAGTGTGCAAGGACAAAGCCGGCATGCTTGTTGCCATGCTTCGCGCAGCAGGATTCAAAAGCTATGCTGCGATGACCATGGCTCATGAACGTATAGACCGCATACCAGCCGACCAATTCAACCATAGTGTCTGTGTGGTTCAACGTCGCAATGGCATGTACCAATTGCTTGACCCCACCTGGGTGCCCGGTGTCCGCGAGCTCTGGAGCAGTGCAGAACAGCAACAAGGATACCTGATGGGGTTGCCTAATGGTGCCGACTTGATGGAAACGCCGACATCACCAGCCGAGAACCATTACCTACACATTGTTGGCAACACCAAGATTTCCAAAGATGGAACACTTTCCGGCACTATCTCTGTGACCGCAGAAGGACAGAGTGACGCAGCTGTGCGAGGTGTCTTCAAAGCGCGCCAAAGCGAATGGCGTCGTAACTTGGAACTCGAACTGCTTCGCATAGCACCAAATGCCAAAATCAAAAAAATCACTTACACAGACGAAGACCACTACCTTGACCAGCCTGTTAAGATAACTTACACCTTCACCATCCCCAACTATGCTATCGTCAACGACGACGACATTATCTTCATTCCTCTCACAGCACGCAATTTCTACAGCCGCGCCATGGGGCATCTATATTTCGACACAACAGCGACACATCGCGACCAGCCTTTTTCTGACCGTTGTTCCAGATTGGTAGAAATTAGCGAGACTATAACTCTTCCTTACAATTACAAAACAATGACCTACAACCAACTGATTGACGGCGTTGCATCACCCGCTGTAAACTACGGCTGCGGTTTCCAACTTGAAGGAAACAAGCTCTTTTTTGGCGAGAACGCCATGTACAACAAAAGAGTTTACGATGCCAACGACTGGCCTGCATTCCGCCAGGCAGTACGCAATCAAAAAGTAGTAGCCTCCACACCTGTCCTTTTAAAGAAATAGAACAAACAATTCTTCACCCACTATAATCTACCAAAGCAATGAAAAAAACATCCATAATAACTATCTCAGCCATAGCATTATTTCTGAGTTTTATCTCTTCCTCGACTTTTGCACAAGATGCAGAATATAATCTTATACGCCGCACTTACAAAGTAAACAACGACGGTTCTCTCGACATAAGCTATCGCAAAGAAATAAAGCTTATTCGCAACCGCGCCATTACAGCATATGCCGATAAAGGTGAGACATTTATCTTATACAATCCCTCGATCGACGAACTAACCATCAACGAAAGCTACACCATACGTCCTGACGGAAGTCGAGTTCAGACCCCAGCCAACGCTTTTATCGACCAATTGCCCAGCGAATGCCAAGACTGTGGCCGATACAACGGCATACGTGAGCGTGCTGTAATACATACAGGATTGGAATACAACTGCATTGTCGTTCTCGACTACACAATACACCGCAAAAAATTCAATGTCTGGAACGAAGAGCTACAACTGACACAAGACTGCCCTGTAAAAAAATACGAAGTGATAGTTGATGTACCTAACGACAATGGTGAATACTCCATCACAAGAATCGGCAACGGCAAAAAAATCAAAGAGATATCAGACAATCACTCCTTCCACTTTAAAGCCAATAATTTGGAGCAAACTTATGTTGGGGACTATCTTCCCAACCCACATATAATGTACCCATATATTAAAATACTATTGAAAAGCAAGGAATATAAAGATATCAATTATTCGAACGAAACTGTACCAGAGGCAAGTAACGTAATTGCTGACCTACACGACAACAATATAATTGTATGGGCAACAAACATTCGAGACTGGGTCGCTGACAACATCCATGAAATAAATATTCCTGCTGACATTATCAATCAACAGGAAGCCTCTGCAAGTAAAGTATTCAACAGCAATTGCGGCAACATCAATGAGCGTACCAGACTTGTCATTGCCATGCTTAATCAAGCTGGAATAAAAGCTTGGATGAACAATAATATTTATTTTACCGTTAATGAAAATGGTAATAATATTAACTATACTATGCTTTTGGATAAAAAGAGTATACCTCGTATTGATGGAGCTGCCATTGACGAGCTGCGCACTATAGAGCGCAGCGAAACCATACCCTGGTCTGGCAAAATACTAGGTAACGGCTATGCACAAATGGAATTGCCCGCAGAAAAGGGCAGCATTAACATTGACCCCGCTCGCCTCACCAGCGACCGCAAAGCCCCCATCAAGGTGCGCAACTGCAATGAGAAATATCACTATACCATTTTGCTTCCGCGCACCCCGAAACGCGTTATGGTTGGAAAGCCTATAAACATTGAATACACAAAGAAAGGCCTCGGATTCATAAAAATCAGCATCTCACAGAATCCCGGCGGCGGTATTGAGGTAATACGCGAACTCAACATCGACGTTCCTAACGGAATTATTTCCACAAAACAGTACAAAGCATTTCGTAAAATGATGCAAGACTGGAACAATTATAACACAATAACCGTAAAAAGTGAACTCAGCCAACACTTTGGTCTATAATCTATACTATTCTATACTCTAACTTAAAAAGGTCTGCTGATATAACTAGCAGACCTTTTTTCTTCTATACAGGTCTTACTACAAGCTACACTAATGAGATTAAATATGTTTCCCTAAATTGGAATACTTGAAACATTGCTGCTTTGCAATACATAGATTAATATAGACACTATATCAACCATTACATATCACAAGGCGATACAAAAACTATTAATCCCCAATCAGTCATTAGAACCAACACCCCATGTTTAAAGACTTAATGAAACTATTCATACCAAATCAGAATTTATTTCATAAGATTTGCCTGGATCCGACAAAAAAAAAGCTTTCTCGACGCTCATCTTTGTTAACGTTCGGCAAATTGTCCACATTCCTGTTTCTATTTGCCACGCATAAATTAGCCTTACTTGCTACATGGAGCTTGTACCCATCTAGGCATGCAACAGCGTTGCGGCCAATTGACTCGAAACAAATACCAATCTAATATAAATCCTCACGACCGCTTGTGGTTAAAATGGATTTTTGACACTGGCAACCTCGGACGCTCCATACAGTTCTTACCCCGCGACGGTTCCTTAACCATCGAAAGCGACCTGCCTTACTCCTCTGCCCATAACGAAGGCACATCCAATGCCAGACGCTCCCACAACGTCCGCATCCCCCAGCGTCAGTTCATAGGCGAAGACCCTAAACTCACCGCCGCCATTGAGAAGAAAATAACAGAAGAAATCTCTAAAGCACTCAACAAATGAAACAGATTTTCCTTTCCACCCAAGACCGGCTTTCCACCTTGGTACAGGAGATAACTTTTTCTAAAGGGAATGAACTATATCTTCACCTTGAGAGATACAAGGACACTGGCAATATGTACCTCTACTCCGCCTCAGTCAAACCTCCTAAAAATATGGAACCGCTCCAATGATGCGCGTAAATACACACGACTTTCATTGAAGCGGTTTCATGCTGCAAAGATACAACCTTTTTTGAAACTGATAAAATTATTTTTTTAATAATCATGGAAATTCAAGACTTTAGCCACCGCCTCGAGGGTATTGAAGCTGCCGAAAAAAGACAGCTGGAACGCGACTTGCCGAAGAAATTGGGCAACCTCGCCGTCCGTATGTTCAAGGAGAATTTCCAGAAGGAAAGTTTCTTTGGCCGCGCCTGGAAGGAGGTCAAACGCCGCCTCCAGGGTGTCAAGGGCGCAGCCGGCAAGCGCAAAAACCTCACCGGCCCCACCTGGTGAGGGGAAAAAGTGGGAAATCAAATATTACAGATTTAAAGATAATCATCACTAAAAGACAAAAAAAGAACCCCAACTCCCGTTGAGGTTCCAACCTAAAAATTGTACTATGAAAAAGAAAACTTCCTTGTTTTACAGCTTGATTATTCTCAAGCTTCGGGAGCTTCCGCTACGGGAGCTTCCTCGTTGACGACTTCAAGGTTAAGAGTAGCCTTGATTTCTCGGTAGATATTTACAACAGCGTTATAAGTACCAACTTCCTTGATTTTTGAACCATCAACAACAATTTTCTTACGATCAACATCATAGTTGTACTGAGCCTTTAAAGCGTCAGCAATCTGAATGTTGTTGATAGAACCGAAGAGCTGGCCGTTTTCGCCGACCTTAGTAGCCAAACGAACACTTTTACCATCGAGAGCAGCTTTAAGAGTCTCAGCGTCCTTGCGGAGTTTTTCCTCTTTAAAAGCACGCTGACGGAGAGTCTCTTCGTGCATCTTCTTGTTGGCAGGGGTAGCCATAATGGCCATGCCCTGAGGAAGAAGATAATTATTGGCGTAACCGTCTTTTACGGTAACGATATCGTCTTTATAACCAAGATTAACAACGTCTTGTTTCAATATAATTTGCATGTGTTCTTCCTCCTTTAATTACTTTAAACAATCGGCAACATAGGGCAGCAATGCCAAGTGGCGGGCACGCTTGATTGCCTGTGATACTTTCTTCTGATACTTGTTAGAAGTACCGGTGATACGACGGGGAAGGATCTTGCCCTGCTCGTTTACAAATTTCAGCAGGAAGTCGGCATCCTTATAGTCAATATACTTTATGCCGAGTTTTTTGAAACGGCAATATTTCTTACGCTGTGTCTCAACAGCTATAGGAGTCAAATATTTGATTTCGCTTTCGTTAGCCATGATTTCAAAGTTGAATATGAGTGATTTTAGAGTAATTAACTCATCAAAAACTCAGGTTAATAACATTATTTTACTTCCTCTGCAGGAGCTGTCTCTTCAGCAACAACGTTCTTTTTAGCGTTGCGTTTTTTCTCGTTGTAAGCGATAGCATGCTTGTCGAGAGAAACGGTGAGGAAGCGAAGTAGACGTTCGTCACGTTTGTAAGCGACCTCGAGATCGGCGATGACATTACCTTCAGCTTTGAACTCAATGAGGTAATAAAAACCAGAAGATTTTTTCTTGATAGGATATGCGAGCTTGCGCATGCCCCAATTGTTTGTGTAGACAATCTCAGCACCATGGTCGGTGAGGAAGTCAGTGTACTTTTTTACCGTTTCCTTCATCTGTTCTTCAGACAAAACGGGAGTTGCAATGAAAACGGTTTCGTATTGTTTTACCATTATAAAAAAAATTAAGAATTAAAAATTTCCGTAAAGAATTCGAGCCACTTTGCGGACTCGAACCGCAGACCTACGCATTACGAATGCGTTGCTCTACCAACTGAGCTAAAGTGGCGGCTGGGGTCACACGAGCGACTGCTGTGTCGGGGTGAGAAGACTCGAACTTCCGGCCTCCACGTCCCGAACGTGGCGCGCTAGCCAACTGCGCTACACCCCGCGATAGTGTCCTGGCAGGGATTCGAACCCTGGACCCATTGATTAAGAGTCAATTGCTCTACCAGCTGAGCTACCAAGACATT
>JAEEGL014161628.1_pt1 | contig 35334 bp, 31 predicted proteins | sample 9134231 | NCBI WGS metagenome assembly JAEEGL01 (sample SAMN16246548, study PRJNA631951) | gut metagenome | biome: gut microbiome; feature: rumen; material: fiber-attached | host: Bos | place: Iran: Karaj | collected 2018-10 | reverse complement strand
GCACCAGCGCTATATTCATCATCAGCACTAAACTTAGCGTTATCCCAAGCACGCTTCCATGAAGAAGTGGTTGGAGTGGTTCCTTCGTTAGGTGCTTCATCCTTTTCGGATGTAGCATCCTTGAGCTCACCTTCGATGTCTACGGTGTTATCGATAGGAGTATCGATACCATCGGCACCTGCATTGTAATCGGTGTCAGTAACAGCTTCAGCTACCATGTGGGCAGCTTTAGCGAGTAGGCTAGAGCGAGTCTTATGACTAACAACTTTGTTATGGATTAAGCTGCTAACAGTACGACGTACGCTGTTAGGAACGATAGCTAATGCTACTGCCTTGTCAACGATAGGTTCAACAACTTCTTCAACGTCACTCACAGTAACAGGATCATTTGATTCAGCTTCTTTTTCATCGATAGTATCTTCGGCTACTTCATCAATGATAGCTTCGAATACTTTAATACGAGCTTTCATGCACTGCTTTTCTGGCATAGAGTCGATAACGTCGTTTTCGAGAACTGGATCGCTACCATTCCAGGCTCTAGGTTCTAATTCACCTGGGTTCATATCGCCGAGGTCTTTAATTAATCTAGTTTTCATGAAAATAATTCCTCACGTTTGTGAAATTAATTACGCGTAATTGCTACAATAACAACATTGTAGTCTCAATACATAGCATGTTAATGGTCATTACTCGATGCTGATGTCAGGTATATGAAGTTATGGGGAATGTGGCATGTTGTAAAGAAATATAACAAGATTTACCCGCAATATATCTAGCATTGTTGGGAATAGCCTTGTAAAAAAATACATACCACTAACGTAATAGTATGAATGAGTTCTCATTTGGGGAACCATTTTTAAGGAGGGGTGTATACGGTTAATATATTAATAAGGGGAGATATATACGAAGTATATATCGAGCCGTTTAATATATTAACAACATTAAAAGAGAAATAGTAAATATACACTTACTCTACAGAGTAAGTATAATAAAGTTTTTATTATTATTCTTATAACAATAAAGTAAATGTATACAATACAAATACCCTTTTAAGAAGAAATAAAGAAAATATACATTAAGTAAACTTAAGAGATATTTAACAGATAGGTAATTACCATGAGTACACTAGGAAGTATTTATTTAGGTTTAGAGAATAATAAAACAGAACTTGAAAGAGTTTTAGAGATTTTTAATCTATCAAAACAAATAAAATATATTTACGATGAGAAGAACAAACTAGTACCTGTTGATCGTATAAGTAAAATCGGTAAAGGTGTTTGTTTTGATCATGCTAGATACAAATCTAGCTTAGCTAAGAAATTTAAACTTACTAGTAGAACGTTCTTCTACGTTTGTTATGTTGATGGTAAGCTATGTGCTGATGATAGAGTTCCTGGCTATGGTCATGCTGAAAATTTTATTTTTGCTGATGGTAAGTGGTATATGCTTGATACTACTGGTACTGGACGTAAGCAGCTATATAGCTGTGAATATGATCAACTGGATATCGTTGTTGCTGATATCATTAAGTATCGTAGTATCTATATACCACAGAGTCAACTATTGGTAGGAGCTACTGGTAAGGATATCAGTTCTACTGTAGCCAGTCGTATGATTGAGTATTTCAATCAATATCGTGATCGTGTTACCGAGGAAGTATACGAGGTACCTAATTTTCATGATAAGAAGTTTGACGGTATGACCTATCAGAAATTAGCTGAATATGTTATCAGCCACTATAATCCTTATGTATTCGATGATAAGATTATTGAAGGTATCCGTAAAGATGACCCTAAGTACAATATGTGGAATATCCTCAATGAAGTAGCTTAAACCTATCTTACACCTAGCTCTATCAACAGAGCTAGGTGTAAGGTAATTATTTTTTGTTTATGTAAAAAGATTAAGTCGATCCCTGTGCATATCAAATTTGAATGTATATATATTACTGCCTTGAATTTCCAGTAATCGGTCATCAAGGAGTTTATCATGAACGAAAACGAAATCAAATCAAAGTTGTTTCTTAGCTTAGCTGCAGGTAGATTTATTTGCGGTTTATGTGCGGTAACAGCTATTCTGTTTACTGCATGGATAGTTGAAGCTATCGGTAAGAATGGTATATCCGTGCAGAATATTTCAGTTACCGCAGGTATGTTTATCCTGAGCATTTTGTTCACCAACAAGAATGTATTGAATTACAGTGCTACGCATCCATACTGGGTGTTAGCAATTAATTCAACAACATTCATAATCGATGCTTTAGTTATATTACTATACGGTGACGCTTACCCTTATATTGTTATCATCAGTGGTGTAATTAGCATACTGACTGATAAGGCTTATCTTCAGAGTCGTAAGGTGATGACGAATAGAGCCTATTCAGGTGATGAGCTTACGCTGTTGAATAACAAGCTTGAAGTCATCTGTATAGTTGCCAGCATAGCTGGTAGTGGTATTGCTATGGTGATACCATGTACAACTACGTGGATAGGCGGTATCTGTCTCGGAGCAGTGATATTGTTAGCAGTAGCTAATTATTATCAGATAAAATATCTGTTATTACTGCAACCTAAGGAGGGTGACAAGTAAAATAAACGATTGAACCTACTCATAGCGGGTAGGTTCAATTTTTTTCGTTTATATGTTACTTATGTGAGAATAGTGAATATATCTAGCGTTCGCTACCTCACTGATTCAACCTTAGAGTTTGGTTGAACAGTTCTCTGTTGCTAGATTATACTAAGGAGGCTTATCATGGATATCCGTGAAGCATTCAACTCTGTCATGTCCCTGATACTTGAACACGACAGATGTTTTGATAATAAGTATCTCGTGATTGAGCGTCGCAACCTTCACCGTCACTGGTGGAGGATTCTGGAAACTACATCCTCTGCAGGTGGTGATTTTCTCGCAGAAGAGCACAACTTAATACTCACCGTTACGAAGCCTGATGCTGAGCGTTATGTTGTGCACTATCGTCCATTCGCATGGGAGCCACACAATCAGTATGGTTTTACACTTAAGATGTTTAACTATATCTTTCGCAAGTATGACCCTCAGCTGGTCGATGCTTGTGTAAAAGTGGCTACGGACAATAGTAGTGATAGTATGCTGTATAGCGAGATTAAAGAGACTAACGGTGTGCAGAGATGCCACTATGGTGTTCGCGTATATAACAACCACACTGATAAGTGGGATGGTGTTTATGAAGGGACATTTAAACTATAACCCAGCGTAAATACCTTAAGTAATAAACTAGTGCCTTCGGGTGCTAGTTTATTTTTGTTAGGGTTTACAGGGGGACCAATAGGATTATCTAGATATGCTATATTTTTTATTTTAGTCAGTATAACTCCCCTTTAATAATGGGTGTAAAACAGTTATAAATTAGGTCGATAGTAAAAGTTATCAAAATACCGTAACACATAAAACATAAACATATAAGACACTCACCTATCACAGGTGAGTGCCTTAGTTTCATTAACGTTATAGGTTTAGTTTTTTATTTAGCCATTGCCATTAGCTGGTGTATCTGGTATAGGGCTCATGCTACCGATGTTAATAGTATTCTGGGTAGTAACATCTGCATCATTTTGCGGTACAAATGTCTGAGCGGAACCCTTAGAGCCCGGAGTCTGTTCAGCTGCACCAGGTCTAGTAACACCTGCATTAGCTTCCCAGTTGATACCACCATCTTTATCCTTGAGGTTATCCTGTATAGCAACATTAGGATCAACACTACCAGCAAGACCAGGCAGAGCATTGTTGTAGTTGATGCGGTGTAAACCAAGCATCTTCATAACTCTGATACCAAGTTCCTTAGTGTTGTTATTGTGCTGTACGATACCGGTGAAGTTGATAGAACGTTCTTTGGTTTCAGAAGTTCCTAACTGTCTCTGGAAACCGATTTCACCCATGTCCTTCGGGAACATATTGCAGATAACGAATGCATCGATGATACGGTCAGGTAATCCGGTTGGATCTGGCTGAATGAACAGCATAGACATAGAGTATGCACTCATAGTCCAACCTGGCATATCTTCATCCATGAGACCCATAGCAGGAAGGATACTTGCATTGGTATCAGGGTGCTGAATATCGAACATCCAGTCCTGGAAGAACTTGTAGATGATGTTACCGGTGTATTCAGTGAAAGTAGCAGATGGGTTTACCTGACTACGAGTAGTCTTAGTTGGTGCATCCATTTGCTGACCATCATGACCAATCTGTACCTGAGTAGTTTCAAGTGCATATGAGAAGTCAATACCACTAATATTTCTAGCATGAGTTTCCATGAGTGCTCTTAACATTTCCTGCTTCTGTGGGAACTTGTTCCACATAGTAGGTACTGTCAATACTACAGGTATAACAGGGTTGAATACTAATGGTGTAGCACCGTCGAGTTTAGTGATGCGGACACCAGTACCGTTCTGACCAGATCTTGATACGTTAGCAACAGTACCTTGGAGATGTGATCCTAGACCAACTACTTTTTCCAAAAGAGCATCACTCATGAATGGTGATTTGCCCTGAGCACCGGCGTAATTACCGTCAGTAACATAACCACCAACTGATGATACTAAAGATTTTTCAGCCATTTATAATTACTCCCCTGAACTGTTAAAACCACTACGATTACATTCAATATCTATCTTCCATACACGCTGCTGTGGATAGCCGGTGAGAGTAATGATAGCATGTGAAATATAACCAATCTTAGCTTCTTCTTCAGACTGAGTGAATTCTACACTACTACCGTAGACGCCGTTAAGCATGTATGCCAAATCAGCTGACAGGTCGCTAGTAGCACGGTTCTTGATAGATGTGAATTCAGCTTCTATACCAGCATACTTAGACCAGTTGTATCTGGCGATATGCTTAGTATAAACTACAGCGTCAGTGAATGCAGCTGAAGATAATACTGAGGTATCGTATCTATACACAGTGCGCATAGCTGGCCAATGTACACCAGTCATATCGAAGTGCTGGAAGTAGTTTAGACCACTATCCCAAGATTTCTGCTTGAGGTCTGCATCACAAGGAGTCCAGTTCCAGGTCTTGAACACAGTGATTTCAGAAGATGGTAAACCTGCAGGTATACCAGCGATACGCTGTGTTGAGGCGTAGAATGACTTCTTAGCCATGATGTCATAAGTGGATGGTACGATACCCTTATAAGTACCGGTAGCTAAGTAACCAGCCTGTTGATAGATTTCAGCTCTGCAAACTTCAGTACCCTTGATAATTGATTCAGGCTGTAATAAGCACTTAGCATATAACGCTGAACCAGTTGAGAGGTCTTCTGCCTTAGTGTTGAATCTACCGAGGTTAGCATTCTGAGTTGAGAGAATCAACTTAAATGCATCATGTACACCTAAGAAGTTAATAAAGGCATACTTAGTTTCGATAGATACACCAGTATCGATAATGTGAGTGAACGGATATCTTGGCTGATCAAGTAATTCAGGGTATACTAAGTCTTTGAGATACTGTCTAGTTAAAGCTTCGATAGTATCGTCATCGATGTTACCATCAGCACCATCAGTCATATACAGGATACGACTTTCATTGAGGGTGATACTGTCAGCATCATCAGACATAACTACATGTGAGTATGGTACACCGTTGATGTTGTATGGTTCAGCTAAGTTAACTGCCCATGGTGATGTAAGAGTTACATCATCAACTTCAACTTCCTGAATAAGAGCACCAACAGCTTCAATGTTTTCGCTGTAGAGCTTGATTTCAACAGGGATATCGTTGTAGTAGTTACCAAGTACATCATCGAAAGATACCTGACGTGCGGTTCTACTATCTACCTGGTCTGGCTTAGCAATAAAGTCAGTTACATTATCACCGAGATTGGTTCTGATAGCAGACACAGTATCCTGGCCATAAGTCTTCTTAACTAAACCAAAGGTGTATGGAAGTGCATTTAAGTTAGTAGCCAGTACATCATCGAGGTTTTCAGTATCAACATATACTTTAACACCGATATCGTTAGCATATTCACCAACAGAGTTGGCTTTAACAGCTAAGATAGGGTATACAGTATATGCATCATCACCAGTACCATAGGTAGTTGGTCTTAAACCAGTTACAGTTTCAGGAGTGAAATCTGAACTACCTACAGTTGCACCACCTACTGTAGCTTCACCTACAGTACCACCAGTTGCTCTGAGCTGGAGTGGACGAGTAGACCACTTGAGTTCATAGCCATCTTCAACAACTTCAGCACCATTACCATCTGTTACAGGTATACGTGCTTTGTTTCCTGATGCATCATAGACAACGTTACCGTTACCATCAACTTCATAAATCCACTGACCATCTTCATCCTTCTGATACTGTGGAACTTTAGTCTTCTTAACTGTAAGTTCAAGCACTAATGAACCAGCATTTGCAGTGTTGGCTTCAGCTAGACGAACGATGAACGCACCCTGTCTTGCAAACAGATTATTTAGATATAAAGATTCTTTTGAAAAGTATTTAGTTGCCTGATCGAAAGTACCTTCGCCGTATTTAGCAACTGCTTCAGTATAACTGTTACACCATTGAGGTACACCAGTTAAACCGGATTGTGCACGCATGAAGAATATAGGGCGAAACAATGGTAAAGTCTCACGAACAAGCGGAGTGTAAATCGAATTATCGACTACATTAATTTCCCAGTGTGGGTATGTATAAACTTTTGCCATGGTTATCCTCTTTTAAGTTAAATGTTACTTAAAATAGATTGATGATACACAAGTGCAATTTTATATGCTATAGAACAACCCCTAAATAAAGGCGTTAGGCCCTTAGCATTGGAGCAAGAGTAATATGAAAAGAAAGTTTTTTGACATAGGGTTCGTCAAGTCTACAGGGCTAGCTGGACAAACACCGCGTGCTCTAAAATATCTCGTTGAGAACCGTGATTCTGTACTTCCTTACGGATTAGTTGCAGAAATGGCTCAGAACATACGAGTTATTCTAAAAACCCCCATGGCAGAGTTCTTTGACCACATACTAGAAGCCAAAGGACTCAGTAATTTCACATCACTTTATTTATTAGAATCAGATAGTTCAATACCTGAAGTCTTAGCCCAAACACTTGTAACTTTAGATTTAAAACAGGTAGATACATCGGGCATCACACGTTCGTGTGGTGAAATAAGTAATAAGATACTTACAAATGTATCCGGATTCATTAAACGAGATAAAGCTACTGGTCGATTTGGTGTTACATCAATAGACGGCTTTATTAATCAGTATAATAGAGGGCTATTGGTAGCATCATACGAAGATAGCACTAGAGGCTGGTTGAGCCCATATCTCGGTGAATTTACTGTTAGAACCTATAGCATGATCTTATCTTCTGTGATTACACGGTATTATAACTTATCTATCCCAGAAAGTATGCAGATTATGGGTATATTTGCGTTGTACATGTCACAGTTACTTGATAGTGATGACGGTGACCTTGTTTACCCAGCGCTATTCGGTAGATGTACATTTGTTGGTAGTCGTGCTGAGTTAGCCGCACTATCAAAAGCATGTGCACATGAATCAAGTAAAGGTTTGACTTTAGAGTCTACCTGTAATTTAATTGCTGAATTAGGCCCAGAGCGCTTAAAGAACTTTGACCTTAGATCATTATACACATTAGCATGTACATTAGGGCCGGATACTATCACCACATCTCTAGCATTAGAGTATCCACCATATTGGGTATATATACTCATGTTAGCTCTGTCAGGTAACAAGATACCTATTGTTTATCAACTTAACAATATGCGTTTAGCATCTGAGGGTAGAAGTAAATTCCTTTCACAGATAATGTCGTATGATGAATTGTTTACTGTCAACAGAGGATAAATGATTTATGGATACTGAAGCACGTGATCAACTGTGTTGTGACATAATCAACCAGTATTTATTTGATAATGTGTGGAATGAACCAGTATCTGAATATAGAGTAAATGTTCATCCACAGCTGATTAAAAATAGCTCCGCTAAGGGAAGTTTCCAAACGGATAGTTCGTCTGTATATTTACCTACTGATAATGAACCATACTTCATATGGTACATGAAGTACAGCGACACCAACATAGGACTGAACTTACAACCAGGCAAGTGGTATGATACTACAACGATATGTAACGAGTTCAATACTTTAATTCATACATATTTGATAAACGGTATCATTCTACCTAAGAGTACTGTATATTTAAGATATAATTATGCCAAGTCAATAGTGTTCATAGCCGTTAAGAAAAGAGCATTCATGACCAATGCAGATACCAGTTGGCTGAATAAATTATACTTAACAATATACTACGACAGCGATATAGCAAACGATATCAAAATTCTTAGTGTATATGCACAGAATCAATCGCAGATAAGAAATGCACAACTTAGTGTGGATAGGTTCACACGCAATCTAGGTATTAATGATGATAGTCAGCTTCTGGTATTTAAGAATGGTGTTGAGATAACAGACGGTATACCTAGGGTAACCGAAGCCGGTGCTTGGTATGATTACATCATGGATAAGAATATCATTGCTAAGATTGATATAAAGATAGGTAATAATTCAGAGGACCCTGTATTCCTTAGTACTAAAGACAATGTATGGAAACAACTTATACACATCCCTAAAAACTGTAACCCAGATAATGCAGTTATCACGCATAATACGTGCGATATTTTTGTTAGAAATGAAGATAGTTCTACTGTCAATGGCGTGTATTTACATCGTGTTACTTCTACTGGTAGAACTGTTAACCAAGTAACACATAACGATATGGCAGTTCCGCTGTTCGTTATAGATGCATACAGAGATTATCTGAATACGCAGAATGTGAGTTTACACCTAATACTTCGTAAACATGATAAAGATAATGTTCTTATACCTAATGCTGAGTATATTGATTTGCTGTATTCAGATGTACACACAGATACAGACATAATTAATATTCTCACAGGTAAAGGACCTGAATATTTACCATTCTGGAAGGCTTCCGTACTAGAAGATTGTGCATATGTGAAAATGATGTTTGATACACCAGAACAGTATGCCACTACTGAAAATATAACTGACTATATTGATTCATTCGGTTATTACAATACAGTAAATCTCCTGTGCACTCGTATAACAGATACAACGATAACTGATGGTTTTGATGGAAGTGTAACTTATCCACTACCACTAATGTTCTTAGGGATGACAGTCATACCTATCGTGTATCTGAATGGTAAGATGTTATTATCTCAGTACTATACTTATCAGGTATCTACAGGTAGTAATACATGTAAAATAACTATTTCACCTAGTATTTATACAAAAGCTGGTGATGTACTTAGTGTGATATTTAATCTCACTGATAACAATAACACATATAAAGTTACACCGACGAGAAATCAATTAACATATGTGATACCATATACAGAGCCTAATGTATACGAGATAATCAGTGCAGATGTGGTGAAGGGTGTAGGTAGTTCATCAACTACGGCGTATAAATTATGCTCCCGTACTGGTAATGTTTACACTATAAATACTACTGATGTGGGTATAACTAGTATAACGTTTAATGAAAGCTTAATCGGTAAAACATTTATTATCGAGAATAGTTCCGCAAGTTATCTTAAGACATACAGTTTATCAGAATACACTAATACAGGTAGAAATATAGCTATACCGGTATCAACTATAGTTACAGATACTACGGATGACGTTATACCTATCCTAGGCTATAAGAGCGTTAGTGTATACCTAAATAGAGACTATCTAGTTCCAGGTATAGATTACTTTATAAATGAAGTTAAGGATGCTAATGGTAACGTAGTTCTTAGCGAACTTGTTATACAAACTATGGATAGTTTTGTTGAAGGAGAAGATGATACATTAACTGTTCTGTATAGTGTATCTTCTATTGATGACATCAGTACTGGATTCTCTATCGAGAACAAATTATACGACGCTACGCCTGTTAATCTTGTGTATGATAGATTAACTACTGTACACGTAGATGGTGCACTAGAACGTAATATTGTTCACCATAAGACTTATACATCCATACCTGAGAATACATACAGAGAAGGTAGTACTTTTGAAATAAAGACAGTGGTACCTAAAGTCATACATGACTTCTTATCTAGCTATAATAGGTCATTAGACGTGAGTAGAATATCTGCGTTAAATACATATTTCGCCGATAAGAGACCTACTGATCCACCAGTACTTATCATGGAGCGTAAACGTAGAATATATTCTACTATGTTGAATAGTATCATACACGATGTATTATCCGGCAAACTTGATATAGTTTATGATCCTGATATTAGTAGATTGAATTCAGCTATAAGACCTTATCTATATCTGAAGAGTATGGATTTGGTATTTAAACAAGATAACGACCAACGTTTCTTGGATTATTATCCACAATACATCAATTACGAAATAGACACAGCTCTAAAACCTGTTATTGATTTGTTGATAAGAACATACATGCCTAAGAATATAGATCCGACTATGGAGGTTGTATATTAAAATGAGTGAGACCATATCACAACAAATAAATGTTAATGGTACAACCGTTATCATTTATAACAATCGAAAACCAGACAGTTATGCGTATGCTGATGTATTTGACCCAGATAATCCGCAAACAGGTAAATATTTCCCATCTCTATACTCAATAGTTATTAAAGAAGATGGTAGTGTCTGGTACGTAGCTACTCGTAATGAGCACACATATAAAGTAACACTAAAACCTATCAATGTAGTTAAGACTGATGATTCTAATACTGAAATAAGTTTAGTAAGTTATGGTAATGATAGATATTGCTTATACCAAGATACCCGAGTATCACCATATAAACTTGTAGCAGATGCTAAGATATTGTTCTATGGTAACAACTTGAAAGAGTATCAACTGTTCAGATACGATAATGAAGGTCATGAAGAAATCATCTCCATGTACTTAGACAACACGGATACCTTTGTATCTAGTCGTATACCTATGTCACCTATCGGTGCAGAATATCAAGCATATAAGTTCCCTACTAACTGTCATACTACAGCTGAGTTGACTGAAGGTGAACCTATACTCATGCGAGTATACAACAACTTAGGTAATCTAGCAGCTGAGTTGACTATCTATGTACGTAATGGTGTGTGGTTAAACGATTTACAATCACACACTAACCCTATAGTGAGCTTAGATGCTGAGTGCTTACAGACAATAGGTGATGATTTCTATGTTAAGGAAAGACAAGACCCTAGACATATAGACATTATGCCATTTCTACGATATGCTGATGGTAGTAAACTGTATATACCTGTAGATAACTCACAATGTTTTATCTATGGGCTAGAACACTTTATTCCGTCATATCCAGGATATAGCCAGACTATCATTATTAAGTACTTCCTTAACTATAGAGAATCGGCTATAGGTAATGAGACAGTAGCTAATACTAGATTTATGACATGTACTAAAAACATAGTAGTGCTTAAAGATAGAGACAACTATAGCGTTAAGATATCAGTAGTACCTATTTATAATAGTTCACTGAATAAGTGGATATTACGGTATTTCCTATATACCGATGATAGGGATACTGTACATGAAATATCTGATTGCGTTACTATGGATGAGATAGATAGTTTTGATGGTAGTCAGGAAAAATGGGGTACAGAACAGCGAGTAGTTATTAACTATGACTTACAGGAAGTTCTCAATACCTCAGAACCGTTAACTGGCTCTCAGGTGGTGTATATTACTGTCAATAACCCGGCATTATTTGAAAGATATACTCTACGTGATAATAACAATACATCTATCATTTATGGTAGTGATGGTAGTCTCTCTAGGAGACCAATAATAAGATATGATGTCGTACGAGATCAGTACTTCATACCTACTAGTGTATTCCAGAATAAAGAAGCTATGCTTGAAAGTTTCTACTATAAAGCTAGACCATTCTTCGATACCCGTGTTGAGACTATAGCACCTACTCCTACACATTTTGTTGTAAGAGATACTACTACAGGTCAGCAGGTTGTAGCTAACCCTATTAAGGTATCTGAGTATGGCACTGCATGGAGTGTAATAAGTACCACACCTAATCTAAATGGTTCAGTGGTATTAGTTGAATTCCTATTAGAAGTAGATAACAGCTTTGTGATACTCTATGGTGTTCCGGTAGATGTACGCTTAGGTACTTTCAACGATGAGACTAACTAAGTTGTAAAAAAATAAAACAATACATTATAATTTGATTGTAAGATCTGAATGTCTGAATCGCAATCAAAAACTCTCTAGATTGTTACTAAAGTGTTTTGAGTGCATTGCCCAAACTCTCTCTACTGGTAATGCACTCTTATTTTTAGCATAGAGAGTATTGCATACCGGATTGTTAGCTCAGTCGGTAGAGCAGTGGACTTTTAATCCATTGGTCAAGGGTTCAAGTCCCTTACAGTCCACCATGGCCCCATAGCTCAGTTGGTCAGAGCAGACGACTCATCAACATAAAAGGTGCTAATGTATACGAAAGTTATGTTAGAAACTGGTTTAATTCAAGGAAACCTAACCTACAAACACCCACCCAATTAAATTGCGTGCAGAATGGTAGTATGGTAACCCTGAGCCAAGCATTACACGATCTTGTAATGACGGTGCAACGACTACGTGGTGTAGGAAGCGTCCTACGTAATACACGATTAACAACCAGGGCTAAGTCAACAGATGATTCTGTTGATATGCATTGAGATAGTCTACGGAGTAGCGAAAGCTACACAAACGTGAATCGTCGGGTCCACAGTTCAAACCTGTGTGGGGCCACCATATTCCATCTCCAAAAAAGCTTTAGTGCAACGTATGTTAGTTTTCGTGGAGAGCACATGTGATGAACGCTATCTGTAAAATCTGTATCCGTAATACGTTCATTATCTGCATGCGTTCTAACATACACCTTAAGTTATCCGAGTTCTGGTAATGTATATGTCTTGATTTTTATAGAAAATACTAACAACTATGTAGTAGATGATACATCCTAGGAAAGATTCATCCGGTCAAACATGTTACAGATTAAACCACTAAATTTTGATCCAGGTATAGTGGCTCGGGCCCATTTTTCATGAGAAATGCTTAGGTTACTGTGTATAACCTTGCGAGGATTTACGCATACTTAAGCTCAGGTATAGGTACTCGTTATTGTCTACTGACTTTTCGCAGTATAAGAGTTGATCAACAAATACCTGTTTTTGAAATGAAAAGCTTTAAGGTTACTAGTGCTTTAAAGTGTCATTAGTTTTTCAGAAAGTCTTTTACTAATGAGGTCCGTGAGGATTGGGGATTTAGTAGCGATGGGTAAAACGCCGTTATATACGGAGTAACAGGTTCGAGTCCTGTGGTCCCCATGAATCCGGTTCCGGGAGTATAGCTCAGCAGGTAGAGCAGCGGACTGTTAATCCGCGTGTCGTTGGTTCGATCCCAACTATTCCCGCCAGTTAATCGTGGCTAGGTCACTGTATATGTCCCATAGCTTTTATAAAGCGTGATGTATACATACCTAGTCTATCATTTTAGGGGTGTCGTCAAGTGGTGAAGACCCGAGGTTTTGATCCTCGTACACAGTTGTTCGAATCAACTCACCCCTGCCAGGACATGAGAAGTATTGGATGCCAAAACAAGGTTAAGTATTTGTATACAAACCTTTCCAAGAAAGCGAAAAGTAAAAAACACAGAAACACGCACTATGCGACTACACACTTCTGATACTTCTCATCTTTATACGGTAAGTTGGCTGAGTGGTTAAAGCAGCGGTTTGCTAAACCGTAGACGTGAAAACGTCTCGTTGGTTCGATCCCAACACTTACCGCCACATATGGAGAGATTGTCTAATTGGTAATGACGACAGACTGTAAATCTGTTCCCTCTGGGTTTGATGGTTCGAATCAACTCACCCCTGCCAATACATGACTGCTGGTATAGCTCAATCGGTAGAGCATCCGCCTTGTAAGCGGGTGGTTGTAAGTTCAAGTCTTACTATCAGCACCATATATAACTTATACACTACTCTAGGATATCCTAGAGTAGTGTATATCATCTTTTTTCGTTTCTATATTACTAGGGTGACAGTAGACTCATAATACATACTGTCCTCTGGTCTGTCTGTGCCGATATAGAGTAACGGGACTATAACTTCTGAATGGAGGTGTATTATGGAAATAAAGATAGCTGGTAGAGATATCATAATGTCGAGCATCAAACGCTACCGTGACCCGTCAAGAACAATAACCTTGAGCTATGTTAATTATGGTCCTGGTATTGCATATGTCGTTACATACGGCAATGCTCCGCAGTTTTTCAACAACCTCGCAGATGCCTTAGCGGATTTGAATACCTCCTTACTAAACGAGGAGATGGTTAGCTTAATTCAAGCGCTGAATTAATCTGCTCACTAAAAAGAAGCCCGCATCATGTGTGGTTTCTTTTTTATTTTTTCAATTTGTTTTAAAATATATATTACTTATATGATGATAGTTATAATGTTTAACTATCGTGTATTCACTTTATATTAGAGAGGTAATATATGTCTGATGAATGGGTAGAAGTGGTAGGTACTAAACCCGTAGTGGGTCATCCTCTGGTTTTATCAAGTAGTGGTGAAAACTTAGGGATTATAACCACCGTCCATCTCATCTCAGGTTATGCAAACATGTTTGATGTTTCACTAGACACGGGATTCAGCTTAGTCGTTGTTTGGGCTGACTGGACTGTTTAGTGTTTTAAAATGTATATAAGGATGGACTAATGTTAACACAACAAAAATACATACCGTTAGTGTATAGTAGACGGGTAAATATGAAGAAAGTTCATATCTACTTAATGCAGTGCGAATTTGTTCCGGCAGAAATTGATCACACTAATCTTAATGCTTATAGTGCTGATTCTGCAGGTGTGGAAGCGATTAAGGAAATGGTTAGAGGCAACTCTAGCTATCTCGAACGTGTGAATAGGAGTATCCGTATCACCGAGTATAGTCACAAGCCATCATCTAAAGTTGACTGGAATGACTACGCCATACAGCGTTTAATTAGTAATGATCTTCTTGAGTATGATAACGTTGTTATAGTTTATAGCACGTTATATGACGATATTATCACTATACGTATGTAAAGGTGTCATCAGCATACTAACATAATGTTAGTATGCTGATATTTTATTAAGGAGTTTATGTGAATTACGATGTAGATTTTGGTATCGTTACCAATAAAGAAGGTATCGATATACTGCTGGCTAGTTCCGTTGTTAAGGGACTTAGAGCTAAAGGTGATGCTACTCTATACGAGATGAAGGGTGTTGAGGATAGGTATTATCTGAAGATTACTTCAGTCAATTATTACTATCTTGAAAATAATGGGTTGTTTGATGTATTGAAAACGATTCCTTACAGAGAAACGGTACTGGTTGGTGAGCGTTATACTGATATCGAACAAACATGTATTTATCCTGAGTCAATGGATAATGATCCACCATTTAACTGTTTGGTCTGTAAGCGTACTATCGAACCGTGCTATGAGTGTAGCCGTATAGATAATCCGTAATTTGATTTGTAACATAGAGAGTTAATAATGAGTAAAAATAAAGAACCAATAGTACTACCTAAAGAGAAGATACGTGATACTTACATCACGGTAGATACTATTCATGTACCAATTAAGGATAGTATAAGTGTCGATGCATATCACCTTATTGATACAAAGATTAAACTGCATCATGAGGATCGTGATTATTTAACAGAGCAATTTATTTATCGTATAACAGGCGTGTGCTGTGAGGCTTATGATAGTCCATTAGTCAGAGCCTGCTTATGCATGTCTAAACATATATGTTGTGCTACTTGTATCGGTGGTAAAGGAAACTGTATAGTTTTACCAGAATCCAAGATATTGCATCCTAATATATACTGGATAACAGTATTTGAGTTAGTATATAAATTAAAGTATCCACAGTCTAACAACACTAATAAATGCCTTGTGTACGCGCTTAATTGCATGCTTAAATCAGGTATGTTAACATTAGACAATTTTGTAAACCCTACTAATATCTGTTCACATAGGCATTTTCCGCTGTCTGAGTTTTCTCTATCTGAATTACCTATGTTAGGTAATGTAGTATATCTGCCTAGATCAGTGCATCGATATTATACGCGATTTGGGAAACGACTTAAACGTAGATATAAGAAGGATCAGATGCCAGGTGGTAAGATTTGTTGTTTATCTAAAATAGCTAGTCTTAATGCTATTGCTGAGTGTTATACTAATGAAATATGTAAATGTATACAACTTAATCCACCGATTGATGCTAGTGATAACTATGCGAATACTGTTAGACGTCGTAGCCCGAAAGCGTATTTTGCTGATGCTAGACCGACGCGTAATAATAGCAGTGCGGATTACAAGTGTCTATACTTATATTTAATTGGACGTAAATCAACCCAAATACATGTGTACACAAGTGTCTGGATGTTTGTCAATGCAACTATATCAGACCACGCAGGTTGCTTCAGACCTGATACCCATCAGATAGAGCTAGCATCAACATACGGCAAACGCGGTAGTGTTGTGGAAAATGCTATAAAGCTGCAATTTACATTGTACCACGAGTATGCTCACGGATGCCACTGGCGTGCTATGCCGAGGTGGTATGATGTTGATACTAGAACATCGCATTATAATCGTAAACGTGGTGCAACATATGAACATCAGGCACATAAATTTGCAGTGTGGTGTTTGCTTATGCATGATATATCTATTATCACACTAGTTGACGCATTTACTAATATATTTGGTACCGATGCGTGTCATAGTCACGCGGTGATACTTAGATATTGTAAGATGTTAGCATATGTTTTGTGTAAATACGGTAAATTGTGTATACCACCGGATTTAGGTTATGTATTTGTTAATAATGAAACAAGAAAATTGTATAAACCTAACGATGAAATAAAAAGCATCACTAAAGCTAGTGATAATTAAATTTAGGAGTTTATTATGAAAAAGAAGAAACTATTTGTTATTGATGAAGCTGTAGCTGAACGATACATTATTGATTGTTTAGCTCGTCGCGATAAGAAAGCATTAACTACTTTCTGTAATCGTTTAATCGATGATGGTACTGATGCTGGTCATATATTACAGTTAGTATTAAGCTGTAAGATGGAATTATCTTCTAATAATGTTAAGTAATAAGTAATCTTACCCCTACTAGGAATATTCCTAGTAGGGGTATGTTGTTCAAATATCTTTTATTTCTACATTATTAGAGCGAGATAGGTATGTAAAATTACTTACTCAATAACCGTATGTCATATAGTTGTTTATGGCATACTTTGTGAAAGTTTAATATGAGGAAATTATTCATGGGAATAGTACTTGATAACATTAGGCAAGCAGCACTTCTTGCTAAAGCAGCTGATGATGCGCGCGCTAACAACAAATGCTGTGATGAAGCATGTGAAGCCAAGAGCGTAACTGAGAAGGTAACCCCTGAGGCTGCTGCGAAGGCTGGATTTGCAGAACTCATTCAGTCTGTATTTGAGGCTTTGGTTGGGACAAATGATCCTAGCGACCTGAATAAAGCCATCAACCTGGCATCAGCTAAGCTGAGTGAACACATTATGACTAATGCGACTGCACCAAAAGCACCTGTTGCTTTCGATAAAACAATTCGTGAAGTCGTCGCCAATGCAATTAATACTGCTATTGGTACAGCCGTGTACGAAAGTACTGATACTGACTACAGAACTGAGAGGTTTGTGTGGTATAAGGTTAATCGTGCAGGTATCATCAACCAATTTGCCTATGATAAAGAATTGCTAGCTGGTATAAAGGTTGGCAAGGCAATACGTCTGTGGGCAAAATGCGACTACTGTGCTTATATGCTGTATATGGGCGCACTCAACGCAGCTGATGACAATGTCTTTGTGGACTGCATCAAGCAGCAAGTGAAAGATGGTACTATACCTGAACCTTTAGGTAGAGTAATCTTCATTATGGATATTCTCCGAAAGAAGATTGACGACATGAAGGATAAGGCAGTAGCTGCAGCTGAAGCTAAAGCTACACAGAATCCTCCTAAGAAGGCTAAGGAAAAGGAAGTAGCACCTGCGGCCGAAGCTGCACAGAATTCTTCTAAGAAAAATCCTGCTGCACCTACAGGTGTAGACCCCACGGCTGATGCTGCAGCACCAGTGATTGAGCCTGAAGTAGTAGCTCAAGCCTAATGTTGCTAATCATCAAAAGAACACTCCTCACATGGGTGTTCTTTTTTGTTTTTGCGAAATAAATAACTACACTAGCATCAGGAATATTCCTGATGCTAGTGTATAGTAATGTATATAATCATGACAGGGTTATGATCCTTAAGGTATATAGTCACGACCAAGTATCTATATACCTATGTACGCAGTTTCAGGAATCATGTGCTCGTTGACTCGATATATTGAGTGGTATTTACACTACTATATTATCTAATAATTGTATTTATTTAATCATCTTCATTTTCAGGTTTAGCTGGTAGCATATTGTTACCTTCTTCCAGTTCGGTGTCTAAAATAACAACACCCCTTTCTTTTTCCAATCTATCTAATTCAGCACTTATATCACTAGGTGATTGTGCCACGATAGTACCATTACCCATCTGACTTATGTCAGCTATTTTTATTTTAGATAAGAATTCTGCCATATTAATATTAGATGCCTCCGCATTTTCAGTGTCTTTCTTCTTGAGTTTAACTGCAACATTATCTTTAGCTGCTTTATCTAAGTCGTTAAGGATACTTCTAGCTTCCATCATTATGTGCAAGTTAACATCTAACGCCTCAGGATCACCTTCATCAAGGTTTGCTGTCATAGCAGCATTCATCAGCTTATTAGCTAATTTTTCTCGCATAATTTGAGTGTTAACATGATTTCTATCATAAACATTCATTGATTCTACTATGCTGTTTATTTTTAAATTTGGGTCATATGCTGTAGAGTACTCTACATTGGTGTTTTTTGTGCTTGTATCAGATACTACAAGCCCAGAAACATTGTTAAATGGGTCTCGTGATTCAGCCATATTGTAATATTCCTTATATGTTATATACCGTCATAACATTCGTTATTTCAGTAACTATGAATATATATATTACTAAAGTGGTATGATTCAATTAGTAAATTGGAGTTTGAGTAATGGTAAATAAAAATAATGACTATACGTCAGATACGATTAAGTCATACGAATCCGTCGAATATGTGAGATTGCGTCCTACCGCATTGCTTAAGAGCTTAGATGCGGGTGGTATCAACCACATGGTTTGGGAATATATAACCAACTCTATGGATGAATTCGTAGCACAGAAAGTATCCGGTGAAATATTAGTAGCAGTTCTTTATGAGTCAACTACACAGCGTTTTCAGATATTAGTTGCAGACCGTGGTAGAGGTATACCTGCTAAGAGCTTACATAACGTATTCCTTAAGTTAGGTACATCCGGTAAAATCGATGGTAATAGTGCTTACAGAAGTTCTACTGGACAGTTTGGCCAGGGTGCTAAAGCTGGTTCTCTGCTCTCTAAAAGATTCAGAGCTATCTCAACTAACTACTTAGAAGATGTAAGCAGTTCCTTATATCTTAATGATGGTAAAGTTATTAATGAGAGAACTGAAAAACGAGCAGGTGATGGTACAGGTGTAGTGATATTGTTTGAACCTGATACAGATTTATTCTTCAAAACAGCTAAAGATTATGGTAACGCTAACTATCTGGACTTAGTTGAAATGTGCAGACAGTTAAATGTGTTTAACGAATCTATAGACTTTGTGGTTCTTAAGAGCGAATATCTGTTTGATGATGACATTTGGGAATGTCCTATTGACGACATCTGGTCGGTATATATACCACACTTATACAATACAAGCACAGTTGCATATGACAGCAAGATGGTGGTTGATAAGGGTGAGTATTTATTCGAATCATGGCGTGTTAGACATCAGCCTAGTTACAGAGATCGTTTCATCAAAACAGAACGTAATGCACAGGACAATCTGGTATTCGACCTAAGATTATATTTCTTGAAGAAGTCCATAACCGGCAATCCACAATATTTTATCTCGGTTAACAACGCCGTACTTCGTGATAAGTTATACAACAGTGTAACTACATCAACAGTAGAGGCATTACGAGAAATAATTGCGGAATATCAGGAGAATGATAACTTCAAGCAGTTCGTGCTAGAACAGTACAACTTCTCAACTATGCTGTTGGCAGTAGGTGTATTCTACCATGGTGCACAGTTAGGTGGTACTACTAAGGATACTTTTATTGATCCTATATTTGCACGTCAATATAAAGAAGAATTAAAAGCTATGTTCTTAGCTAAAGGTGGCGAGTATTGGGCTGCTGTAGCTAACCTGTTAGTAGATGATATTAAAACTAAGTATTCTAATTACTACGATGACCAGCCACTTAAGAAAGCTGATGCATTACGTGTGTATATGGATCTTAACTTCTGTAATAACTTCCATGAATGTAGGTCACACGACAGCTCTCGTATGGAATTGTATATCGTAGAAGGGACTTCAGCAGGTAACATTATAGAGTCAAGAGACCCGGATTTCCAGGCCATCTATACTACTAGAGGTAAACCTAAGAACCCAGCAGAGTGTATATCACGTTTGCACAAAGATAGAGCAGAACTGTTAAAGGATCCTATCTACAGAGACTTGATGCATATACTTAATGTTAAGCCAGAGACTACTGATATGTCAGTGTGTAGATTTGGTAAGATTATTATAGCAACAGATGCTGACCCAGATGGGTACCACATCAGTGCGCTGCATGTACATAACTTATACTTAATCAATCCTAAATTGATAACAGAAGGTTTTGTATGGGTAGCTAATCCACCACTGTACTCTCTTTCACTAGGTAGTAAGTGTAATCTGTTCTTACGTGATAAGCACGCATTGATTGATGCTAAGATTTCTCTTATCTATAAGAAAGCACTTGATATAAGAGTTATCACTGATGTTGATGGAGTGGTAACCTCTGAAATAGATTGTGCGAATGACGATGAGTTATATAGACAGGTATGCTATCTTGTTAGTTGGTTCGGTGAAACCTTTGAAAGATTATCTGAACAGTTAAGTATACCACTGTTTATATTGGAGCGCTTAATATATGCGTCAGAATACTTATATCCTACTATTCAGTATGACAAGTTAGCATCGTTCTTCCATCCTGATGGTGATAGAGTAAGTTTATCTATAGACCCAGAGCGTGCATATCTCGTGGTATCTGTTGGTACTGAAGATTATCCGATAAGTCTTAATAACATCGGTGAAATCATCAATAACTACTTCTACCTAATCAATAAGTATAGATACAAGAGTCTGTATTTTGACATTAAAGGTCGTACGTCAGATACTAAGATGGTTGAGTATGAACGAATGACACCAATGAAGTTCTACTTACATCTTAAACTACTTGATACATTAACTAAAACTACACGATATAAGGGTCTAGGTCAGATGCCTGGTGACGCATGTTATACTACACTTATGGACCCGGCTACAAGATCTATGGTTCATGTAACTGAGTTAGGTGATGTTGATGTTAGTTATGGTATACTTGGTGGTAAGACATCACAGTATCGTAAGGAACTTATGTCAGCTACAGGTTCATTAAGTCATCAGTTCAGAAGAACAAATGATTTGTCTAACGTGGATTGGACGGAGGTCCAATAATACTTAAAATATATATTATTTAGATGTAGAGTTGTACGATGGGTAAGATAGCTCGTTTTACCCGTCGTGTTTAAGTTATATAACGTAAAGGGATTCAACGTTATGAATGATGAAATATTGAAAGGTGTGGATGGATTACTATGTAAACTATCCAGCAAAGACGCTGCTGCAAATATACAGCAAGCTAAAGCGGCACCGACTAGCAGTAATAAATCTATGTTCACGGCCGTGGATATCGCTAATACTAATAATGTATTAACTAAGCTTATTAGGTATTTCTGTATAAAGAATAGAATTACCCTTGAAGATTATGTTAATTGTTATAACAGGTATGGTGAACGCATAGGCATGTTGCCTAGTAAGATATCTACGTCACGTAACAATCTTAAAAATACGTTTATCGGCAATGATGCAGTCACATGGAACCGGTTAATAGAAGTGTTAACTGTGTTCGGACACCATCTGGTTGATGTGAAACTTACCATGTCTGATGATCATGATAATATACATGAAATATCACTCTCAGATATGCGCCGAACCATATCAGACAATTTTCCTAACGATGTTGTTGGATTGAAAGACATTACTATAGGAACCATTGACGATTCCGGTAAACGGCATGAATTTAAACAGGAGAATAGTAATGGAGAAACTCAAGGGGTTTCAGACAGTAAAGAATAGATCCTGCAGCGAAGAAATTATTAGCGATGCTACGGTCTACAGTAAGAATGAAGTAGAAACTAAGTATCCATACATAGATGGTCTTAAAGCTATCAATAAGCGTATTGTTTGGGGTAGCCGAAAGATACGAGAACCTGTACGTATGATAAATATGATTGGTGAAATCATGAATTTACATCCGTCAGGTGATAGCTCTATAGACCAGGCAATTAAGCGTTTATCACAGCCATTCAAAGTAGGCATCCCTCTGATATCTATTTCAGGTAAAAATGGTGCTTACTATGATCCTGAGGGTGCAGCTGCAGCACGATACTTAAGTGCATGCATATCTGATTTTGCGTATGATGTGTACTTTAAAGGTATCGATCTACGTACTATACCGATGGTGTATAATAAAGAGTTCTCAGGTACAGAGCCTAAGTATCTTATACCTAAAATACCGATGGCTCTTTTGATGGGTAATCTGACCGTAGGGTACGGTTGGAAGTCTGTAGTCCCTATGCTTAGTTTAGATGCAGTATGCGATTTAGTTATTGCGTATGCTAGTGATGCAATTTCTAGTGGCTCAGGTGTAGCACCTGCAAGTAAGTATGGTAAGATGTTATTACCGGAGTTCCCTACTAGGTGTTTAATAACTAATAAAGAAGAAATACTTGATAGTTATACACACGATGTTTGGAATTCCCCTATTCGTGCTGAAGGTGTAGTGGAACTTAGTGGTGAAAACATAACAGTTAGATCAGTACCGTATCAAGTAAACTTCCATAGAGTTACAGATGATTTCCGTAAGTTTTTGAAGTCCAAAGAAGGTAGGGTGTTAACACCATATGTCAAATCAGCAAGATCATTATCTGCCGTAGAAGCTGAATTCGATATACCTATAGTTAAAGGTAAAAATCCATTCGCTATACTCGATATGATTAGACCGTATTTGCATATGAAAGATCCTATGTATGCAAGCTATGTGTATACAAACGGTGAAGGGAAGTTGATGTCACTTACACCACTTAAGATATTAAGTATGTGGTTCACACAACGTAAACAGAGTGTTATAGGATCATTAAAGTATAAACAAGCTGAGCTGATTAATGATGAACGTAGAATACGTGCTATGTTACTCATATGTGACTATGCTGATGAAGTGTGCGAAATCATTAAGTCGGCAGCCACCGATGAAGATGCAGTACGTGATATACGTAATAGATTCGCTGATGTAAATCTATCATGGAAACAGGCAGAGATTTTGGTTAATCAGCCTATCCGTATACTACATCAAGCTAGTAAGAAGAAACTTACTGAAGACTTAGCTGATAATCTTAACAAACAGAAAGATAACTATGCTAAGTTCGGTAAAGTTAATCAGATAATTATTGATGATGCTAAGTTAATTAAGGAGAAGTATGGCAAGCAGAGTCAGAAATTAACCCGATACTCTAGTGAGTTTAAGGGATATGTACAGTTCGGTGATTGGGGTATGATTAACTTCTTCGATGAAGAAGATATGATTAATATCCTGAGTAGCCGTGGTTGGGGTTCAGTCAAGAAATCTGTTCACTTCTATACAAAAGGTGAACACAGATACATCGTTAAAGGAACAAAACTAATACCGATGATTAACCCGTCAAGGGAGATAACATGTACGGATGTTGTTTGTTGCCCAGCGAATGATCATGGCTTAACCTTAGTAGTTAATAAGAACGGTAACACAGCCATCATAGAACGAGATATACCAGATGGTTGCGCTGGATGGAAGTTATTCCCTATCAGCAAAACTTTCTACGCTATACATCGTGATGGTAGTGTAACCAAAGAGTTGTATACTGATTACAGTATACGTAAGACAGTATCTTGTGGTGCTAAAACGAATATCGTGTATGGGTTACCTAATACTTGTAAGGATATGATAGTGTTTTATATGCATACAAGTGAACCTAATACGCTTCGAGTAAGTTGGATATTGCATGATGGTGTTCTAGGTAAGTTAGCAACTGTACCTACAGGTGAGCTTATTATACTTAGTGTATGTAGCATTAAGCATAAAGAAGTGTGTCTGAATATACCGTCAGAATGTACTAAGTTAGTTAATATAGATTTTCTGATTATTAAGAACATTAAAGAGTTATTCGCCGAAGGTAAATCTAACTTGATAATAGACCTTAATAAATCAAGTGATATATCCAAGAGACTTAAGCGACATCCACAAGTACGTACGTTATATATGCTAAATTGAGGTGTTTAAATGAGTTTAGGTAAATTAGTTAATTTATCAGTGATCACGCCTTACACTGATTTGGACGTGATGCGACGATCTGATGAGATGTTTCAGAGAGCATTCCCTGATAAGTCCATTATCTCCATCGGATCTTTCGTCAGAAAGATACCATCTATCATGGTAAATCTATGTAACATAGTCAATGACTTATGGGTTATCGTGTTCAAGTTTGATACTAAAACTAAGCGATTCCGTTTTATTATCAAAGGAGCATCTACATGTGTAACCTATGAAATCATCTGTGCTATAGAAGATGGTGTCAACTATGACGGCGCCATGGAAGTGCTTAATCAGTCATTCACTCGTGATAAGATGGCTAAGCATCCTGTGTCATATCTTAAGGCAGAAATCGAATCTGATACAACTAGCTACGTATTTGAGAAGAAACTGCTTAATGCCAATAATGACATAGCGGTATGGACTATGTGTAGAAAGAAACTCCCTTGGTACAAACGATTATTCGGTAGAAGTCGTTCTGTATTTAAGGATGTGCCTATCGTTTCTAGCAAGGTGTTAGAATACAAGCTATAAGTAAATGATACTAACACACACCTGATTATCAGGTGTGTGTTATTTTTTTGTTTTTAACAAATACAATAGAGAATATGTACATTCATAGGGATATTTAGTTATGTTTTATATGGATTTAACCAAACATTTTACGATGTTAAGAAGTATATCACCTACAGTTGATGATTACTTGGAGAGAGAACTGTATAAATTAGATTATGCAGAAGATGGGGAACTCAATGCAGAATACTCACCTAAAGATGTACTGGGATTGTGCTATGACATTATCATCGATGAGCTGAATGCGATAGGTATACATATAACCATAGATACCGATACATTAGTGCAGGATATATACACCTGTGGATATGTGTATCTCATACGCAAGTTTGTAGATAAAAAGTATTTTGCAGAATTACTACAAGCTACCGATATGGTAGAAGCAGTATCTAAGTATATGGATACAGAAGGTCAGAAGATAAACCTATTAGAAGATTTGGTTAATATAGTCAACATCAAAGCACATGATTATGAACTATCAGAGATGTCATATATACTACCAAGTACATATACAACTAAGGAGTTTGAAGACTATATCAAATCTATACTAACTACTATCAACACACCAGATGCTATCATCGTTAAAGATTTAACATTGGTGAAGAGATATACAGACCACATATCTACACTAAGACATCTGGCTTATAGATATACTTACACGGCTATAGATTTATTGAATCTGGAGCACTTAGTAGATAAAGATAAGATATCTAAGTTGTTGAGAGATTACGACAGAGATAAGATACAACCAGATACCATTGCTATATATTCACTTATAGATAGAGAGACAGTGCCAGCTAACTTATATGGTACCAAAAAGAAATACATGGACATACACCATGCATCATCACCTCATCATGTAGAATACTGGTTATCCGATAATGTTAACAAACAGAGATTCACTGTAGATAATTTGATCTTACTTGTAGTACACCATATAGAACCAGGTACCTCTCCAGAAGAATTCGAAGAGGAAGTGAATAAAACTCTGTTAGCGTTAAGCAGCATGATAGGAGATGAATACTTAGCAGTAGCTAAGCGAATGGTAGCTGCACTACAACCTCTCATGGCTAAAGACCCGATGGTACAGGAGAATGAATAATCATGGCATCATACACAAAATTAGACTTCACGGAGATAAAAAATCCTAAGTATTTCTTCTATGTAGAAAATATATCCCGTACACTAACAAGACATGGGTTGTTATCATTTTTTACAGTATCAGAACGAGCTATATTGACCTCAGTACCTAAAGAACTAAGAGGTGCTAGTTTTATTAAAGCTACTATGCATTACGAAATAGTATCACAGTTAGATGATGTACCTATAGTACATGTACCTAATAAGAAAGATAGTGATCTCTATGACTTACAGAAATCAGATCCATTAGAAAAGTTCTACACATACGGTGTTACTAAGATAGATGCTACTAACATCTTACTAACTAAGTTGACAGATGATAGTTCAGTTCCTGTATTCGATATGTTAGAGAAGTTCTATATAGAAGACGGTATGATAGCTAACTATAAAGGACCATCTATGCTAACTGATGTGGGTAAGTTCTTCATCAACTATCTACTGTTCGTAGATCCATTCGGTGACAGGATACCATATCAGAATAAACTCATATCTGCTGGTGTAGCAGACACAGAAGTTAATAAGTTAATCTTAGAGAATAAAGCAACCAGAAAGGAATATAACAAGTATATAAATAATGCATTCTGGTTTGGTGAAGATGGTTCTATAGCTATACAGACACTATCAGAAAGAGCATTGGGTACAGACCCAGCTATAGCTAAGCGAAAGAAAGAACTGTTAGAGAAGTATAAAGATAAGTTACATGATCCAATAATCATGTCCAAAGTTGAAGATGAACTTATAGCCATGGATAAAGCATACATCAAAGGTGATGTATCAGAACCATTCTTCCAAGCAGTTGGTGGTAAAGCTTACAAAGAACAACGTAAGAAGATGTACATCATGGTTGGTCTGATGACAGACTTCTCTAAAAATTCAAGTGATATGGTTACAGTCATTAACAATATGGATGGTGGTTATAGAGTAGAAGATATACCAGCAGTAGCTAATGAAATACGTAGAGGTTCATATGAACGTGGTAAATCTACAGCTGCAGGTGGTGCTGAATCTAAGTTTATCACTAGAGCATTCCAGGATATACGTATAACTGAAGAAGATTGTGGTACTAAACGAGGTAAGACTTTCATATTAACCGATAAGAATAAGTCATTATTCATTGGTAGGTATCTTGTAGACGGTACTGTACTTGCACCAGATAACATAGATAGTTATGTTAATAAGAAGATAACTATACGTAGTCCGATGTATTGTCAATGTAAAGACGGGCTGTGTTATAAGTGTTGTGATGAAATCATACACAATGCTAAGTTGGAAAATATCGGTATGCAATCACTAGCTATAGCAGACGTAATGGTAACAGTAGCTATGAAAAGCATGCATTCGTCATCAATTAATACCTATAAAATCTCAGATATAAAGGACTTTATAGTAGAATAAATAGGTTAATGTAAGAGATTGCTGCATACGTGTAAAAAATTACTGCACGTTACTATGTATTGAATAGGTAAACTTTCAATAAACATAGGAGTTAAAAAGTGAAGACTATTAAATCGGCAATCTCAAAATATCGTGTAGGTTATGCTTCTTTAGCTAATATCCAGTACAGTATGTATGAAATCAATCTTGCAGGCGATATGTTTATCAGCGGTTTACGTAGTAAACCTGAACGTGTTGGGAATAATTGGAAAATCCACCGCTATGATGCTAACGGCAATAAAGTAACTAGAATCATGCGTCCTGATGTGTTAGTTGGTTGTGCTTGGTATGCCGAAGATGAAGAACTCTGGAAAGGTAGTATATATGAAGACACCATTCGCAGATGTAGAGAGATGCTCACCGTGGATAAACGTGACATTGCCAAAACTGTTTATCAAACAAGTAACGGTTTTAGCTATTATGTTACACGATACGGTGAGGTGTGGAACACTGAGACAGTGACTAAAGTTAAAGGACGTGTTAATAACACTGGCTATTGTCAAGTAGATTTAGGCTCTGTACACAATATTAAGGTGCATCGATTGGTGGCACATCATTTTGTAGATATACCAGAAGATTTGTTGGCCAAAGGTTTTACAGAAGAAAATCTAGTCGTTAATCACATCGATGGTAATAAGTTAAACAATAATTGGCATAATCTTGAGTGGACTACGCATGATGGTAATATGGCACATGCATCTGCTACCGGGCTTATGGCGACTACTATAGATGATCATTTACTTGAATGTATTTGGCAGTATTTACAGGCAGGGTATTCTGATATTAACATAAGCAAAGAAACCGGCGTTCCTGCACCTACTGTAAGTAACATACGTCAAGGTGTATCACCTAGATATAGAACTGACAAGTATACGTGGTCTAAACATAGTGCTGATGTGAGAGAAAAAGAACGGCGTGATGAATTAGCCATTAAGTGTGTTAAACTGTTTAATGAAGGTATGTCTTACCAAGCTATAGCCGATAAACTAGGATTTAATAGTAAGCGACCAGTTGTTACACTTATTGGTACGTGTCGAGATCTTATCACTAGAAAATTACCGCGTAAACAAGAAAAACGTACTAAATTAGATAAGGCTACTATATTTAGTATCTATGATGAATTTACTTATACTAATAAGAACAACTGCGAGATAGGAAGACAGTATAATGTAAGCTATCAGTCTATCGCTGATTTACGTGTGGGACGGTCTTACCCCAACTTAGCATGTGAATATATTAACTATAAAGGTCTGGATGGCTACTGGAAAGGCTATAACCCGTCTAGATAATATGATTTAATCATAACGTTATAGAGGTAGATATCTTAGTATGAAAAAGAATAAATTATCCTCTAGAGATATGTCATCTCTAGTCAGTTCAAAAATTGGTAATGTAGAATCACAAGTAAACGCATTCACTGCTCCTACTAATACAACTACCTTAGATAGTGGTACAGTGAGTAAAGCGGTTGCTAAACAAGAAGAAAACATTCAGCAAGCTATAAGTGAGAGTGGTACAGTTAAACATATCAGTACTACTACTGATAGAAAGTCTCTCATGCTGTCTAAGCTGAAAGATGTAGTTAATACTAACCTAAGTAAGTATATCAACCCTAAGACCGGCAGTAGTGAGCGTATACAAGCACTGGCTAAAGTGGTAGATAGTATCAGTAAGCAACCTACTAAGGAAGTATTAGATACTGTATTAGCATTTTTTATCAGTCATCGAGATGATGAGCTTCTGAAAGAGAATAATGCTCTTAAGAATATAACTGAATTAGATATCACAGTACATCATAAGGTTCGTATCTTCTATGCGGTTATGATGGAACTTGCTAGAGGAACAGCAACTAAGCAGACTATCTCTATCGAAATTATAAGAAACATATTTAAATCTGATGACTTCCCTAACTGGGTTGCTGTTACGATAGCTAAGAGAAGATAAATAATTACGAAATATAACCCCTATACAACTATAGGGGTTATATAAATGTTATTATTTCGCTAAAGGAGTGATAAAACTGATGGTATTAGGTATAGATAAAATGTTAGAAGTGGCATATCACGTTGAAAGTGATAGCATACCTAATTATGATGAATCTATAGAAGTTAAATCATTAGATCCACCTTATGAATCTTTTCATATAACGCCACATAGTGTAATTAAATTACATGATAATGTATATGCGGTTCGATGTTGGAATAGCAATTATACAGTATATGTAAATGACCATAAACTGGAATAGCACATGACTATACATCACCCTAGTTCGCTAGGGTGATGTGTATACACTTTATTTTTAAAATTATGTTGATTATTTCATAATCAAGACTAAATGAGGTGCATATGGATAAGAATGAGGCGAAAATCAAGTACTTACTAGAACATATCAATGAAGGTAAGACCGCTGATGAACTTAATAGTGATTTTGAAAAGTGGTATCAGGAAGAATGTATCGTTAAAAAATTCAACGATCGTATTGAAACATTAAAAGCAGAAAAGCGTAATTTTAGCGAGTTTGTAATTGAACACGGTTGTGAGTATGACTACGATAAAGTATTCGATCGGCATAGCTACTATATGTGTTTTGCTAGGTCTATTTTGTTTAAAGACTTTGTTGTATTAGCACAGTTGAAGCATGCAGACCTTTCTGTTAAACAACGCATACATGTAGATATTTATAATAGGTCTATGGGTGGATACTTAGGCTCTGTTAAATTCGATAACCTGTGTGAGATGTATGATACAGAAGAATCTGAGAATTTGCTTATGAAGTACAGTAAACATTATATTGCTAAGCACGCTGTATGTAAAATACAAGACTGTGGCCCTTATAGTGTTTGGGCGTACGAAATTCTTATATCGGATACACCTATGCCAGATATAGATCAGCATGATGATAAAGAATATCTGAGAAATGTAAAATAGACCATATAATCACTACAGAGATAACACATGTTATCTCTGTAGTAGTGTATATCATTATTTTTTATTTCTATATTACTAGGGTGACAGTAGAATCATAATACCTATTGTCCTCTGCCCTGTCCGTGCCAATATCCAGAGTAACGGGGGTACAACCTCAATAAGGAGGTGTATTATGAAAATCCGTAAAACTAGTCAAAGTGTCGAGTTAACCGAGTTAGAACGGAAACGTACCGGTGTAACATTAAAGCTTTGTATGGCATTCGACGCTGTTGCGTATGTGGTTGTGTGCGGAACTCAGCATGAGTTTTTCAATAATCTCGGGTCAGCACTTGGTTATATTTCCGAGATGTTAACTACTGAAGAAAATAAAGCGCTTATCGCAGCGCTGTAGTAGTTGCCAACATCAAATAAAAAAGAAACCCGCTCGGGTTTCTTTTTTATTTTTTCAATTTGTTTTAAAATATATATTACCTATACGGTGATAGTTAATAGTACTTTAGCTATCGTGTTGTAATTTTATTTTAAGGAGTTTATATGGGGACACACTTTATACCGAATGATGATGACAGCAGTATCACGGCTGTAGTTACGGATGTAAATGTTGACTGTGAGAAAATAGAAGACATACGTAGATGCTTTGGCAGTCAAGAAGCTTTTGACGCAATGTATGAGGAAGTACATAGAACCTTATTATTACAAGGTTTGTCGAATACACTACGTAGTGAGGTTGAGAACGAGTGCTTTCAAAATGTGTTTTGCTACATCACAACATATCTAGGCGGTAAGTTGAGAAATAAGAAATATGAGCGCATGCTTAAGAATCACATACCAGTGTATGATCTCAGACGGGTAGCTAAGCTTCCCGAAGAGAATCGGCGTCTTCTTGATTATTTCGGATATTCTTACATAGGTATACCGTATCGTAAACAACTGATTTTTGTTTATGGGACCCAGGGTGATATACCATATTCATATATTGTCATTTATCCTGGACTACGTACTAAAAATATTGGGTCTATGAGATTTGCGTTGTATCATGAATACAAACATTATTTACAATGGCTGAATAATGAGTGTGTGACTGAGGGTGATGATGCACATCGTGGTAAAGGTGACAGATCTGAGCATCAAGCAGACTGGTATGCCGCGAAGAGAATGTGTGCTGAAGGCTATAGCGAGGAAGTATTGGAACACATTGACTTCATGCGAAAGCAGTATGAGAAATGTCCATCTAGTCCAACAGTATCTGACTTTAAATACCGCAGTGAGTTACTAAGTCGAGCTTATAGGAGATACATATTACAATGAAAAGACTTAATAGACTAACTGATATAACTTATCAGGATGACATTTATGATAAATTATGTAGCCCACGTATGCTACTTTACACATACAGTGAATCTGTGGTTGTTTATGGTGCATATCGGCGTGCTGATCAGGCATGTGATCTTGAGCGTCAGAAGGAAATCCAGAATATAATAGATATGTATGAGTTCGGGGCTAGTTTTATGCCTGATGATACGTTAACTATATTCTGTAAACAGTCTGCAGAAAACACTGCTGAATCTACTAAGTTTGAATTAGTTAATTCGGATGGTAAGCATTTTACTACCATACAAGGCACAGAATGCCCGATATGTAGTATATTTGTGAATGACGATATTATCACTATACGTAAGCTTTGTAGGTTATCACATATGGGTGATATAAGTATATGGGTTGATTTCATAGTCGATACGATTGGGTCAGATTTCAACTACGATATCATCGATAAAGATACTGATATTGTTACGTTGATACCGCAGAAAAAGAAATCATCTACTGATAAATAGTAGAATACACGAGATACACCAGGGTCACCTGGTGTATCTCAATTTATTTTTATTTCTATATTACTCCGATGATATACTTACATGTTACAAAGGAGGATATATGAGTATAGTACGTTCTATAACGTATCACGTTGAAAGTAATAGTGTACCAGAAGAGGACGTGATGTTGGATGTTCAGTCACTTGATGCACCGTATGATAGGCGACGTATCATACCGAGAGGTGTTATGTGGTTATACGATAACGTATATATGGCACACCACTTCTGTGATAAGTTCTTAATATATGTAAATAGTTAATGTATCACACTACCCTACCTATATAGGTAGGGTAGTGCATCTCATTTCTTTTTACTTATACATTATTTATGTGTAGTAGATGCTCTGAGTCGTTTACTACTATATCTTACTAGTGCTGTAAGATGAATGACTTTATACTCAGAGATATCCAAGTAGGAGTAAATCATGGATATCAAGTTCAACATAAAAGGACTATCCATAGTCCGCGGTCATATCAAGGCCGAAAGTATGGATGTTGGTTTTAGTCTTAGTGAAGATGAAACACTCAATTCAAACGAATGTTTCATTGAAATGCTCGATAACCCAACCATTCAAAAGCTTATCAATAAGTTCACCGACGAAGTGAGCTTCAAACCAGCTAAAAGTGCCCACAACGATGCTGATGATAAGATAAGAGTAATTAAAGATTTCGTACAGCAACAAGATAAAGCTCACAAAGCAGAGATTGATGCTGTAAGGAAGAATCAGGAAAGGATACTTGCTTTACTTGAAAGGCTTTCCAAGTAAGGTCTAAGCGATTGAAGAAACTCACACATACATGTGAGTTTCTTTTTTATTTTTTTTCAGTATACAATTAATCGTATACGACGTGAGGGGTACACATGTCGAATAAAATATATGTATATATTACACCTACGGTGTTAGTTTTCAGGCGCCTTATCTTTGTTTTTTAAATATAAGCTCTATAAACTAGAGTGTGTTATTTTTGGAGAGAGTGATGTTTGATGTAGATTTATATGAAAAGCCGTTAAAACGAGATACGGCAATAAATGCATATATAGAGAATATGGTGACATATCTCAAATTAAAGCACCCTGATAAAGATGAAGATAGTTTAAGAGAACAAGTCAAGCAAGTAATTCGAGATAGAGTAAATAAGTTAAAAGATAACAATAGAAAAGCAGTAGCAGAACATTTGACCATAGACGAAGCTAAAGCTAAATATGGTAAGTTATATCCTACCTTAAAAATGGTTCAGGCTACTGACCCAGATGCACCTAACCCACGTAAGAGAAGTTATGGTAATCTAGTAGAAGTACCGAATATGGATATATTAAAATTTGGTTCTGTCTACACAGATAAGATAATGAGTCCATTTTGTTCGGTATATGAAACTACAGATAAGCTGACTTCATTCTTAACTAATAAGATTGTTAAAGATGGTTCTAAGAGAAAGTCTAAAAAGAAACTTATGCTTAAAGCACGTAAGTTGGGTGATGCTACAGGTGCAAGAGTATATAACAATCAACAGGCTACTGTTAAGATTAATATGAATTCTACTTCAGGTGCTATGGGTTGTAATGGTAACTTCTTAAGCTCACCAGCCAACTATAATTCTATCACTAGTATTTGTAGATTCTTTGTGATGAATTCATATGCACATGCTGAAAGATTCTTAGAGGGTAATTTCTATTTCGCTACAGTAGAACAAGTTATTAATCATGTAGTTAACTGTGTTAGATTGGGCCCTACTGGTGAACTTGTAATGTCCATATATAACAGGTCTACAGTACCATTATACTTACCTAATGTAGATGATGTAACTATTTTTTTGTTTGATAAGTTATATCGTTACAATAAGAACACTCCGGAAGATCATAAAGCTAAGATAAAAGCTACTATATCTACCTTAAATCAGGGTCAATTAGCGTTTATCTACTACATGAGCAACCTGAAGAATCTTATTCAGACTAATGAAGGTTTCTTTAGACCATGGTTGGATGATTTCTTATCTGATACTAATGTGGATTATAATCAAACATATGACTTAGATGAGATAAATAAAGTAGACCCAGACTTAATTACTGTTGTGAGTACTGTATATAACAGTATGTTACCTAGAAACAAAAAGGGTAACAACATTTCAGTATACGATTGTTTAAGCCCACAGCCAGAACAGGGTGTTAATGAAGCACATCCAGAAATAGTACAGAAGTTCATAGCTATAAGTAAATATATGACGCATAAGCTGGCTCAGATAGCTGAGATATTTAATGTATTTATGCGACATGACGTGGCTATACCTAGAGTACCAGAACATAAGTTTATGTATCGTGATGCGATTACTTTAAGTGATACTGATAGTATCATTTTCAGTACACAACATTGGGTTAAATGGTATACCGGTAGTTTAGCTATCACTGATAAAGCATATGCGGTTAATGCGCTCATAGTTTTTTGGTTAACTAAAGCTACCATCTATGTACAGTATCAAGTTAGTAAGAGATTAGGTGTATGTGGTAAAGACTTGGTGACCATGAACATGAAGAATGAGTTCATGATGCCTGTTGAGATATCAACATCAGCTAAGAAGAATTATGCATCTATACTTAAGATACAGGAAGGTGTAGTATTCTCTAATCCTAGATTAGATATTAAAGGTGTAAATCTC